>Ga0207797_1000043_pt1 | contig 75522 bp, 76 predicted proteins | sample PRCRCaboRojoPR_6_FD_187275 | JGI IMG/M metagenome (GOLD analysis project Ga0207797, IMG submission 187275) | Marine sediment microbial community from Cabo Rojo, Puerto Rico - PR CR 10% Liquid 1 (SPAdes) | ecosystem: Environmental > Aquatic > Marine > Coastal > Sediment | place: Cabo Rojo, Puerto...
CGGGCGGGCTTCGCGAGGGTGAAGTGGACGTAGATAGCCAGCCCGACGAGCGCCAACACCCCCTCGTACCACTCGAGCCGTCCGTTCCAGCCTGCGATGAGCAGGAAGGCCGCCGAGACGACGAGAATCGGGAGGTCGACCCGCATGAGCTCGCGCTCGACGCGGATCGCGCCGCCCACGACGGCGGCCAGCCCGAGGATCACGAAGAGATTCGCCACGTTCGAGCCGACCACGTTCCCGATGACGATGGCCGTCTCGCCCCGGGTGGCCGCGAGCAGCGAGGAGACGAGTTCGGGCAGGGACGTGCCGCCGGCGACCACGGTGGCCCCGATGATGAACGGCGAAACGCCCAGCGAGAGGCCCGCGCGGGCCGTGGCCGAGATGAACCGATCCGAGGCCACGATCAGGACCAGAAGCGACCCGAGGAACAGGACCGCCCCGGTCGCCGCTGCGGACATACTCGTATAGACGTCGGGACGCACGAAAGTCGTTGGGCAGCGCGTTCTGGTGGGGCGGCGTGCGGGGGCTGAGGGACGGTTGCGCTGCTCGGGGGTCAGGTCCGGTCGGGGAAAACGGGGCATAGTCCCACCAGGATTCGAACCTGGGTCGCGAGCCATTCCCACGCGGGAGGCAATGAGTGGCTCGCCGCGTTCCAGAAGCTCGCAGGATTGGCCACTACCCCATGGGACTGCATCCGGGCGTAGGAGGGTGCCCGTTATCAGTGTTGCGAACCGGGGTTATCCTGGATCCGGCGGTTCCTCGAAGTGATGTTTCCGATGACAGTTCGCACACAGCACCCGACAGTCATCGATCTCGGCCCGGAGCGATTCTTTGGAATACCCCTGATTGACCATCTGTGCGACCCCGAGTTCCTTCTCCCCGGGGTGATGGAAATCGAGTGCTGCCGGGTGTGCTTCCTCGCACTCAGCACAGGAGAGTTCGTCCCGCTTGTATTCGTACACCCACCGTCGAATCTCTGACTTCCGACGGCTCGTCCGCTCGATGTCCCGGTCTTTGTTCTTGTAATACCACCGCTGGTTCGAGGATAGCTCCTCCCATTCGACGTCCGGTGGCAGGGAGACGCTGTCCGGTTTGTCCGCGATGTCGCTGCCGCCACCGCCTTGCTCGTACGTTTCCAATCCCGCCGCCTCCTTCGCCGCGTTCCACCCACCGAATCGATTACGGATCGTCGCGGATGCCGGAGTGCGTTCGAGGGCCTCGTACTCCGCCTTGGTCGGTGACTTCCCCAGGGTTTCCGCGGCTTCCCGAAGCGCCTCGATACACGTCGACTCGGCGGTCGATCCCATCATCGTCTGCCATTATTCGAGGACTCAAATAGCCGGTGATAGCTCCGAGTCCGACCCCGTCCCTCGGTGTGACCGGGACCCCGCCCAACCAGCACGCTTTTGCCGCCGTTCCCGGTCACGTGGAGTATGTACGTCGGCCGCTTCATCGTCGTCGGCCCCGACACCGCGGCCTACCGCGTGTCCTCCCGTTCCTTCCCGGACCGCCAGATCGTCGAGCGAGGCGAGGCGCTGACTGTCGTCCCGACCCCGGACGCAGCCCCGACGGACAATCCGTACGTCTCCTACAATTGTGCGAGGCCGGGCGGCGACGCGATGGTGATCGGCAACGGGAGCCACGTCGACCCCATCGCCGAAAAACTCGAGTTGGGGTATCCGGCACGCGATTCGCTCGTGTCGGCGCTGTTTGCACTCGATTACGAGAAGGACGACTACGAGACGCCGCGGATCGCAGGGGTGCTCGGCGAGGAATCGTACATCGGGATCGTCCGCCGGGACGCTCTCCTTGTCCAGGCCGTCGAGGAGCCGACGATCGTCGCGACCTACGAGACGGACGCGCCGGAGCCGTTCGACCTCGACGCCGAGTCCGCTACAGAGGCAGCCAGGGCGGTCTACGAAGCCGACTTCGAGCACCCCGTCGCGGCCGCCGGGGTCCACCGGGAGGTCGACGGGTTCACGCGCGCATTAATTAATGGGTAGAGCCGGGTCCTGGCCAATCGGTAGAGCCGGGTCCTGGCCAATCGGTAGAGCCGGGTCCTGGACCAAGGGTGAGACCGAGCCGTGCACCGGCTGGACCGGGGCTCCTGCCAGGCGGCGGCTCGCTCTCGACAGACCCTTGGCGCGGCCGTCGTAACCCTCCCCTATGCGTGTCGGGGTCATCTCTGACATCCACAGCAACGTCGTCGCGCTCGAAGCGGTCCTCGCGGACATGCCCCCTGTCGAGACCGTCGTCTGCGCCGGGGACGTGGTCGGGTACAATCCCTGGCCCGCCGAGGCCGTCGCCGAGGTCCGGTCGCGATCGATCCCGACGGTCCAGGGCAATCACGACCGGAAGGTGGCCCGCGGAACCAACTTCGCGGGCAATCGCATGGCGCGGGCCGGCGTGAACCTCGCGCGTGAGCGGCTGTCAGAGGGGGACCTCGACTGGCTCGGGTCACTGCCGACGGAGCGGCGGCTGTTCGACGACCGGGTGCGGGTCGTCCACGGCCATCCCGACGATCCGGACCGGTACACCTACCCCGAGGAGTTCGGCTCCGACCTGCTCGACGGCGAGCTGTTCCTGGTGATGGGGCACACCCACGTCCAGCACGTCGAACGCACGCCTCACGGGATCGTGCTCAACCCCGGCAGCGTCGGTCAGCCCCGGGACCGTGATCCCCGGGCCGGCTATGCCGTCTTGGATCTGGAAGCGCACACGGCTGAGGCCCACCGCGTCGAATACGACATCGACGCCGTGGCCGAGGGGGTCAGGGAAGCCGGGTTGCCCAGTCAGACGGCCGAGCGGCTCCGTGAAGGGCGATAGCGGCCGGTTACGAAGCTGCCGCCGGAGGGGACCGCGATCAGGAGAGCTTCGCCGACGGCGTCCCTCGGATGGGTTCGAGTTCGGCCGAGAAGTGGCGGAGTTCGGGCATCGGCGGCTCCCAGACCACCTCGTAGCCGCCGACCTCCGCGGCCCGGTCCATCACGCTGCCCGCCGCCTCGGCCACGTGTTCGAGGTGCTCGCGGTGGTAGGTCCGCCGGGGGATCGCGAGCCGGACGAACTCGGGGCGGTCCGTGTCGGGGAAGGCGAAACTCCCGAGTTCCACGGCCCGCACGCCTCCTTCCACGTAAAGCTCGACGACGAAGGCCTGGCCGGGGAACCGGTCCTCGGGCACTCCCGGGAGCGCCGCGCCGGCGTCGACGTAGACGGCGTGGCCGCCAGCCGGCCGGTAGATCGGGACGCCTTCGGCCTCGAGGCGGTCGGCGAGTTCGCGGGTCTGGGCCACTCGTTCGGCGACGTACGGCGGTTCGACGGCCTCGCGCAGGCCGATGGCCAGGGCCTGCAGGTCGCGGCCGGCCATGCCGCCGTAGGTCGAGAAGCCCTCGTAGAGGATGGCCCGCTGTTTCGCGCGCTCGAACAGGGACGTATCGCGGACCCCGACGAAGCCCCCGATGTTCGCGATGCCGTCCTTCTTCCCGCTCATGACCACGGCGTCCGCGTAGGAGAGCTGCTCGCGGGCGATCTCGGCGACTGAGGTGTCGACGTAGCCGTCCTCGCGTTGCTGGATGAAATGGGCGTTCTCGGCGAAGCGACAGGCGTCGATGACGAAGGTCGCGTCGAGTTCGTCGGCCAGCTCGCGCACTGCCTGCGTGTTGGCCATGCTCACCGGCTGGCCGGCGGCCGAATTGTTCGTGATAGTGAGGACGACCGCCGGGATGGCCTCGGCGCCGTGCTCGTCGGCCAGCGAGCGGGCCGCTTCGACGTCGAGGTTGCCCTTGAAATCGCCTGGGGCGTCTGGGTCCATGGCGTCGGGGACCGGGCAATCGACCGGCTCGGCTCCATTAGTGACAATATGCGCGCGGGTGGTGTCGAAGTGCGTGTTGTTCGGGACGAGGTCGCCCTCGTCGACGATGGTGCCATAGAGGACGTTCTCGGCCCCGCGGCCCTGGTGGGCCGGCACGACGTACTCGAAGCCCATAACCTCGGCCACCGCGTCTTCGAGGGACTGGAAACTCCGGCTGCCCGCATAGGCCTCGTCCCCACGGAAGAGCCCGGCCCACTGCTCGGCGCTCATGGTGCCGGTGCCGCTGTCGGTGAGGAGGTCGATGTAGACGTCGGCCGCGTCGAGATTGAAGACGTTGTACCCGGCCGCGTCGATGTTCTCCACCCGCTCCTCGCGGTCGGGGAGGCGGATCGGGGAGACCATCTTCGAGACGTACGAGCGCATACCACAACCGCTGGCTCGTGGCCCCATACGCCTTCCTGAAAGATCCTATCCAGAAGCGGCGTATCCCGGCGCCGACGGGACATGCCTGTACATCGGCGGACGGGTTTTCGGGGTCGGTCAGTGACGTGGTGGACGACGGACGGGAGATGGCGGCTCCGTCGGTGACGTGGCGCCCCCGTCGGTGACGTGGCGCCCCCGTCGGTCAGGAATCGAACTCGGCCTGGATCTTCTCTAAAGTCTCCTCGCGGTGCTCCCAGGGGACAAAGACGGCGACCGAGGTCGCGCTGGTGATCACGTCGATGAGGTTGATCCGCGCGTCGGCGATGGGCGCGACGATGCCCTCGACGACCCCGGGCTGGTCTGGAAATTCCGTGCCCAGCACCCTAATCACGGCGATGTCCTCGGTCACGGTCACGCTCGAGAGGGTGCGATCGTCGATGATACGGTCGTGGAGAACGGCTTCGGCGGTCTCGGCCACCTCGTGGTCCACGTAGAAGGTGATCGAATCCATCCCCGAGGCCACCGCGTCGACGTTGATGTCGGCCTCGGCCAGCGCTTCGGAGAGCGTGGCGAGGATTCCCGGCTGGTTCCGGATGGCCCGCCCGGCCACGGTGAGACACGACAGCGGGGTGTCCCGCATGTCGATCATGTGCTCGAACTGCCCCTCGATGCTCGTTCCGCCGGCGAGGAGATCCCCGTGCTGGTAGTGGACAACCCGCACCGTGAGCTCGGCGGACTTGAAGCTCAGGGCGCTCGGCGCGACGACCTCCGCGCCGCGGAACGAGAGATTGCGGAGCTCGTCGACGGTGATCTGGCCGACGTTCCGGGCCCCTTCGACCACGTTCGGGTCCCCCGTCATGATGCCCTCGACGTCGGTGACGATGACCACCTCGTCGGCGTCCATGTACTGCCCCAGCATGACAGCCGTGGTGTCGCTCCCGCCGCGCCCCAGGGTCGTCACGTTGCCCTCGAGGTCCTCCGCCAGGAAGCCGGTGATGACCGGAACCGTGTCCGCCAGCCGCTCGGCGAGTGCGCTCGCCCGTCGCTGGGTCTCCTCGACGTCGACCTCCCCCACGTCGTTGGCGACCACCGGCCAGTCGGGATGGCCCGGTTCGACGAACTCGGCGTCGATCCCTCGGGCGCTCAACGCCGCCTTGAGGAGCCTGACGCTGGTCCGTTCGCCCATCGAGACGATCTCCGCCCGATCGCGATCCGTGGCGTCGAAGTTGATGGCGTCGAGCAGTTCGTCGGTGGTATCCCCCATCGCGCTTGCCACGACCGCGATCTGGTGGCCCGACTCGACGACCGCCGCGACCGAGTCGGCGGCCCGGTTGATGCGGTCCCCGCTGCCGAGACTCGTCCCTCCGAACTTCGCAATTACCCGCATGGTGCCGGCCTCCCGGCCCGGAGTGTGTGAATCATACCCCCGGGTTACCCTGGCGCGGGGATAACTGTGTCCTTCGGGGCGTAATTTCGACCGCCGGCCCCGGGCTATAACTCCCTCGAGCACCCGACCCCCTGTATGGAGGTTCGCGAGGCGACGCCCGGCGACGCCCCCGCGATGGAAGCCCTCGTTGCTGGGGACCTCGACGCCGACCGCCTGGTCAGGGACCGGCGGGTCATCGTGGCCGAGAGCGGCGAGGAGCTGGCGGGCTTTTGCTCCTATGACACCTGGAACGGGACCGTCCACGTGAGTACCCTCGTCGGCGACCGCGACGTGGTCGACGCGTTGCTTACAGAGCCCCGTCGCTTCGCGGACCGCGAGGGGTTGCCCATCGAAGTCGTCGTGCCTGACGGCGACGAGACGCTCCGAGAAGCCGTGGAGGCCGCTGGGTTCCAATCCGCAGGCGAGGGACCCACGTTCGAAGGCGAGCCCACCCGTCGCTATCGTTATCCGGACTGATCGCCAGTCCCCGTGGAGCACTCCCGCTCAGGCGAACGTTCGCACCGTCACCTCGAGGGTATCCAGATCGAGGATGGGGGCGGTCCCGGCGTCGGGCTGGATGTTGACGCTCCGCTGGAACTCGGTCTGGGCCTGCCAGCAGCCGGAGTTCACCAGTCGGACGTTGTGATACGCCCCGACTCCCAGCTTGTGCACGTGTCCGGCGTGGAGCACGTCCGGGACCTCCTCGATCACGAGGTAATCCCGTTCCTCGGGAGCGATCCGCATCTTGCCACCGAATGTGGGGGCGAGATGTCGCTTCCGCAAGAGGTGGGCCATCGCGCGGTCGGGATTGTCGTAGCTCACCGACTCGTCCGGGAGTTCGGCCACGACCTCGTCGATAGAGACCCCGTGATACAGCAGGATGGAGACCCCTTCGATAGTGACGGTGACCGGATTGCCGTAGATCCTGGCGTCGTGGGCGGAAAAGATATCCCGTAGTTCCTCGTCGAACCCGGGCTGGGGCTCCGCGAGGCGCACGGCGTCGTGGTTGCCCGGGATGAGGACGATCTCCATGTCGCCCGGCACCGCTTTGAGGTGCTCGGAGAACTCTTCGTACTGCTCGTAGATGTCGACGATGTCGAGTTCCGCGTCCTGACCCGGGTAGACGCCGACGCCTTCCACCAGGTCCCCCGCGATCAGGAGGTACTCGACCGGATCGGCCTCGGGCGTGTGCAGCCAGTCGGCGAAGGCCGACCAGGCCTCGGGGAGGAACTCCTGACTGCCCACGTGGATGTCGCTGACGAGGGCGGCCTGCACGTGGCGGTCCGCCGTCGAGGGTTCGAAGGTCCGGGGAACGTCGGGGAAGTGGACCGCGTCGGCGAAGATGATACCCCCGTCGTCCGAGAGCGTCCCCTGGACGGCGATGACTTCGTCCAGGAGGAGTTCGTCCACCGCGTCCGAGAAGTCCCGGTCTTTCATCACGAGGGCCGGGAAGGTCCCGTTCGTGTCCTCGAGCTCGACCAGCGTGTGGCCGTTTCGAGTCGAACGTACGTCGGTCACCAGGCCGATGAGCCCGGCCTCCGTCCCACCGGGCATCGTTTCGAGTGCGTCCGTGGGGCGGTGGTTTACCCGTCCCCGCAACAGCCCCCCGAGTCGCTCGTAGCGGTCCCGGAACACCGAGACGAAATCCTCGTAGGTCCCCGTACCGGTGCTCTCGCCAGTGATATCACCAATCACAGCCGGTGTCTGGGGCGATCTCCCTCTGGACGGCGACCCCTTCGTTTCAACTGGAGCCGCGGTGGCAGAACCGCCACCGGGCCCCGGGTTAGTTCCACCCGAAACGTCGGGGTCCGCCAGCACCGCCCGGACGTCCGCCGCAGTGACCGTAAGCGAGTCGGATGCGGTCTCGTCGATGATCCGCTCCACCGCCGCGTCCGGGTCCTCGGCGCCGGCGAGCAGCGTGACTGCGTCGCGCTCGGCGTTCAATCCGGCCGCCGTGAGCCGCCTGACGACCCGCACGGGCGTGGACTGTGGCACGTTCGTGGCCACGTGGGTGGTCAGGAAAAGCGTAGCGGACCAGCGACCGTCCGAGCGCTGGGTACCGGCGACGTAGCGACCGGCATAGGAACATTGAAACGCGGAAGCCCAGTACCACCGGGCATGCCCGAGGAGTCGGACGGCGGGCGTGCCGGGGTCCCAGGCCCTGAAGCCCCGGACGCCGATGATGAGGGGTCGGGGACTGTAGGCCCCGGGAGCCCGTCCCACGGGCCAGACCGCCCCCTCGGTGGCCGCGCAATGGCCAGGCAGGACCCCGGACCACACCCCTCCGACGGCCTCCGGCCCGCCCTGGCCTGGTTCCGCTCGACGGACCACGGATTCGTGATGTTCGTCCGCGAGATCGCGGTCAGCGTCGTCGTCGTCCTCGCCATCGGTGCGCTCCTCTTCGCGATCAGTGGCGTCTGGCCCCCGATGGTGGCCGTGGAGAGCGGCAGCATGGAGCCCAACCTCCAGCGCGGCGACCTGGTCTTCGTGATGGAGGAACACCGCCTGGCCCCCGACTTTGCCGTCGAGGGAACCGGAATCGTCACCGCGGAGGTCGCCGAGGACCGGGAATACAACCGCTTCGGTGGTCCCGGCGACGTGATCGTGTATCGACCGTTTGGCTCCGACTCGGCCACGCCCGTGATCCACCGCGCCCACTTCTGGGTCGAGGAGGGCGAGAACTGGTACGAGCGGGCGGATCCGGAATATGTCGACGCCTCCTCCTGCGAGGCGTTGCGATTCTGTCCGGCCCCCTACGACGGATTCATCACGAAGGGCGACAACGACGTGAGCAACGATTACTACGACCAGGCACGCGGCATCAGTACGCCCGTGCGACCCGAATGGATCCGCGGGACGGCGACGTTCCGCGTGCCGTGGCTCGGCTGGGTCCGGTTGGCCGTCTCGGATACGAAGCTCCCCGGCATCGCCGCCGGCCTGGAGGCCATGGACGGACCGGCGTCGGTCGGGGTCTGAGAGCCACTCGACGTATCCATTCTGGACATACAGCCACGCCGACCAGCTCGCCGCATTGTCGCACGGGACCGCAATCAGCGGGGCGAGTCGGCACAATCTACGGGCAAGTCGGCCATTCCGCGGCCGTGTCGGCCCATGCTAGCATGGGGGATGCACGCAGCCAGCCGAGCCGGCAGGAACGATAGGCGGGATACGCGCTGGGGGGTGCCGGGCTACAGTAGCATGGAAGCGGAGTCCGGGGTTTCGAAGAGGGTGGGCACCGAACCGCGAGGGACCGCTGGTTGGCGGGCTATTCGACGTACAGGGAGTAGACGATCACGGCGAACCCGATGACGGTGAGGCCGCTCTCGGTGGTGATCGCGATCTCGCGGGGCATCGCGAGCAGCTGGTCGACGACGCCGCCCAGCATCGACCCCAGCGTGACAATGGCAAAGCCCAGTGCGAGATATTGCAGCGAGCTGGCGTCGGTTCGGCGGAACGCCTTGTACGCGAAGTAGGTGATCAGCCCGCCGAGGAGCAGCGTCACCGTTTTGAGTCCGACGATGAGCGTGGTGATTTCTGTCATGTTTCCTTTCGTACCTCGGCCCAGAGTGTCTCGAGTCGCTCGTCCGTGGATTCCGGTTCCCGCCGGATGGCCACCGTGATTTCGTGGTCTTCGTTGAGTTCGATCTCGACCTGTTCGAAGGCGATCTCGTACTGGGTCGTGTGGTGGCCGTCCGACTGGATGACGGTCCGCTCGGAGAGGAGCGAGGCGTCGGTGAGTAAGTCGAGCTTGCGGTAGGTGGTCGACAGCGGCATCTCGCAGTCCTGGGAGAGCTCCTTTGCGGTCATGGGCTCGGCCAGGTGTTCGATGATGCGACGGCAGTCACTGTCCTCGAGCGCGTCGAGGACCGCCTGCAGGTCGGGGGCGTCGTCACCACCCAACGGACCAGCTACCATTAATAGGAGGGTGGTGCAGACACGATTATAACTCCGTCGGCTGCGACTCGCCAAATCGGTCCCGAATACTTTCGGTTCCGGAACGGATTCCCGATTCAAGCGGCAAATCCCGTCTCGGCGGGCCTCCCAGGGGTATAGCCTGGGCCGCATATTCGGGCGTCCTGGCGGGCGCGCGGTTCGACTCGGCGGTGGTGCTGCGACGGGCCTCCGCCGGTTCAGGTGTCAAAGCGCGCTTGCACGAATGGCGCGATGTCGTCGACGTCGCCGATGCGGGAATCTGCCTGCAGGACCGCTTCCGTCTCGTCGATGGGGACCGAGAGACTGATTTCCTTGGTGCGACCGTACCGCCCCTTGCTCACGACCACGGCGTTGACGATGCCCAGCATGTCGAGTTCGCTGATGAGATCTGTCACGCGTCGCTGCGTGAGGACGTCGGCCTCGATCTCGTCGCAGAGTCGTTTGTAGATGTTGTATACTTCGCCGGTGTTGACGTTACGCACCCCGTGTTTCTCCAGGAGGATGATGGCATAAAGGACGAGTTTCGACTGGGTCGGGAGGGTGCGGACGACCTCCACGACGCGGTCCAGTTCGATCTTGTCCTGGGCCTTTCGGACGTGGTCCTCGGTGACCTCCTCGGCCTTGTCCCGCTCGGAGAGTTCGCCCGCAGTGCGGAGGAGATCGAGCGCGCGCCGGGCGTCCCCGTGCTCCTGTGCGGCGAAGGCAGCACACAGCGGAATGACGTCCTCGGAGAGCGCGTCCGGCTTGAAGGCGGTCTCGGCCCGGTGCTGGAGAATGTCCCGGAGCTGGTTTGCGTCGTACGGCGGGAAGACGATCTCTTCCTCGCCGAGGCTGGATTTCACCCGCGGGTCGAGGAAGTCGGTGAATTTGAGGTCGTTGGAGATACCGATAATCGAGACCCGGGAGTTATCGAGCGAGGAGTTCATTCGCGAGAGATTATACAGCGTGTCGTCCCCGCTTTTCTCGACCAGCTTGTCGATCTCGTCGAGCATGATCACGGCGACGCGCTCGACGTAATCCACCGCGTCGAAGAAGGTGTTGTACACGCGGTCGGTCGGCCAGCCGGTCATCGGGACCGGCTCCATCTCGGCTTTGTCCGACTCGAGGTCCGCTTTTTCCATCTCGATCTGAGAGACGGCGTCGAACGCTGTTCCCTCGAGAACGTTCGGATCGTCCCGAGCCGCACGCGCGAGTTCTGTGAGTTCGGCGAGCCGGTCCTCGATGTACTCCTGGTTCTTCTCGATGAACGTGTTCGCGAGCTGGGCCAGTACCCGGTACTGCGTGTCCGTCACCTCGCAGTTGATGTACTCGACCTTGCACGGGACGTCGTACTTCTCGGAGGTTCGCTCTAGCTCCTGGCTCACGAACTTCGCGCTGGCGGTCTTGCCGGTCCCCGTCTTCCCGTAGATGAGGATGTTGGAGGGCGTTTCGCCGCGAAGCGCGGCCACGAGGATGGTGGCCATCTTGTTGATCTGCTCGTTTCGATGCGGCAACTCGTGTGGCGTGTAGGACGGGCGGAGAACCTCTTTGTTGTCGAAGATGGGCTTCCCGGAGAGGAGGTCATCGAAGAGGCCCTGTTCCGCGCCGGAGTCCTCCTCGGCGAGGACGTCGTCGAGATCGACGTCGAAGTCCCTACCCGCCGCGCGCCGGTCAGATGTGCTCCGATCCTGTGCCATGGTGTACCCGTTTCCCCCGCATGTCGCGTGCGACATTCGCCGCAAGAGGGTCTCGGCCGCGGATACCCCACGAATCCGCGGTATGCCCGCTCGGCAAACGTCCAGTTGATGCAGATGAAACACAGGAAACGGCAATAGTAAAAACCTATCGGTCCCCTCGGACTCGCGGCGTATACGGCGCCTACGAACCCGTCTTCGCGGCAGGTGGATCCGGCAGGAGGAAGCTCCCATCCTACATAAAGGTTCTGATTAGCTATATTGGATATTGCCGTCACAGCCCGTGAGAGTTCTCTTTTCAGGACTTTAGGGACTCGATGTGGCTCACGAGGACGGTGCCAGGCCCGCGGGGAATGTGCGGTCGAAGATCCGCTACCTACCCTCTCGGCCCACGAGACACCGACGGAACCCGGCAACGGTAGTGGCCCGTCCGATCCGGTCCGCCCCCACCCCTTCGTTTCAACTGGAAGCGACGAGGAGCCAACCCCCAAACCGACGGCTAGAAAGCACAACCTTTACATATAGATAGCTTAAACCAAACCCGTACCGAAGTTATCATAAATTGTAAGGTAGAGGATAATATTGGGTTCGTAACTGTTGTGAGGCCGTTTCCACGATCGGTCGATGCGGCGTCTGGCTTCCACTGGAAATCAAGGGGTGGGGGTGTCGGTCCCCGCCATTTGGGCAGGCATCGTGCCGGTCCGCTCTCTGACAACTCCGGGAAGACGGCGGACGTCCGTCTGACGCAGGTTTAAGTCCGTCGCGGCTGGAAAGTCCACTACGCGTCCGCGCTTTACGGTACGGGGCGCAGCACGAGGGGTCATCAATGGGACTGCTCGGAAGTCTGAAAGACAGCATCTCCCGCGTGACGGCGAGCCTGTTCGAGAACGGTGCCGAACCCAAACGGATCGGCATCTACGGCCCGCCGAACGCCGGGAAAACGACGCTCGCGAACCGCATCGCTCGGGACTGGACCGGTGACGCCATCGGTCCCGAGTCGAAAATCCCGCACGAGACACGACGAGCTCGACGCAAGGAGAACGTCGAGATCAAGCGCAACGGCAAGTCCGTCGAGATCGACATCGTGGACACGCCGGGGGTGACGACCAAGGTCGATTACACGGAGTTCCTCGAGCACGACCTGGACAAGGACGAGGCGGTCCGTCGATCCCGCGAAGCGACCGAGGGCGTCGCCGAGGCGATGCACTGGCTCCGCGAGGACGTCGACGGCGTGATCTACGTCTTGGACTCGGCCGAGGACCCGTTCACGCAGGTCAATACGATGCTCATCGGCATCATCGAGTCCCGGGATCTGCCAGTCCTGATCTTCGCGAACAAGATCGATCTCGACGAAGCCCAGATCAACCGCATCGAGAACGCCTTCCCGCAGCACGAGACAGTGCCGCTGTCGGCCCTCGAGGGAGACAACATGGACGAAGTCTACGACAAGATCGCGGAATACTTCGCGTGATACCATGGCGGAAGTTGAACCCACGACGCCCGACGGGGTCGAGATCGATCTGATCAGCGGCCGCCGAATGCGAGATAAGACCTCGATGGAGAAGATCCGGATGATCCTCGATGACGTCCGTGACGGCAACATCGTCATCCTCGAGGAGGGACTGACCCCCGACGAGGAGTCCAAACTCATCGAGGTCACGATGACCGAAATCAATCCGGATGACTTCGCCGGGATCGAGATCGAGAGCTTCCCCCGCTCGGCAGCCAAGAAGAGTGGTTTCCTCTCCCGGCTGGTGGGCTCGGATTCCCCGGGCACGAAGCTCACGGTGATCGGCCCGGCGAACCAGATCCACTCCTTGCACAAGGACGAGACCCTCATCCGGGCACTCATCTCGGGGCGATAACATGCCCCACCGGTGTACGAACTGCACGGAGACGTTCCCCGACGGGTCGAAGGAGATGCTTTCGGGGTGTCCGCGCTGCGGCGGGAACACTTTCCAGTACCTCCCGGAGGATCGTCTCGATGACCCACCAGACGAATCGCCACCCGAGCGCCCGGATGCGCCGGGAATCGACTCTTCGATGACCGAAACCGTGGGCCGTGCTGCGACCACGGTCCGCCAGTACGTCAGCCGGCGTCAGTCCCCGCCGGCCGACGGCCCTCGGACCGCCGACACCGACGGCGGGGAGCGCGACACCGACATCCGCACCCCTTCCACCACTGACGGCCCCAGTCCCACCGAGGAGCCCGCCCCGACACCGCAGGAATCACGGGCTGATTCCGAGCAGTCCCAAACCGACCCTGCCACCGACGCCACGAGCGAGCGAGCGTCCGTCGACCGCATCTCGACGGCCGGCGACGTCGACTCGACCCCGGACGGCTCCGCCGGCGCCACGCACCCGGACGAGGACGTGGAGGTGTCCAGAGATCCCAAGGATACCGAGGACACCGCCCAGGCCTCGGCCCGCGGGGAGATCGCGGACCTCTCCGAACTCCGAGCGGCCGACGCGGACGGCGACGGTGACGAGCAGCCGCCGACCGCCGAGGGCCGCGTGGTCGACCGACCCGACGAAGATATCGACCGCCCCGACCTCCAGGAACTCCGCGAGGAGTTAAACGACCAGTTCGAGAGCATCAAGATCCTCGAACCCGGACAGTACGAACTCAATCTGATGGAGCTTTACGACCGCGAGGAGCACATCATCGCGCTGCAGGAAGACGGGAAGTACGTGATCGAGGTCCCGGACAGCTGGCGGGACGAACGCGAACCCCAGGGCCAGGACTAACCCCTCGACCCCATAGCAGCCTGATTTCTCTCGCGTCGATCGTATCGCGGTGCCGCCGTCTCGCGTCCAGCACCGCGGGATTCGCGGTGCGGTAGGGTCTCGGTCGGACGCGCTGTGGGTCTACGATGGGGGTCGGCTGCCCGACTGCAATCGGGGTCTCTGTGAGACATTAGCCAGACTGCAATCGGGGTCTCTGTGAGACATTAAGTAATGTGCGCGCGCAAGCGGTACGTATGAACAACGCCACAAAGATCGTGCTCGGCACGATCGTTGTCGCTGTCGTCGTCGCACTCGTTCTCATCGCCACGATTCCGCCCGCCTGACTGGCCCCAGAGCAGTTCAGCCGTCGCCGGCGTGTCACATGGCTTCCCAGCCGTGCGTTGTCGGCCGCCGCTCACAGCCCTATTTCAGATGGAGTATCAGACGAACGCAATCCTGACTTACAGCGGCTAAACCGGCGGTACCACGTCCGTAATGCCGAAATTCGCCACGCTATTCGACTGGTTGTGGGGACTTTCCACTCGAAATGATGGGGTGGTCTAGAACCGGGCCGTGACCGCTCCCGTCTCGTCGACCTCGATGACACCGTCACACGCAGCCTCGAAGCGGTCCAGGATGGTCCGTTCGTGGACCTCCGGCGAGGCGTGAAAGAGGCCGATCGCCTCGTATTCCTCGAGCAACGCCGCGATTCGTTCTAAGGTCTCGGCTGCCGTCGCCTCGTCCGCATAATATGCAAGCTCCGACAACGAGTCGAAACTGACCCGCCGTCTGCCATCGGTCCGCTCGAAGAACGTCTCGACTTGCTCGATGATTCCCGCGACGTCGTCCGGCGCGGAGACGTAATGGAGCCGTTCGCCACCCCGCCGCGAGTACCCTCGCTCGACGCTCAGCGTATCGAGAATGTGTGCCCGGCCGGCGTCGACGTCGTAGTGGTCGAGTTTCTGTCTGACCTCCCGCGCAGTCGTCCGGGTCGAAATCACGAGAAACCGCTCGTTTTCGGCGTCGAGAAAGCCCGTATCCAGGGCATCCGTGCCACCGGTGCTCGGGTGTAACAATAGAATCGAGGTCCCGCCCGGGACCGATTCGGGCGTCCCGTCGATGGCGAGGGGGTAGTCCATACCGCCGGTAATCCGTGCGGGGCTAAAAGTACTCGGGGTCGGGGGAGGGCATGCGTGGGGACCACCCAGCCCCCAGGTGAGACGTTGCTTGGATTCCCAGTCGGACGTTACTGTGACCGGATTATCAGGAACCACCCGAACACGACCAGGGCCAGGCCCACCAGCACACTCGCCGCGCCTCCCTCGTAGAGGTGCGCGAGAACCTGCCAGATCGCGGAGGAAAGGGGCATCCCGGCGGCCGCCAGGCTGGACGAACCGGCGGCATCGGGCCGCAACATGGCGAGGAGCCGCGTCGCCGTCACCGCGAGGGCAACCCCGATGAAGACGGCCCATGCACCGACGATCCCGGTTCTGACGTAGACCCGGACCGTGGCGCCCATCGTGGGATGGTCCGCCCGACCCACTAATAAATCCGCGTCAGACAGGCGACGGACAGGTCCCCGTGGTTATATGTAGGTCTGCCTTGAATTCCCAGCCGAATGCCTGCCCTCGGCGAGCCCGACTCCGGTGGGGACTGGCGACGGTTACTCTCCCTCGCCGGGGGTGTCGCGGCCCTCCTCGCTGGACTCCTCGTGTTGACTGCCGGGGCCGCGCGGCTCGGGACGACCGCCCTCGAGAGTTGGGGGCTCCCGACCGCGGCCGCGAGACAGATCGCCATCGCGACCGTTTCGACGTTGCCACCGGTGGTCCTGGGCGGCCTCCTGGTCATGACCAAACCCGAGGGAACCGGGCGGTTGGTCGGCCTCGGCGGGGTTGCACTTGCGCTCACTGGCGTCGCCATCGGCCTCCCGCTCGGGTTCGGATCGACCCTGCCGCTGGTCGCGTTCATCTACGCCACGGGGGTATTTTTCGTCCTCGCGTCGCTCCTGATGGGGCTCGTCGACGGCGACGGCTTGCCGGGTCCGAGCCCCGGCAGGGATTCGGGATCAGATCGAGGGACGCCGATGTACCGGTCCAGGGGCTCCGAGGCCCTGCCGGCCGACGGCGGGAGCGAGGACGACGACATCGAGTTCCTGCTCGACGACGAGGACCGCGACTGAACTCGACCGGAACCGAGGTCGACTGGGACTGGCTCGACCGGGAATCGGCGACTCGTGACAGGGGGTTTTTCGCTTCACCACCCCTGGAGCCCGTATGGAAAACAGCGGCGGCCGCGCCAGGACCGTCCGGGAGGAGTTCGACGAGTGGGCGGCCGACGGCCGGGATACCGGCATGGCCGAACGCCACTGGCACACCGCGAAGGAAGCTCTCGCCAGGATGCCGATCGAGGAGGGCGATCGGGTACTCGACCTGGGGACCGGTAGCGGGTACGCCCTGCGGGCACTCGCGGAGCGGGGGATCGGCCGCGGCTATGGCCTCGACGGCTCCCCGGAGATGGTGCGGAACGCGCGGAGCTATACGGCCGACGGGGCGCCAATCGGCTACCTCCGTGGCACGTTCGAGCACCTCCCGTTTGCCGACGACAGCCTGGATCACGCCTTCTCGATGGAGGCGTTTTACTATGCGGCCGATCCGGAGACCGTCCTCGCCGAACTACACCGCGTACTCCGACCTGGGGGCACATTCTACTGTGCGGTCAACTACTACGAGGAGAACGTCTATTCCCGGGACTGGCAGGACCTCGTCGAGATCCCGATGACCCGCTGGAGCCGGGCCGAGTACCGCGAGGCCGTCACAGCGGCTGGATTCCACGTCGCCGAGCAGGACACCATTCCCGACCGGGAGGTCGAGATCCCGCCTGCCTCGGAGTTCCCGACCGAGGAGTTCGAGACCCGCGAGGCGATGGTCGAACGCTTCCGCACCTACGGCACGCTGCTGACTGTCGGTGTGGTCCCCTGAGTACGGGTCCGCAGGCCCCGAAAGAACGGCCCATCAAACCGTGTACGGCACCGTCCCCTCCCTGTCAGAGGGGTGGGAACGCGGTGGGTTCGTCGATGCGTCGGCGTTACAGAACGAGCGTCGAGAGCGCCAGCAGGACGCCACCGGCGATGATCAGGGTCCATCCCCCGACGACCCAGAAGCGAATGATCGACTGCCAGCTGAGTTGGTCACCTCTCTTTTCATCCATATGATATTCTTCGCCGCACAAGGAATTAGCCGTTGCGCCAGTCACGCTCGTCACCGCGGAATGACCCGCACCGCGTCGGCGGGGAATCCGATCGTGGGCCTCTCGCCTTCGGGCGAGGCCTCGGTCTTGACGACGAGCTCCCGGCCGGCCAGCCGGCAGTGGAGTTTGTACGCGTCCCCGAGGAACTCCACCGTCTCCACGCTGGGTTCGAGGACCGTATCGTCCGCGCCGAGGTGCATTGCCTCCGGCCGGACGGCCAGGAGTGACCCGGCCGGAACGAATTCGGGGGTCCGGATCTCGATCGCGCCGGCGGTCGCCACGAACCCAGCCTCGGTCTCCCGACAGGAATCGACCTCGAAGAGGTTGTTGTCGCCCACGAAGGAGGCGACGAATCGGCTCGCAGGAGTCCGGTACACGGACTCGGGTGTCCCGACCTGCTCGACGCGGCCGTCGTTCAGTACCGCGATCCGGTCGCTGATGGCGAGGGCCTCGGCCTGGTCGTGGGTCACGTAGACGGTCGTGATCCCGAGTTCCTGCTGGATCTCGCGGACGGTCAGCCGGAGTCGCTCCCGGAGTCTGGCGTCGAGGGCGCTCATCGGCTCGTCGAGTAGCAACAGCTCCGGCCCCGGGGCGATGGCCCGAGCGAGGGCCACCCGCTGTTGCTGGCCGCCCGAGAGCTCCTCGGGGTCCCTGTCTGCCATCCCGTCGAGGTCGACCAGCTCGAGGAGATCGGCCACGCGCTCGGCCGTCGACTCCCCGCCCGGCGGGTCGCGGAATCGAAGCCCGTAGGCGACGTTCTCGGCCACGCTCATGTGGGGGAACAACGCGTAATTCTGGAACACGATGCCGATATTTCGATCCTCTGGAGGCACCCCGTCCATGTCCCGGTCGCCGAAGACGACCCGTCCGCCGGTGGGCTCGGTCAGCCCTGCGATGAGGCGAAGCGTGGTCGTCTTCCCGCAACCCGAGGGGCCGACGAGCGTGAAGAACTCACCGTTGGCAACGTCGAGGGAGACCTCGCGGAGGGCGGCGGTACGGCCGAATTCCTTGGTGACGGCCTCGAGGCGCAGGTCTGTCACGGCTCCCACCACCCGCCGACGCGGTCGATGACGATGAAGCTGGCGGCAGTCACGACCAGGAGCACCGTCCCCATCGCCGTGGCCGGGCCCAGCGTGCGGTTCCCGAGGTAGCGCTCGACCGCAACGGGCATCGTGAAGCTGGCGCTTCCCTCCGCGAGGATCACCGTCGAGTCGAACTCGCCGACGCTGATCGCGAATGCGAGGGCCGCCCCGGCGATGATCCCCGGCACAACGAGCGGCAATTCGACGTCGAACCGGGCCCGGCCACGGGAGGCCCCGAGTACCCGGGCGGACTCAACGAGCCGCGGGTCGACGCTTCGAAGGAGTGGGGCCACAGCTCGCGTCACGAACGGATAGGCGGCCACAGCGTGAGCCGCGACGATCGCCACCGGGCCGGTGACGGTGAGACGCTGGCCGAAAATATCCGTGCCGAAGACCAGCCCCTGGAGCAGCCCGAGGCCGACGACGATCCCGCTTACGGCCAGTGGTGCCATGAGAAGGGCATCCGCGGCCCGACTCCCCACGAAGCGGCGGGTGGTGAGGACCGCGACGGTCACCCCCATCGGCAGCGCGACGAGCAGGGTCCCCAGGCCAAAGGCCAGGGAGTTACGGATCGCCTCGAAGGGCTTGATCTGGAAGGCGGCCCCCGAGAGCTGGCGCTCGAGGAGGAAGCCGTAGTACTGGGTCGTGAAGCCGCTCGGGCCCGAGAGACTCTCGACAACCATGCTCACGAGGGGGCCCAGGAACACCACCAGGACGACTAGGCCGTAGGCGATCAATCCGAGGCGGCGCGGGTCGGTAAGATCGGCGAAGAAGGGGTCCCGCGAGGGCCCTCGCCCCAGGCTCGCCAGCGCCCCCTCGCCACTTTCGTAGCGCACGTAGGCATAGGTCAACGCGAGCGTGATCGCGGTCTCGACGACCGCGAGGCCCGCCGCCTCGGCCAGTTCGAGCTGCTGGACGCGGGCATAGAGCCAGACCTCCACGGTCGCCAGCTGGAGCCCGCCGAGGGCCAGCACGATGGGGAAAGACATGAAGGTGAACAGGAAGGAGAGGAGCGCCCCGGTGAGCACGGCGGGCAATAGCTGCGGGAGGACGACGTCGAGGAACGACCGCACTGGGCCGGCGCCCAGGCTCCGGGCAGTCTCGACCATCCGCTCGTCCAGGCTCTCCCAGCTTGCGGTCACGATCCGCGTCACGAGGGGGGCGTTGTAGAAGGCATGGGCCAGGACGATGATCTCCAGGGTGTACATGATGGAGACGCTCCCCAGGCCGAGCGCTCCCAGGATGTCGTTGAGAAGGCCCTGCTGGCCGAACATCGCCACGAACCCGATCGCGACCATGATCGAGGGGAGGACGAAGGGCAACATTGTGAGCGACCGGATCGTCGCCCGTCCCGGGAAGGAAAACCGGGCCAGCAGGTAGGCTCCCGGCAGGCCGAGCGCGACCGCCGCGATCGTCGAGAGGACGGCCTGGTAGACCGTGAACCCGAAGAGCCCGAAGTCGACCGGGGGGAAGCCGGCCCGGACCCACCCGAGGAGACCAGCCGGCACGGCAGTCGGGTCGCTGAACAGCCCCGCCGCGGCCCCGAAGTAGAACTCGGAGCCGAGGATCCCCAGCACGATCCCCGCGGTCGGGCGTCCGTCGGCCCCGATGGCGTCCATCAGGACCGTCCCGACCGGGTAGTAGAAGACGACCAGCAGCACGACGCCGGTGGCGACGGCCACGAGCGGGAGGAGACTGTCGCCTGACGGCCCTCGGGCGGTCGGACTCCCGCTGAGGCGGACCGGCAGCACACGTCGCCCCATGCTGGCGAGGGACCGAATCGCCCGCGCGAGCGCACGCCACACCCTGGCGATGCCGCTCACCCCCCGGCGATCTGCTGGGCCCACTGCTCGACCCATGTATCGAGCGAACCCGCAAGCTCGTCGTACGTATGACTTACGACCTCGGGGGGCCGGTGGGCGTACTGTTCGAAGTCCTCGGGCGGGTCGGCGGTGGTCGTGGCGGGGAAGGTGACGTTGAGCACCGGGATCTTCGACTGGACCGGCTTCGTGAGCATGAAGTCGACGAACGCAGCCGCCAGTTCGGGCTGGTCCGAGTCGGCAAAGCGGGCCATCCCTTCGATGCTGGCGTAGCCCTGGTCGTTCAGGAAGCCGACCTGGTGTTGTTGCATGTCCTGGTCGTACCGGTTGGCGTAGACCTGGTCGGTGGAGTACGAGACCACGATCGGCCGTTCCCCATTAGTATAGGCCGTATACGAGGCGTTCCAGTCGCCGAGGATCTTCACGCCATTGTCGACCAAGTCCCGCCAGTAGTCGAGATAGCCGTCATCGCCCATCGTCGCGATCGTCCAGAGCAGGAACGCCTGGCCGGGATCGCTCGCCTGGGCGTTCTGCACGAGCAGCGTGTCCTCGTAGGCGGGCTGGGCGAGCGCCTCGAAGGTCCCCGGGTTCTCGACTTCGTGGGCGTTGTACACGAGGCTGATGAACCCGGTATCGAACGGGATGGCGCGTCCTTCGGGATCGAAACGGAGGTCCGACTGGACGTCGGCGGCGTGCGGGATCTTGTCTTCGGGAATCGTGTCAAACAGCGGCGTGTCGCCGAGTTTGCGGTCGATCCGGACGAGGTCGTCTGGGTTCAACCCCACGTAGACGTCCGCGTCGATGGTGACCTCGGCGAGCTTGCGCTGGATGAAGTAGTTCAGCTCCGCGTCCGGCGTGAGCCACCGCAACGTTGCGTCGGGATATTGGGCCTCGAACTGCTCTTTGATCCAGGCGCCCGGACTGACGCTCGGCGCGTCGATGAACGGTTCGTAGGTGGCCACGTACAGCGTTCCCGACATGGGGTTCGTCGTCGTGCCGACGGTGGTGCTCGTCGTGGTGGTCGTTTCACCGTCGCCCTCGCCCCCGGTGCAGCCGGCCAGGGCAACGAGGCTGGCACCGCCGCCTGCCCGGAGGAAGTCGCGGCGTTTCATCACCTGGTTGTTCCACCTGGTGGTTGATAAGGGCGGCGGACTCGGCGGTCCCGTCGCTGTCAGGCTCCTCACGCGCTTCCTGGCAACGCAGTCGAGGGCGGGACTGTCCTCGTGGGAAGGATTTTCATTCGTGCCGTCGAAGCCGAGGGCGTGAATCTCACGCGGCACCAGGTGCTGGCGGGCCTGCTCGTGGTCACGCTGTTGCTCGCCGCTCTCGTGCTCTCCAGTGTCCTCTGGACCGCGGTGTTCGGGGTGACTGTCGCGTACGTGTTGGTTCCGGTGGTCGACTGGCTGGAGGAGCGTGGCCTCTCGCCGACCTGGGCGAGCGTGCTGGCGAGCGTGGCCGGGACGGTCCTGCTGCTGGTCCTGTTCGCGCTTCTGGGCTTTTTGGCCTATCGGCGCCGCGGCGCGGTCATCGACTTCGTGACGAACCTCCCGGACTCGGTCACGCTGGCTGGCTTCGGGTACAGCTACGTCGTCGAGACCCACGCCGCCCTCGACGCAGCGACCGCGTGGCTCTCGGGGCTGGCGCTCGAGGCGGCGACGGCCCTGCCGACCCTCGGACTGAAAGTGGCGCTTTTCTCGTTCGTGGTCTTCGGGCTCCTGGTGGGCCACGAGGCGGTGGAAGCGGCCCTCCTCGCCGCCATCCCGGACGACTATCACGACGTTGCCCACGCCTTCGCGAGCAGGATCAAGGACACGCTCTGGGCCATCTACGTCCTCCAGGTGGCCACCGGGGTCGCCACCTTCCTCCTCGCGCTCCCGGTCTTCGTGCTGCTCGGCTACGACATCCCTCTCACGCTGGCGTTCGTGGCCGGCGTCCTCCAGTTCCTGCCGATCGTGGGGCCGTCGGTGCTACTCGCGGCGCTTGCCATCTACCAGGTCGTCATCGGGGAGCTGCTTGCGGCCGTGCTCCTGGTCGCCATCGGGGGCGTCGTGATCGCGTGGGTGCCCGATATCCTCGTCCGGCCGCGACTGGCCCGGAGCACCGGCCGCCTCCCGGGAACGCTTTACTTGATCGGGTTCGTGGGCGGGCTGCTCACGGTGGGGCCGGTGGGGATCATCGTTGGGCCCCTGGCGGTGGCGCTGGTGGTGGAGGCGGTCCAGATGCTGCAGGCCGAGGGACCGTGAGACCGGCCGGCGGAAGAACCATCACGCGCCGTCCGCGATAGCGGTCCCACTCGCCGTGACGGACGGCTATACCGTCCCGGCGGCCGAACGGACCGGTGCCATGACCCAGGCATCTGACACGGACTCGCCGCTGGTGACCGCGGCGTGGGTGGACGAGCACCTCGAGGCGTTCCAGTCCGAGGACCCGGCGTATCGGCTCGTGGAAGTCAACAGCCCCGAATCGCCCGATTCGGAGTTCCCGTCTCGCTACGAGGAGGGCCACATCCCGGGCGCCATCGGCTTTACGTGGGACGAGGACCTCTCGGACGGGACCGAACGGGACATCCTCGCCAAAGAGACCTTCGCTGACCTGGTCGGCGGGGCCGGGATTAGCGAGGACTCCACGGTGGTCTTCTACGGCGACGGGTGGATCGCCAACTGGTTTGCCCTCTTTGCCTACTGGGAGTTTTCCTATTTCGGGCACGAGGACACTCGCGTCCTGGATGGGGGCAAAGAGTACTGGGTGGAACATGACTACCCGCTGTCCACCGAGGAGCCCAACTTTCCTGCACAGGAGTACCAGGCCCGCGGCCCCTTCGAAGGAATCCGAGCCTACCGCGACGACATCGAGCAAGCGATGGAACACGGGCTCCCGATGGTGGACGTGCGCTCGCCAGAGGAGTTCTCCGGCGAGGTCATCGCCCCGGCGGACCTGGACGAGACGGCCCAGCGCGGCGGCCACGTCCCCGGCGCCTCGAACGTCCCGGTCGCATCGGTGCTGAACGAGGACGGGACGTTCAAAAGCGAGTCCGAACTCCGGGACCTCTACAGCGAGGCGGGCGTGACGGGCGAGGAGTCCACGATCACGTACTGTCGGGTGGGCGAGCGCTCCTCGATCGAGTGGTTCGCCCTCTCGGAACTACTCGGGTTCGAGGACGTGCGCAACTACGACGGCTCCTGGACGGAGTGGGGTAACCTCATCGGCGCCCCGATAGAGACCGGAAGCGACGACTGACGGCCGGTGCATGGTCTCGCGGCGGAGCCCAGCCACGCCGCTAGAACAGGGGCTCGATCTCGCCCGAATCGCCGGTGAGAAGGTCCTCGAGGGCGGGCCCGTGGAGACTCTCCTGCTCGCTCATCCGGTGTTTGGCCTCCACGGCGATTGCCTGTAGTTCCTTGACCCGGGGGACGTTGCTCACGCCGGAGAGGACGACCAGGCCGGAGACGTAGTCCGTGTCCGGAAGCGGGTAGTCCCCCGCCCGGATCTCCATACAGCCGGTGGCCTCCTCGAGCCACTCGCGTGCCTCCTCGACGCCCTTCCGAGAGAGGTAGGCCGGGGGGCCGCTGACGATCACGAGGGCCCGCTCCGTGCTGGTAAGCTCGGCTGGCACCGAGAGGCGTCCCAGCGCGGCCTGCCGCACCGAACTCATGATGCGAGAGATGGCTTCCGTGTCATCGACCGGGCCCGGCTGTCTGAAGCCGCCGCCGAAGGTTCGCCTGGCCCGTCCCAGCTTCGACCCGGCGTACCCGACCGTCGAGATGCCACCGGACCCGAGAGTGTTGATGATTTCCGAGGCGTCGACGACCTGGTCGGGGGAGGGATTCGCCGCCCCGCCGGCGCTCATCAGGACGCCCACCCGACGCGCGATCTCGTCGTTGATCCGGCCGTAGCCCGCCTGGAGACTCTCCCCTGCCTGTCGCCAGGAGTCGTTATCGAAGAGGAGGAGGTTGTCGACCTCGCGGACGAAGGTCTGCAGCGAGCGGGCGGCGTTGAGGTTGTAGATGCCGCCTTCGTCGGAGGTCGGCAGGATGCCCAGGCCGTACACCGGCTCGGAGAGGAGTTCCCGGAGGCGCTCGGCGATCACGGGCGCGCCGCCCGAGCCGGTGCCACCCCCGAGGGCCGCGATCACGAGCACCGCGTCGACCGAGGACATCGGGACCTCGTCCCACGTGCCCATGACCTCCTGGATGTCCTCCCGGGTGAGTTCGGCTCCGAGTTCGTTGTCGGCACCTGCCCCGTGGCCCTTCACTCGATGCTGGCCGATGAGCACGCGCCGCTCGGGCGGGATCCACTCCAGGCCGAGCAGGTCGGCCTCGGCCGTATTGACTGCCATCGCGTCCGCCACGAACGAGAGGTCCGAACGGTCCTCGTAGGCCAGAATCGCGTCGGCGATCTTGCCACCCGCCTGGCCGACGGCGATGAGCCCGATTTTCATATCCTAGGTGTCGCCGCGGCGAGATATAAAATGACTGGCAACCGGGGGGGGGAAAATGGAACGGGGCCCAGGATCTGGATCGGCGGGCGGGGCCCTCCCCGCCCACAGGACCGCTACGGGCCGCGTCCCGACCCAGTCGAAGAGGGACGGCCGGCGGCAAGATGGGAGTCTATATACTTCGGTCGAGGCCGCCTCTGTCCGTGCATGCCCAAGCGACACCACAGATGTAACCGCTGCGGGCGGGACTTCGACTCGGGGGCGGCCCTCGAGGACCACGTCGAGCGCCGCCACCCGAAGGGATCGGTCCGATGGTGGGTGGTCGTCGAGGAGGCGGGCGTGCTGCCATTCGAGGACGACTGACCGGAACGGGTGGGCCTAAGTTCCTCGACACCTAGGTGCAGCCGATGAGCGACACGGCGGGCCCACTCGCCCCCGACCGCCCCGACGCCGAGCGGCCGTTCAGCGTCGACGCCCCGTTCGACCCTGCGGGCGACCAGCCCGAGGCCATCGAGGAACTGGTCGAGGGCTTCGAGGCCGGCATGGACAAGCAGACCCTCCTCGGGGTCACCGGCTCCGGCAAGACGAACACCGTCTCGTGGGCCATCGAGGAGCTGCAGGTCCCGACCCTGGTCATCGCACACAACAAGACCCTCGCAGCGCAGCTCTACGAGGAGTTCAGCACCCTCTTCCCCGACAACGCGGTGGAGTACTTCGTCTCCTATTATGATTACTACCAGCCGGAGGCCTACGTCGAGCAGACCGACACCTACATCGACAAGGACGCCTCCATCAACGACGAGATCGACCGGCTCCGCCACTCGGCGACCCGCTCGCTTTTGACCCGCGAGGACGTCATCGTGGTCGCGTCGGTCTCGGCGATCTACGGGCTCGGCGACCCCTCGAACTACGAGGACATGGCGCTCCGCCTGGAGCGGGGCGAGTCCATCGACCGCGACGAGCTGTTGGCCGCCCTCGTCGACCTCAACTACGAGCGCAACGACGTCGACTTCTCCCAGGGCACGTTCCGGGTGCGGGGGGACACGGTCGAGATCTTCCCGATGTACGGCCGGTACGCGGTCCGGGTGGAGTTCTGGGGCGAGGAGATAGACCGCCTCTCCAAGCTCGACCCCCTCGAGGGCGAGATCAAGTCCGAGGAGCCGGCGGTCCTGGTCCACCCGGCCGAGCACTACTCGATCCCAGACCAGCGGCTCGAACACGCCATCGAGCAGATCGAGGCCGACATGGCCGATCGGGTTCGGTACTTCGAGCGGCAGGGAGACCTCGTCGCCGCCCAGCGCATCGAGGAGCGGACCACCTTCGACCTGGAGATGCTCCGCGAAGCGGGCTACTGCTCCGGGATCGAGAACTACTCGGTCTACCTCTCGGATCGCGAGGAGGGCGAGGCGCCGTATACACTCCTGGATTACTTCCCCGAGGACTTCCTCACGGTCATCGACGAGTCCCACCGCACCGTCCCGCAGATCAAGGGCCAGCACGAGGGCGACCGCTCGCGCAAGGAATCGCTGGTCGCGAACGGGTTCCGGCTCCCGACTGCCTTCGACAACCGCCCCCTGACCTTCGAGGAGTTCGAGCAGCGCACGGCAAAGACCCTGTACGTGAGCGCAACGCCGAGCGACTACGAGCGTGAGGTCTCCAGCCAGGTCGTCGAGCAGATCGTCCGCCCGACCTACCTCGTGGATCCGGCGGTCACCGTCGCGTCCGCCGAGGGCCAGATCGACGACCTGCTCTCCCGGATCGACGCCCGCACGGACGAGGACGAGCGGGTCCTGGTCACGACGCTCACCAAGCGGATGGCCGAGGACCTCACCGAGTACCTCGAGGAGGCCGGCGTCGCGGTCGAGTACATGCACGACGAGACAGACACCCTCGAACGCCACGAACTCGTGCGGGGGCTGCGGCTCGGCGAGTTCGACGTCCTCGTGGGCATCAACCTCCTGCGCGAGGGTCTCGACATCCCGGAGGTCTCGCTCGTGGCCATCCTCGACGCCGACCGGCAGGGGTTCCTCCGTTCGCGGACTTCCCTCATCCAGACGATGGGCCGGGCCGCCCGGAACGTCAACGGGGAGGTGATCCTCTACGCCGACGACGTGACCGAGGCGATGGAGTCAGCCATCGACGAGACCCAGCGACGGCGCCGGATCCAGCAGGAGTTCAACGAGGAACAGGGGGTCACACCGAGCACCATCGAGAAGGCGGTCGGCGAGGTCGACCTCCCCGGATCGAAGACCGACACCAGCTCCATCGCGGGCGAGGGCCCCGCCAACGAGGCCGAGGCCCAGGCCTACGTCGAGGAACTGCAGGACCGGATGCAGGAAGCCGCGGACAACCTCGAGTTCGAACTCGCCGCGGACATCCGGGACCGCATCCGCGAGGTCCACCGGGAGTTCGAGCTGGATTCGGGGATCGAGCCCGCCGAGGAGGGCGTGGCGCCTGGGACCGAGGACTGGTAGGCAGGCGGATTACCATTTATCGCGACGTGATCTCGAACTGGCCGTCGCGGGTGTCGCCATAACGTACTGGCAACGTCTCCAGAACCATGAACAAACCACGCCACAACCCAGGAAAACGTTTATCGGGTGCCGGTGCATACCGTTGCCCAGGGTGAATCGATGTCCACCAGACCCATCTCCGGTCGCACGGTCGATCGGCTGTTGCCCCCTGCCGGGCGGCGATACGACCTCGTCCTCGCCGTGATCCCGCTCGCGTTCGTCCTCGGCGCGGCCCTCGCCGCCGTCGCGGGGACGGACCCGACGATCGGATGGCGCGCCGGGGGCCTGGTCGCGCTCGCCGTAGTGGTCTACGCCCTGTTCGGGCTCTCGCCCACCGGCCCGGGCGCGGCGTAGCCTGAGCGCCCCTCGGTACTGTTCCGACCGCATCGGGGTCCGGCGGCGGAGAGCGACGTTCCGACCCCGAACATCTTCACGCGGATTCCTCCTGGGTGAAAACCGACGTGACCCATTATTCAATGGCCCACAAAGACCCGGACGAGCAGCATGCAGCGCTTCCTCGGCGACGTCGACGTCGGCCGTCTCCGCCGGATCGTGCAGTTCGGGATCGCCGGGCTGCTGGTCTTCGTCGGGGTGCAGTACTTCCTGTGGGTTTCGCATTTCCGGTACGGCACGCCCTACGTTCCCCGGCCACCGAGCGTCGAGGCGTTCCTCCCCGTCAGCGCCCTGGTCGCGCTGAAGGCCTGGCTAGCCACGGGCGTGTTCACGACGATCCATCCCGCGGCGCTCGTAATCCTGCTCGCGGTGCTCGCGACGGCCGTCGTCTTTCACCGGGGCGTGTGCAGCTGGGTGTGTCCGTTCGGGCTCCTCGAGGAGTACCTCGGCCGGGCGGGGATCGAGCTCGCCGGCCGCAAACTCGAACCGCCCCGGTACCTCGACTGGGCCCTGCGCTCGGTGAAGTACCTCCTCCTGGCGTTCTTCCTGAAACTCATCCTGATCGACTTCTCCGGCCGTGCAGCTCTGGCGTTCCTCGAGACGCCGTACAACAAGGTGGCGGCGGTGAAGATGCTCGACTTCTGGCTCGAGCCGGGAGCCTGGACCATCGGGATCGTCGGCTTCCTCGTGGTCGGCTCGTTCGTGGTCCAGAACTTCTGGTGTCGCTATCTCTGCCCCTACGGCGCGCTCCTGTCGGTGATCGGGTTCCTCAGCCCGGCGACGGTGAACGTCAATCGAGACCAGGCCGCCTGTGACGACTGTGGGCTGTGTACCGCGGCCTGCCCGAACTACGTGGACGTCCAGTCCGCCGACGAGGTGACGGCCCTGGAATGCACCCGCTGCAGCCAGTGCGTCGCGACCTGCCCGGAGGACGCCCTCGACTATCGCGCGGGCCCGGTCCAGCTCTCGCCCCGCGCCGTGGGCCTGGGCGTCGTCGCGATCGTCTTCCTCGCCATCGGCCTCGCGATGGCGACCGGCCACTGGCACTCGGCGCTCGGGTACGAGCAGTGGGCGGAGCTGGTGCCGGCGGCCGACGATATCATGCACACGCCGTATTGAGGTCACTCGCCTCCAGTCGACCGCGGGCCAGGAGCTATGGGGGGAGCGGGGAGGGAGGGAGTGGGGCGCGCTCGCACGCAGATTACCTATAGTCGGTTAGAGTCGGGTGGCGCCCACAGCCGTCACCACCATTGGGTGGCGTCCACAGCCGTCTCCACCGCTACGTCCGAGCAGCGCTCCAATGGCCGCCGCCACAAGGACTATCGCCCGACCAACCCTCCTCCATCCCATGCTCGTCGTCGCCAATCGATTCCGGATCGCCGAGGACTATCAGGACGACTTCGTCGAACGCTTCCGCAACCGGGAAGGAGCGATCGAGAAACAGGACGGGTTCGTGCGATTCGACCTGCTCACGCCGGGGGACGAGGACACCGAGACCTTCGTCGCGCTGACCTACTGGGAGTCCCGGGAGGCCTTCGAGGCCTGGACCGACAGCGACGCCTTCGAGAACGCCCACGGCACCGACGCGCCGCGGGAGATGTTCGAGGGCCACCCCAACCTCGAGATCCACGAGGTCGCCTTCGAGGTCACGCCGGACTGACCGTCCGGCCTGCTGGGTTCCGGAACCGTGTGCCACAACCGAGACCGCAGCCGTTCCGCCGTCGCCAGCCCCACCCTGTCACAACCGAGACCGCAGCCGCTCCGCCGTCGCCAGCCTCACCCTGTCACAACCGAGACCGCAGCCGCTCCGCCGTCGCCGGCCCGACCCCGGGCACCGACTCGAGTTCGTCGGTCGAGGCCGCTCGAACCCCAGCAACGCTCCCGAACCGCCGAAGGAGGCGTTTCCGGAGCGCCGGCCCCACTCCCTCGATCGATTCCAGCACGGTCGAGACGTCGTCGCGCAGGGTCTGGTGGTACTGCACTGCGAAGCGGTGGGCCTCGTCGCGCACGCGCTGGAGGAGGTGGAGGTGGCCGGCCGAATCCGGCCAGTCGAAGGTGCGGTCGGGGGTCACCACCAGCTCCCGCTCCTTGGCGAGCGCGATGACCGGGACCGACCAGCCTACGGCCTCGATTCCCGCCATCGCGGCCTCGAGTTGCCCCTCGCCCCCGTCGATCAGGAGCAGGTCGGGGTCCGGGCGCTCGTCCCGCCCCTCGACTGCCCGCCGGGCGCGCCACTCCAGCAGGAGGCGCATGTTGGCGTAATCGTCGTTCTGCTCGTCGAGTTTCTTGCGGCGGTAGCCCGATTTCTCCGGGGTCCCGTCCACGAACAGCACGTCGCTGCCGACGACCTCCCGGCCGCTGGCGTGGCTCACGTCGAAGCCCTCGATCCGCTCGGGGCGATCGATGCCCAGCTCCTCGGCGAGTGCGGCGGCCGCGTCCGCGGCACCGCCGCCCCGGTGGGCGTTCTTCATCGCCAGGTCCACCAGCCGGGCTTCGCGGCCCGCCCCCGGAACGCGCATCGCGACCCCTTCGAGGTCGAGCCACACGGCGAGGTCCTCGTCTCCGGGGTCCTGGGGGAGAAGGATCGCGTCGGGAAGCTCGCGTTCGGCGTAATACTGGGGCACGAACGCCGCGAGGATGGCCGCCACGCGCTCCTCGCCGTCGGGTGCCGCCATGCGATGGCGCTCGCGGTCGACGAGCTTGCCCCCCTCGCTGTGCAGGCGGGCGACGGTCGCCGCGTCGCCCTCGACCGCGACCCCGAGGACGTCGATGGTCCGCTCGTCGTGCTCGTCGAAAACGGCGTCGCCGCCACTCCCGTGGAACGGCTCGACGGTGGCGAGGCGGTCCCGGAGGTGGGCCGCGCGCTCGAACTCCTGGGCCTCCGCGGCCGACTCCATCGACTGCCGGAGCGGGTCGGCGAGGACGCCGGTCTCGCCTTCGAAGAAGCGCTTCGCGCGCTCCACGCCCGCCGCATAGCTCTCCTCGCCGATCTCGCCGGTGCAGGGCGCGGCGCACAGGCCCATGTCGTAATCGAGGCAGGGCCGTTCGCGGTTCCGGAACTTGTGATCGCTGCAGCCGCGCAGGCCCGCGGTCTCGCGGAGCGCCTTGACGACGGTGTCGAGTCGGGTCTTGGAGGTGTAGGGCCCGTAGACGATCGCCCCCTCGTCCGGGTCGCGGGTGACCTCGATCCGGGGGAAGGCGTGGTCGGTGAGCTGGACCAGCGGGTAGGACTTGTCGTCCTTCAGCCGGACGTTGTACCGCGGCTGGTGGCGCTTGATGAGGTTGGCCTCGAGAAGCAGCGCCTGCGTCTCGGTGTCGGTGACCGCGACGTCGACCGCGTCGGCCCTGCGGACCATCCGCCGCACGCGCTCGCTGCGGGGGTCGGCGTACGTGACCACCCGGTCCCGGAGGTCGACGGCCTTCCCGACGTAGAGCACGCTGTCCCCGTCGAAGAACTGGTAGACGCCGGGTTCGCGGGGGAACTCGGTGGCGCGCTCGCGGACCGCCGCGGTGTCCATACGCCACGGTATCGCCCCGAGGCGTTTGAATCGACCGCTACGGGGGCTCCACCGCCGCGGCGATGGCTTCGATGTCGTCGTCGGTCAGCCCCTCTTTCGGCAGATGGATGTCGTCTTCCCCAGCGACGGCGATGGTGATGTCGGTCCGGCGGGTCTGGAGATACCAGCCCAGCGCAGCGAGCCCCCCGACCGCGGCGATCGCCCCACCCAGGAGGAACGCATCGTCCATGAGCGCGAAGACCGTCCGCATGAGCGAGAACAGCCCCAGAATGCCGCCGAGACCGATACGACCCGTTCCCTGGGAGACGTCGACGTCGCCGAGGAACCCCTCGAAGTCGAAGAGCGCGCCGCCGGCGAGCAGGAAGACCCCGATCACGAGCCACTTCACGCCGTTTACCAGCCAGCGCGTCTCCCCCGCGGTCCGGCGACCCACGTCGGTGACGTTGGGCCGGTCGACCGCCCGGAAGTTTGGGCCCTTTGCCTCCGGCGTGAAGGCGAGCACCCGGTGGCTCGTCACCACCACGCCGACCGATTCGCCGCCAACCTGGCGGCGGACCTCCTCGCCCTCATAGAGCAACTGGTCCACCCGGGACTCCCAGGCCGCCATCACCAGGGGGTTTTCCGCCAGCGTATTTCAAGGTTCATACGCGGAGCGCGGTCAGTCGGCTGACTGCGAAATGATGCTCGGTCGACCCCGAATATTGATGGGCGGCTCGCACGCCCCGCAGGATCGACTCAGGCGGCGTCCGTGAGTTCCTCGCCGACGTCGATGCCCCGGTCCGCGAGCAGTTCGAAGAACGCCTCGGGGTCGAGGGTCGGCACGTCGTTCTCGGCCGCGTCGTCCTGTTTGGACTGGCCAGCGTTCTCGCCCAGGACGAGGTAATCGGTGTTCCCGGAGACGCTCGAGGTCGCGTTGCCGCCGTGGTCCTCGACAAGCCGCTGGAGGTCGTCCCGCGTCCAGCCCTCGACACTGCCGGTGAAGACGATGGTGAGCCCGTCGAGTTCGTCGCCGCCCGCCGTTTCGACGGGGTCCGGGTCGACGCCCCGCTCCCGGAGCCGTTCGATGACGGCCCGGTTGCGCTCGTTCGCGAAGAAGTCGACGACCCGGCCCGCGACGGTCTCGCCGACGCCGTCGACGTCCTGGAGGTCGGCCTTCGAGGCAGCCATGATCGCGTCGAGCGTTCCGAAGTGGCGGGCCAGGTCCCGGGCGACCGTCGGGCCGACCTCCGGGATGCCGATCGCCGCGAGGAAGGTCGGCAGCGGTGGCGACTTCGAGGCTTCGAGTTCGGCGAGCAGGTTCTGCGCGCTGCGCTCGCCCCACCCCTCCAGGTCGGTCAGGTCGGCCTCGGTCAGATCGTAGAGGTCGGCGACGTCGGTCTCGACTAGCCCCTCCTCGACGAATTCGCGGGCGGTGCGTTCGCCGAGCCCCTCGATGTCGAGGCCCGCGTCGCTGCCGAAGTAGGCGACCGCCCGGACGAGCTGGGCACGGCACTGCAGCCCTCCGGTGCAGAAGTGTCGAGGGCCGTCGCGCTCGACCGGACTGCCGCAGACGGGGCAGGTCTCCGGGAAGACGAAGTGGCCGCCGCTGTGGGACTCGACGACCTCGGCGACGTACGGAATGACGTCGCCCGCCCGCTGGACACGGACTTCGTCGCCGACGTCGACGCCCATCGCCTCGATCTCGGACTGGTTGTGGAGGCTGGCGCGGGAGACCGTCACGCCACCGACCTCGACCGGATCGAGGAGCGCGACGGGCGTCAGCCGGCCCGTCCGGCCGACCTGGATCACGATGTCCGCGATGGTCGTGGTCTCCGACCGCGGCGGGAACTTGTACGCGAAGGCCCAGCGGTAGTGCCGGGCGGTGGTCCCGAGTTCGGCGCAGGCCGCGCGGTCGTTCACCTTGAAGACGACCCCGTCGATCTCGTAGTCGAGGGCGTCCCGCTCCTCGTGGAGTTCGTGACGGTAGTCGATGGCGTCCTCGACGTCCTCCACCAGCTCGATCCGCTCGTTTACACGCAACCCCCACTCCGGCAGCCGGGCGTGCTCCTCGGCGTGGGTCTCGATCCCCGCAGCACCGAGCGAGCCTCGGGAGGCGTCGGTCCCCGAGACGGCCGACTCGCTGTCCCCGGCGGCCAGGATATCGTAGAAGAAACAGGTTAGCGGCCGCTCGGCGGTCACTTGCGGGTCGAGCTGGCGGAGCGTGCCCGCCGCCGCGTTTCGCGGGTTCGCGAAGGGATCCTCTCCGGCCTCGACCCGCTCGCGGTTGAACTCGTGGAAGGCGGACCGCGGCATGTACACCTCGCCCCGGACCGCGAGGAACTCCGGGTGGTCGCCGCGGAGTTCGAGCGGGATGGCACGGATCGTCTTCGCGTTCTCGGTGACGTCTTCCCCGGTCTGCCCGTCGCCCCGCGTCGCGGCCCGGTCGAGCTGGCCGTCCACGTAGACCACCTCGAGGGAGAGCCCGTCGAACTTGGGCTCGCAGACGTACTCGGGATTTGGGACCGTCCGTCTGACCCGCCGGTCGAACTCTCGGGCGTCGGCCTCGTCGCCGCCGGAATCGATGGAGAGCATGGGCGCGACGTGCTCGATCGTGCCGAGTTCGTCGAGCGGCTCGCCGCCCACCCGCTGGGTCGGGCTGTGCTCGGTCGCGAGGTCGAAGGTATCTTCGAGGGCCTGGAGACGCGAGAAGAGTGCGTCGTAGGCCGAGTCGCTGATGACGGGGTCGTTGAGGACGTAGTAGCGATGGTCGTGATAGCGGATGGCCTCCCGGAGGGCGTCGGCCTGCGCGTCGGCCGCGGACCGCGAGAGGGTCTCGACCGGCTCGAAATCGGTGTCCGGCTCGGCCGCGTAGGGGTTCTCGGGGGGCGGGTCGTCGGGCATACGGCGGCGTAGGAGGGCCGCGGGTTTAATCGCGTGGCAATCGGTTCGCGGGCGGGCAGGTTACGGGGGAGCGGAGCGTTGATGGTGAGAGCGTGTGTCAAACGGCCGTTTGAGCCTTCGACATCACTTAGCGACCGGCGGGACTACCATCCGACGATGGCCAGAGCGCCCGCCCCCGGCAGGCCTGCCCTCCTGCTCGCCGTCGCGTTCCTGGTGGTGACCGCCGGGTGTTCGGCGATCGGGGCGACGCCCACCACCGACTCGCCGAACGGGGCTCGCGAGACGGCCCCCGGCGAGTTCCCGCCATCGCCGGAGGAACTGACCGCCTCGAGCGCGGCCCGTACCGCCGCCCAGTACCACCTGGCCACCTTCGCGGAGCGGCTCGAGCCAGAGCGGCCCGACGGAACGTCGTCGATCCCCGGTCTCGAGGCGGTGGCCGCGACGGCCGTGGAGCGGCGTTCGGGTGGCTACTACGTCATCGTCGATCTGACGACGCCCGAGTCGGCACAGGACCTGGCGCCCGTGCTGGACCGGGCCGTGTACCTCGTGCGGGAGAACGCTACCCCGCGGCCAGCGATGCCGGTCTACGTCGCCGGTGACGGCGACCTCGGGACGGGGGGAGGGGCGGCGCTCCAGGTCACCAACTTCGATCGCGATCGCGCGAACGTCTCGATCGTGGTGACGAACATCGAGGACACCCCCTCGACCACGATGGTCCGGACGCCAGTGGTCCACGCCGACGAGGGGCTGCTCGTCACCGAGGCCATCCCGGAACCCGGAACGTATCGGGTGACCGCGGCGACCGGAAACGCCAGCCAGTCCCGCACGGTGACCCTCGACGGCAGCGCGGTGACCGATTCGATCGGCGTGTTCGTCGCCCCCGACGGCCAGGTCGAGATCTATCCGATCCAGGCGGCAGGCTCGGCCGACGGGTGAACTCCTGGACCGGGCCGAAGTCTCTCTAGTAATTGCGCGCCCCCGCCCGCGACGCGACGTCGCACACCGCCTCCCCTGTTGGGAGGGACGGGCGTCTTCAGCTGAGCTGACATCGGACTGAGGTTTATCTCGGTCGGCCGCGACCCTCCAGGCATGGCAATGCGGGGTCAGGACATCGCAGCACCGGGCTGGCGGACAGGCCTGCAGGGCACGGGACCGGACGAGTACCGCTCCGGAGGCATGGCGACGGGCGAGGCGAGGACGGGAGCGGCGCTGGCGGGAGGTCGATGAGATGTCGATCCTGGTGCCCTACGACGGTTCGGACATCGCACGGGCGGCGCTCTCCCGAGGAGTCGAACTCGCTGACGCGCTGGGCCGTGAGCTGTTGACCGTGTCGGTCATCCCGGACCGGTCCCGGTACGCGTCTCGAAAGGGATGGCTGGCGGCGGACGAGGACTTCGACCCGGAGATGGTCGCGGAGCGGTTACGGCGCCAGGTCTCGGCGGCCGCGCCCGACGCCGCGTTCGAAGTGGTACCGATCGAGGGCGAGCCCAGCGGCGGGTACATCGCCCGCAAGATCAGAGATTACGCTCGCTCGCAGGACGTCGTCTTGCTCGTCCTCGGGAGCGAGACGGTTGGACGGGTCGTGACGCCGCTGACCTCAGTCGGTAAAGGGGTCGCCGCCGAGCAGACATACGAACTCTACCTGGTCAGATCGCCCGACTTCGTCGCTTTCCATCCCCTCGTCGCCCGGGAGTGACGCCACTGGGAGGCGAAGAGGACCACGGGCGGGGCGGTTCGGCGGGAAATGGGGTGAGTGCGCTGTCCATCGTGCGGGAAATGGGACGAGGACGTTGTAAAGCGAGTGGGAAGGGGTGTGGGTCGCGCGGTCCAGTGCGAGGAACGGGCGGTGGTTTTGATTGCCCCGCCCGGGAACGTGTTCACAGCCGCTGGGAGTGGGCACTGTCATCTGTGCCCCCGCCCGGCCCGGTATGATAATGCATGCAGGTAATTTCAAACGCCGATGATAACACTTACAAGCATAGGCACGATTCGGAGTAATACAGACGCCCGCGGTTATGCGTGATACACATGACAACGGACCCCGACACCACCACCGGTGCGACGCCCGCCGAGGCATCCGAGGACACCGTCGGAGGCCCCATGGCGACGCCCACCCGCACCGCGAGCGTCGGGGAATTCGCCTTCCAGCGCGGGGGCCGCGTCGACCTCGAGATCGCCTACGAGACCTTTGGCGACCCGGAGGACCCGCCCGTGCTCGTCGCCCACGCGCTCACGGGCAGTCAGTACGTGACGGGGGAGGGACCCCCCGGCGTGGACGGCCAGGCCGCGGGCTGGTGGCGGGAGGTGGTCGGACCGGGCAAGGCCGTCGACACCGAGGAGTACTTCGTGATCGCGACGAACGTCCCGGGCTCCTGCTACGGGACGACTGGTCCCTGCTCGATCGGGCCTGACGGCGAGCCCTACGGGCCCGATTTCCCCGCGGTGACGGTGACCGACTGGGTCCGTGCCCAGGCCCGACTCCTCGACGAACTCGGCATCGAGACCCTGCACGCGGTCGTCGGGGGCAGCGTGGGCGGGATGAACGCGATCGAGTGGGCCCGCGAATGCCCCGACCGCGTCGAACGGATCGCGGCCATCGCGACCGCGCCGCGACTCGACACCCAGAACCTGGCTCTGGACGCCATCGCCCGGCGGGCCATCACGAGCGACCCCGACTTCCAGGGTGGCGAGTACTACGGGGGACCCCGGCCCGAGGAGGGCCTGGCGACCGCGAGGCGGATCGGACACGTCCAGTACCTCTCGAAGCACTCGATGGAGGACCGGTTCGGCCGGCGTGCCGCCGATCGCGTCATCGCGGGACTCGATGATCCCACCGCGGACGCCTTCCCGTACCGGGACGTCGAGTCCTACCTGGATTACAACGCCGACGGCTTCACGGACCGCTTCGACCCGAACAGCTACCTCTACCTGCTCCGTGCGATGGACGAGTACGACCTCGCGCGGGGGCACGGGACCGACGCAGCCGCGCTCGAACATTTCGACGGCGAGGTGCTGGTGCTTTCCTACACTGGCGACTGGCACTTCACCGCCGAGCAAGGCGAGGCACTCGCCGAGGCGTTCGAGGAAGCCGGCGCGTCGGTGACCTTCGAGTGCGTCGCCAACGACTACGGCCACGATGCCTTCCTGGTCGAACCCGGCACGGTGTCAGGTCCCATCCGCGGGTTGCTCGGCGACTCGGCCGACTCGCGGACCGGCAGCGCAGTCCGGGCCAGCGACGTCGTCAGCTGATCCTGCGCAGGCAGGCCTGCAGAACACCCATTACCTGGTGACGAGCCCCTCGGCCTCGAAGACGGAGCGGAGCGCCGGCATCCCCGCGACCGTCACGTCACAGCTCGGTTCCACCGCCGGCTTCGGGTCGAATCCGACCGCGAGTCCTGCCACCTCGAGCATCGGCCGGTCGTTCGCGCCGTCACCCACCGCCGTGACGTCCTGGAGCGCGAACCCCTGCGTCGCACAGATGTCGGCGAGTGCGTCGTCCTTGCGGCCCTCGACGAGCGGACCGGTCACCTCGCCAGTGAGGTGGCCATCGGGCGCGTCTCCGGCCGCCGGGAGTTCGTTTGCGACCAGCGTATCGACGGCGATGCCCGCCCGATCGAGTGCACTCTCGATCCCGCGCTGGAACCCGCCGGAGAGGATCGCCACGGTGTTACCGGCCTCGTGGAGATCGCGCAGGAGGTCGCCAGCACCCGGTCGCAACTGGATCTCGGCGTATGCAGAATCGACCCGATCGTGTGCCAGCCCCTCGAGGAGTGCGGCGCGCTTCCGCAGGCTGGGGGCGTACTCGACCTCCTTGCGCATCGCCCGCCCGGTGATCGCGGCGACTTCGTCTCCGACTCCCGCCTCGCGACCCAGCCGGTCGATCATCTCCGCGTCGGCGAGGGTGCCGTCGAAATCGAACGCGACGAGTGACATGGGGCTGGGTAGGTGGGGCGTCAGAGAACCTCGAGGACCCCATCTACCGAGTTCGGGACCGGCTCCGGCTCCGTGCCGGCCTCGGCCGCGGCGTCCGGGTCCTTCAGGAGGTGACCGGTCGTGAGACACACGACCTGTTCGTCGGCCTCGATCTCTCCGGATTCGCGGAGTTTCCGCAGGCCCGCCACCGACGCCGCGCTCGCGGGTTCGACGCCGATGCCGTCCTCGGCGAGGGCCCGCTGGGCGTCGGTGATTTCCTCGTCGCTCACCGCGACGGCGGTCCCCCCGGTCTGGCGGATCGCGGGCAGGGCCTTCGGTGCGTTGACCGGCTTCCCGATCCTGATTGCAGTGGCGCGGGTTTCGACGTCCTCCCAGCCAGTGACGCTGTCGGCCCCCGATTCGATAGCCTCGACCATCGGCGCGGCGCCCTCGGCCTGCACGCCGGTGAGCGTGGGGACCTCGTCTTCCGTCATGGCGCCGGCGGCGACGAGTTCGCGGAACGCCTTGTGGAGCGCGGCCGTATTCCCGGCGTTCCCGACGGGGAGGACGATTCGGTCGGGCCAGGCCCCCGTCGCGGCCATCGACTGTTCGAGGATCTCCAGCCCGATGGTCTTCTGGCCCTCGAGCCGGAACGGGTTGAGCGAGTTGAGGAGGTAGGCTTCGCCCCGCTCTGCCAGCGCGGCGACGATGTCGAGGCAGGCGTCGAAGTTGCCGTCCACTTCGAGGATGCGAGCGCCGTGGAGGCTGGCCTGGGCCACCTTCCCCGCGGCGACTTTCCCTGCGGGGAGCAGGACCAGGGTCTCCTTGTTCGCCCGTGCGCCGTAGGCCGACAGCGCGGCGCTGGTGTTGCCGGTACTCGCACAGACCAGCCGCTCGACGCCGAGGCGTTCGGCGACCCGGACGCCGACGGTCATCCCCCGGTCTTTGAAGCTGCCGGTGGGGTTCATGCCCTCGTGTTTGACCCGGAGGTCGGCGACCCCAACCGCGTCCTCGATAGCAGGCGCGGCATACAGCGGCGTGTTCCCCTCGTCGATGCTCACGCTCCCCGCGACGGGCAGCGCGTCGGCGTACCGCCAGACGCCCTCGCCCTCGAAGGCGTCGAAGTCGTGGTACTCGGCGTACCGGGCTTCGAGCAGCGAGCCGCAGGCTGCACACTCGTAGATGACGTCCTCGAACGGTGCGTAGGTCTCGCCACACTCGATACACGCAAGCCAGACGCCGTCCTCGGCCGCGTCGGGCACGGGCCCGGACAACGAGAGATCGACCATTACCGGAACGTCCGCCGGCGGGACTCAAATAGGACTCGGACTTCGCGAGATTCTGCCACCGGGGCTCGAAGGTCGGTGACGTCTCGGTGCGGGGAGACCGCACGCGTCCGCGCACGCTCGCATCTTCTAGAACGTGCCGGCGGGCCCGGTAACTGCGGTTCAGGCCACCGCCGCGGCGGCGCTGTCGGTGGCGTCGTCGGCCCGCTGCTCGAGCCAGTCCACGACCGCCGCGGGAACGTCGACGTCCACCGCGTCGCTCAGCGCCTTGTACTCCACTGTGTGATTGACCTCGTGGACGGTGTACCCGTCGCCGGTCTCCATGATGTCGACGCCGAGGAGCCCGCCACCAACCGCCTCGCTGGCGGCCGCGGAGAGGTCCGCGATCTCCTCGGTGACCTCGAAAGCCTCGGTCTCGGCGCCGCGATTCGCGTTGGTGATCCAGTGGTCGGCCGCGCGGACCATCCCCGCGACCGGCTCGCCGTCCAGTGTCAGCACGCGGATGTCGCGGCCGGGCTTCTCGACGAATTCCTGGACGTAAAAGACCTTGTGCTCGTAGTGGCCCAGGGTGGCTTTGTGTTCGAGGATGGCCTCGGCGGCGTGCTCGTCCTCGATCCGGGCCATCAGCCGGCCCCAGGAGCCCACGACCGGTTTGAGGACGACCGGATAGCCGAAGTCCTCGATGGCGGCCATCGCGGCGTCGGCGGTGAACGCGACGGTGGTCTCGGGCGTCGGGACGTCCGCAGCCTCGAGAGCGAGGCTCGTTTTGACCTTGTCAGAGCAGGTGTCCGCGACCGCGGGCGAGTTCACGACCGGGACGTCGTAGGCCTCGAAGAACTGGGTGGTGTACTTCGAGCGGCTGGTCGCGACACACCGGTCCAGCACCAGATCGAGACCCTCGACGTCCACGCTGGAGTCCCGCAGCCCGAACTGCTGGTCGCGGACGTCGATCTTCTCGACGGTGTGCCCGCGGTCGCGGAGTTCCCCGAGCAGGAGCTTCTCGTCCTTGCGGATCCGCGAGTAGAGGAGGCCGAGCTTCACGCTCATTCCCCCCAGTCCTCGTCGAGCTCCGGGGCTCGCTCGAGGACCGGCGGGGCCGTCTCCGTGATCTCGAGTTCCGTACCGCAGGTCGCACAGTCGACGATCTCACCGACCTCGATGTCGTCGTGCAGGGTGATATCGGCCCCACACTCGGGACATGCTGTCATGGCACCCGATGGTTGCAGAGAAGAAGACTTAAACCTTCCGAACTTATCAATGTCCTAATAATGGAGACACTCGTCTCTACCCGGGCACACAGCCCGAAAACACCACAACCGCGTTTCATGATATAATTTTAGATATATGATATGTGTCCCCTCTGTCGGGGGGTCGGCAGTGGCTCAGTCACGCGCCGACACCTCCGCCGCGAGGTCGGTCGCGGCCCCCGCCAGGAGCCGGTTGCGCGCCGCGAGAGCGTCCTGGTCGGTCTCGATGGCCGTCGAGGCCAGCGACAGGCCCGCCTCGACCGCATCGGGTGCGGGGCCACCCCGCGAGTCCCTGGTGGCGACGCTCGCAGCTGGATCGAGGATCTCGGCGACATCGTCTACAGGCACCAGCGAGGCCAACTCCTCCCCGGTGACAGCCACCGTCGCGGCCTGGATGGCCGCCAGCGCGGCCGCCTGGTCGGTGGGAGTCCCGGGCCGGGTTCCCTGGTGGCCTGCCTGGCCGTCATGCCCCGCCCCGCCTTCAAGCGATTCGGCCGCCTGCGCCACGATTTCGTGGGCTGTCCTGAAGGGTAGACCCGCCATCGCGAGGCGGTCAGCGACCCCCGTCGCGGTCGAGAAGCCGTCCCCTGCCGCGTTTGCCATCGCGGTCTCGTCGTAGCTGGCGGTCGCGACCGCTCCCGCCGCCACGGACGTCGCCTCTGTGACGTCGCCGATGGTGTCCCAGACGTGCGGCGCCGCTTTCTGTAGATCCCGGTTGTACGCCCGGGGCAACCCCTTGAGCGTGGTCAGAAGCCCCTGCAGGGCGCCCGCCGCGTCGCCCGCGGTCGCACGGACCAGTTCGAGCGTGTCCGGGTTCTTCTTCTGGGGCATGATCGAGGACGTCGAGGCGTACTCGTCTGAGAGCTCGAGGAGGCCTTTGTGGGAAAACAGGATCAGGTCCTCGGCCAGCCCGGAGAGTGTCACGCCGAGACTGGCGAGCGCCGCCAGCGTCTCCACCAGGAAATCGCGGGCGGTGACTGCGTCCATGCTGTTCTCGATGAGCCCATCGAAGCCGAGCAGCGTGGCCGTCCGCTCCCGATCGAGGTCGAAGGGCGTGCCGGCGAAGGCCGCGGCCCCGAGCGGCGACTGGTTCGTCCGGTCGAAGGCCGCGAGCAGCCGGTCGGTGTCGCGGGCGACGCCCTCCTCGTAAGCGGCGAGGAAGTGCGCGAGGGTGGTGGGCTGGGCCGGCTGGAGATGCGTGTAGCCCGCCATGACGGTCTCCGTGTGCTCGCTCGCGACGCCCACCAGCGCCTCGCGGAGTTCGATCGTGGCCTCGAGCGCCTCCAGCAGTTCCTCGCGGAGCTGGTACCGGATGCAGGTCGCGACCTCGTCGTTCCGGGAGCGGGCGGTGTGCATCTTGCCACCCACCGACCCAGCCGCCTCGACCACGGCGGTCTCGATGGCTTCGTGGACGTCCTCCCCATCGGGCAGGGCGTCGAAGCCGGCCGCCTCGACGTCATCGAGCGCTGCGAGGATCGTCGCTGCGTCCTCGCCGCCGATGATGCCCTGCTCCTCGAGCATGACGACGTGGGCGCGGTCGACCGCGAGGTCGGCCGCGAAGATGCGCTCGTCCGAGGCCAGCGAGGAGAGGAACGAGCGCGCGGGGCCGCCGCTGAAGCGCTTGCGGCGGATCACTGATTCCCCTTCGTCGTGGTCGGTCATGGGTTGGCCGTCGCCCACTCCCCGTGGGTCATGCGTTCACCCTCGCCGACTCGCTACCGGTCATCGGTCAGCCCTCGTCCTGGAACGCTGCGGCGTCGCCGCCGTCGGCAGTCAGTTCGGGGGCCTGTTCGGCGGTCGCCTGGATCGCGCTCGCGAGGCGGGCCTGGAAGCCGTGGTACTTCGCCACGCCCGTCGCGTCGCCCTGTTCGATGCCGCCGGTCACGGCCTCGGTGTTGAACGAGGCGGCCGTCTCGGAGTAGACCGCGTACTCGCTCTCGCGGCCTACCGCGCGGGCCTGCCCGCCCTCGAACTTGATCGTCACCGTTCCCGTGACCGTCTCCTGGGTGGTCTCGATGAAGCCTTCGAGGGCGTCGACGACCGGCGCACTCAGGAGGCCCTCGTAGGCCTTGGCCGCCCATTCGTCCTCGACGGTGGTCTTGACGGACAGTTCCTCCTCGGTCAGCACCAGGGATTCGAGGGCCTGGTGGGCCGCGAGCAGCGTCGTGGCCGCGGGATGCTCGTAGTTCTCGCGAACTTTGAGCCCGAGGATGCGGTCCTCCATCATGTCGTTGCGCCCCACGCCGTGGGCGCCCGCGACGTCATTGAGCGTGAGGACGAGTTCGACTGGGTCCATCGCCTGGCCGTCGAGCGCGACCGGCTCCCCGGCTTCGAAGGCGATCTCGACGAGTTCCGTCGCGGCGCCGGGCTGTTCGGTCCACTCGTAGATGTCCTCGGGGGGCACGTAGCCCGGGTCCTCGAGGTTGCCGCCCTCGACCGAGCGGCTCCAGAGGTTGGTGTCGATGGACCAGACCCCGTCGTTCCCGCTCTCGACGGGTAGGTCCTTCTCCGCGGCGTACTCCATCTCCCACTCGCGGGTCAGCCCCAGGTCGCGGACCGGCGCGAGGACGTCCATGTCGGACTGGCGCCAGACCGCCTCGAACCGGAGCTGGTCGTTGCCCTTGCCCGTGCACCCGTGGGCCAGGGCGTCGGCCCCGACGTCCTCGGCGACCTCCTGGATGGCGCTGGCGATGACGGGGCGCGCGAGGGCCGTGCCGAGCGGATAGCCCTGATAGGTCGCGTTGGCCTTGACGGCGTCCATGAGCAGGTCGGCGAAGTCGGCCTTCGCGTCGACGACGTGGTGTTCGACGCCGAGGGTCTCGGCGGTCTCGTAGGCCTCCTCGAACTCGGCTTCGGGTTGGCCGACGTCGACGGTGACGCCGATCACCTCCTCGTAGCCGTATTCCTCTTGGAGAAGCGGTACGCTGACAGTGGTGTCCAGCCCGCCGGAGAAGGCGAGCGCGACGGTTTCTGTTGGCATGTGTGGTGTAACTGGGGGTCGGGTGTCGGTCGAGAGACGGTGCCGCGACGAGGTGGCGAACGCGTACGAAGTCAGACGGGTGAGGCTATGGCTGGGGTCAGGGGGACCCCGGTCGTCGTCGCGGCGAGAACAGTGACTCCTGGCCGGGGGCAGGTCCCGCGGTCCGGGCCGGAGTCATCATCGTACACCCTCCTATTGTGAGCGGGTATATTAACCCTTCCCTCGCGTGCAACGCCTGCCGGCCAGCGGGCTTTTTGTCACGGTCGGCGTACACGTCCCACATGGACCGCGCCGCCATCGAGGTCGAGACCCTGCTCAAGATCGTAATCGTCCTGGTGATACTCTGGCTCGCGCTGGAGGTCCTCGACGCCGTCTTCGGCCTGCTCTTGGGCGTTTTCTGGTTCCTCCAGCCCTTGCTGGGGGTCGTCCTGCTGGTGCTGTTGATCCTCTGGCTGCTGGACCGCATCTGAGGGCGACCCGCCTGCCGAACGCGCGGCTTTTCCAGCTCCGGACCCAAACCAGTCCGTGTACAGCCTGAACGTCCCGATCCCGTCTGCGGTCCGGGACCTCGCCGCCGACTTGCGGCCGGCGCTTGCGGGTTTCGACCGCGTCCGCGAGTCGCGAGACCGGACCCTCGTTCTCAAGCGACTCCCCGCCGAGGACCGCCGGGAGTACCTCCGGGTCGAGCGCCAGGCCCGCGAGGCACTCGCCGGGGCCCCGGCGGTCGAAGCAGCGGTCACCGGGATCGGAGTCTTCCGGGACCCGCCCAACGGGCCGGGACCGGTAATCTACCTGACCATCGAGAGCCCGGGTCTCCAGCAGCTGCACGAGCGCCTCGTCGAGACTCTCGGCGCCGTAGCGGAACTCGAGGGAGATGGATACGTTCCCCACGTCACCCTCGCCAGGGGGGACGCCGAGCAAGCACTCGACCGGCTCCGGGCCCGCGAACTCGACGAGACCCGGTTCGTGATCGACACGCTCGAGTTCTACGACGGCCGGCACGGCGAGCGCATCGATACCCTCTCGCTTCCGAGCTGAGTGACCGAGACAACCGTCCAGCGCGTCCCACCTCGGCTGCAGAGCGAGCCCGGAGTCGGTCCACCACCGGCACATTCTAGAATACTCGGCTGGCCCAGGGGTGTGCCGGGTCGCGTGACGGAGACTGTGGCTGTCGTACCGACCGAGGGGTCGCCGGCCGCTCTATGGCTCTGGAGGCGCCCCGTCCCAGGCGTCCATGTCCCGATAGAAGTTGAGCATCGCGTACTTCACCTTCGACGGCTCGACGTCGACGAACTCGCGGCGCTCCTCCGGCGGGAAGGTGGTATTGACGCTGTACTCCCGCATCTCGGTCCGCGAGTCGCGAGTGTACCGCCGGTCGATGAGCGCTCGCACCCCGAAGTCGTCGGGCGAGCGGAGCACCCGACCGATCGCCTGCCTGGTCTTGCGCACGGTCGGGATCTCCACGGCGTAGCGCCAGCCGGCGTCCTCCGCGCGGTTGCCGAAGGCCTCGTCGTAGGCTTCCTGGACCGCCTCGGCGCGCTCGTCGAGGTGCGGGTAGGGGACGCCCACGACTGCGACCGTCCGGGCGTCGTCGCCGTCGAAACTCACGCCCTCGGCGAGGGTGCCCCAGAGGGAGGTGAACATCGCGGCGTCGTCCTCGGCGACGAACTCCTGGCGCCGCTCCTCCACCGAGACGCCCGGTTCGTCGAGATAGCGCGGCACGTCGAGCCGCTGGCCGAGCAGGTCGTGGTAGCGCTCGGCCTCGCTGTAGCTGGGGAAGAACAGGAGCGCGTTGCCCGGCGTGAACCGGATGGTGTCCGCGAGGGTCCCGGCGACGATGTCCTGGATGCCCTGGTCGTCCCGCCGGCTCGCGAACAGCGGTGGCACGTCGACCACGAAAGTTCGCCGTCGCGATTCGGGGAACGTGAGCGGATAGGCGAGCTCCACCGGGTCCTCGAGGCCCAGGACGTCGGTCATCACCTCGAACGGGCGGAGGGTGGCCGACATCAGGACCGACGCGTGGACCTGGTCGAAGAGCGCCTCGGTCACCCGGCGGGGGATACAGGTGTACAGTTCCGCGCGGCCGTAAACCTCGTCGGTGCCCTCGTCCCGCCTGACGGCCAGAGTCGGGTACTGGCTCACGTCCGTGGCCTCCTCCAGGTAGGCCTCGAGGAACGTGGCCGCAGCCAGGGTCTGGGATTCCGCCCGCGTCGTCGCGTCCCCGTTCCGGTAGGCCTCCTCGTACTGCTCGTCGAGTTCGACCCCGATCCGCAACCCGGCTTCGAGGTCTTCGTCGATGCCCGGCCCCTCGTAGCGGTCGAGGAAGCGCAGCGTGAGGTCGTCCCGACTCCCCTCGTTCACCACGGGGATGTCCTCCCAGCTGTTCCCGACCCGCTCCCGGTCGCCGAAGCCGAAGGCACCCTCGTAGGTCTCGACGAGCGCTTCCTTGAACGCCGCGAACACCCGGGCCGCGTCGGGAGCCCGCTCGTGCTCGTGGTCAGCGAGTTCGTCGATGGCGCTCTCGAGCGTGTTCTCGGTGAGCGTCCGGGTGGCGTGGTCCCGCGCGGCGTCCTCGATGTTGTGGGCCTCGTCGAAGACCGTGATGACTTCCTCCGGATCCCGGCCGAGCCACCGGAAGAACTGGCTGCGGATCGACGGGTCCAGCAGGTGGTGGTAGTTGGCCACCACCAGGTCGACGCCGTTCATGCCCTCTTTGAGCAACTCGTAGCCGCAGTACCCGCGCTGCTCGGCGTAGCTGTAGACCTCCTGGGGCCGGCGGACGTCCTCGAAGAGCCACCGGAAGAAGCTGTCGTCCTCGCGGGTGAGGTTGTCGTAGAAGTGCTCGCAGGTCGGGGAGTCACGCAGGTCATCGATCTCGCTTTCGAGGGCTTCGATCTCGTCGAGGACCGCCTGCCGGCTCTGGGCTGCGTCCTCGGACCCGGAGCGGGCGTCCTCGAGGAGTTGGCGCTGCCGGGTCTGTAGCTCTTCGAGATCGGCCTCGGCCTCGGTCAGTTCGCGGGTGGTGTCCCGGAGGACCTGGCACTCCTCGTAGTCGACGTCGATGTGACACATCGAGGCCTTGCCCTTGAACACGACCGAATTGATGGGCGTGCGGGCGTTGATCTCGCGGGCCTCCCGCACGAACTGGCGCATCTGCTGGTGCACGTTGGTCGTGATGACCACCGTGCGGTCGTGCTCGCGGGCGTGGGCGAGCGCGGGGGCGAGCGCCGCGAGGGTCTTCCCGGTGCCGCAGGCGCCCTCGAACAGCACGTCCCGGCCCACGGACAGGGCGTCGGCGATCTCGTCCATCGCCTCGCCCTGGTTCTCGTAGGGGCTGGCCTTCGGGAAGAACCGGTCGTACTCCGCAGCCACGTCGGGGTGGACTTCTCCGCCATGGCGTAAAAAGGTGGGCAAACAGCGGGGTGGGAGTGAAACAAGTCCGCCCGTCGGTTCCCGAGTGCCGCGACGGGGGGCCCGGCCCACGGTGCGAACACCTATCCGACGGACCCGAGTACGGGGCCTCGTGCCCGGAACCCCCGAGCCGATCCTCGGCAGCGACGGCCTGACGCTCCTCGTGGCGATGACTGGTGGGGTCCTGCTCGCGGCGCTCCCGTGGCTCTGGCGCCGGCGCGGGGACCTGCCCGCCGTCAGGCGCGTTGCCATTGCCGGCGCGATCGCCACGTCGGTCCTGGGGCTCTCGATATGGGCCGCCGCCCGCATCACGACTGGCGGTGGAATCCCCGTGGGCTCCGGGAGCGCGGGGGCAACGGTGGCCGTGATCGGCTTTGGCGCGCTGGTGCTTGGGCTGCTCGGCGCCCTGCCGTGGTACTTCTTCGCCCGGTGGGGGCTCCGGAGTCCGCTGCTCGGGCTCGCCGCCGCCTCGACCATCGTCCTCGACGCGTTCCTGCGCGTGGGCGGCGAAACCGACCCGATCGGCCTGTTCACGCTCCTTTACGGTCCGATCCTGATCGTCGCCATCGTGCTTCTCGGGGGTATCGAATACCAGATCGTCGGCGATCGGACTGGCTGACTGGCCCGGTGGGCCACCAGGCCCGATGCGGCTCGGAGCGACGTGGCTGATTCGACCCAGCCGCGAGTTCCCGGCCGAATCGAGGGCGGGTGCAGCCGTGACCGCGGCTGTATCGGCTCATTATATATGTCCATTGTCCATCGTTGCCGCGCCCTGAGAACTGGAAGATCAACTCAACACGATTACCCGACATAGTTCAGACGGAAGGGACCATGAGCTCACAAACCGACATCGAGTACGACCTCCCCGAGGACCGCCTCGAGGAATCCGAACCGCAGTGTATCTTCGGCCTCGGCGGGAGTTGCTGCAGGATCTGTTACATGGGGCCCTGCCGCGTCAGCGACGGGGCACAGGGGATGGAGCGAGGGGTCTGTGGGGCATCGCCAGGGACCGTCGCCGCCCGGAACCTGTACCGCGAGATCGCCGGCGGGACCGCGAGCCACGCCGACCACGCGCGGGAGATCGCCCACCTCCTGGCGGAGATAGCCGAGGGTGGGCTGAGCGACTACGCCATCAGGAACCCCGAGAAGCTCCGGCAGGTCGCCGAGGATCTCGACATCGAGACGACGGGGACCGACCGCGAGGTCGCGGCGCGGGTATCGCGGGCCGCCATCGAGGACTTCCAGGAGGGCGGGGAGACGCTGAACTGGTTGGCCCGCATGCCCGCCGAGCAGCGGGAGTACCTGGCCGAGAAGGGTATCCAACCCCTGGAGAGCGTCGACAAGGAGGTCGCACGGGCCATCCACCGCACCGCCCAGGGCAACGACGCCGATCCCGCTCACCTGCTGACCGGTGCGCTCGGCACCGGACTCGCGGACGGCTACGCCGGGCTCACGATGGGGACGGACCTCCAGGACATCGTCTTCGGGAGTCCGGAACCGGTCCAGACCGAGGCCAACCTCGGCGTGCTCGAGGCCGACCACGTCAACATCGCCGTCCACGGGCACTCGCCGATCCTTTCCGAGATGGTGGTCCGATACGCCGACCGCCTCGAGGACGCGGCGACGGAGGCTGGCGCCGAGGGCGTCAACGTGGTGGGCATCTGCTGTACCGGGAACGAGCTCGCGGAGCGCCAGGGCGTGCCGCTGGCCGCCCACAGCAGCCAGGCCGAACTCGCGATCACCACGGGGGCCGTCGACGCGATGGTGGCGGACATCCAGTGCATCTGGCCGGGCATCGGCGACATCGTCGAATGTCACCACACGAAGCTCATCACGACCGTCGACTACGTCCAGATCCCCGGCGCCGAGCACGTGGACTTCGAGCCCGAGACAGCCGAGGCCGACGCGAAGGACATCGTCGAGCGCGCCATCGAGGCCTTCCGCGACCGGCAGACGCGCCCGGACTACGGGGTCGAGATCCCACAGGAGCCCAGAGAGGCCCTCGTGGGGGTCTCGGACGACTTCGTCCTCGAGGTCCTGACGGCCGCGAACCCCGAGAACCCCGCCCAGCCCATCGTCGACGCCCTGGCCGAGGGACACCTCAAGGGCATCGTCGGCATCGTGGGCTGTCCGAATCCCAAACTCCGGCGCGCAGAGATGTCCGAACGGCTGATCGAGGACCTGCTCGCCCACGACGTCCTGCCGGTGGTGACCGGCTGCATCGGGCACGTTACGGCCCAGGCGGGATACCTCGACCCCGCGATGACCGACGAACTCGCGGGCGAGGGCCTCGCCGCCGTGCTCCACCAGCTGGGCGAGGTCGCCGGGCTCGACGGGCCGCTGCCCCCGGTCTGGCACATGGGCTCCTGCGTGGACAACTCCCGGATCGGGAACGTGGTGCGGGCCCTGTCCGAAGCGTCGGGCGTCCCGACCCGCGAGCTCCCGGTGGTCGCGAGCGCCCCGGAACTCATCCACGAGAAGGCCACCAGCATCGGCACCTGGGCGCTCGCGCTCGGACTCCCGCTCCACACGGCCCCGACGCTGCACATGGACGACAGCGAGACCGTCACCCGGATCATGACGGAGGACCTGAAGGACATCACGGGTGGGTACGCCATCCAGGAGGAAGACCCGGACGAGGCGGCTGCGGCCATCCGGGCCGCGCTGGACGAGCGCCGGGAGGCACTCTTCGCGGAGACCTGAGATGTGCGAGGACTGTGGCCGCCACGGGGATGACGCCGAAAGCGAGCCGGGGGTCGCGGTCGGTCGGTCCAGGAGCAAGGAGCCGAACCCGCTGCCTCGGCGCGTCGAAGGGGGCGAGGAGACGGAACCATCCCGTCGCGAGCATACGATGGAGGAGGCGGCGGCTCTGAGCGACCTCGACGGGACGGTCCGACTCGCCGTCACCGGAAAGGGCGGCGTGGGAAAGACCACGCTCTCGGCCGCCATCGCCAGCCAGCTCGCCGCCCACCAGTCCGTCGTAGCGGTCGACGCGGACCCGGACATGAACCTCGCCGGGACGCTGGGCGTCGAAGCACCACCGCCCATCACGGCCCAGCGCGCGCTCATCGAGGAGCGGGCCGGCGCCGGGGGGCTCGTCAACCTCACCCCGGAGGTCGCCGACGTCATCGACTCTCATTCCACGCGCTTCGGGGCGGCTGGGCGGCTGCTGACCATCGGCGCGCCGAGCGGTGCCAACACCGGGTGTATGTGTCCGGAGAACAGTTTCGTCCGCTCCCTCGTCTCGACCGCGCTCGGCGAGGACGCCGTGGTCATGGACATGGAGGCCGGCGTCGAGCACCTCGGCCGCGGAACGGCGGACGCGGTCGACGCCATGCTCGTGGTGGTCGAACCCTCACAGGCGTCCATCGACACGGCAACTCGGATCGCGGACCTCGCGACGGACCTCGGGATCGAGGACGTCTGGGCAGTGGTGAACAAAGCCCGTGGGAACGCCGACGTGGTGGCTTCGAAGCTCCCCGTCCCGGTGCTCGCGACACTCCCCTACGACGAGGAGGTCGCGGGAGCTGCCCTCGCGGGCGTGACACCGGTGGACAAGAGCGACGACCTCGAGCGACTCGCCACTACGGTCGTCTCGGCGCTCGCTACACCGTCCCGGGCGGTCCCGGCAGAACGGTAGCCGGGGCTCCCGGTGCGGCTCGGGTCCGATGCAGACGTCTTCCTGGCGCCCCGCGCCAGCCCTGGACACGGAACGCGGCGAGCGACTCCTTTTCTCAGGCCGCCGGCTGCCCGGCCGGCGTGTCGGCGGTTTCGTCGCCGGTCGCCGCGGCCGCGAAGGCCCGTCCGTACAGGTTGAAGGCGACGACGTCGACGTAGAAGAACACGAAGCCGCCGGCCACGAACCCGAGCGGGGGAACGGCGCCCAGGATGCCGACCACGATGCTCGCGGCGACGAATATCGCGAGGGCGAGCAGCCAGTTCACCGCGTAGGTACCGTGGAAGATCACCGGCCGGATCTGGCCGAGGGCGAAACCGGCGCCGAGCCGCTCCTCGTGGGCGGCGTTCGCGAGCGCGGCGGGCAGGAGGTACCACGCCAGCAGGAAGAGCAGGAAGGACAGGAAGAACCCGGCGATGGAGCTGGCGATAGCCGCTGCGGGCACGTCACCCGTGGCGATGGCGGTGAGCGCGATGCCGCCGACGGACACGCCGAACACGATGGTCGGAATCAGGAAGTAGACGATCGCGATCGCGATGGCCTTGATGCCCTCGACGAGCAGGTCGCCCCACTCCTCGAACTCGGGTGGTTCCGTCTCGCCCTCGATGGACAGGCGCAGGGCCCGCATCAGATACCCCAGCACGATCACGACCGGGACGAGCAGGACGCCCAGAAGGGACAGTACCCCACCGATGAGTATCGTCCGGATGGCGTCCTCGCGGTTCCGCGGATAGTTGATGGCTTCTTCGAACGTCATGGTATGCCCCCATCGGCCTCCCTTGGGTCGATGTCGCGTGGCGGTAGGCGGGCTGAAGCAATAACCGTTTGCAGCGTGGAGAAGCACAACTCCGGATTTCGCCCCCGTTGGCCCGTGTAATACGTAGTCAGAGCCTGGCCCCGACCTTGGCCAGGCGGTAGTCGGGTCGGCCGGTGGTCTGGCCGAGAGGATTTGGATCGGGAGCACCCGTCGCGAGACGGGCGATCGTAGCGAGATCGGGGCCACGCTTCGTGAGACCAACCTGCCCGGGCCTGGCCGCGGCCGAAATGATGGTTTGGCACTGAATAGACACTGGAGTGGCTCTGGATGGACACTGGATGGACACTCCAGCGTACATTCAGTGACGTTGGATAGTGGACAGGTCTGACAGTGGAATAGCCGACAGACCCGGCAGCCGGATGGCCGATAGCGTGGCCAGTCGGATTGCCGAGAGTGGGCAGCTGGATTGCCGATATGGAGCAGCGGAATGGTCGATGGAATCCAGAGGTCGCTGGCCGTTATCGCCGAGAGGTGGCCCGACAGCCGATTCGACAGGAGCGCCCGGCTGCGCTCACCTGACTGTCACGTAGGTCAGAATGGCGATGGCGACGAACTGCAGGCCCCGGAGAGCCATGACGAACTGGTCGACGACCGGGTCCATGGCGTAGAGGCTCCGCATGCTGAAAAAGAAGTAGAGGGCGGCGGCGTTCTCGATCAGCATGACGACGGCGAAGGCCAGGAGGCCCAGGACCAGGGTCGTACGGAAGGTGGCGTAGTTCCGGGCCCAGACCACGATCAGGACCAACAGGAGGAGCACGTTGAGCCCCGCGAGCAGGCTCGCCGCGTTCAGGGTCGCGCCGATGCCCATCAGTCGATCGCCTCCATGATGCGCTCGAACTGCTCTCGGTGCTTCTCGAAGCGGTCGGTCAGAAAGTAGAGCTTTGCGTACTCCGTCTCGCCGGGCTCGACGACGTCGTGTTCCGCCAGGGCGTCGAGATGGTGTCTCACGGTCTTGTAGCGCACGTCGAGGGTCTCGGCGAGTTGGTTTGCGTTCATTGGTTTCTCGGAGAGGGCCTGGATGATCCGGGCGCGATTCTCGCCGCCCCGGGTCGCCGTAAGCAGGTACCACAGCGCCTTCTCCATCGCACTTCCTTGCCCCGGGGTTCGACCCGACCCCTCATATCAGTGTGCCCTCGTAACACGGTATCGCGCGGACCGAGGGACCGAGGGGGATGCGAGGAAACAGCGGCCACCTGCTGGTGCCCGCAGGTCAGTTCGGGGTCACGAGGACCTTCAGGACGTCCTCGGTGGCGGGGTACTCGTAGCCGTTGACCTGATCGATATGCGCGACGGTGCCACGTTCGACCAGCCCGACCCCGGCGCCGCGCTGGCGCATGGGCTGGTTCCCGCCGACGCCCGGCTCCTCGTTTATCTCCGTGCCGGTGTCCCAGAGGCCCACGTGGCCGGTCTGGTTGCCGGCGTTGGGGCTGTTCCCCTGGCCGAAGAGGCGCATCCCGGACGGCCCCCCGATGGCGTAGAAGAGGTCATTCGACGGGATGAACATCGTCACGAAGGAGAGGTACAGCTGTGGCGAGCCCGGTTCGGCCTCGAACTCGAACTCGTAGGCGTTTCCGGGGGTCAGCGGGCCGGGTCCGTCGGCACCCTCCGGCACCGCGGCGACGCCGCTCGCGACGACCGTATCGCGGGCCGCGAGGCTGTCTGCCAGCTTGCCGGGCATCCCGTCCTCGGCCAGCTCCTCCAGGCCGTTGTCACGTTCTCGCTCCCAGGCGCTGAAGATCGGTTCGTCGCGGGTGTGGACGGCCCACACGACCGGCGTGAGCGGGACGGCCTGTTCGGCCAGGTCTCCCTCGCCCGTCGTCTGGAGCGTGTCCCCATCCGAGACGTTCTCGACGCGGACCGTGAAGGCCCGCGATGCCATGCCGTTCGATTGGCCCAGGACGCCGGTGCTCGCGAGGCCGATGCCCCCGGCGAGCAGCGCGCCGCTCCCCGCGATTACCGTGCGGCGGGAGAGGCGGGCGCCCCGGTCCGTTTCACTCGATGTCATAGCGGTTCAGTGCGCGATTGCGCACGACTCTCCGTGCGACGAGCGGGGATAAATCAATTTTTCAACATTTCTACCGACTCCGGGACGAGTGGGTTCCGGGTCTCTTCCAAATCTCGGCCGACTGTGTCTCGGGCGACCCGTCCCGGCCCGATAGCCGGAGACCGACCGTCCTTATGTGCGCCCAATCGTAGGGGCGAGGCGTGTCCCGGGGCGACAGTCGCGTCGACATGACCGAGGGGGCCATTGGCCCGCGACTCGCGAGGCTGGCCTGGCCCCTCGTCGCGGGGAACCTCCTCCAGACCGCCTACAACCTGGCGGACATGTTCTGGGTGGGCCGCGTGGGCTCGAACGCGGTGGCCGCGGTCTCGCTCATGTTCCCGACGGCGTGGCTGTTCGTCTCGACGGCGATGGGAATCACCGCGGCCGCGGTCGCGCTCGTCTCCCAGAACATCGGCGCCGGCCGCGAGCGCCGCGCCGAACGGGTCGTCGGCCAGACCGTCATCCTGGCCGTGGCGGGCGGGCTCTTCCTCGCCGTGCTTGGGTTCTCGATCCGCTTCCCGCTGATCGACCTGCTCGGGGCCCGCGGGCCGGTGTTCTGGAAGGCCCTGGCCTACGCGGAGGTCATGTTCGTCACGATACCGTTCACCTTCCTCTTCTTCGCGTTCCGTGCGGTCCTGCGCGGCGCCGGGGACACCCGGACCGCGATGTGGCTCGTCCTGGTCTCCGCGGGTCTCAACGTCCTGATCGACCCCTTCCTGATCCTCGGCTGGGCCGGCTTCCCGGCTCTCGGGGTGCAGGGCGCGGCCATTGCCACGCTCATCTCGCGTGTGATCGCGGCCGGCGTCGGCGTCGCGATTCTCCTGCACGGGGGCTGGGGGATCAAGCTGCGCGTGCCCGACCTCTGGCCGGACGTCGGGCTCCTCCAGAAGCTGGTCGACGTGGGCTACCCGTCGACCCTGGATGGCCTCGCCCGGAGCCTCGCGGCGGTGACCATGGTCGGGCTCGTCGCGCGATTCGGCGCGGTCCCGACCGCCGCCTACGGGATCGTCCTGCGGTATCAGTCCATCTCCTGGACGGTCTCGGGGGCCGTGGGCCAGGCCACGGCGACCGGCGTGGGGCAGAACCTCGGCGCGGGGGCACTCGACCGCTCCCGGCGGGTGACTCGGACCGGTGCGCTGGGAACGATGGCGGTCCTGGCGGTGGCCTCGGTGGTGGTCTTTCTCTTTCCCGAGGCCGCGATGGGGATCTTCATCGACGACCCCGCAGTGATCGCCGAGGGTACGACCATGTTCACCATCGTCGCGCCGTTCTGGGCGTTCTTCGGCGGGCTGATGGTGGTCCAGGGGAGCTTCCGCGGCGCCGGGCAGACGCGAGTCGCCTTCCTGCTCTCGATGCTCTCCCGGTGGGTGGTCCGAATCCCGCTCGCGGTGGCCCTGGCCTTCGTGATCGGGGTCGGGTCGATCGGCCTCTACTGGGCCATGGCTGTCTCTGCGTTCGTCTCCTTCCTGGTCGGCGCCGGCTGGTTCCTCGTCCGGGGCTGGTCGGAGGCGGTCATCGAGACGGAGGCGGACGGGGACGACGAGGAAGCCGCCGGGAGCGAGGCCGAGGTGGAGCCCGCGACCGACGTCGGGAGCTTCGATTCGGAGGTCGACTGACCGACGGCGGTGGGGGGAAACCGGAGAACGGCCGCCACGGTTGCCAGTTCCGAGACGGCCACCTTCATGACCCACCCCATCGACAGTGGCCACGAGGCAGTCAGATGGCATCGAGCACCTCCGTCGTCCTCGCAGCGCTGTTCGCGAACGGTGCCATCGCGGTCATGAAGTTCATCGGCTTCCTGCTGACCGGATCGCCCTCGATGCTCTCGGAGACCTATCACTCCATCTCGGATACCGGCAACCAGGTCTTCCTGCTCGTGGGCATCTTCTACGGACGGAAGGCGGCCAACCGCGAGCATCCGTTCGGGTACGGGAAAGCCCAGTTTTTCTACTCGTTTCTGGTGTCGGTCCTGCTGTTCGGGATCGCCGGCTGGGAATCGGCCAAACACGGCTACCATGCGCTCACGCACCCGGAGCCCGTCGGCACGGGCACCGCGACGCTCCCGGTCCTCGAGGTCACGTTCCAGGCCGTGTACGTCAATTATTCAGTGCTCGTCGCGGCCATCGTCTTCGAGGCCTACGCGTTCAAGAAGGCCAACGCGAACATGAAGGGCCAGATCGAGGAACACGGCTGGAGTGGCTACCGGGAGGCGTTCCGCAAGACCTCGGATGTCACGGTCCTCACGGCCCTGACCGAGGATACCATCGCGATGCTCGGGGCCGGGCTGGCACTGCTCGGCATCTATCTCTCCAGGGTCACCCAGAACCCCATCTTCGACGCGGTCACGGCCTTCCTCATCGGGCTGATGCTGATGGGCTTCGCGCTCGCGCTCGCCTGGGAGAACAAACGCCTGCTCCTTGGCGAGAGCCTCCCGGCGATCGACGAGCAGGAACTCCGGGAGCTCCTGGCGGGCTCTCGGGACGTGGTCGAGATCATCGACTTCCGCACGGTGTACTTCGGCCCCGAGCGGGTGCTTGTCGCGGCCGACGTCGCCTTCGCCGACGACCTGGACACCGACGAACTCGACGACCGGATTACTGACATCGAGGAGACGCTCGTTCGGTCGAACCCGGACATCGAGAAGGTCTACATCGAACCCGAGTAATCGGTCCGAACGTGCCCTGGCTGCCGGCCCACCGACCGGCGCCGAGCCGCAATCCTGAGGAGCGCTGGTCTCGAAGCGGGGCCCATGCTGGTCGTGGTGTCGGACACCCACCGGACGGATCGACCGGGCCTGCACGGGCCACTGGCGACTGCCGTCCGGGAGGCCGACGCGGTGGTCCACGCGGGCGATTTCACCACCGAATCGGTGCTCGACGGCTTCCAGTCGGTGAGCCGCGAGCTGCACGCGGTCCACGGTAACGAGGACACCACGGGGGTGCGGGACCGACTGCCGGCGGCCCGCACTCTCTCCTACGGTGGCGTCACCATCGCCGTCACACACACCCAGCGGGGCGGCACGACCGGACTCTCGTATTTCGGCGCGGAGCGCGGGGCGGGCCTGGTGATCTTCGGGCACACGCATCGCGGGACGGTACTGGAGGCAGGTGACGTCACGTTGCTCAACCCGGGCAGTCACGGGGAGCCCCGCGGGGTGGCTCCCAGCTACGCGGTGCTCCGGGCCGACGAAGGACTGGCTGGCGAGATCCGATCGCTCGAAGGCACTGTCCTGCGCTCGTTTGCCCTGGAGGGCCGAAGCGACAGGGGGCGGGGCTGAAAAAGGGCGGACAGGGGAAGGGCAAGCGGGTGGAGGGTGCGGACTCGTCGGGGGCGGGGGAGCCCGACGAGCCTGCATCTGGACTGTGGGACCGTCGTATCAAATACCCGGCGTAGGCTCAAAGGACCGTTTTAGCTACGGGCGTAAAGCACCACGGTCATGACGCCGAGCGCGAGCACGCCGCCGACGAAGAACAGGAGTCCGGGGGGCAGTCCGGCCGCTTGCTCGGCGGCGCCGGCGAGCTCGTAGGTGTCCGAGGCGGTCTTCGCCACTGTCGTCGTGACGTTCGCGTCCTGGGCGACCATCGCACCCGAATCACCGGCGCTCTCGGCAGTCGGCGTACTTCCGCCGCCGAACCCGACGAGGCGGCCGAGCCCGCGACCGAGCCACTGCTGGACCACCAGGGCGCCGAGGGCGACGGCGGCGACGCCGCCGACCAGGCTGGTAAGCGCCGAGCGCACGTCCTGGCCGTGTTCCTCGGAGCCGGCGAAGAGAACGACGGGGGCGTCGCGTGCCCCGTAGACGTTCATCTCGCGGCCCTTCTCGGAGTAGCGGGTGTCGATGACCTCGATGAGGTCCGCGTCCGCTAACTTCTCGATGTGGTACTGTGCGTTCTGGAGGGACGTGTCGGCGCGATCGGCGAGCTCCGAGGGCGTGCCTGGGTCGTCGTGGACCTCGGCGAGGAGGGAGCGGGCGGTATCGGCACTGAGGGCGGAGAGGAGGGCTTCGGCGTCTGACTCGTCGACGCCGATCACGCGGGGTTCGCCCTCCGGCGGTTCGGCGTCGGAGGGGGAGGGCAGCAGACCGGACATGCACGAGCGTTTGGATGGTTCACGTATGAGTTTTTCCACGCCGAGACGCGACAACGACCGTAGATGGGAGTCCCGGTCCCGTGACGTGTCGAGGAAGTGGACTGGACCGCCGTCGGTCGACGAAACGACTTTCCCGTTCGGCCTCCCAGCGAGCGTATGGTGGACGTTGGCCCCGTCTTTTACGGCATGCTCGCCGCGCTGTTGCTCTTTTTCTTCTTCATCTACCTTTTCATCCGCCGGACGCTGCTGGGGTTCAAGGAGGGGATGGACGAAGGCCGACAGGAACGACGGTGAGCGGCCGACGGCTTCCCGTACGCCCGGGAGTCGACTGGCGTGCTCACCTGGATGTGGGGGAGGGGCGCGACTGGCGAGCCAGGAGGGTGGCCTAACCACCAGCCATCATCGCCCGTCGCGGGCGCGCGTCGCGATATAATGAATCCAGCAGCGAGAGGTACTGAATACCAACGGCGAGGGAAACTACGTACCGGCGGCGAGAGATACTGAATACCAACGGCGAGGGGGGCCTGCTGGGGGGTTCCTTGGCTACCTGCCGGTCGACCCGGCGCTGTCCACTCACTAATCGCCAGCCAGGACCGGCCCACTGATGGTTTCGAAGCTGCCTCCGGAAGCTCAGGCGCCCACGTTCCCAACCGCGTCCTGGACGCCCTCGACCGCCCGATCGATGTCGCCCTCGTCGATATCCCAGTGGGTGACGAAGCGGGCCACGTACTCGCCGAACTCGATCGCCTGGACGCCTTCCTGTTCGATCTCCTCGAGGAACTCGGCCGCCGTCATGCCCAGGCCGGTCGTATCGGCGAGGACGATGTTCGATTCCGGCTCCTGCACGTCGAGGCCGTCGATTTCGTCGAGTCCCTCGGCCAGTCGGGCGGCGTTCCGGTGGTCGGCAGCCAGATGCTCCCGGTTCCGCAGTGCCAGGATGCCCGGAGCCGCGATGATGCCTGCCTGGCGCATCCCACCCCCCATGAGCTTCCGGACCCGGCGAGCGTCCTCGACGAACTCGGCCGACCCGGCCAGCATCGATCCCACTGGGGCCCCCAGCCCCTTCGAGAGGCAGAACATCACGGAGTCGACCGGTTCCGTGTACGCGGCCACGTCGACGTCCTGGGCCACGGCGGCGTTGAAGATCCGGGCGCCGTCGAGGTGGACCGGGACGCCCAGGTCGTGGGCGGCGGCGACCGTCTCGGCGAACGGCCCGGGGGCGCTGGCGACGCCGCCGCGGCTGTTGTGCGTGTTCTCCAGGCTCACCAGCCCGGTCGCCGGTCGGTGGATGTCGCCCTCGACGTAGGCCTCGCGGATCTGGTCGGGCGAGGGGAGGCCTCTGGGCCCGGCGTCGACCGTGCGCAACTGGAGCTGGGAGTGCTGGGCGAAGCCCGCGACCTCCCACTTGTAGACGTGACTCTCGCGCTCGACGATGGCCTCCTGGCCGCGTTCGGTGTGTACGCGGGCCGCGATCTGGTTGCCCATCGTCCCCGAGGGAACGTAGACCGCGGCCTCGGTCCCCACGATCTCGGCTGCGACGGCCTCGAGTTCGTTGACGGTCGGGTCGTCCCCGTGAACGTCATCGCCCACCTCGGCCCCGGCGGCGGCCTCGCGCATCGCCTGGCTGGGTCGGGTGACGGTGTCGCTGCGGAGGTCGATCATGGTTCGCCATGCGACGGCTCGGTATAAACGGATGACGGTCGCGCGGACCGTTCGGGGCGCTCGGGGACCGCAGCCGTCGATCGGATGGGCAATACTAACCCCGGGCCGGTCGAACGAGGTCTCATGGACGCCCGGATCCGCCAGCAGGCAGACATCATCGTGACGCATTCGACCGACGTGCAGCCGGGTGACCGGGTCGTGGTCTCCGTCCCGCCGGCGGCAGAGGACCTCGCCGTCGCCCTCTTCGAGCGCCTCGGTGACCTCGGGGCGGTCCCCGTGATGACCTACGCCGGGGACACGCCCCTGGGCTCGGACCGCGCCGCGAGAGGCTATCTCACGGCGGTCGAGGAGGACTCGGTCCCGGCGCCGGGCCACCTGGAGGCCCTCTACGAACAGGCGGACGTCATCATCCGTGCCCGCGGCCACGAGAACGTCACGGAGCGCAGCGACGTGGAACCGGCCACGAACACAGCACTCACGCGGGCGACAGAACTCGCCCTGAGCGAGATGCTCGACTCGCGGTGGTGTCTCACGCAGTTCCCCACCGCGGCCAACGCCCAGCTCGCGGGGATGAGCACGGCGGCCTACGAGAACTTCGTCTGGGACGCGATCAACAAGGACTGGTCCTCGGTTCGCGAGCACCAGGCCCAGCTCGTCGAGATACTCGACGGCGCCAGCGAGGTCCGCATCCGAAGCGGCGAGGAGACCGACCTGCGGCTCGGCATCGAGGGCAACCTGGCCATCAACGACTACGGCGAGCACAACCTGCCGGGCGGCGAGGTGTTCACGGCGCCGGTCCCGGATTCGGTCGAGGGCCGGGTCCACTTCGACCTCCCGCTTTTCCACCAGGGTCGGGAGGTCGAAGGCGTCACCCTCGAGTTCGAGGACGGCGAAGTGATCGAGCACAGCGCCGAACAGAACGAGGCGGTGCTCACGTCGGTCCTGGAGACCGACGAGGGGGCACGGCGGCTGGGCGAACTCGGCATCGGCATGAACCGCGCCATCGACCGCTTCACCTACAACATGCTCTTCGACGAGAAGATGGGTGACACGGTCCATCTCGCCCTGGGGAAGGCCTACGACGAGTCGGTCGGCGAGGAAAACGAAGTGAACGAGAGCGCCGTCCACGTGGACATGATCGCGGACCTGAGCGAGGACTCCTCGATGACCGTCGACGGCGAACTCATCCAGCGGAACGGGACCTTCGTCTTCGAGGACGGGTTCGAGTCGGCCTGAGCACGCCCGAGGGCGAGGCCGTGAGCCGGGATCGTGTGACGAGTTCACACCCGTCACTTAAGGGAATGGCCCGCCTACGCCGTATCGTGCCAGATATCGAGTGTCCCGACTGCAGTCGGGTCATCGCGATGCACGAACTCGAAACCCGCACGGTGGCCCAATCGGAGGGGTTCCAGACCACGTATCGCTGTCCGTTCTGTCGGGCCGATTTCGACGACGTCAAACAGCTGCTGTAAGGCCCACAGCGCGGTCCGCCATCCGTGGGGATAGCCGCCGGCCACTATCGCTCCGGCGTTCTCGGTAGTTCGATGGAAGGGGTCAGCGGTCGGTGGCTCCCGTCCGCTGCCGGATGAATTACTGCGCGACTGCCGAGGAGCCCGCGGCGGTCCCAGTCCCGACGAGGGCGCCGCCGAACACGAGCAACCAGAGCATCGGCGGGTAGACGATCATCCGCTCGGCGCCCCCGTGGCCGATGGGGCCGAAGACCGCCGGGTTGCCCGCGTCGCCGATGACCATGAGCACCACGAAGGCCAGTCCAAGCAGTCCGAGTGCGAGCGAGAGCCACCGCATCGGCCCGCGCACGAGTCGAGCGCTCCCGAGGGCCTGCAGGTTGAAGAACAGGAAGGCCAGCAGCGCGCCGATGCCGTGGAGGCCGGGCGAGGACGCGAGCGTGAAGACGCCGGCGAGGATGGCCCCGAAGCCTCCCATGACGAAGAGGCCGAAGAGCCAGGCCCGCTCGTGGGACCGGTAGAAGGCATAGCCGCCGCCGATGGTCGCGAGGCCGACCACGACCAAGGAGGCGTTGAACAGCAGCGCCGTCTCGGGGAAGACCCCCAGGTCGCTGATCGCAGCGGCATTGAAGTCATAGCCGGGGACCATCGCGGCCCCGAGCATGATGACGACCATGAACTGGGCCGCGAGGAGGAAGAAGGTCAGGCCGGCGATGCGCTCGAGGCGCTGGCGCGTGCCGCCGAGGGCGAGGGTCGATTCGACGGGTGGAGTAGCAACGGTTTCTTGCATGGCTACGCCGACGCGCCGGGAGGATATATTATTATATTGATATATGGTAGCAGCGGGGTGGGCCGATTCGGCAACCGGAGGTTTTCACCGGTGATCGTACGCCGTCGCCGAGTCGGCCCAGTCGTAGCGCATGACGAGGGTGTCGTGGTCGATCCGGTCGGCCAGGTGTTCGACGAGTTCGTCGCCTTCGAGCTCGCCGAAGGCCGCCAGTTCGTGCGATTGCACCGCCACGGGCCCGGATTCGCCGTTGGCGATCCGCTCCTGGAGTTTGGCGACGCCGTAAATGAGTGCCTCCGGCCGGGGTGGGCAGCCGGGCACGTGAATGTCGACCGGGATGATCTCCTCGGCGCCTTTCACGACGTTGTACCCCTCCTGGAACGGGCCCCCGGAGGCCGAGCAATTGCCCATGTTCACCACGAATTTCGGCTCTGGCATTTGGTCGTAGATGCGCTTCATCCTGGGGGCGAACTTCGAGACGATGGTCCCGGGAACGATGAGAAGGTCGGCCTGTCTCGGCGAGGCCCGTGGCACCCCGGCGTGGAATCGATCGAGGTCGTGTTTGGGCGTCACGGACTGCATCACCTCGATGGAACAACAGGCGATCCCGAACTGCAACCAGAACATCGAGGAACTCCGGACCCAGTTCATGAAGCGATCGAGCGTCGAGAGGACGAACGGATTCGATCCGAGCGCGGATCGCAACCGGGAGTTGAATCGGTCGTCGACCTCCTCGCCGGACCGGGCAGCGCGGGTCGACGCACCGCTGGCGGACCAGTCTGCACGAGCGTCGGAGTCGGGTGCTCTCGCCATGGGTGTGCGGACGGTACCGGCGTCGAATCCGGTCCAATCCGTGTCGTATCGGTCGAGGGCGTCGCGACCAATCCACGTTTCCGCGAACCTCCTAGACTCTTTATATAATGAATCCGAATGACATCGTTGATGAAGTACGTCGACCTCGAGATATCGCTTCCCGACGACCTCCTGCACCCGATGCAGGCGTTCATCCGCCGGTCCGAGGCCGTCGACTACGAGGAGATGCTGGCCTGGCGAGTACGCCCCGACCTCGGGGTCGAGTACGCGTTGTACTACGTCGAGGCGGACCTCGACGCCTACCGCGCGGCGGTTGCGGACGTCGACTCCATCATCGAAACCCGGCTCGCGCCGATCGACGACCGCGCCGCCCACGTCTGGGCGAAAGAAGAGATCAGACCGGAGACACAGGCCTGGAGACAGGCGTTTGCGGAGCGTCAGTTGATCGTGGTCCCGCCGATCAGATACGACGAGACTGCCGCGATGGCGATGACGATCGTGGGAGACGGCCGCGACATCAACGAGATGACGGCGGCCATTCCCGAGTCGGTCGAGGTCTCCGTCTTGGATATCGGGACCTACGACCGCCGCGGCGGAACGCTCGCCGGGGCGCTCACGGACCGGCAGTTGGAGGCGGTCGGAACCGCGGTGCGGATCGGCTACTACGCCGTCCCCAGGGAGGCCTCACTCGCAGACGTCGCCGGCGAGATCGGCTGCGCGCAAAGCACCGCGTCGGTCCTCCTGCGGCGGGCCGAACGGGAAATCTTCACACGGGTTCTCGACCGATACGGTGGGACGGAGGCCTGAGTGGCGAGACGCCCCGCACGATGCGCTCGCGCGCGGTTTACTAGTTGGCAGGGCGGGGACGAACCGGCCGGGAAACTTATTCCCGCGGGCCCGCTGGCTGAAATATGTCAATTGTTGACACAGTGACGGAGGTCATCCTGTACGTCGAGGACATGGACCGGATGGTGGCGTTCTACAGCGAGGTGCTGGGGCTGGACGTGGCGTCGGGCGCCGCCGAGCACGGCTTCGTCGCCTTCGACACGGGCACCTGCGAGTTCTGCCTCCATGCCGGGCGGGACGGTGACGTGGGGCCATATGCCCCGACAGTGGTGTTCGCGGTCGACGACCTCGATTCGGCTCGAGAATCGCTGGCGGACCACGGCGTCCAGCTGAGCGATGTCCGGTCGCCGACGCCGGACACTCGGGTCTGTGACGCGACGGATCCCGAGGGCAACGTGTTCTCGATCGAGGCATCAGTGTGACACTCTCTCATGGGGTGGGCCCTACCGTTCCCATCCAGCGCCGGCTCGCTCACTCTGTTCGCGAGGAGAACACGGGCACGACGGGAGTCCCGCGAGCAGCGCGAGCGGGACGTCGTCGAGCGGAGCTCGACGGAATTTGAACCGAAATCAGACGGTCCTGCTCACCTCGCTCGCGGTAGAACCGCTCGCGTCGCTCGGTTGCGCGGGCTGCGCCTGATAGGCTTCAAATCCCGCTGGCCCGTTTGCTCCTCACACGGCTCGCGGCTCTGCCGCTCGCTTTCGGAGACGCTCGCACGCTCACGGCTGCGCCGTTCGCGTACTTCGACTCCCAACGGTCGTCTCGCTGCTCGCGTCTCCTGTTCGTCGCAAAACGGGCACGACGGGATTTGAACCAGAGGAAGACGGTCCGGGGTGCTCGCTCCGCTGCGCTCCCGGGCTGCGCCTTCCAGGGCTCAAATCCCTTGTGCCGCTCTCTTCGTCGCCGACGCTCCTCAGCAGAGCGGGCACGACGGGATTTGAACCCGCGACCGTCGGATGTCTTCCCCACACAGCGTCGCTGCCCGGGATAGAAGTCCGACGCTCTGTCCGGACTGAGCTACGTGCCCTCAACCTGGCTTTGCCGGTAAGGAATTTATAGCCTTTGGGCCGCCCGAAATCGCCAGGCTGCAGGCCAGGTTTTATAAGGAATGACAGCGGAGTGAGCGTATCATCCGTCCCGGACGGGACACACCATGATTCGTGGGCCCGCGGCGCCGCCGGCTGCCGTTTTCTCCCGGTCCCAGGCCCCATCCCTTGCCCCGTCCCCGTCTGACACGTGTCGGACACCGAGTCGTACCCAGCTCCGGAGGAATCCATGAGCGTCGACCTCGTGGTCACTGATACCCGGTCGATCGGCCACCGCGTCGAGGCCGGGCTCGACCAGCGGACCCTCCGCCGGCTGGACATCCAACCGGGCGAATACGTCGAGATCGACGGCCGCGACCGGACGGTGGCCTTTGCCGCATCCGCCAACGTCGCCGGGGACGGGGTCGCGCTGGGAGAACACGTCCGGAGCAACGCCGCTGTCGACGCCGGTGATCGGGTCACGGTCTCGAAAGCAACCGTGTCGCCAGCCGAGCAGTGTACCATCGCCCCCACGGGGGGCGTGGAAATCGCCGACGGGGAGGTCCCTCTCGCGGACTCCCTCGACGGCTGGCCCGTGTCGACCGGCGACGTGATCGACGCCGACCTGCTCGAGGGCACCCTCTCCATTCCGTTCGTGGTGACGAACACGGTTCCGGACGGCCCGGTCGTCGTCACCCGTGAGACCCAGGTCATCGCCAGGTCCGGAGACGAGTCCGTCGACGAACGGGGCTGGGAGCCCGCCGGGTTCGAGGACGTCGGCGGCCTGGACGAGACGCTCTCGACCCTCCGGGACAGCGTCCTCCTGCCGCTCGAGCGTCCCGACCTCTTCGCCGACTTCGGCGAAGACCCGACCGCAGGGGTGCTCCTCTCGGGGGCCTCGGGAACCGGGAAGACCCTGCTCGCCCGGGCGCTGGCGACCGAGACCGACGCGCACGTGACCTGGCTCGACGCCTCGCTCGTCTCGAGCCTGCGGTCGGACGAGATCGCGACGGAATTCGACCGGGTCGTCCGCGAGGCTCGGGCCCACGCCCCCTCGCTCGTCGTCTTCGACGAGCTCGACGCCGTGGTCCCCGCGAGCGGTGGCAGTGGAGGTCGCGATCGCCGGGTGGTGGCTCACGTCCGCTCGATGCTCGACGCACTCGCGGACGAGCCCGGAGTCGTCGTACTCGCGACCGCGGCCGACCCGGACGACGTCCACGGCTCCCTGCGGCGGGGGGAGCGTCTGGAAGTCGAACTCGAGGTTGGGGTGCCAGACGAAGCCGATCGCCAGGCGATCCTTTCGGCCCGGACCAGACACCTGCCGCTCGGGATTGACGTCGACCTGCCGGCCGTCGCCGCGAGGACCCACGGGTTCGTCGGGGCCGACCTCGCGGCGCTCGCCGCCGAAGCGGTACTCGAAGCCGCGAGGCGTTCGGCCGAGGAGGCGGGTCAACCCACCGTCGAGATGCGGGACTTCGAACGGGCCCTGGACCGCGTCTCGCCGAGCGCCATGCGCGAACTCCAGGCCGCGGTCCCGTCCGTCACGTACGAGGACGTCGGCGGGGTCCGCGAGGCCAAGCGGGAACTGGTCAGGACGGTGGAGTGGCCGCTCCGCTATCCGGAACTGTTCGACGCGCTCCAGACCGAGCCGCCCCGCGGGGTCCTCCTCTACGGCCCGCCTGGAACCGGCAAGACGATGCTCGCGAAGGCGGTCGCCAACGCGACGGACGCGAATTTCATCTCCGTGAAAGGCCCCGAGGTCCTCGATAAGTACGTCGGGGAGTCCGAGGCGGCGGTCCGGAAAATTTTCGAGAAGGCCCGCCAGAACGCCCCCGCCGTGGTCTTCTTCGACGAGGTCGACGCCATCGCGCCCCGCCGGGGCCAGGAGTACGGCACCCACGCGGTCGAGCGGGTGGTCTCGCAGCTGTTGACCGAACTCGACGGGCTGGAACCGCTCGAGGACGTGGTGGTCCTCGGGGCGACCAATCGCCCGGACGTGATCGACCCTGCAATCCTCCGGCCGGGCCGGTTCGAGCGCCTGGTGGAGGTCCCGCTGCCCGACCGCGAGGCCCGCCGTGAGATATTCGAGGTCCACACCGAAGCCGTGCCCATGGCGGGGATCGACCTCGACACGCTCGCTGCGGAGACAGAGGGCTACTCCGGGAGCGATATCGCTGCGCTGGTCCGCGAGGCCAGCCTTCTCGCGATCGAGACCTTCGTCACCGGGTCCGGGCGGGCCGACCCGACGGTGACCGCCGATCACTTCGCGCGAGCCCTGGCGACGGTCGAGCCGACGCTTGCGAGAGGCGGTGCCAGCAGCCCAGATCCGCGGTCCGGACCGGGTCCCGGCCCCCAGGACCCGGGCGCCGACCCCGAGAGTCCGCACCCCGCCACCAGGGAGCGAGACGCCGCCTCCGAGGGCACTGACGACGGCCCTGGGGACCCCAGCGTCGAGTAGGACGTGGAGCGGAACCGAAAAGGCCCCCAGCATCGTAGCGACGGCCGATGACTGTCATCGGTATCGTCGGGCTGCCAGGCAGCGGGAAAAGCGAGGCCGCCGCGGTAGCTCGCGAACTCGACATACCGGTCGTGACGATGGGCGACGTCGTGCGCCAGGAGGCCGGGGACAGGGGGTTAGATCCGGCCTCCGACCACGGAGCCGTCGCCCAGGCGTTGCGCGAGGAGAACGGCCCCGCCGCCATCGCCGAGCGCTCGCTCCCCATCGTCGAGGGCCATCTCGAGGACACGGCCGCCGTGGTGATCGACGGGATCCGGTCGGGTGACGAGGTGGCCCGCTTCGAGGCGGCTTTCGGCGAGGACTTCACGCTCGTCGAGATCACCGCTCCGCGGGAACTCCGGGCCGAGCGCCTCGCCGACCGTGGCCGCGATAGTACCGCGGCGGAGGGCGGCGAAGCCCTTGCCGATCGCGAGGAGCGCGAACTCGGATTCGGGATGCAGGAGGCGATGGATCGCGCGGACGTCACGATCGAGAACGACGCCTCGCTCGACGAGTATCGGGCGGCGATCCGCGAGCTCCTCCAGGAGGCGGTCGAGGGATGACGGCCTTCCGAATCGCAGTCGAGATCTCGGCGCCGATCAACTACACGGAGGAGCCCGAGCGCGTCGCCGAGGCCGTCGAGACGCTCTTTCCGACGGCCGACCTCGACGTGGGCGAGGACCGCGTGACCGCGCGGACCCACGACCTTTCCCATTTCCGCGAGCGGCTCTTCCAGCAGCGCATCCTCGATACGGCCAGGGGCGTCTTCTTCGACCGCCGGGGGCCGAACGGCTTTGCCTTCGAACTGAAGAAGGCGGCCGCGCTGCAGGACGTGGTGAACTTCTCCGTGGGGAATCCCGACGAACTGGGGGATATCGAGGTCGCGGTGACGGTCGAGGAGCCCGACGTCGAGACCGTCCTCGACTATCTCGCGCCGGCGACGGAGGACGGGGAACCCCCGGCCGACTGGGGGACGGACTCGGCCCCTAGCGAAGAGTGACCGCCAGTCCGGCGCGAGTGACAGCCACCCAATAGTTATTCGGCACGCGAACCAATGCGGGCTATGGTCGACCAGTTCATCGAACCGGGAGACGCCCTCGCCTACGGCCGCTCGCTGTGGCCCTTTGCCCTCCTCGCCCTCCTTGCCAGCCTCGTGACCGCCATCGGTACCGGCATGATGACCGGCGGCGGCACCCTCCCATTGACGGTGCTTGGACTCGGTATCGCTGCCCTCGGGTTTTGGGCGACGTTCATGGCCCTCGGGGGCGCACTGTTCAAGATCGTCACTGACGGCGTCGCGCTCGGCAGGGCCTGAGCCTGCGTCCCCGGTCTGTGCGCCTCGAAGACACCGATTACGTGAACACGAAGACGGCCACGAAGAGCATCACGACGCCCAGGACGTCGCAGGTGTTCGTGACGACCGGAATCACGACGTCGTCCGGGTCCAGCCCGAGGCGGTAGGCCGCGTACGTAGTCACCACGGTCACGAGGACCGCGAAGACGGCGAGACCCGCGCCACTAGTAAATGCGATCAGGACCACCGTCCGGAGCGAGAGGTCCGCACCGGTCGTCAGGACCGAGAGGCCCCAGGCGCCGGCCCCGATGAGCGGGAAGAGGGTGAGTGCGAGCAGGAGCGTCGCCACCGCGTTCCCGGCGAGGTGGTCGTCGGCGGGGGAGAAGGACAGCGTCCCGAGGTGGAAGGCAGTCGAGAGGCGGGACGCGAGCAGGCTCCCGAGGTTCCCCGCGGTCCCGATGGTCACCGGCACCAGCACGAGCAGGGAGGGGTGCTCGACCAGCTTGTCCTCGAAGGAGCCCAGTACCAGCCCCGAGCCCACGGCGACGATGGTGAGCCCCAGCAGGACCGGGAGCGTCGCCCGGGTGATGCCGCGGAAGGTCCACTGCTGGCCGACCGACCCCATCGTCATCTACGGACCCCCCACGACGACGCGAACCGCGAACAGCAGGAACGCGATCCCGAGGACGTCACCCGTGGTCGTGACCAGCGGGCCGACGAGCGTGTCCGGGTCGATGCCCCGGCGGAAACCCAGGAACATGACGATGACAACGACCACCGTCAGCGCGAGTCCGGAAAGGAAGGCCGCCAGGAGGGCGATCGCGAGGAGGACTGGTAGTGCGGCCGGCATCGGCGCCAGCCACACGAGTGCCAGGAACGTCAGGACGGCGGCGAACCCGCTCGCCAGCAGGCTGTTTGACATCGCGGCGGCGATGGCGGCCCCCAGCCGCTCGTCATCGAGGCTGACGTGTGGGTCGACGAGCCCCTGATGGAGCCCGGAGGCGAGGCGAGCGGCGAACGCACCGTACACGTTCCCGCGCGTCGCGAGGAGCGCCGGAACCAGGACCAGCAACCCGCGGATCGCCTCGAGATCGGCACGCATGCCACCCAGGACGACGCCCGCAAAGAGGCCACCGAGGACGCTTAGAAGCAGGGCCGGCAGGGCCTCCCGGTAGGCTGCCCGCGCGACCTCGGCGACTGTCATCGTGGGAGAGTCGAGCGGGGGCGCCAAAAAGGGTCACGTAGCCGCCGCGGTCGGTGGACTCCCGATCAGCCGAACGGGCCCATGTCGTTCAGATCGCCCATGTCCCCGCCCTGCTGTTGCATCTGTTTCATCATGCGTTGCATGTCCGAGTCGCCCATGCCCTGGAACTGCTTGAGCGCCTGGGACATCATGCGGTACTGGTCGAGCAGCTCCCGGACGTCGTCCGTGGTCTTCCCGCTGCCCGACGCGATGCGCTCCATCCGGCTCTGCCCGATCGACCGCGGGTTCTCGAGTTCGTCCTCGGTCATCGAGTCCATGATGACGTCGAAGGTGCGCATGCGGTCCTGGGTCATGTCCATCGCGTCGTCGGGCAGCTGGTCCATCATCGACCCCCCGAGCCCCGGGATCATGTCCATGACCTGCGAGAGCGGCCCCATCCGGTCGAGGGCTTTCATCTGCTGGCGCATGTCCTTGAGGGTGAACTCCCCCTTGAGCATGTCCTCGGGGTCCCAGTCCTCTTCACCCTCCTCGGCCTCCTGCATGGCCCGCTCGACCCGCTCGGTGAGCTGCTTGAGATCGCCCATCCCGAGCAGCCGCGAGATGAACCCGGAGGGCTCGAATCGCTCGATGTCCTGGACGGTTTCGCCGGTCCCGAGGAAGGCGATGGTCGAACCCGTCTCGTTGACGGCGGTCAGCGCCCCCCCGCCCTTCGCGGTCCCGTCGAGCTTCGCGATGACGACCCCGTCGATACCGATCGACTCGTCGAACCGCCGGGCCTGGTCCTTGGCGCCCTGGCCGATGGCCGCGTCGAGGACCAGGAGGTTGTGGTCCGGTTCCACCGCGGCCTCGATCTCCTCGATCTCCTCGATGAGGTCCTCTTCGAGGGCGTGGCGCCCGGCCGTGTCGACGATGCGCACCTCAGCTTCCTCGGTGGCATCGAGGCCGTCCCGTACGATTTGGACCGGGTCCTCCTCGTCCGGGTCGCCGTAGAACTCGACTTCCGCCCGCTCGGCCATCTGCTCGGCCTGGTCGTACGCCCCGGGCCGGAACGTATCGGTCTGGATGACCGCAGATCGCAGGCCCTTCTTCGAGAACCACCAGGCCATCTTCGCCGCCGTGGTCGTCTTCCCGGAGCCCTGGAGCCCCGCGAGCAGGATGGTCTGTTCCTCGAGAGGCAGTTCGGTCGACTCCCCGACGAGGTCGACCAGTTCCTCGTAGACGATCCGGAGGACGTGGTCGCGGGCGGTCGTCCCGGCCGGCGGTTCCTCGTCGAGGGCCCGCTCCCGGATGCTGTCCGAGAGCTCCATCACGAGGGCCGTGTCCACGTCGGCCTGGAGCAGGGAGCGCTGGATCTCCTTGACCACCTCGTCGACGTCCTCCTTGCTGATCCGGGACTTCCCCCGGAGGTTGTCGAGGGTCGAGCGGAGGGAACTCCCGAGGTCGTCGAGTACCATCGTGTTGTCCCCTTCTACGCCACTCGGCGGGTAAAGGTCTATCCTTGCAGGCTTTCCCGGTGCCCCGACGGGTCCGGCGGCACGCTCCCTTTAACCCCTCCCGGCGAAGGACCGTGCGTGACGACGCCCATCCGGATCACCCGCCCGCTCCTCTCGGTCTTGCTCGAACTCGCCGAGGACGCGGACCCACGACAGGTCAACGTCCTGCTGGTGGCCACACCCGCTTCCGACCTGGTGGCCCAGGGGGATGCACCCAGCGGGGCCGAGCACGGCGCCGGATCCGGGAGGACCGTCGAGTCAGTGCCTGACCTCGCGCTCGCCGACCTCGATCCCGAGACCCCGGTCTATTCGGACTTCTACTTCCCGGACGTGGGCAACGCGGTCCGGAACGTCTTCGGGATAGACCTGGGGACCCCGCCGGGCCAGGCCCACGGCCGCTTCCTCTCGCATCCGGAGGGCGACCCCGAGATGTCCGTGCGCGACGATCTGCACGCCGTCGTGCTGGTCGGGGTCCCGCCCTGGACGGCCGAATCGGTGACCGCGTACGACCGCCGGAGCCGGCGCTGCCCGCTGGAGATCGTGGCTGCGGGGGCCGAAGAACGCGATTTCGAGGGCTGATGTGGGGAGACGGCAGAGACGAGGCCGCCCCGGCCCGTACATTCAACTAGCAACGTCGGACCATCCTCTCCCATCCGCCCACAGACGGCCCGGGGCGAACACGGCGGGAGCGGCACACCGCTCCGGGATCGGCGTCGTGCCGCCTGTTCGCCCCTATCGCAGTTGCCCCGGCTCAGTCCTTGTGCGTGAAGAGCATCGGCTGCCCGTCCTCGGTGCTGGTCACGCAGAGGTCGAGCGGCGCCGACAGCTCCAGGCTCGTCAGCTCCCCGGTCACCACCACGAGGTCGTCGAAGGGCTCCTCGCAGGCCGGGCACGGGATCGAGGTCGTGTTCTGGTAGCGCTTCATCGTCTCGGTCTCCTCTCGCGGGGTGAGATAGCTCACCAGCTCCGCGTAGTCCTCGTCCATACCCCTTGCCTGGGTGGCCATCACGAAAGGGCTTCGCCCGCCTGCGGGCCTATTGGCCGAGATCTCGGTCAACGTCCCAGCAGATCGTCCACGAAGGTTTCCGGCTCGAAGGCCGCCAGGTCCTCGTAGCCCTGCCCGGTCCCGAAAAAGAGGATCGGCTTCCCGGTGACGCTCGCGATGGAGATGGCCGCGCCGCCTTCCGCGTCTGCATCCGCCATCGTGAGGATGGTGCCGTCGATCGAGGCGGCCTCGTCGAACTCCCGCGCCCGGTTGACCGCGTCCTGGCCGGCGACGGCCTCGTCGACGAAGATGGTGAGGTCCGGTTCGACGACGCGGTCGATCTTCGCCAGCTGGCTCATCAGGTCATTACTCGTATGGAGCCGGCCGGCCGTGTCGCCCAGGACCACGTCGATGTCGTTGGCCTTGGCGTACTCGACCGCGTCGTAGATGACCGCGGCCGGGTCCCCGCCTTGCTCGTGACTGATGAGCCGCTTGCCGATCCGCTCGGCGTGCTCCTCGAGCTGCTCGTTGGCCCCCGCACGGTAGGTGTCTCCGTTCGCGAGGACCGAGGAGTAGCCCCGCGCCTCGAGATATGTCGCGAGCTTCGCGATCGTGGTGGTCTTCCCGACGCCGTTGACGCCCGTGAACACGATCACGATCGGGCGGTCGGCCGTGGCGACGTACTCGTCGAAATCGAACCCGTCTACGGCGACCACGTCGAGGAGCGCCTCGCGGATGGCGTCCTCGATGAGTGCGCTCGTACTCTCGGTGATGGTCTTGCGCTCGCCGGTGAGTTCGTCCTCGATAGATTCGAGCAGCTCCTCGGCCACGCCCATCTCCACGTCGCTCTCCAACAGCGCCATCTCCAGGTCCCAGAGTGGGCCCTCGAGGTCGTCGGCGTCGAGGATGACCTTCCCCGTTGCGAGGGACTTGGCCCGCTCCGCGAACGAGGGCGAGGCATCGCCGGTCTCCGCTGCGCCGGGAGCCTCCTCCGCGGGCTCGATCTGTGCACCGGCGTCGTCGGTTTCGGGGCTTGCGGCTGCCGGCCGGTCCGCCGAGGGATCCGACGTCTCGGTCTCGGGTGCGGCGTCCGATTCCGTCGTACCCTCCGCGCCTGCCACATCCGCCGACTCGTCCGCGTCCGCCGCGGGAGCTTCGGCGTCAGCAGCGGGTTCGGCCTGCTCCTCGGCGACCTCGGCGGCGTCCTCGCGGAAGCGACCGAGCGTCTCCTTCAGCCCCTCGAACATCGCTACTGGTCTTCTTGTTGCTGTTGCTGCTGGACGGCCTGCTGCATCATCTGTTGTTGGGCCTGCTGGGCTTCCTGTTCCAGGCGCTTTTCCTGTTCGTCGAGTTCCGCGATGTCCTCCCGGACCGACTCGATGCGCTCGTCGACGGTGTCCTTCTTGCTCTCGAGGGTCTCCGTGGCCTCGTCGCGGGTCTCCTCGGCGGCGTAGCCGCCACCCAGGCCCACGACGACTTCGTCCATGTCTTCGACCGTGGCCCGCACATAGGCGTCGCCGCCCAGCGGGACGTGAACGACCGAGCCGGTCTCGAGGGTGTCGAGCCCTTCGATGGCCTCGTCGATTTCCTGCTTCTCCGCCTGGAGGGACTCGATGTCGCTCTCGAGTTCCTCGCGTCGCGCTTCCAGCGCCTGCATCTCCTCCTGGAGCTGCTGCAGCTGGCCGCTGCCCTGCATACTCATACGCGAAAACCGGTCTTTTAGCGGGAAGTATCTTCCTACTCGGGACCGGTCGTCGTTGCGTGGGAATAGACGGTCGCCGATTATTCGATGTAGCCGAGGGCGTCCTCGATCCGACCGAGCTCGGGCCCGGTCGTCTCCTCGCCGACGAGATAGCCGCTCCCGTTGGCGACCAGGCCCGATCCGACGAGCGGGCCGCCGTAGTTGATCGTCCCGATGTCCGCCGGGACCGACAGTGCCGCCTCCAGGGCGTCGAGTTCCTCGTCGGTCGCCTTCGGATGGGAGAGGATGCCCCGATTGGTGGCCACGGCCGCGGCCCCCACGGTGTGGATGTCGGCGATGGACCCCCGAGTCACCGGGACGTCGAGGACGTCCGTTACGACTGAGACCGCGTCCCGCGAGAGGTCCGGATGGACGAAAGCGCCGTGGTCATTCGCGAGGACGACGTTCCCTGCGGCGTTGATCCGCCCTGGGATAGCCGCCACCCGACGGTCGGTGGCATCTTCGAGGCGCTCTATCTCGTGGTCCAGGGCGCGCTGGCTGACGAGGACGCCGTTCTCGTTGCCCACAAGTAAGGCGCCGACAGTCGAGGCGCCCCCGACCGTGGTCTGGACCACTGGCACCTCGAACTCGGCTTCCAGGTCGGCGACGGTGGCCTCCTCCAGGTCCGGCCGCACGAAGAGGAACCCGTCGGTGGCGGCCGCGAAGACGCCGACGTACGGCGACCCGTAGAAGGCAGTGCGCAGCACCGTTTCAGGACTCGGCGTATTCGGCCTCGACGACGGAGGCGCCCTCCTCGTCGAATCGCGCCGCCCGGATGCGGACCTTGCTCGGGGGATTGGCCCGCCCACGGGCCCACACCGCCTCGTTGATCGAGGGATCGAGACGGACGGCGTCTGCGTCGACGGCGAACTGCTTTCCGAGGTGCTCGCGGATGATCGACATTGCCTTGCCACCCCGCTCGCTCTTCGGGACCGACTGGACCTTGCGGAGCGGCACCGTGACGATGCGCTCCTCGAAGTCGCTTGCGCTCATCGCTTACTCGTCCGTGTCGCTGCGCCGCCAGTGGCGTCGCTTGGGGTTACGCTGGACGTCCCGGTCGGTCTTCATCATGACCCAGGCCGGCACCCGGCTGTTCTGGCGCTCGAGTTTGGCCAGGCGCTTCTTCTTGGCCTTGGATTTCTTGCTCATAGTGGTGAGAGGTACTGTTTCGGGCCCATAAAACGTTGTTCGTTCGACGCCGCCGGCCGACCGGTCAGTGGTCGTGCGCGCTGAGCTGCACCCGCCGCTCGCAGTTGGCGTGACACAGCTCCACGGTCGCGTGCGAGACGCCCATCTCGGCCAGCCGCTCGTGGATGCGATCGGTCACCTCGCTTGCCTCTGTGAGACTCTCGACGCGCACGTCCACGCGGACCGTGGCGACGGTGATCTCGCTGCAGATCTGCCAGGTGTGACAGTCGAGCACGCGGCCGACCCCCGGAACGTCCACCAGCCGTGATTCGATCTCCGAGCGCGAGACCGGCGCCGCCTGGAGGAAGATGGCCCCGCTGCCCCGCAACAGCTTCCCGGCGGAGTAAAGCACGAGCACGGCGATCAGCCCGGCCGTGATGGGGTCGATGGCCCGGAAGCCGGTGAAATGGACCACCGCTGTCGACAGGATGACCGCGACGGACGCCCCGGCGTCGCCGAGCAGGTGGTAGAACGCCCCGCGCTCGTTCAGCGACATCTCGTGGCCCTGGAGGACGTACACCGAGAGCAGGTTGATGAGGAGCCCGCCAGTGGCAAGTGCGATGGTGGGCCCCGTCTGGATAACCACCGGATCGAGGAACCGCTGGACGGCCTCGTAGAGGATGTAGGCCACCATCGGGACGAGCAGCACCCCGTTGAGGAACGCGGAGAGCGGTTCCAGTCGGTGGAGCCCGAACGACCACCGGTCGGAACCGTCGTACCGTGCGGCCACGATGGCGGCGCCGAACGCCATCCCGTAGGCCAGCCCGTCGAAGAGCATGTGGGCCGCGTCGCTAAGGAGCGCGACGGACCCGAAAAGGAGGCCCCCGGCCAACTCCAGCACAAACCCGACGGCGTTGATCGACGCGACCAGCGCCAGCCGCCGGGTGGAGGATCCGGTCAGGCCGTGATGCCCGTGGTCGTGCTCGTGGACGGGCGCGTCCATGCATGGGTGTAGGCCCGTCCGGTAAGTAAACGACACGAACACAGGAGTCCGGTCGGTAACCGACACGAACACAGGACGTGAGCTGCAAGAAAAACGATGCTGTTCGCCCATTAACAATGCGTCCGTGGCCGCGCACGCGGGGGTGGGGGGGGAATTGTGCCGCCAGGAGGACGGTTGCAGGGGACGCCAGGATGGGACGGTTGCATGGATCAGCTCTGTGAGGCGGGGTGGCCCAACCT
>Ga0207797_1000044_pt1 | contig 75033 bp, 59 predicted proteins | sample PRCRCaboRojoPR_6_FD_187275 | JGI IMG/M metagenome (GOLD analysis project Ga0207797, IMG submission 187275) | Marine sediment microbial community from Cabo Rojo, Puerto Rico - PR CR 10% Liquid 1 (SPAdes) | ecosystem: Environmental > Aquatic > Marine > Coastal > Sediment | place: Cabo Rojo, Puerto...
TTTGCGGAGATGACGGAGGCGTGGCACGCGGCCTACGAGGCCGGGGTCTACACCGAGTTTATGGAGCAGCGCTCGCCGGGTCACACCGTCCTGGACGACAAGATCTACGACAGGGGGATGCGCGACTTTCAGGCCGAGATCGAGGCCCGGCTGGACGGGCTCGACTACTTGAACGATCCGGAGGCCTACGACAAGCAGGAGGAGCTGAGGGCGATGTCCATCTGCGCCGAGGCGCTGATCCGCTTCGCCGAGCGCCACGCCCAGCGAGCGCGGGAGCTGGTGGCGGCGGAGGAGGACGCCGGACGGCGGGAGGAGCTTGAGCGGATCGTCGAGATCTGCACGCACGTCCCGGCCCAGGCGCCGCGGGGTTTCTGGGAGGCGCTCCAATACTACTGGTTCGTCCACCTGGGGGTGACCACGGAGCTGAACCCGTGGGACGCCTTCTGCCCGGGCCACCTGGACCAGCACCTGTACCCGTTCTACGAGCGGGAGCTGACAGAGGGGAGCCTGACGCGGGAGGGGGCGGAGGAGCTGCTCCAGTGCTTGTGGATCAAGTTCGACAACCAGCCGGCGCCGCCGAAGGTGGGGGTGACGGCGGAGGAGAGCAGCACCTACACGGACTTCGTGCAGGTGAACCTCGGGGGGCTGAGGGAGGACGGGACGGACGGGGTGAACGAGATGTCGTACCTGATGCTGGACGTGATCCGGGAGATGCGCCAGGTGCAGCCGAACCCATCGGTGCAAGTGAGCAAGAAGAGCCCGGAGCGGTTTGTGCGCCATGCGGCGGAGGTGATCCGGGAGGGGATGGGGAAGCCGGACCTGTTCAACAGCGACCTGGTGGTGCAGGAGCTGGTGAGGCAGGGGAAGCGGGTGGAGGACGCGCGGGCGGGGGGGACGAGCGGGTGCGTGGAGACGGGGGCGTTTGGAAAGGAGAGCTACATCCTGACGGGGTACTTCAACATGCCGAAGGTGCTGGAGATCACGCTGCACGACGGGGTCGACCCGCGGACGGGGGGGATAGACGACATCCCTAGGAGACTCGGGCCGGCGACGGGGGACCCGGCGGGGTTCGAGAGCTTTGAGGAGCTGTTCGAGGCCTACCGGACCCAGCTGCGCCACTTCATCGACGTCAAGATCCGGGGGAACAACGTGATCGAGCGGCTCTACGCGCGGTATATGCCGGCGCCGTTCCTGTCGCTGCTGACCGACGACTGCATCGCTACGGGGAAGGACTACCACGAGGGAGGGGCGCGGTACAACACCAACTACATCCAGGGGGTGGGGCTGGGGACGATGGCCGACGCCCTGAGCGCCATCAAGTACCACGTCTTCGACGAAGGGACGCTGTCGATGGGGGAGCTGCTGGGGGCGCTGGAGGACGACTTCGAGGGGCAGGAGCGGGTGCGGCAGCTCTTGATGAACCGGACGCCGCGGTACGGGAACGACGACGACTACGCGGATGGGCTGATGGTGAAAGTCTTCGAGGCGTACGTGGAGGCGATCGAGGGGCGGCCGACGGTGCGGGGAGGGACGTACCGGGTGAACATGCTCCCCACCACGTGCCACGTCTACTTCGGGTCGGTGGTGGGGGCGACGCCGGAGGGGCGGCGGGCGGGGAGGCCGGTGTCGGAGGGGATCTCGCCGGTGCAGGGGGCGGACCGGAAGGGGCCGACGGCGGTGTTGAGGTCGGTGGCGAAGATGGACCACGTGCGGACGGGGGGGACGCTGCTGAACCAGAAGTTCACGCCGCGGTTATTGGAGGACGAGGAGGGGATGGAGAAGTTCGTGCAGCTGATCCGGACCTACTTCAGGATGGACGGGCACCACATCCAGTTCAACGTGGTGGACGCGACGACGTTGCGGGCGGCGCAGGAGAACCCGGAGGAGTACCGGGACCTGATCGTACGGGTGGCGGGGTACAGCGACTACTTCTGCGACCTCAGTGAGACGCTTCAGGAGGAGATCATCGCCCGCACCCAGCATAAGAGCTTCTGAACTGGCGGGCGCGACGCCCGTTCCGCGCTGACGGGCGGGGTGAGGATTTCTCACTGCTCCTCCAGCCCCTTCCATTCAGCGATGCTGCGTTCTCTGTGTAACAACACGAGAGCCCGGGTGTCCTGACACCCGGGCTCTCATTACCGATTCTAAGAATTGCTGCCTTAGCAGCATCCTCCCGAGGAGCCGCTGCATCCGGCGCAGCCCCCGAGATCGGCTTCGGAGGCCTCTCGCAGGTCGGCAATCGCCACGTGGAAATGTAGCGTCTCGCCCGCCAAGGGGTGGTTGAAGTCAAGCTTCACCGTGTCTGGATTGACGTCTGCTACGAAGGCGGTAGCGGTTCGACCTGATTCATCGGAGACCCGGATCGGCATCCCGGGCTCCAGTTCCACGTCTGCCTGGAACGCATCGCGCGGGACTACCTGATTTGCCTCCGGGTTCCGCTCGCCATATCCTTCACCAGGTTCCACGACGACGTCCTTCTCTTCACCGACCTCCATCCCGTAAAGGGCCTGCTCTAGGCCCGGTACGATCTGGCGCTGCCCCTGCACGAACTCCAGCGGGGGCTGCCCCTCAGAGCTGTCGATGATCTCTTCATCTTCCAAGCGGAGCGTATATTCAAGGCTGACGACCATGCCGTCAGATACTTCTAGGCTCTTCTCTGTCACAGCTGATCCTTTATCACTAACTTCGAAAACGGTTCGAAGGTCCCAAGGCATTCTTCGAATCGGGCTCCTCGCCTCGAGCACAAACGAACCGCCCAGGCTGGCGAGCCTGGGCGGTACATCCTAATCTGTCCAAACTTACACCATTTGTTTATACTATAGACGGAAGTGATCGAATTGTCAAGACAGAATTTGCTGGCAACCATATCAGCCGCATATGAACTTGCCGCTTGCCAGGAATGTCTTCTATCTCCTTTCTGCCGCATTGATTCCACTCAAAAGAGGCGCTCTTGGCTCCTGCCTCGAAGTGTCTTGGCTTGATCGAGATATGGGGTGAAAACTGACGCCTGCTGCAGTTCGAATTCGAATCGGGAGGTTGCCACTGCCGGCGAGCGTGCTATACTTCTCTTCAATCGAGATTGAGCGGAAGGGGGGGCAGGGCTAGGGAATGGCGGAACGGAATGGGGACAGACTCAGTGAGTTGACTGAGGAACTGCGCACTATCGTCCTTCGACGCACCAACCTTATCGACGCCATCGTACCCCCGCTGGCGTTCTTGATTCTGAATGCGTTCCTCGGTCTTCAGATTGCGACCTGGGGCTCGCTTGGAATCGCCGTGGGTCTCGCTGTCTTCCGCCTCATCGTGGGTCGCCCCGTCGGCTACGCCATCGGTGGCCTTGCCGCGACGGCTTTTGCCATTCTGGCAGCGCAACTGAGCAATCAAGCCGGAGGATTCTTCCTGCCAAGTCTGATCACCGACGGCCTGACGATTCTGGCCTGCCTGGTCAGCGCCGTCGTGAACCGCCCGCTGGTGGCTCTGACCAGCCATCTGGCACGCCAATGGCCCCTCGGGTGGTATTGGCATCGGGAAGTGCGTCCTGCTTACACCGAGGTGACCCTCGCGTGGGGTATCTTCTTCGCCCTCCGTCTGGTGATCAAGTGGCTCCTCTTTCAGGAAGTTGAGGCGACTATCTTAGGCGTCCTCAGCGTCTTAATGGGCTGGCCTGCGACAATCCTGTTGCTCGTTCTCAGCTACCTGTACGGCACTTGGCGCTTGCAGAACTTGGGCGGCCCAAGTGTCGAGGAGTTCAAGGAAGACGCTCCGCCCCCCTGGGAAGGACAGCAGCGCGGATTCTAGCGCTTCCGTGCTTCCTCTCCGGCCCGCCTCCTCACCCATTACAGAACCCGGACAACCGAGACGACAAGGAGAATCTATGGGAGAAATCGCCGCTTTGGCGACGTCGTTCTGCTGGTCACTAAACTCAGTTCAGTTCACGTTCGCGGGGCGCCGTGTCGGCTCCCGCGTCGTTAACCGCGTTCGATTGACGTTCGCGGTTCTCTTCCTATCGCTGTCCCATTTGTTCCTCTACGGGAAACTGTGGCCAGTCCAGGCCGAGCTCTACCGTTGGGGCTGGCTGGGGCTTTCGGGAGCTCTTGGCCTCATCGTTGGCGACGGATCGTTGTTTCAAGCCTTTCTGCTTATCGGTCCGCGACGATCTATGATGCTTATGACCCTGGTGCCCGTTATCAGCACACTGGCGGCCTGGATCTTCCTCGGGGAGGTATTGCTTCCCCTCGAGATCATAGCCATCCTGATCACGGTGGGGGGCGTCGCCTGGGTCGTCTCAGAGAGACAGGCGGGGAATGAGTCGATCGATCGCGATCCCCAGGAGCGTGCCCTGGGTGTGCTCCTCGGCCTGGGGGGCGCCACCGGTCAAGCCCTGGGCCTGGTGTTTGCCAAGCGAGGCCTCGTGGGCGATTTTCCAGCCCTCTCGGCTACCGTGATGCGCATGACGATGGCCGCTGCAGTCATCTGGCTGGGGGCAGTGTTCCAGGGCCGGGCCTCCCTTGCCTGGGATGCGCTGGAGGATAAGCAGGCTCGCTTTTGGCTCGTTGGAGGTGCTTTCGTTGGGCCTTTCATCGGGGTCTGGCTATCGCTGATCGCCGTCCGCACCGCCCCGGTCGGTATCGCTTCCACGCTCATGAGTTTGAGCCCCATCATCCTGATTCCTTTTGATCACTGGATATTCGATGAGGAAATTACCGTGCGCTCCATCGTCGGGACGCTCGTCGCGTTGATCGGTGCTGCGCTTATCTTCGTTACCTGATTCCATCTCATAAGTCGGGAAGGAGCCATATATGACCGGTTTCAAACCCTTCGAGCTTGAACGCATTATGTCTGAGTGGGAGCAAGTCGTCGATTACAACCTGTCGGAGAGCGGTGCCCATCCGGCAGCCCTGCGCCAGCTGCTGGGCGCCGGTTTGACTGTCGATGATCTGCTTGCTACCGAGTTGAGCTACCCTCAGGTCGACGGCACGCCCGAGCTTCGGGAGCGTATCGCTGCCCTCTACCCCGACGCTACCCTGGACAATGTGCTTGTCACCGTGGGGTGCGCTGAGGCCAATTTCATCACCGTCGAAACGGTTCTACAGCCGGGCGACGAGATGGTAGTGATGGTGCCGAACTACATGCAGGTGTGGGGCATCGGCCATAACCGGGGCTGTCGGGTCAAGACGTTCCCCCTGCGGGAGGAATGCGATTGGGCACCGGATCTTGACGAGTTGAACGCCGTCGTCACGGGCGACACGAGGCTCATTGCTGTCTGCAACCCCAACAATCCGACGGGTTCAATCCTCACTGAGGAGGAGATGGACGCTATCGTGGCGGTTGCTGAGCGGGTCGGTGCCTGGCTCTTGGCTGACGAAGTCTACAGTGGCGCCGAGCGCCTGACCGACGAGCAGACGCCCTCCTTCTGGAGCCGCTATGACAAAGTGTTGGCGATGAACAGCCTCAGCAAGGCCTATGGCCTGCCCGGACTGCGGATCGGCTGGGTCGTGGCACCGAAGAGCATCCGTGACGACATTTGGAAGCGCCACGAGTACACTACCATCAGCGCCACGATGCTATCCAACAAGCTGGCTGCTGCGGCGCTGTCTCCTCAGATCCGCCCCCAGCTCATCCACCGGGTCCGTGACTATATCCGCACCGGCTACTCCGTCTTCGAGGAATGGCTCGGGCAGCACCAGGGAACGTTTAATCTGGTACCGCCTCGGGCAGCGGCCATCGCCTTCCCTCGCTACCACCTCGACGTCGATTCGGTCGACTTGGTGGAGCGCTTGATCCGCGAAAAAAGTGTACTCGTCGGTCCGGGAGCGCACTTTGGCGTCGATCACCATCTGCGGATCAGCTTTGGGCTGCCCCCTGATTATCTGCGACCGGCGCTGGATCGAGTCCACGACCTGATTATTGAGCTGCAAAGTGAGTGAAGGATCCTGGTGTCTGATCTCTGATTTAAGGATGGTGCAGTGTGAACGACACATCAGACGGTCTGCGTAGTGAGACTCTGTCTCCCTACCGGAACACCGGTGAAGTGCGATGGTGACCACTGGATGAATAGTCGCGTGAGTATCCAGGCAAGGAGACCATGCCCGACCCAACTGTGACGCTGCGCGATATCTATAGAGCCCGGCGGAGGATTGCCGAGATTGCTGTGAGAACTCCCCTGATCGAGTCTCCGCAGTTGACGGACTGTCTTGGTGCTCCCGTCTATCTGAAGCTGGAGAACGTCCAGCGAACTGGAGCCTTCAAGATCCGCGGAGCCGCCAACAAACTGCAGACTCTCTCCGATGAGGAACGCCAGCGAGGCGTCATTACCGTCTCCAGCGGCAACCACGGTCGGGCCGTCGCCTATGTAGCGCGAGCGCTCGGAGTCGATGCGGTCGTCTGTATGTCGACCCGCGTGCCCCCGAACAAAGTCGACGGCATCCGTCGGTTGGGAGCCGAGGTGGTCCTCCACGGAGGGAGTTACGACGAGGCTGAGGAATACGCCGAGCAGCTGCAGGCGACCCGTGGGCTGACCATGATCTCGCCGTTCGATGATCCGGACATCATCGCCGGGCAGGGTACCATAGGGCTGGAGCTCCTGGAGGACCTTCCTGATATCGACACGGTGATCGTGCCACTTTCAGGAGGTGGCCTCCTCTCGGGCATCGCGCTCGCCCTCAAGTCCGCTGACGACGCGATTCGTACCATCGGTGTCTCTATGGAGCGTGCGCCTGTGATGTTTCACAGCCTCCGGGTCGGCCGTCCCATCGAGATGGAAGAGGAAGAGACTCTGGCCGATGCCCTGGCTGGCGGTATCGGTCTTCATAATCGGTATACCTTCGACATGATCCGGGAGTACGTGGATGAGACCCTTCTCGTGACCGAGGAGGAGATCGCTGCCGCTATGGCCTTCGCTCTGCAGGAACACCGTCTGGTGGTAGAGGGGGGTGGCGCCGTAGCCCTGGCTGTCGCCCTCCACGACCGGGTGGCTGGCGCCACTGGGAACACGGTCGTCGTAATAAGTGGAGGGAACGTGGAGATTCCCCTGCTACTCGACATCGTACGGGATTCCATCGCCTCTGAATCTCAATAGGAGATCGAGGAGCGGCTGTTCGAGTTGCCTACGAGGGGCGATTCCTCTATGCCGCCAGGCTCAATTTTCGCGGCGGTGCCAGGAGCCACCGCTCCGCCTGCCCCCAGCTCGACTGTAACCACTTGACCAGGGCGATCTGACCGTTTTGGATCTCCAACCCGGTGATATACCCATCGAAGACGCCGCTCCCGGTGTTGAAGTAGGGGAGTGCGCCCGGTTCGGGGAACTTCGGCGTGTGGGTGTGGCCGCAGATTACCATCTGCTTATGCGCTTCGATCCATTCAGTGACCCGCTGGCGGAGCGTCCCTCGATTCCGCGATTCAGCGATGGAGCTCGCCACGTCGCCCAGCCCCAGGTTCTGGACGTGTCGCCAGAAATGGCGTATCACAAAGCGGGACACGTGGTAGATGGCGTCACTCTTGAAGTCAACTTGATGACCATGGACGACGAAGATGCGCTGATTGGTATCGACGTGCTGCAGGACCAGCCCTTCGTGGGCCGTCAACTTATCTTTCTTCATCCGACGCCGCTGGAAACCCTGGATGTCGTGGTTGCCAAAAACCATATGGAGACGACTCTCTCCCGCAAACGTATGTAGCAGGTCGAAGGTGCGCCGATGGGCCCGTTTCACCGTGCTGAGACGTCGATTCTGCCACAGTTCGTCGCCGTCCCCCACCTCGACGTACGTGAAGCCCTCACGGAAGTAGTACCTTAACGCCTGGAGAAACAGGTCTTCGTTCTGAGCGAAAGCGTCGGAGCGGGAGTTGTCGCCTCGGTGCAGATCGCTGAAGAAAATCAGCCGCGAGTCGTCGTCAAACAGAACCCTCCGGGCTGTCTCGAAGGCCTGGGTCAGTCGTCGATAGGCTCGACGACGCAGGATATTCCGCAACGCGATCAGTTGTTCCAGCGGGGAGACGCCAAAAGGGATGCTCTCGATGAGCGATGTCATTCGTTCCGTGATCCTTCCTTAATCGTAATGGGCCGATTCAATGCCCTGACCAGACGCCAGGCACGTAAAGGGTCCCCCACGAATCATCGCGTCAACCGTTCGCATCTCTCTTTCAATTCGAGGATGCCTGTCGCGCATATCTGAAAACCCTTGCTCGTACGTCGACCCAGTCCAAATCCATGTTTTCTCAACAGCTAGGGATACGCCCTGGCGCTTCCAGGTACAAAAAACAACGCCGAATGCTCGGCGTCTTCCACAGATTGTACCAGGGTATCGGCTCCGACGCAATGGTTTTGACAAACCGGTCTCGCCGTGATAAACTTTGTCCCTTGAGCACGGAGGCTGATCGTTGCTCTGCTTCTTCGATTCACGTCTCCCCTGACCTACTAACCTGCTAACGATGAGAACCTGGAGAGAACCCCAAGACGTGGAAGTCCCGCGTGCCCTGCGCACAGCTGTCGGTGGTCATCCGCTGATCGCCAGAACGCTGGTTCGGCGTGGAATAACCGACAGCGAAGAGGCGAGAGCTTTCCTCGATCCCGACTTCTACCATCCTGCCTCTCCGACCGAGCTCCCTGGTATGGCTCGCGCTGCCGAGCGTCTCCAGCGTGCCATCGAGCGAGGCGAAGAGGTCTGGGTCTGGGGTGACTTCGACGTTGACGGGCAAACGGCGACCACAATCCTCGTCTCTACCCTTCGCGATTTGGGGGCCTCGGTCCAGTATCACATCCCGAACCGTCAGCGAGAGGGCCACGGCATCAACCCGACTCACCTCAGGGAGATTATCGCTGGTGGAGCCGACGTCGTATTGACCTGCGACACCGGCGTCACGGCTCATGATCCTATTGCCTACGCACAGCGCTGCGGCGTGGACGTGGTCGTTACCGATCATCACGACCTGCCGCCACAGCTACCCGAAGCGTATGTGGTGACCGATCCTAAGATGCTTCCCGAGTCCCATCCTCTGCGCGAGTTGCCCGGCGTGGGAGTGGCCTACAAACTATCCGAGCTGCTCTACCGTCGCGCTGGCAGAGCGGGTGAGGTGTCCAAATTCCATGATCTGGTCGCGTTGGGCATCGTTGCCGATGTCGCGGTCCAGACCGGCGATGTGCGTTACCTGCTCCAGCTGGGCTTGGACGCGCTCCGCCACACCGAGCGATTGGGATTGCAGGTGCTAATGGACGTGGCCGAGATCAATCCCCAATGGCTAACCGAGGAGCATATCGGCTTTGAGTTGGCGCCTCGCCTTAATGCCCTGGGCCGGCTGGCCGACGCGACGCCTGCTGTCGAGTTCCTCACTACCGAAGACCTCGACCGGGCCCGAATCCTGGCCCACGAGCTGGACGGCTTGAACGCGCGCCGCAAGATGTTGTGCGACCAGGTCACCGAGGGAGCCGAGGCTCAGATCGAACGCGATCCCTCGCTCCTGGAGTACGGGGCGCTGGTCCTCAGCCATCCATCCTGGCCCGGCAGTGTCGTCGGCATTGTGGCCGGTCGGTTAGCGGAGAAATATCATCGGCCGACGATCCTTATTGCGGCCCCACCCGACGCGGAACTCGCCCGGGGGTCTGCTCGTTCCATCCCCGGCTGCGACGTCAGCGCTGCTATTGCTGCTCACGGGGACATGCTGGAGGGTTTCGGAGGACATCCGATGGCGGCTGGCTTGCGCATCGATCGTGATCGGATTGCCGACTTCCGTCGCGTCCTCTCTCGTACGGTTCGCGAGACGTGTGAAGCCACGCTGGAGGAGGAGCCCTCCCTCTATATCGATGGGTACGTACCTCTGGCCGATTTGTCTCTTGAGTTCGTGGAGGAGATGGAGCGTCTGGCCCCTTTCGGCCCTGGGAACCCCTCGTTGACGTTGGCCACTCGTGGGATCTCGCTCAAGGGGCACACCTCCATAGGGCGTACCGGTGAGCATTTGAAGCTCATTCTTGAGGACGAAGAAGGAACGACTCAGCAGGCCCTCTGGTGGCGGGCCGACCCCTCGGCCCTTCCTCAGGGTCCCTTTGACCTGGCTTACGTTGTGCGGGCAAGCGACTATCGGGGCCAGCGCGACGTCCAGGTGGAGTGGGTCGCGGCTCGCCCGATCGAAGGAGCGACATCCCCGCTTCGGGTGGAAACGCCGACAATCGCGGTCGTGGATCATCGCGGAGAGTCCGACTGTCAGGCGATCCTGCAGCGCTTGCAGGTCAAGCAGGACGTGCTCGTATGGAGCGAGGGAAATGCCGAGGTCGATGGCCGGGATCGGTACGCTTTGGAGCCGTCAGAGACCCTGGCCATCTGGACCACCCCGCCTGGAGCGCCCGAGCTGCGGGCTGCCTTGTCGCGCGTCTCACCCGAGACCGTCCATCTCTTCGGAGTCAATCCGGAGTTCGATCATCCCAGAGGGTTTTTGACCCGTCTGGCGCAATCGGTAGAACGAGCCATAAACACCGAGGGGGGGCGCGTTGAGCTCTCCACGCTGGCGTCCGAGACCGCACAGCGGCAGGAGACCGTACGAACCGGCCTGGCCTGGCTTGAGGGCCGAGGCCATATCGTGGTGCTTGAGGAACGGGACAGGGAGATACGACTTGCCCCCGGCGAGCAAGCTGCCGGCTCGGCCTCGCCGGAGGCAGAGGCCCATTTGAGGTCGCTACTGAAGGAGACGGCGGCTTACCGCGCTTTTTTTGCCCGGTCCGACGCCGAGACGCTCATCAACAACGCTCGGTCAGCCTAATTCTCCGTCAGCCGTATACTGATGATTGACCCTCTCGAAAGCTACGACGCACCGTTCTGGGCAAAACTGGACACGAACGCGTAAGATCTTGCTCATCGAGTCGGCTTCTATCGCTTCCGGGAAGGTTTCTCACTTGCTTCTCTGGAGCAGGAGGGTGGAAGGATCACAATGGCACGCATATTGACGCGCCAGGACGTACAGAAAGCACTGCCAATGCCTCGGGCGATCAAGGCGGTCCGGGATGCCTTTGTCCAACTGTCTGCTGGTCGGGCTGACGTGCCCTTGCGTACAGCTCTCGACGTGCCCCGCCACAACGGTGTGACGCTGTTTATGCCCGCTTATCTCTCTGTCGATGATCAGATGGCTCTGAAGATCGTCTCCGTCTACGACGACAATCCCGACAAGGGACTGCCGTTGATTCACGCGCTGGTCGTTGTGGTGGATGTGGAAACGGGAGCCCCGGCTGCAATTATGGACGGCACGTATCTCACTGCTCTCCGTACGGGCGCTGCCTCGGGGGCCGCCACGGAGGCACTTGCCCCTCCCGAGGCTCGCGTCGCCGCGGTCTTTGGAGCTGGCGCCCAGGGTCGCACCCAGTTGGAGGCCGTCTGTGCCGTCCGATCCATTGAGGAGGCCTGGATCTACGATGTTGAGTCTGAGCGTGCGGGAACATACGCCGATGAGATGGCTGATCGACTCGATGTGGGCGTCCGGGTGGCCGAGACGCCCGCCGTTGCAGTCGGTTCCGCCGACGTGATCTGCACGGCGACCACGTCATCGCGCCCGGTTTTCGACGATGCCGACGTCCAGCCGGGGACCCACATCAACGCTGTTGGGGCCTACACCCCGGAGATGCAGGAGATACCCTCCCAGACTGTCCTTCGCGCGAAGGTGGTGATCGATCATCACGAGGCAGCCCTGGCCGAGGCGGGCGACTTGCTGATCCCTATCGACCAGGGAGTGATGACTGCAGATCATATCTCCGCCGAGTTGGGCGAAGTTATCGCGGGAGATGCATCCGGGCGCGAGTCGTCAGAGGAGATTACCCTCTTCAAGTCGGTCGGCGTGGCCGTTCAGGACGTGGCCGTGGCTGCCGCAGCGTTGGAGGCAGCCCAGGCGATGGATCTGGGCACCGACGTTCCCCTGTAGAGGGCGGCAAACTTGATCTTCGGACTGGTTGATCTCCAGGGTTTTCTGGTCACGTTCCTGCGCCTGGCCATTATTGCCTTCTTGCTCGTTGTCGCGCTGGTCTTCATCCGCGTATTCATTGAGCTTAGAATCGAAAAGCGCCGCAGGGAAACGCTGGCGGCAACGAGAAATATCTCCTCTCTGACGCCATCGGAGTTTGAGGAGTACATAGGGGTGCTCTTCGAGAAGGATGGCTATCGTGTCCAGCGGACGGGGCGCAGTGGAGACCGCGGCATCGATCTGGTGATCCATCAGAACCGGGAGATGAGCGTTGTGCAGTGCAAGCGGTACGAGGACGACATTGGGCCCGGGGCGGTCCGCGAGCTGATAGGGGCGATGACCAACGCCAGGGCGACCCGCGGGTTTCTGGTCACGACCAGCGGGTTCACAGCCGGCGCCACGGAGGAGGCTCGCAAAGCGCCCTATCAGATCAGATTGCTCGATGGCATCGATATCGTGCGCTGGGCCCGGAAGTATGGTCTGCCCGGCGAGGTGATGGAGCAAGGATGAAGTGCGACGTCGTGCCGTGCGGTACTGGCTCCCCTGAAAAGAAGTGCTCACGGTGCCTGGCACTTGGCGAAGCCGTTGTGGAGTGCCTGGCACCTAACGCCACCGCACGTCGGTACCCTTCTTTTCGGAGACATAGTATTCGATTTCTATAAGGACGCCGCTATGGAACTACCACGGACAGCGGATGTCGTAATTGTCGGAGGCGGGGTGATGGGCGTCAGCACCGCCTATCATCTGGCGAAGAGGGGATGTGACGACGTGCTGCTCCTCGAGCGCGAGCGCTTCTTCGGAACTCAGGCGACCGGAAAGTGCGCGGGTGGTATCCGCCATCAATTCGGAACCGAGATCAACGTTCGGCTCTCCAAGCTCAGTCTGCCGATGCTCTATCGGTTTGAGGAAGAGCTGGAGCAGCCGATCGATCTGAAACTCTGCGGCTATGTGTTCCTGCTGACGGAACCCGAGGATGTCGACGTCTTCCGCCAGAACGCGGAGATGCATCGTCGCCTCGGGGTAGAGACCGAGTGGCTGGAGCCATCCGAGATTGCTGAGCTTGCGCCCCTGATCGATCTGCACGGCGTGTGGGGCGCGACCTTCAATCCTAACGACGGCCTGGCGGATCCCAATAGCGTGGTCCAGGGTTACGTGTCGGGGGCCGGGCGGCTCGGCGCGTCCTTGATGACCGATGTGGAGGTCATCGACGTCTTGGTGGAGGGCGGGCGTGTAAAAGGGGTCGTTACCGACCAGGGCACCGTATCGACCCCGGTGATGGTCAATGCAGCGGGACCCTGGGCTGGCGTGGTCGGGGAGATGGCGGGCTTGAATATTCCGGTCGTGCCCCTCCGCCGTCAGATTGTGGTCACCGGGCCTATCCCCGAGGTGCTTGTGGACTTCCCTTTTGTGATCGACTTTGCCCGGTCCCTCTATTTCCATCGTGAGGGTGAGGGTATCCTCACCGGGATGTCGAACCCGAACGAGACGCCCGGATTCGATCAGTCTGTGGACAAGGACTGGGAGTTGGTACACCTGGGGGCTGCGCTGGAACGCATGCCCGTCCTGGAACAGGCCGGTTTGGCCAGTCGTTGGGCTGGGCTTTATGAGGTCTCCCCCGACGCCCATCCGATCCTGGGACGTGTCTCCCAGTTGCAGGGTTGCTACGCCATTAACGGCTTCAGTGGCCACGGCTTCATGCATGGCCCCGCTTGTGGCCTGCTGCTGGCCGAGGAAATCCTGGATGGGCAGGCGCATACCCTTGACATATCCTCCCTTTACCTCGACCGCTTCCAGGAAGGCGAGGCAATCGTCGAGTACAATGTTGTATGAGCGGGATGAGGTCTGTCGATAGTCAGAGATTCCCGAAACGATCGAGTCGCCCTTGACAAGCGTCCCGGCTTGTAGTATACTCCTGATATATCACCAATATACTCCACGAATGTTAGAGTCTTTCAGTCACATCCATTTCATTGGCGCTTTGATTTTTTGCGTTTGGGTTGGCTTGAGCTGGTTTGAAGGGCAGGGGGGTTCGCTTAGTGCGGCTTAGCGAGAAGGCATATCAGCTCATTAAGAAGAAGGTTATCACGCTTGAGCTTCCACCTTCTGCCGTCATAGACGAACACAACTTAATGCAACAGCTGGATTTGGGCCGCACGCCGATTCGCGAGGCGCTGCAGCGCCTGGATTCTGAAGGGCTCGTGACCGTCGTGCCCCGCCGGGGAACATTTGTCAGTGACGTCAGCGTCACCGATTTGCAGAAAATCTTCGAGTTGCGTATCATCCTGGAGGGATTCTGTGCCCGCCTCGCCGCTCAGCGGATCACGGAAGATCATATTGAGAAGATGGAGATGGTGTTGCGCGATCTTGAAGACTTGCAGGGCGGAAATCCATCCGCTTTGATTAGTATCGACAAGCGTTTCCATCGGCTGCTGTACAGAGCTGCTGACAACGAGTTCCTGACCGAGACGTTGGATCGCTTGTACGATCTCAGCCTTCGCCTTTGGTACCTTGTCCTTAGCCGCCTCGACGATGTGAGAGATGCTATCGAGCAACACCGCGAGGTTCTCAATGCCCTCGAGGAGGGGGATGCAGATCGGGCCGAGTCGCTTGTCCAGACCCACATCGTGGACTTTCAGCGGAACATCAAAGCGGCACTGTAGTCGATTGATGCGCGGTTCCGTTTCCGCGTTTTCCGCACCTGAACAATTCGAGCGCCGAAGGTGTCCCCTCGAAGGGAACAGGGGAAGTCCGGTGAAAGTCCGGCGCTGTCCCGCAACTGTGAGCTACGCATATGGTCAAGTAGCCAGCCAGAGCACCTGCCTTCGGCTCGATCTAGGACCTCCGAGGAGAGGGAGCAGATCGTACGATGAGATATCAGATGTGCCTTCAAGCGTCTCTAGACGGGCCTTTCTGTGCTCATTTTACGGCTGCTCCCTCCTTGCATTTATTAAGTCTTTTTCGACGTGCTTATTCGACGTACTATTGCTCAGATGATACTAAGAGAGCTTGTCCAAGTCGCTTGGAAAGGAGGTGACCACCCGACCACAGTTTCTATAGCGCTCTAGTGCACAACGTTCAAGGTATAAGAGTTCCATTAGCGTAAGAAAGGGAGAAGAAGCGAAGATGAAGACCTTTCGCAAGTTGATTAAGTCGTTGCTACCGCTTATGGTAGTCGCAGGGCTGGTATTTGCGCTCGGTGGTTGTGCGCAGCCCACGCCCGAACCGACCGAACCGCCCGCGGAAGAAGAGGAAGAGGCCCCTCCCGCGGAGGAAGAACAGGAAGAAGAGACTTTCAAGTTGGGTGTCCTCGGTCCCTTCAGCGGCCCCAGCGCCCGCACTGGCGAGGAGTTCAAGGGGGCCGTGGAGATGGCCTTCGAGAACGTCGACTACAAGATCGGGCACTACAACATCGAGCTCGTCTGGGTGGACTCCCAATCGGACCCGGCCAAGGCCTCCCAGGCCTATGAGCAGGCCGTCGTCCAGGACGGCATCCAGGCCGGCCTGGCCAACTGGCACAGCTCGGTTGCCGTCTCCTGCATGGAGGTGGCCGCCAAGCACCAGGTTCCTCACTTCTGCCCCTACGGGGCGACGGAGGTGGTCAACGAGACCTGGCAGTCCGATCCTGATAAGTACTTCTACTGGGTCAATAAGTGGTGGCCCACGCCGAAGAACTTGAGCAAGAGCTACGTCCAGTCACTCGAGAACGCGATCGAGGACGGAACGTGGCAGCCCGACGCCAAGACAGTCGCCATCTACGGCGAGGACACGGACTGGGGCCGCAGCTTCGGCAACGGTATCGCGGAGCAGTTCGAGGCCGCTGGCTGGGAGATCGTGGGGACGGAGTACTTCGGCATCGACCAGACCGAGTTCTATCCTCTGCTCAATAAGTTCAAGGATCAGAATCCGGCCGTTCTGGCTGGCACCAGCACGGCGGCTCCCTCCATGTCCGCCTTCATCAAGCAGGCGGACGAGGTCGGGCTCGAGAGCTTGATCATCGCCGACGGCCTTGGCTGGATTGGCGAGTGGTACGACCTGACCGGAGATTCCTCCAACTACGTCATCGACCAGATCCCCGGTTTCACCACCGAGGAGGGCCAGCAGTTCGCGGAGGAGTTCCAGGCCGAGTACGACCTGGAGCCCAGCCCCTCGGCGGCCGGTCTGGCTTACGATGCTGGTGGGTTCTTCATCGGGGCAGCTCAGCAGGTGTATGAGAACCAGGGCGAGCTCAGCTCGGAGGCGCTGGCTGATTTCGCCAAGAACGAAATCCAGACCGGCAACTGGTCCTACACCGGCGGCATCGTGATGGAGGAGTACAAATACACGCCGGAGGTGGCTCCGGACCCCGTCACAGGCGAGGGTTACTACACCTTCCCCGTCCTCCAGTACTTTGAGGGCGAGGGACACGTCATCTTCCCGCCTGAGCAGGCCGAGATGTCCCTGACCCCCAAGGGCGAGACCCCGGAGATCAGCGAGGCGCCTGCAGAGGAAGAGGCCGAAGAGGAGCCCATGGAGGCGACCGAGACCTTCAAGCTCGGCGTCCTTGGCCCCTTCAGCGGCCCCAGCGCGCGCACCGGCGAGGAGTTCAGGAACTCGGCCACGATGGCCCTTGAGGAGATCGACTATCAGATTGGTCCCTACCAGATCGAACCGGTGTGGATCGACTCCCAGTCAGACCCGGCCAAGGCCTCGCAGGCCTACGAGCAGGCCGTGGTTCAGGATGAGATCGAGGCTGGTATCCTCAACTGGCACAGTTCGGTCGCCGTCTCCTGCATGGAGATCACGGCCAAGCACGAGGTGCCGCACTTCTTCGGCTTCGGCGCCACTGAGGTGGTCAACGAGACCTTCAACTCCGACCCCGAGCGGTACGGTTACTGGATGTTCAAGGGTTGGCCCACGCCCAAAAAGCTGAGCGTCTCCTATGTCGAGGCGTTGGAGGACGCCATCGCCGAGGGTGTCTGGGAGCCCGAGGAGAAGACCGTCGCCATTTACGGCGAGGACACCGACTGGGGCCGCAGTTTCGGCAATGCGATCAAGGAGCAGCTCGAGGCAGCGGGCTGGGAGACGCTGGATGAGCAGTACTTCAACATCGACCAGACTGAGTTCTACCCGCTGCTCAATAGGTTCGTGGATCTGGATCCGGCCGTCATCGCCGGTACGAGCACGGCCGCACCTTCGTTCTCTGCTTTCATCAAGCAGGCGGACGAGGTGGGATTGGAGAGCCTGATCATCGCTGACGGCCTCGGCTGGGTCGGCGAGTGGTACGACCTGACCGGTGAGTCCTCCAACTACGTCCTTGATCAGATCCCCGGCTGGGCGACGGAAGAGGGCAAGGCCTATGCCGAGCAGTTCGAGGACCGCTTCGGCATCACACCCAGCCCCTCGTCCGGTGGTCTGTCCTACGATGGCACCAAGTTCTTCCTGGCCGTCGCTCAGGACGCCTACGAAGAGCACGGCGAGCTGAGCAGCGAGGTCATCTATAGCTTCGTCAAGGACAACGTCTGGACCGGCGAGTGGACCTTCACCGACGGCATCGTGATGGAGGAGTATATGACGACGGAGGAGGTAAAGCCGGATCCCGTGGTGGGCAAAGGGTACTACATCTTCCCCGTCCTGCAGTACTTCGACGGTGAAGGCAAGGTCATCTTCCCGCCTGAGTGGGCCGAGCAGCAGTTGGAGCCCAAGCCGGCGGAGTAAGGGCAGTATTGCCCGTAACCCGTTAGGGTGACTAAGATGCGGGGGCGGCGGGGTCGAACCCCGCTCCCCCCGCTACCGCGTATCAAGCCAGGCTTGTACGCGCCTAAAGGGAGATCGTGGTATGACGACAGACAATAAAGTTCTACACACCGAGAAGGTGACCAAGAATTTCGGTGGCCTGACGGCCGTCAATAAGGTGTCGATGAACGTCGAGGAAGGACAAATCTACGGGCTTATCGGGCCCAATGGCGCCGGCAAGACGACGTTCCTCAACTGCATCGCTGGAGCTTTGGACCCCAGTGCTGGCAAGGTCTTCTTCCTGGGCGAGGAGACAACGGGGTCATCCGCCGACGTCATGTGTCGCAAAGGCATGTCGCGCACTTTCCAGATCCCGCTGCCCTTCCCGAAGCTGACCGTGCTGGAGAACACTCTGGTGGGGGCGGTCTTTGGAGCACCGGACGGCAATAGTGAACCACCTGCGAAGCGGGCGCGTAAGGCGCTGGAGTTCGTCGAGTTCCCCATGGCCCCCGATACGCCAGCCGAACAACTGAACGCCGTGCAGCTCAAACGTCTCGACCTGGCACGGGCGTTGTCCTGTGACCCCAAGCTTCTGCTGCTGGACGAGTTGGCTTCTGGCCTCACCCCGGGTGAGCTCGATGACTTGTTGGACATCATTCGTGCCATTAGAGATCGAGGCATCACGCTCATCGTCGTGGAGCACATTATGCGCGTGATCAAGGGGATCTGCGACCGTGTCATGGTGATCGAGTATGGGACCCAGATCGCAGAAGGCACCCCGGACGAAGTGCTGAACAACCCGCGGGTCATCAAGGCTTACCTGGGAGAGGGCCACTAGTCCGGGGGAATGGTCAACGGGGCATCGTCGCCGCGTATCGTTGCGCTTACCGCAATCACCGGGTCGACGCGGTCACCGATGCTTCGATAGAACAAGGAGGAAGGTCCGTTGCTTGAGTTAAAGAATATCGATGCCAGCTATGGGTTTCTCCAGATCCTGTGGGGCGTTAGCCTTGAGGTCGACGACGGGGAGTTCGTAGGGTTGGTGGGGCCAAATGGCGCTGGCAAGACGACCACGTTGAGAACGATCGCTGGGCTCCTGAACCCGACTGGTGGAGAGGTGGTGTTCAAAGGGGAGAGGATGAATGACGTGTCCGCACACCAGGTCACGCGGAAGGGCATCAGCTACATCTCCGAGGACCTCAATCTCTTCGTCGAGATGTCGGTGCGCGATAACCTGCTCATGGGGGCCTACACCATCCAGGACCGGGACGTGCAGCTTGAGACCCTCGACTTCGTGTACGAGCTTTTCCCCCGATTGAAAGAGCGCGAGTCTCAGCTGGCCGGCACGATGAGCGGCGGTGAGCGCAAGATGCTGGCCATCGCTCGCGGCCTCATGTCAAATCCAGAGCTCCTGCTCGTCGATGAGCCCTCCTTGGGTCTTGCGCCTCACCTGGTCACCGACGTGTTCAACTCGCTCCAGAGGCTCCAAGAGACGGGGGTTACGATTCTGCTCGTCGAGCAGCGCGTGAACGCCACCCTGGAAATCAGCGATCGAGCCTACGTCCTCGAGCAGGGTAGGATCGCCATGGAGGGCCCGAGCAGCGAGCTGATCACGAACGAGCATGTCAAGAACGCCTATCTGGGCATCTAAATGAGCGTCCAGCAGCCTGAGGCTGGCGAATTAGCGAGTCAGCCACAGCGAACAGGACGAGGCTGATGCGTGATGAGATGCCCGGGGCGGAATAGTCACCCTACCTCAGGTACCAGGCATTGACTTAGAGCTGGGCTGTGCCCGCTGACCGCGGACGGCTTAGCGTCGCACACTGCGACAGATGCCGGGTATCGGAAGGGCAGATGACGAAAAGAGAGGGAAGCTATGGTAGAGAAGAGTTCATTTGGTAGTTCAATCATGGAGACGATTACCGAGAACCTGCCTGCATCAATCGTGATTGTCGCGACCATCGTGCTGACGATCGTGATCGGCGTCGTCACCGGCCCGTCTCAGATTCTCAACAGCATCATCACCGGCGGCATGTGGGCGCTTCTGGCTGTGGGATTGGCCCTGGTCTTCGGTGTAATGAACGTGCCCCACTTCGCCCACGGTGAGTCCTTCATGGTCGGGGCCTACGTCGCGTATTTCGTGTTCAATCCCATCAATACGTCCCTGGGAGAGAGCCCCAATCCATTCCTGGGCGCGATAGCTCCCTTCATCGGTATCCTGGCGGCGGGTGTCGCCGGGCTGATTCTGGGGGTAATTCTGGAACGGTTCCTCTTCTATCCCTTGCGCCTGCGCACGAAGCAGGGATGGGTGATGAATGCCTTCCTGCTCACCGTGGGTATCTCCTTCATTCTGACGAATGGTACCACCCTGGTGCTTGGACCTAACTTCCGGGGCATTCCCCGCTATTGGGACGTACCGCCGCTGACGATCCTGGGCGTCACCATGGCCGTCGATCGCGTCGTCGCATTCTTCATCGCTGTCGTGTCTATCGCCTGTCTTTGGTTCTTCCTCCGCCGCACGCGGACGGGACGCGCCATCCGCGCGGTCTCGCAGGACGAGCTGGGCGCGCAGATGATGGGTATTAACCTGAATTTCATCTTCCCCTTGACGTTCGCCCTGGCCACGGCGCTGGCCGCCATCTCGGGGGCCAGCCTCTTGTTCATGTTCCAGGCCTATCCGACAGTGGGGCTTCAGCCCCTCTATATGGCCTGGTACGTCGTCATGATGGCGGGGCTGGGGAACGTGATCGGTGCCATTGTGGGCGGCTTCATCGTGGCTGTCCTGCAGACGGCGACGCAGCAATTCTTCGGCATCTCGTGGGCCGACGTCATCCCCACCGTGGTGATGATTGTGGTGCTGCTCGTCGTTCCCCAGGGCATCTTCGGGTCCAAGATCAGGAGCAGCTAGAGGAGGGCGTTAGTGTCTTAGGCCCACGCCGTTTCTATGGCTTAGCGACACACGCTAAAGGAGTGAAACTATGGCATCGGAAACTGTAGCATCGGTACACGTGGACAAGACGGAGCGCGCCAATCCAGTGGTGAGCTTCTTGCACAGTATTGGCTTCACCCCACTGGGCGCCGCGCTGTTGGTCATCGTGGCGCTCCTGCCGCTGGTGCCTCCCTTCAATCAGGAGCACATGATCCGCTGGCTCATTATGGGCGCCTTCCTCGCGGCTCAGGCGGCCGCCTTTGACTTCACGGCTGGCTACATCCAGGTCGTGAACTTCGGGTTCGCCGCCATCCTGGGGCTCGGGGCCTACACCTCCGGCATCCTGACCAATACCTCGCCGGTGCTGGCCGTACAGCCCGGCATCAGCCCATGGATCGGCATCTTCGCCGGTGCCATCCTCGCGGGTCTGGTCGGACTGGGCCTGGGGTGGTTGACGCTACGGTTGCGCGGCATCTTCGCCGCCGTGATGGCCTGGTTCGTGGGCATCGCGCTTATGGGGCTGGTGCGCAACTTGACCGAGCTCACCAGGGGGCCTCTGGGAATGAATCCCACGAGTCTCCTGGAGACGACCTCGAACCTGCCCTACTACTACATCATCCTGGCGATGATGTTGATCGTCTACGTTCTCCTGCGGCTGGTGACCCGGTCCAACTACGGCCTGGCCTTCAAGGCCATTGGGCAGAACATCGCCGCCGCAAAGGCGTCCGGCATCAACCCCACCAAGTACCGCGTCCTGAACTTTGCCCTGTCCGCCTTCTTCGCGGGCTGGCTGGGTGGGTTCTACGCTCACTACTTCGGGTCTTTGACGCCGCAGACGTTGATGCACACCTCCAAGACCGTGGAGGTGCTGGCGCTGGCCTACATCGGGGGCCGAGGGAGCATGTGGGGCGGTATGGTGGTCGCCTTCCCCTTCGTCTTCGGGATTGAGCAGCTTCGATCCCAATTCACGGAGCTTGCTGGTCTTCACTTGGTGATCTACGGTGCGTTGATGATCGTGGTGATGATCTTCTATCCCGACGGTGTGGCCGGCCTGGTCAATTGGGTTAAGGAGAAGATCAGCGGGGCTCGGGAGTAGTATGGGGAGGGTCTTCATACCCTCGGACGAGACGTTCCCCGACACGGCCGATGCCGTCGTTATCGGCGGCGGCATCGTCGGCGTGGCGACCGCGTTCTGGCTCTCGCGAGGGGGCCTCGACACCGTGCTGGTCGAGATGCGCGATGGGTTGTCTACCTTGACCACGCCGGAGTCCATCGAGAGCTTCCGGGCTCAGTTCACCGAGCCGGCGCTGTCCGAGCTCGCCCAGGAGAGCATCGACGTCTTCGATGACTTCGCCGACGTCATCGGTATCCCCGGTTACGACATCGATATGCATTATCAAGGCTACCTTTTCGTCACCGAGGATGCCGACATGGTCGATGAAGTGAAGGGGGCCGTCGAGAAGCATCACGAGTTGGGTGTCACCGATTCGGAGTTCCTGACCGGGGACCAGGCGCGAAAGCGTTTCCCCTATCTCTCCGAGACCGTTGTCGCTGGCACGTTCCGCCAGAAGGATGGTTGGCTCTCTACGCACGAGGCCACTCAGGGGTTCGCCAAGGGCTGTGATGCGCATTTCTTGGTCCGCACCAAGGTGACCGACGTTCTGCAGGACCAAGAGGGCGTTTCCGGCGTTGAGACGGACCGCGGCACGATCGCGACGCGCACCGTGGTGAACGCTGCTGGCCCCTTCGCGGGGAAGGTCGCTGAGATGGTGGGGCTTGAACTCCCGCTGGAGCCGGTGCGGCGTCAGAAGGTCTTCCTTTCTGAACAACCCCGGGTTCCACAGGATGCGCCGCTGACCATCGACATCGTCCGCGATGCCTACTGGCGCCCTGAGACTGACGGTGCCTACATCGCCTGGGTCGATCCCGATGAGCCCGTTGATGAGGATCCTGCCGAGGATCCCTATACCGACCCCCACTTCGCCGCTATCGTCCTTGACAAGCTCCGACACATCACGCCTTTCTGGGAAGAGGTCGCGATGAATCTGAAGCGGAGCGACGTTCATCCCAGCGCCGGCTACTACGTCTACACGCCCGACGATCAGCCCCTCATCGGGCCGGTGCCGGAGGTGCCGGGTTTCTACCTCAATTGCGGCTACTGGGCTGGCGTGATGCTGTCACCGGCGGCAGGCCGACGCGTGGCCGATCTGGTCACTGGGGCGATGAAGCCCGAGGACAACATTCTGCGCCCCACTCGCTATGAAGAGGGCATTGTGCTTGAGGGTGGTAGCTTCCTGCGCGGGCATTAGGTATGACAGGAGCAGGTATGGCGGAAGAAGACGGAGGAGAAACGATGGAGATCCGGGTTCCTCACGGGCACCAGATGTTGACGGCGGAGCTCCCTGAAGACCAGGTTGTGGGCGTACGTAACCCGCGTCCGATGGAGGCGGCTGCCGACCCCGACGGGTTGTTGCAAGGTTCTGTTGAAGCCGCCTTCGAGGAACGGGATCTGGCCGCAAAGGCTGGGTCTGGCGCGACGGCCTGTATCGCCGTCACCGACCGAACCCGCAGCACGCCCAATGCGCGTATCGTGCCCATCTTGCTCGACCAACTCAACGCCCTCGGGGTGCCCGATGAGCGCATCACGGTCATCAGTGGGGGCGGAATGCACGCCCCGGACGGACCTCAGCAGCTGGCGCAGAACGTCGGCCAGCAGGTAATGGATCGTGTCGAGGTCCTTACCAATGAACCCGACAACGACGCGATCATGGTCGAGATGGGCACCACCGAGCTCGGTACTCCGGTGGAGGTGCACGAGCGGTTTGCCAGAGCCGACATCAAGCTGGGTGTGAGCAACGTCATGCCCTGCATGCTCGCCGGGTGGTCGGGCAGCGGCAAGATAGTTATGCCCGGTGTTTCGAGCCGACGTGCTATCTACCATAACCACAAGTTCTTCGTCGAGCCTTTGATGGAGTTGAACTGTGCCTCGCTGATGGGCGTGATGCCCCCGGACAATCCCATCCGTGCGGACATTGAGGACTTTGCCACGCTAAGCGGCATCGACCTGCTGGTCAACACGGTTCTCAATTCGGAGCGGCGCCTCGTCGACGTTTTCTGCGGCGACCACGTCGCTGCCCATCGCGCTGCCCGGGATTGCATGCGCCCCCACGTAGAGGTCAGTCTCCCCCAATCGGTCGATGTGCTCATCGCTGGGGTGGGCGACCCCGCGCTGGAGGTCAGCCTATTCCAGGGCGGCTCTCGTGTCTGTGGCGGGGTCGATCGATACCTGAATCGCGGTGGCACGCTCATTATGGTTAATGCCTGCACCGAGGGCATCTACGAGGGCTTCGAACACGAAGAGTTTCGCGAATGGATGCGCCAGATGCCCACGCCCAAGGAGATTGGGCAGTTGGTCGCCGGCGAGGAGATGGGCGGTGAAAAGGGATGTGTCCTGTTTACCTTCGCCTGGCTGTTGCACGAGATGAACTGTCGCATCATCGTTGTCACTGACGGAATGACCACCGACGAGCTGGAAGAGGTCCATCTTGAGCATTCGTCCAGCCTACAGCAGGCCGTCGACGATGCGTTGGGCAGCTACGCACCGCACGCATCCGCGGGCGTCATGCCCTACGGCGGTCTTGTCTTGCCAACATTGCAGAGTAACTGAGGAGTACGACAATGCTTCAAAACTGGTGCGAGTTTCTCTCGCGCGACGAGATAGAGCAAATCCACAAGACGAGCATGCGGACGATGGAGGAGGTGGGAGTCCAGTTCCCCCACGAGGAAGCGCTCGCCGTGTTCGAACGGCACGGCTTCAAGACCGATGACGAGAAGGTCTTTTTCGAAGAGCAGCAGGTTATGGATGCTCTGGCATCGGTCCCCGAGCAGTTTACGATCCACGCTCCCGACCCCGATAAGAACGTGGTCGTCGGTAATGGCAGTCCCGTCTTTGCTCCCGGATACGGCGCCCCGTTCTTGGTCGACTACGAGGTGGGCAAGCGTGAGCCGACGATGGATGATTACGAGGATTTGGTCCGTCTCGCGGATGCCCTGCCGAACCAGGACATGAGCGGCCATCTGCTCGTCGAGCCCGCAGATGTGGCGTCAGGGACGGCTCACTTGTTGATGTTGAAGGCCCATATGCTCCACTCCGATAAGCCCTTTATCGGTAGTGCCGAGGGCGAGGTTGGAGCGCGGCACACGATGGAGATGGCCGAGATTCTGTTCGGCGAAGAGATCGGGGATCGCCCGGTGACTGTCGCTCTCATCAACAGCCTCAGCCCCCTCGGCTACAGCGACGAGATGCTCCGGGCGCTGATGGTGTACGCCGAGCATCGCCAGCCCGTCGTCATCGCCGCCCTCGCGATGGCCGGGTCAACCGGTCCCATCACGCTGGCTGGCCTGCTCGCAATGCAGAGCGCAGAGCTTCTGGCTGGCGTTGTCCTGACCCAGCTGGTCAACCCGGGGACGCCCGTGTTCTACGGCTCCACCTCGACCAACATCGATATGAAGACCGGTGCGCTGGCTATCGGTAGCCCGGAGCTGGCGCTGATGATCAGTGGGCACGCTCAACTGGCCCGCTATTATGACCTGCCGACCCGTAGCGGCGGGGCCCTGGCAGACGCCAGTTTCCCCGACGCTCAGGCCGGCTTCGAGTCGATGTCTGCCCTGTTGACCACCGTCAACAGTGGGGTGGACTTCGTGCTCCACGCCGGTGGGATCCTCAGTTCTTATCTTGCTTTCTCTCCTGAGAAGCTCGTCCTGGATGACGAGATGTGCGGTATGATGCGCCGCTATGAGGAAGGAATCGAGGTCACCCCGGATACCCTGGCCTACGACGTCATCGCCAACGTCGGTTCCGAGGGAAACTATCTGATGGAGATGCACACCGTCAAACGCTGTCGGTCCGAGTTCTGGACGCCGGCGCTGGTCGATCGATCCGGACTCGAGGAGTGGATGGAAACCGGTCGGGAGAGAGCCGTTGATCGCGCTCACGCGCGCTGGCAGAAGCTGGTGGCAGAGCACGAAGATCCGGCCCTCGATGAAACCACGGTTCGGCAGCTTGAGTCCTTCGTGGAAGAGCGTTTGTCCTGATCCGTTCCCCCGATAGAGGGGCACACATAGAATGATAGGTCGGGTTTGGCGGTTCCGCCCGGTGGCTTCCGCCTCGCGGTTCCCGCCCTGCCCGACGACAAGGAGGAGTCAGAAATGCTGGTCAAGAACAGGATGACGAAGAATCCCATCACCGTAAAACCCGACCTTCCGATCGCAGAGGCGCTGGAGTGGATGCGACGAGAGAAGGTGCGTCATTTCCCTGTCGTGAACAAGAAGGGGGAGTTGGTCGGCGTCGTTGCTCGTGATGATCTCTTGTATGCCTCACCGTCACCGGTGACGTCCCTTAGCATGTGGGAGATCACCTATTTGATGTCCCAGGTCACCGTTGACGAGGCGATGAGTGAGGACGTGCTGACTGCCTCGGAAGACATGCCCATTGAGGAGGCCGCTCGGACGATGTTCGACAATAAGATCGGCTGTCTCCCCGTGATGCGTGACGGTACCGTTGTCGGCATCATTACCGAGTCTGATCTTTTTGAGGCTTTCTTGGAGCTATTCGGCGGACACGAGAAGGGCGTTAGGTTAACGGTACTTGCTCCCTACTACAAAGGGTCCCTGGCCGACATCTCCACGAAGATCACTGAGGCGGGTGGTCTCATCTTGGCCCTGAACGTCTTTGAGGGCGAGGACCCGTCCAACTGGGGGTGCACGCTCCGGGTCACCGACATCGAGAAGGACAAGCTGGTGGAGGTTGTAGAGCCTCTCATTGTAGAGGTCTTGGACGTACGCGAGACATAGCGGCGTCACGCGGCCCCTGCGAGCTCAAACGCGCGCTCGCTTGGAGAATGTGAGATGAGGGGGATAGACAAGCGGTCGTCGAGCTGGGACGAGGAGGGACGGCATATAGGCTTAGAGCAAGGTTAGCTATTGATAGAGTGTCTTTCCGATCAAGTGTCACTTTAAACGCTGAGATGCAGCCTGGGTCAACCATTGGTCAGTCTGGGCCCATACGAGGCCTGTCTAAGATTGATCCTAATCTTGCCCCGGTCAATATCAACTAAATCATCAACGTAGGAGGTAATGATCAAATGAGTGAAGTTCTTGAGCAGATGGCCACATCCGTCATTGAGGGAAACGTCGACGTCATGCAGGACTTGACCGAAGACGCCCTGGACGAGGGCCTCAGCGCGCAGGATATTCTCAACGACGGTCTGATGGTCGGTATGAACCACGTCGGTAAGGAGTTCAAGGCCGGCAATATGTTTGTTCCCGAGGTGCTCCGTTCGGCCAAGGCGATGAAGGAGTCAATGAAGCTCCTTGAGCCTATGCTGGCTGCTGGCGAAGCCCAGGCGACGGGCAAAGTGTTGCTCGGCACGGTGAAGGGCGACCTCCACGACATCGGCAAGAATCTCGTCGGTATGATGTGCGAGGGCGCCGGCTTCGATGTACAGGATCTGGGCACCGACGTAGAGCCTGATCAGTTCCTTGACGCCATCAAGGATTTCGAGCCCGATATCGTCGGGATGTCGGCCCTGTTGACGACCACCATGCGCGCTATGGGTGACACCATCAAGGCCATCGAGGAGGCCGGCCTGCGCGACCAGGTGAAGGTCATGATCGGCGGTGCGCCGGTCACGCAGCGCTTCGCTGACGACATCGGCGCCGACGGCTACGCGCCGAACGCGGCGTCTGCGTCCGATCTGGCCAAGAAATTCGTCGGCGCGGCCTAGCAGCCCGGCTTGACTGTAGGTCGGGCTTGGCGGTTTCCGCCTGCTACCCGACAGGCGTCTCGTTACCCGGGGCGTCCTGTAAGACTAAAGGAGATCTTCTAAATGAGGACAAACTACCAAGTTAACTCAGGTGTGCGCTTTCGCATGCTCAGTGACGATCAGTTGCAGGAGCTGTTTGAAGGCGTGTTGCACGTTTTGGAGAACACGGGCCTTGAGGTCCACCACGAAGAGTCGCGGCAGATCCTCAAGGATGCTGGAGCGTGGGTGGATGGAAAGCGGGTTCGCCTGCCATCCTGGCTGGTGAAAGAGTCGCTGAGAAAAGCCCCGCGCAGCTTCACCCTGTACGCCCGCGATGGCAACCGTGAGAACAACATCCACATCGGCCCCGGCCGAGCCCATTTCGGGCCTGGCCCGACGTGCCCCAACTTCATTGATGTGGAGTCGCTGGAACGTCGCCCCTACGTCAAGGACGACGTGTCCTCCGTGGCCAAAGTGGTCGACGCGCTCCCCAACATCGACTTCTGCGAGTCGCTCGGCTCTGTTGACGACGTGCACGCGGATCTGAGCGCGCTCTACGAGTTCGCTCATATGTTCCCGAACACCAGCAAGCCGATCGTCGCCTGGTCGTTCGACAAGTACGATTCCGAAGGTATCCACCAGATCGCCATTGCCGAAGCCGGTGGACAGGAGGCCTTCGAGCAGCGCCCGAACTACGTCCATTACTGTGAGCCGCTTTCACCGCTGGTCAGCACCTTTGAGGCGCTGGATAAGCTCGTCTTCGCGGCTCGGAAGCGAATTCCTTTGATCTTCACCCCGTGCCCCATCGCCGGTGGTACCGCGCCGATCACCGCTGCCGGGATTATCACCCAGGGCGTCGCTGAGTCCTGGATGGGCTTGACTATCGCCCAGGCGATTCAGCCGGGCTTGCCCTTCATCATGGGGGGCGTTTTCTCCGTCATGGATATGAACGACATGATCCTGGCCTACGGCGCGCCCGAGCTGCCGTTGATGATGGCTGGGCTCACTGAGCTTGCTCACTACGCTGGGTTGCCCCTCTGGCAGACCGGTGGCTGCACCGACTCCAAGACCTTCGATGAGCAGGCCCTGATCGAGGGCTCCATGTCCGTCTACTTCTCCGCTCTGACTGGAGGCGATCTCTGCCACGACGTTGGCTACACAGAGAGCGCTATGACGGGCTCCGTCTTCCAGCTCGCTGCGATGGATGAGGCCATTGGCTATGCCCGTCGCATCACCCGCGGTATCGAGGTCAATGAGGACACCCTCGCCACCCAGGTGATAAACGACGTCGGCCCGAACGGCCATTATCTGCGCGAACCTCACACGCGCCGCTACTACAAGAACGAGTTCTGGTATCCCAACCTGTGTGACCGACGCAACTACGAGGAGTGGGATATGATGGGCCGCAAGACGATGAAAGATCGTACCATCGCCCGCGTGCGCGACATCCTGGCCAGCCACGAGCCCGCCCCGTTGAAGGAGGGGACCGACGAGGTAATCCAGGAGGTGCTGGAAGAAGCTGAGGATCGCGTCCAGCAGGACTGGTGGCAGGATAGAGAGGTCGCTGATTGACAGTTCCGGACAAACGGCGTAGGTCGGATTTGCTATCCGGCTGCTGAGCACGGGACAAGTGGTGGTCGAATCTGCTTCATGACTGCCTGAGCGCAAGACAAGTAGGTCGGATTTGCTATCCGACATCCTGAGGACAATAAGACTTAGAGGAGTGAAACAATGAGCACAGTTTATGAGAAACTCGCCACGGCCGTTCTCGAGGGCAATAGCGACGCGGTACCCGATCTGGTGCAGGAAGGCTTGGACGAAGGCAAGACGGCCAAGGAGCTTCTGGACAACGGACTGGTCGTTGGTATGGACGAGGTGGGCGTGCGCTTCAAGCGCGGCGATATGTTCGTGCCCGAGGTTCTGATGTCGGCCGAATCGATGAAGGCGGGGATGACCCCGTTGCGTCCGCTACTCGCCGAGGCCGAGGAGGAGATGCTTGGCACCATCGTCCTCGGCACCGTCGAAGGTGACCTTCACGACATCGGCAAGAACCTGGTCGGAATGATGTGTGAGGGCGCTGGCTTTGAGGTCGTCAACCTCGGCTTCGATAAGCCGCCCGAGGACTTCATTGACGCCATCAAGGAGCATCAGCCTGATATCGTCGGCATGTCTGCCCTGCTGACGACCACGATGCGCGCAATGGGTCACACCATCAAGGCCATTGAAGAGGCCGGGCTGCGCGATCAGGTCAAGATCATGGTCGGTGGCGCGCCGGTCGACCAGGATTTCGCCGAGCGCATCGGAGCGGACGGCTACGGTTCCAATGCCCCCTCCGCTTCTGATCTGGCGAAGAAATTCGTCGGTGCTGCCTAGCACAGGGCACCCCGTCGACCAAGGCTAGGGTTCAAGATAGGAGATTTGTCCATGCAAGTTAAGAAGACGAATTACACAGTGAATGCCACCCCCACCTTTGAGGTGCTTACCGAGGACGAGATCGAGGCCATCTATTACTCCGCGCTCCGGGTCCTCTACGAGACCGGCGTTCGAGTTTATGAGGAAGAAGGCGTCGAGGTCGCCCATTCCGGTGGCGCCATCGTGGAGGACACGACGGAGGACAGCAGCCTGGTCAAGATTCCACCGTGGATGGTTGACAAGGCGCTCTCCACGCTGCCGAGCAAGGTCGTCGTAGTCGGGCCTGATCGCGAGCACCGGATGGAACTCTACAAGGACCAGATCTACTTCGGTGCTGGTTCCGACACGCCGTTCACCTGGGATCCCTACACTGGCGAGCGACGTCGCGCGACCTATGAAGACGTCAAGAACTTCGCCAAGATCGCCCAGGCGATGCCCAATATGGACTTCCACATGTCACTCGGCATCGTTCAGGACGTCAACGTTGGCACCTACGACCGCTGGCAGTATCTGGCTATGCTTGAGGGCACCACCAAGCCCATCAACATCACCGCTGTCGATCTGGATGGCCTCCGCGATCAACTCGAGATGGCGTACATCCGTGTCGGGGGCAAGAAGGAGTTCGAGAAAGGACCCACGTTCTCCCTATACATCGAGCCTGTGTCGCCCTTGAGTCACTCCGAAGAGGTCGTGCAGAAGCTCCTCTTCGCCACCGACCACGGCATCCCCTTCGTCTACACGCCGTGCCCGTTGGCTGGGGCAACGTCGCCCTGCACCCTCGCTGGCACGGCCGTGCAGGCTCTCACCGAGAGCCTCTTCGGCATCGTCCTCAGCCAGCTGCGCAAGCCGGGCGCGCCCATGATCATCGGCGGCTTGATGTCCAATATGGACATGCGGACCACCGTTTATTGCTACGGTTCTCCGGAGATGGCGCTGCTCAGCGCGGCCTACACCCAGATCACCAAGTGGCTGGGCGTTCCTGAGTACGAGACGGCTGGCTGCTCCGATGCCAAGATGTTCGACGAGCAAGCCGCGATGGAGGCTACCTTTAACGCCACCACCGCTGCGCTCACCGGCGGCAACATGATTCACGACGTCGGCTATCTTGAGCAGGGGCTGACCAGTTCGATGGACATGATGGTGGCCACCAACGAGATCGTCGGCCGCGTGAAACGGATCCTCCGTGGTGTCCCGGTCAACGATGAGACCAAGGCGCTGGACGTGATTGAAGATGTCGGCCCTGGCGGTCACTATCTGGAGCACGATCACACCTACAACCGGTTCAAGGATCTGATCTGGCAGGGCGAGTTGACGGACCGCCAGAACTGGGAGAGCTGGGACTTGGGTGGACGCGAGACGTTCCGTGACCGCGTCCATGCAAAGGTGTTGGAGGTCCTCGAGGCGGAAACAGAACCGTTGATGGAAGAGGATATGTATCAAGAGCTCCGTCGCATCTGCGAGTTGGCGGACGAGCGCCACAAGGATGAGGAGCTGGACTTCGATATGTTCGTGTGAGCCGAGCCGTCAGGCTGTCTGCGGCCGTCCGGCTGCAGACAGCCTGTGGCTTTGGCGTCCCTTGCGAAGGCCATGAGCAGCTCTGTCGCTGTCGCTTACAATGCTGGCCGATCAAAGAACCCTTCATCGATGCTCGATCAACGTCGCTGCTCAATGCTGGATTAACAATGTCCCAGCTACCTTCGGTAGCCGCTACCTAAGGTAGCCGCTACCCCAGGTAGCCGCTGCCCTGGTGGTGGCGTCAATGCCGATCATTAACGTCGCTGTTCAATGCTGCTAGGCGGGGCGAAAATCCCCGCCAATCAATACAGCCTTTCAATGCTGGTCGAGAGCGCCTTCGCCCAAGAGGTGCTGTAAGCCTTCGCAAGGGCTTCAATTCAAGCTTTGCTGACTGGCCCCTCTTCCCGCGCGGGAAGAGGGGCTGGTATAGGTTTGGTGAGGTAAGCGTTGGATAAGGATAATAGCTCACGCAAGTTGGTTCTAGGGATAGACACCGGGGGCACGTATACCGATGGCGTGCTCTTGAACTACGATTCGCGCGAAGTGCTGGCCACCCATAAGAGTCTGACCACGAAGCGTGACTTCGCCATCGGTATCGAGCGCGTGATCGAGGGCATTGCCATCGAGGATCCTTCCGAGATTCGGATGGTCTCTGTCTCGACCACGCTGGCGACCAATGCCATCGCTGAAGGAAAGGGGAAACGGGTGGCTCTCCTGTTGGTCGGCTATGACCCGGAGCTTATTTCCTCCTTCAACATGGAAACCCGATTCGCTACGCCCAACTACTACTATTTCGATGGGGGGCACGATCTCTACGGCCGTGAGAAGCAGGAGCTGGACCTCTCAGGCATCTTGGATAAAGTCAACGAGATCAAACGTGACGTCGACGCCATCGCCGTTTCTAGCTACTTCAGCCCGCTCAATCCGGAGCATGAAAACCGCGTCTATGAGGCCGTATCCCGGGTGTGCGATCTACCAATTGTCCTCGGTCATCAGCTTTCCACCCGACTGGGGTCAGTGGAGCGCGCTACCACCGCAGCCCTCAACGCCTCTCTTCTGGCCGTGTTGCAGGACTTCGTCATCGCCGTGCGGCGTGCCATGGAGAATCGCCAGATTGATGCCCCTCTGATGATGGTCCGCGGCGATGGGACGCTGATGAGCGACGAGTTTGCCTCTCGCACGCCGGTCGAGACCATCCATTCTGGGCCCGCCGCCAGTGCCATCGGCGGACGCTTTCTTTCCAGGCTCGATGATGCCTTGGTCCTCGACGTCGGCGGCACGACCACAGATCTGGCCCTTATTGAGGACGGAGAGGTGACCGTCAGTGAGGAGGGGGCCACGGTTGGCGACTACGAGACGGCGGTTAGTGCCGCCGATCTATTCTCGGTGGCTTTGGGGGGCGACAGTCATATCACCCTCAGCCGCGAGAAACACCTCCGCCTGGGGCCTGAGCGCGTCCTGCCTCTGGCCCACTTGGCAGCGGATCACCCCAACGTCAAGAGTCGGCTTCGGGCTCTGGCCCGTCGGACTTGGTCAGAGGCCAGCCCCGAGTGGCTCGAGTACTGGTTCTTGCTCCGGGAACCTGAAGACCCCCGGGTTTTGAAGTCGGCTCAGGCGAAGAAGCTGGTCGAGTTCCTGGATAGCGGGCCGAAACCGGTACCCCAGATTATCGAGCACCTTGATGTGCTCCATGCGGCACAGATTGGGGCGGACGAGCTGTGGCGCCAGGAGATCATGGGCAAGGCGGGCCTGACCCCCACTGACCTCCTCCATGTCGAGGGCCGCTACACCCCATGGGATGTCGAGGCGTCGGAGTTAGCCCTCCAGGTCTTCTCACAATACCAGTTCGAGGAGCCGGAAAAGATCCAGGAGAGGGCCTGGCGGCTGGCTGTGGAGATGATTGTTCACGCCGCCGTCACCTTCCTGAGCAAGCACACGCTTGCGCCCCCCACCACTGGGGGACGGGAGAAGGATGATATCGCACGCTGGTTCTTCTTCAACAGCGTCTACAACACCCATCCTCATCTGGAGACCCTTTTCCGGTTACGCGAGCCAATCGTCGGCATCGGTGCGCCGGCCAGTTTCTTCTTGGAAAAGGTCGCCGAGGTTCTCCATACCGACTTGATCCTCCCTGAGCACCACGAGGTAGCCAATGCCCTGGGTGCCATAGCGGGCAGCGTGATGGTCGGCGAGGAGGTTCTCGTCTACCCGCGGCTGGATAGCTCGGGCTTGGAGGTCCTTGGGTACTACGTCCAGACCAGCGAGGATCGGAAGGACTTCGATGAGGAAAAGCTGAAGGAGTCGCTGGCCTATGCCAAAGACTTGGCTCGCGAACGCGCCCTGGGTGCTGCGATCCGTTCCGGCGCCGACAATCCTGAGGTCGTTGTCGAGGTGGAGACAGAGGGGCTGGATACGTACCGTATCCGGGCCAAGGCGATGGGCAATCCTCGCCTGGCCAGATGATCCGAAGCAGAAGAGGCAAGAAACGTAAAACGTGGGATGGATTTCACAATGATTCCTGTTACGTTTTACGAACTATGCATTACGGAGGTAGCCTATGCAGTTGGTGGGAGTTGATGCGCAACGCGCTTATGATCTAGTCTGGGAGAAGATCACGACGCTGGAGTTGCCTCCCGGCGCGCCAATCAACGAACAGAAGTTGGCTGAGGAGTTCGACATGGGGGTCACCCCCGTGCGTGAGGCGCTGAAATGGCTGGCTCACGAGAACTTGGTCGATGTGACGGAACGCCACGGTATCTACGTCGCCGACGTCAACGTGGAGGATCTGCAGCAACTCAGCGAAATGCGACTGTCGTTAGAGTCGCTCAGTGCGCGTCTTGCTGCGGAGCGGGTCGAGCCTGACGATTTGGTCGTTCTGGAGGCTCTGCGCAAGGAACAGGCAGCTGTAACGCCCGAGGAGAGCCGCGATCTATTCGACCTGGATCACCGGTTCCATCAGGCGGTCGCCGCGGCCGCCCACAATAAGTACCTCGCACAGACCCTTGAGCGTCTCTTCGGCTTGTCGCGCCGGCTGTGGTATCTGGCGTTGCCCCATCTTGAGCTTCTCCCTTCCAGCGTCGAGAAGCACCTAGACCTGGTAGGGGCCATAGAGGGCGGCGATGCCGATCGTGCCGAGGAGATTATGCGTACGCACGTCAAAGAGTTCTACGACGAGGTTCGCGAGATCTTGGAAGCGCAGTAATGAGACGCATTTCTGGACCCCGAGTCCAGGTGAGCGCGTCAGCTTGACGGGGCCCAGGTTGGCTGATTCGATGTCTGTGAGTACAATGTCTATGTAGAAGGTCAAGGGGCTGATTGGCGGCGGCGGAGGGTTTCCTCATCCCGTGAGAAAGGGGCGGGCTCCCGCGGCCGCCTTTCTGATTATGTCCTGGAGAGCAGCCCGACCGGATCTTATACGTTGCTTCGGACTGCCAATACAAACGGGATTACGATAGGTCGGTAAGTTCTACATCGAGAGGCGAGCGTTCTGTGGAGCGATTTATTGAGTCCTTCATCCGTGATCAGGTGAATCGGGCCGAAACCCGCACCCACTATCGGGAGCCATTGGTCGGTTTCGCCAGTGCTGATGATCCGCGATTCCCTCAATTACGGGCCATCGCCGAGCCCACTCACCTCCTGCCCAGCGATCTACTTCCCGACGCCCACTCTGTCGTGTCGTTCTTCCTCCCCTTCGCACGCGGGATTGTGAGCGCCAATCGGGAGGAGCCGCGGGACGTCGCTCAGGAGTGGGCGCTGGCATATCTAGAGACCAACGAGCTCATCGATCACCTTAGTCGCCGGCTCATCGCCGCCCTGAAGGAACGGGGCGTGGAGGCCGCGACCGAGCCGGCGACGCATAGCTATGATCCTGACCTCCTCATAGCCCGCTGGTCTCACAAGAGTGTGGCTGCCATCGCCGGTCTTGGCAGCTTCGGGCTCCACCACATGCTCATCACCGACGCCGGCTGCGCTGGGCGTCTGGGCAGCCTGGTGGTCGACGCACCCTTGGAGCCGACCTCGAGCCCGATCGATCCCCATCGCGAGCGTTGCCTCTACTTCCACGACCAGAGTTGCACCGTATGCGTCGAGCGCTGTCCGGTGGATGCGTTGACCGAGACCGGCCTCGACAAGCGTCGTTGTCACGAGCGGCTCCTCCTGACCGCCGCTTACCACTTCCGCGAGCTGGGGCTGGTCGACGTGTGCGGAAAATGCGCCACCGGCCCCTGTGCTCTCCAATCCGCAGTCTGAGAGGGAAGACCTATTATCAATGGATACAAAAGCAGAAGCAGCAGTGCCCGATCGCACCGAGACGACTGGTTACCTGGCGGTCTTGCTCGCCACGGCCTGTTGGGGGACGTCGGGCATCTGGGTTCAGTTCATCGTCGACACCAGTGGAATCTCAGCGCTGGCCCTCGCCTTCTGGCGCGACTTCACCACATTCCTCGTTCTGTTGCTGGGACTCCGTCTCCTGCACCCGGCCTGGCTGGAGGTGAACAAGCGCGACTTGAAATGGTTGATCGGTTTGGGGGGCAGTCTGGGGATCTTTCACGTCTTCTGGAACCTGGGCGTGTTGGTCAACGGAGCCCCCGTCGCCACGGTCCAGCAGGCTGCGATGCCGGCCGTCGTGGCCATCGTCGCCTCCCTGATATGGGCTGAGCCGCTGACCGGGCGAAAGATCGTGGCCATCATTCTCACCTTTGTCGGTACCGTCCTCGTATCCGGTGTTGACGTGCTTGGGCAGACCGGTATCACCCTGGGCGGTTTCCTGATTGGTCTCGGCATTCCGCTCAGCTACGCTTCGTGGAATCTATTCGGCAAGCGCGTACGGGGCGACTACAATCCCGTGACGACGTTGACCTACGGGTTCGGCTTTGGGGCTCTGGTGTTGCTTCCCTTCCAATTCTTTACCCCGCAGCCTTGGCCTGTGCCGACGGAGACGTTCCTCTGGTTCGCTGGCCTCATCAGCGTGGCGACGATCCTTGCCTTCTCCCTCTATACCTTTGCCCTGGGCCGCCTCCAGGCGAGCGTTGCCAGCATCCTCGCCATGGCGGAGATACCCATCGTCGCTGTCTATGCCTATTTCCTTCTGGGTGATCGCATGTCGCTCGATCAGATTGTTGGCGCTGTCCTGGTCATTGCGGGCGTCGTGATGCTCTCGTGGCCCAAAAAGAAAGAGGGGACGGCGTGAAGCTAGGCCTTGCCCGACCCATACCATTGAGACTGTGAGGAGGAGACATGGCTATCAGGACCTTGCCGATGGAGTTGTTGGAGCAAAAGGGCATCCCTTACGAAACCCATCAGCACCAAGAGGACCAGTATACGGCCGAGGGGGTGGCGCAGGATCTGGGTGTCCCCGTCGCTCAGGTAGTCAAGGCCATGCTCGTGCGCTGCGACGGGAGCTGGTATGTACTGGTTGTGATCCCCGGGGACGAAAGGCTCGATCTGGAGAAAGTTCGGGCGAGCGTTGGGGCAGGTAAGGTGAACCTGGCTTCAAAGCAGGAAGTAGAACGCGTCACTGGCTACACCGTGGGGGCGGTGTCAGTGATCGGCTTGAAGCAGGGCGGGGTGCTCACCTTCGTGGACGAGGGCGTGTTGGATCTGGAGCAGGTGATTATCAGCTCCGGTCGCCCGGAGGCGGGACTGGCGCTCTCAACTGACGATATCATGGCCGCGCTGGAGGGGGCTCAGGTCGGGGACTTCTGCGAGTAGTCTTTTTGGCGACTGTTCTGATCTTATTGTTCTGTCTCTACTAGGAGAAGTAATATATGAAAGTGGTATTGGGAGTCGATACCGGTGGGACCTACACCGATGCGGCATTGGTCGATCACGAGACGGGGAACGTCCTCGCCGGGGCCAAGGCTCTGACCACGCGCCATGATCTCTCGATCGGCATTCGGCGCGCGATCGAAGCCGTCCTCGATCGCGAGGCGGTGCCACCTGGTGGGATTCACCTGGTTGCTTTCTCGACGACGTTGGCGACGAATGCCATCGTCGAGGGACAGGGCCGCCCCATCGGATTGTTGCTCATTGGCTATGATCGGGAGTTGGTCCGCCAGTATGACCTTGAGCGCGAGTTGGCCACAGAGCGATTGGCTTACGTCGGGGGTGGTCACGACGTCGTCGGGGACGAGGTAGAACCCCTGGATGAGGACGCGGCTCGAGACGCCATTCTATCTTGGATGGATGATATCGAGGGGCTCGCCGTTTCGGGCTTCTTTGGCGTCTACAATCCGTCCCACGAGCTGCACGTGAAAGCCCTTGCCGAGGAGTTGACCGGTTTACACGTCACATGCGGTCACCAGCTTACCACGCGTCTGGACTCGGTCCACCGGGCGACGACGGCAGCCCTAAATGCTCAGCTCATTCCCCTGCTTCAGGAGCTGATCTCCACTCTTCGCCAGACCCTGAACCAGCTCGGTGTTGCTGCCCCGCTGATGGTCGTCAAAGGCGACGGCTCCCTCGTGCGGGCCGAATGGGCGATGCAGCGGCCTATCGAGACAATCCTATCCGGGCCCGCCGCCAGCGTGGTCGGCGCTTGGCACCTGGCGGGGCGTCGGGACGTGTGGACCGTAGATGTCGGTGGCACGACGACCGATATCGCCGTGCTCAATGACGGACGGCCTCGCCTCAGCCCCGAGGGCGCCCGGGTTGGAGGATGGCGGACCATGGTGGAGGCGGCCGATGCCCATACCGTGGGCTTGGGCGGCGATAGTCACGTCCGTTTGAACGACAACAAGCTGGTCATCGGCCCCCAGCGCGTCATCCCCCTCTGCCTGCTGGCGAGCGAGTACCCGCAGGTCGTCGACAAGCTCAAGTGGCAGGAGCAGGAGAAGAAGTCTGGTCGGATCGGCCAGTTTGTCGTGGCGCAAAGATCGACCGCTCAGGGCCTTTCCGTCGAAAAACGATCGCTCTTGCGGAGTCTGAGGAACGGCCCGCGGCTAATGACCGAGCTGGCGGATCAAGGACCGCTCTATGCTCAGTGGGTCAGGAGCTTGGAAGCTCGACAGGTCGTACTGCGATCCGCCTTCACGCCCACGGATGCGTTGCACGCGCTTGGTCGCCTGGACATCTGGAATGCCGAAGCATCTCGCATCGGCGCCCGCCTGTTGGCCAGACAGAAAGGCCTGACCTCCGAGGCTCTCTGTGAATGGGCCATTGAGGGCGTTTCGGACCGTATCTCGAAGGCTCTGGTCACCAAAGTGCTCAGCGACGAAGGGGCGCTGCCCGACTGGGAGCAGGAACCGGTGGCAGAGGAGATGTTGAATCGTGCTCTTGGACATAGGTCTGATTCCGACCTGAGGTGCCAGATGAGCCTCCGGCAGCCCCTCGTAGCCATCGGCGCACCGGTGGAGGCCTACATGCCCCGTGTCGCTCAGCAGTTGGACACCGAGTTGGTCATTCCATCCCACGCCGAGGTGGCCAACGCCGTCGGAGCGGTGACCGGCAGCGTGGTCCAGCAGATTCGCGTGACGATACAGCCGCTGGGAGAGGATGAGTTCCGCCTTCATCTGCCCGACGGCGTTCATGATTTCCCCACGCTGACCGAGTGTGTCCGCTACGCCGAGGAGACCATGGCAGAAGAGACCCGGACGATGGCGCGGGAGGCCGGTGCCCATCATATTGAGGTCCGGGTCCGGCGTGAGGACAAGACTGCTCCTGTGAGAGGCGACCGTATCTATCTCGGGACCGAGATAACCTTCACCGCCGTGGGACGGCCGAGCCTGGCAGCGTAGCAGCGCTCCAGGGTTGACGATCTGATAACAAGAACCCCGGCCTCCTCGCCCTGGCGGCGGAGCCGGGGGCCGGACATGCGTGTCGATCTTCTCGGAGCGCTCTCTTACGCCGACTCCAGCTCCGCCGTGCAGTGCGGGCAGCGCGTTGCCGCCAACGGAATCGTGGATAGGCAGTAGGGACACTCCTTCGTCGTCGGCTCTTCTGGCTTCTCCTCCTCTTTTCGCTGTAGACGGTTGACCTGCTGCACGAGTAGGAAGAGGGCGAAGGCGATGATGATGAAGTTGATGATCGTGTTGGCGAACACACCATAGTTAATCGTAACGGCTCCGGCCTCCTGAGCCGCGGCCAGGGTCTCGTAACGTCCTCCTGAGAGATTGATGAACAAGTCGGAGAACTCTGCGTTTCCCACTAGCAGGCCAATCGGCGGCATGAGAATGTCATTGACGAATGAGTTGACGATGGCCCCGAATGCCGTGCCAATAATGACGGCGATGGCAAGATCGAGCACGTTTCCCCGAAGAGCGAATTCCTTGAATTCTTGTAGCATAGTCTCCTCCTTTCTTTCTCACGCACGATCGCTAATCGCTTACGACTTCAGTATACAAAATCTTATGCACAAGTCAACCGCTGTTCCGGATCTCCCTGCTGGCTCCTCAATCACGGGATCGAATCAGCGTGAGAGTTTCTCTAATCGCGCCCCCCGCTTCAGGAGCAGCGTTGGCAGCTGGCGCAGTTCTTCGCTCCCCAGCAGCGTCGCCGTCACCACGTACGTTGCGCCTCCTACCACCAATCCCCCGACCCCCACCAGGCGTGAGCCCAGGCCTGGGACCAGAGCGCGGAAACCAACCACCGACGCTGCCATCACGGCGGACGCCACGACCGTCCGTCCCAGCGAAGTAGCCAAGGCTTGACCTTCGATTCCGTTGAGACGCCGTCGGGCTGCCAGCAGAAGGAGCCCTACCTGCAGGCCGACGGCCAGTGAGTTAGACAGGGCGATGCCACCTTGTGCCAGGGAGGGCAATAGCAGCCACCCCAGCGTTCCGTTCGTCACCACCCCCGCCAGCGCTGCCCACAGGGGGGTCCACATGTCCTGTTGCGCGTAGAACAGGCGACTCACCACCTCGAGGGCGCTGTGGAAGATGAGGCCCAGGGCGAAGAACTGCAGCGCCAGGAAGACTCGGTCGGTCGTGGCTGCGTCGAAGGCGCCTCGCTGGAACAGAAGGACCGTCAGCGGGCGACCTAGCACCCACAGCCCCACGGCTGCCGGTACAGCAAGCGCCAGGATTAGCCGCAGAGCCCAGGACGCCGTCCGGCGCAGCCCGGCGCGATCCCCTGTGTTCGCCAGATTCGCCAGCGTCGGGAAGACCGTGATGCCCAATGCGGTGCCGATAATCGTCTCCGGGAACTGCATCAGCCGCCACCCATACTCGTAGGCCGAGATGGCGCCGGGCAGCAGCCGCGATCCGAGAAACGTCGGGAGCACGAAGTTCAGGTAGGTCGCGCCGAGTCCCAGCATCCGGGGCCCCATCAGTCGCAAGAGCGCTCGCAGGTCAGGGTGAGCCAGTGTGGGCCACCAACGGGCGCGAAAACGGAGCAGGCCGGGCAGCAGAACCAGCAGGTATACCAGGGCGCCGCCCACGCCACCCCAGGCCAGCCCAAAGATACCCCAGTGAGGCGCCAGCCACAGGGTTCCGGCGATTCGACCCAACGTGTAGCACACCGGTGCCAGGGCCGGCAGAAGGAAGTGCTGATACGCTCGCAGGACGCCCACCAGGATGCCGCTCGTCGTAAACATCAGCGTCTGGAGGAGGACCAGGCGCATCAGCTCTGCGCCCAACGCCACCTGTTCGGCATTGAAGCCCGGGGCGACGGCTTGGATGACCCGGGGGGCGAACACGGCCGAGACAGCGCCCACTCCGGCCACGATCAGCAGGGCCAGGTTGACGACGGCCGAGACGAGCCGCCAGGCCTCTTCGTCTTCCCCCCGGCTGATTCGAGAGGACAGGATCGGAATAAGCGTCGTCGCCATCGCGCTCCCGGCGATGATCGTAAACAGACCGTCCGGGAGCTCAAAGGCTGCATAGTACGCGTCCAGCTGTGCAGAGGCGCCAAAGGTCCCGCTGATGACCACGTCCCGTCCCAGTCCTAGAACTTTATCCACGGCGAACAGTACCGCGACCAGGACCGCTGAGCGGGCGACGTGGGAGGTTGAATCCTCCGGCGAAGATGACATGCTGGGTTAGCGCGGCTCTACCGGTGCCATGAGAAGCTGGAGCGACCTACTCCATCTCCAGGATCACCACGTCTACCGGGGCCTTCTCCTCGAACGTCTTTGTGGCCTCCAGCGAGCCAATCCCCTTTCCCACGTGCATAGGAATGGCGATCTCCGGTTGGATCGCTTCCGCTGCCTCGACCGCTTCCTCGGCAGTCATGACGTAGATACCGCTGACGGGCAGAAGTGCGATGTCGATATCTTCGAGATCCGCCATCTCTGGAATGAAGTCTGTGTCTCCTGTGTGGTAGATTCGTTTCCCGTCCACGGTCACGACGAATCCCACGTGCCCGGCTTCTCTTGGATGGAAAGGTTCACCGGGATTGCGGAACTTGTTCACGTTGTAGGCTGGGACGGTCTCTATGGCGATGCCCTGCACCTCCACCGTGTCGCCAGGTTCCACAATTCGTACGTCCCCCGTCAGCTTCTCTGCTGCCGACGCGATCGTCACGATGACTGTATCCTCTCCCTGGATCTTGGTAACGTCCTCTGGTGAGCAATGGTCGTGGTGATCGTGGGAGATCAATATCACGTCTCCGTTTGGATTCCCCTCGCCCAATTCGTACGGGTCGAAGTAAATCGTCTTCGGGCCGTCGATCCGAAACGTATCGTGGCCCAGCCAGTGAATGTTCTCCAACATCGCTTGCCCTCCTTACTCTATGTCCGTTCGGGAATCTCTCCACCTCTGGCGGAGATGGTTGGCGACCGGCTGCCTGCCCGTCGAAAGTCGCTCCGACTGGATCACCCGCTTACAGGCAGCGTTCAAGATTATACCCGATTAGTGCCCTTTCAAAAGTGCCAGGACGGGAGCTGCGCCACTGGCGCGCCTGCGAGTCGAGTCGACTGGCGAGATCAGACGCTATCGCTGGTGGGTTTCGCGTCGTGGTGAGCCCTCGCGGAACGAGGGTGTGTCGCCAGGCCCGCCCGACATCTTGACGCTGGGTGGGCCTGGCAAATAATGAGGGGAAAGTCCTTAGCAGGAATAAGTCAGTCTACGATTTCAATGCAGCGAGGCGTAGCCCTACTCCGGAACCTGATGTGTGATCCTCCTCGTCTACGTCGCTACGTGCTGCATCACCGGGCGAAACTTGTAGCCGTAGATGATGGCGCCTTCCTCGCCGCCACTCTGCATACGCCTTGTCACCATCTCGACGGGCATACCGATCGTCACCTCGTCCGCGTCTATGTCGGTGAGTTGCGCTGTCACCATTGGCCCTTCTTCGAGGCGTACCAGCGCCACCGTATAAGGGGCGAACTCCTCAAAGCCCTGCGGTGGATGATAGACGGTGCTGTACGAGTAGATCTCACCTCGACCGCTGAAGGCTACCTCTTTCTGTTCCACCGTCTCGCATTCGGGGCATACGTCGCGGGGCGGAAATATCCTCGCGTTGCATCTCTCACAGATCTCCCCAACCAATCGATAACGCTGTTGCTGCAGTCGCCAATTCCTCGGAATATTGCTCATATCAAAGCCTCCTCATAAAGTGGTGAGTCGTGAAAGCGTCACCACGCTTCCTTCTATATCCTCTCCAATACGTGTGTAACGACCGTCGCCCCGCTGCCGCCGATGTTTTGGGCCATGCCGAGCTCCGCGTTCGCCACCTGATTCTCCCCGGCCAGACCTCGCAACTGCTGCACCGCCTCGACCACCTGATAGATCCCCGTCGCCCCTACGGGGTGCCCTCGGGCTTTCAGCCCTCCCATCGTGGTCACCGGGATCTTTCCGTCGATGCCGATCTCGCCGTCCAGCGCCAGCGCCAGTCCCTTCCCTCGATCTGTGAATCCCGCTGCCTCCAGGCTCAACGCTGCCATGATACTGAAGGCATCGTGTAGCTCGAAGAGATCGATATCCGCCGGTCCGACGCCAGCTTGATCGTATGCCCGCCGGGTCGAAAGTCTCGCCCCTTGGAGGACCAACGGATCCCGTCGGTCGTGGACGGCGACTGTGTCTGTGCCCACCGCCGAGGCAGCTATCCTCACTGCTCCCATTGGCTGGTTCCGTGCTCCCTCAGCCGGTGCTAGCACCACCGCCGCTGCGCCGTCGCAGATCGGAGAGCTGTCCAGCAGGTTGATCGGGTCCGAGATCATCCGACCCTTTCCGAACTTTTCGGCGCTCACTGGGAAGCGGAACATCGCATACGGGTTGTTGACCGCATTCCGGTGCGCATTCACGGCGAAGGGGGCGAAGTCCTGGTGCTTATAGCCGTATTCGTGCATATAGCGCCGCATCAGCAGCGCGTTGATTGTGACGAACGATGCCCCGTGGGCCGCTTCGTAGTCGGCGTCAGATGCCATTGCCAGCGCCGCTGTTGTCTCAGCGCCGAGTGTATCCGTCATCTTCTCCACGCCGGCCACGATCACGATGTCCGCCAGCCCGCCGGCGACGGCGATGTATCCGATCCGGAGCGCCGCGGCACCGGAACCGCAAGCTGCCTCGATCTTGAATGCTTCGATCCCTCGCAGCCCGGCGAAATCCGCCACGAGCGCGCCCAGGTGTTCCTGTCCTTCCAGCTCGCCCGACAGCATATTGCCCACGTACAGGGCATCCGCGTTCATCACGCCGGCGTCAGCCATAGCGGCCTGTACCGCCTCCAGCGCCAGATGCCGGAGGCTTATGCCCCAGTGTTCTCCAACTTCAGTCTGTCCGGCTCCAATGATAGCAACGTCTCTCATAATCAGTGTCGACGTCCTAGGTTATGACCCGGGTGGTCCCCATCCGGCCCGTCCAATCCTTACTTACTTGACCAACTTCTTAGTGTAACGCACATAATTCGCATAGTCAACTTCAACCCGGCGTGCGATGTAATCTCGCGTTGTCGACGCTCGCCCCTGCCGTTCGACGATCGCCTCCGTGACCTGGAACGACACCGCGTCCGAGCCGGCACCGGACCCGTAGCTCGCCAGGAGCACTCGGTCGCCGGGCTGCGCGATGTCCAGGATCGCCGTCAGGCCCAGGGGTGAGGAGCCAGCGTAGGCATTTCCGATCTCGTTGACCAGCAGCCCTTCCTGAGTCTGTTCTCTCGTGAACCCCAACTGTTTCGCCACCTTGACCGGGAATTTCACGTTGGGCTGGTGGAACACCGCGTACGCGTAGTCGCCTGGTGCTGTTCCCAGAGTCTCCATTAAGCCTTCGACAGCACCTGCAATGTGGGTGAAATAGGCTGGCTGACCGGTGAACCGCCCTCCGTGGGAGGGGTATCGCTGATACGCTCGTCGCCAGAAATCAGGGATGTCCGTCGCGTAAGAGAGCGAGCCTTCCAAAACGGCCAGCGCCTCCTCTGCCGGGCCCACCAGGTAAGCGGCGCTTCCAGCAGCCGCCGTGTACTCCAGGGCGTCGGAGGGTCGGGCCTGCGCGATGTCCGACCCGATAGCCAGCGCGTATCGGGCCATATCAGAGCCGACGAAGCCGAACGCCGCCTGAATTGCCTCGGTGCCGGCTTTACACGCAAACTCCCAATCGCCAGCTTGCGTGAAAGGGGTGGCGCCGATCGCCTCGGCCACAATAGTCGAGGTGGGCTTCACGGCGTACGGGTGGGACTCGCTCCCCACCCACACGGCTCGGATCTCCGCGGGATCGATATAGCTCGCCCGGTTCAGCGCATTCCGGGCGGCTTCGAGGGACATCGTCACGACATCCTCATCCGGCCCGGGTACCGACTTCTCCTTGATCGGCGTGCCTCCCTTGCCGTCCATCCAGATGCGAGAGATCTCGCTGGCCGGTAGTCGGTAGCGGGGCACGTAGGCACCGTACCCGACGATGCCTACGTCCCGTTCGGGCTTGAGTATCGTTCGTTCGTCATTAGCCATTGTCTCAGAATCCAGTCTTTGCTATCCCGCTGAAGTGGTGAATCAGCAATGAATCGTGGTGCCACTTTCAACGGCTCAACAGTCTACTCGCTAAGTGCAATGGGTAACATACTAAGTGTAACATAGAGGCTGGATGGCCTGCAATGGGACTTTCGGGTTATTGCCTCGCGTGCTCATTCTGTGCGCAAACCTGCCAGGATTGCCTCCGCCCGGTCAGGGCGAATGGCACCCGTGTTGGCCATCCGCTCTGCAACGCGTCCGATCTCCTCGCCTTCCGCTCCGGCGGCGATGGCGATTTGCCGCGCGTGAAGTTCCATATGTCCCTTCTGAATCCCCTCTGTGGCTAGCGCCCGGAGTGCCGCCAGATTCTGTGCCAGACCGACTGCGGCGATGACCTCTGCCAGCTCCTGCGCGGTCTCCACTCCCAGAATCTTCAGGGCCACCTGGGCCGTGGGGTGCACTCGCGTCGCCCCTCCCACCGTGCCGACGGCAAGGGGCATTTCCAGCGTGCCGACCAGGTTGTCGTTGCCGTCCCGGGCCCACGAGCTCAGGCTGGTGTACCCATTGCCTCGTTTGTCTCGATCTCGCGCTGCGTAAGCGTGCGCTCCTGCTTCGATGGCACGCCAGTCGTTACCGGTCGCGAGCACGACGGCGTCAACCCCATTCATAATTCCCTTGTTGTGCGTCGCGGCCCGGTATGGGTCGGCAGCGGCGAAGGCAGCAGCCTCCACAATCCCCTGTACCACGTCCTGGCCTGAGAATGCCTCGAAAGCCAGCGCATCGGCCGGGACCGTGCATCGCGCTCTTGCCAGTCGCCGGTCGGCCAGGTTGGAGAGGATCCGCAGCCGGACCCGCCCTCCGGTGATCTGCTCGATTCGCGGAGCCAGTGCTTCGCAGGCTGTATTGACCGCGTTCGCCCCCATCGCGTCCCGGCAATCGAAGATCAGGTGCACCACCAGCATCGGGCCCACCGCTGTCTGCTCGATAACGCGCACCTCTATGTCCCGCGCCCCTCCGCCCAGCTCCACCAGTACCGGATCCTGCTCATTCGCCTCAGCCAGCAGCTCCTCGCGCAAAGCTAGCACGTCGAAGCGCGCTGACCACGGATCGACGACATCGAGGACTTGGATCTGGCCGATCATCTCCGGCGCCGTTGTCGCCGCCTGGAAGCCTCCTCCAGCCCGCGCCAGTTTGGCGGCGAAAGAGGCGCCGGCCACGACCGATGGTTCCTCGATAACCATCGGCACCAGTACGTCTCGACCGTTGACCAGAAAATTGACCGCGATGCCCAGCGGTAGCGCGTGCACACCGACCACGTTCTCGATCATCTGGTCGGCCCTTGCTGGGTCGAGTCCCATCGCTCTACGCAGCGTCGCCACCTCTTCTCCCGACAGATTCGCCCACTCGGCCACCTGGCCGATCCGGTCGTCCAATGGCTGGTTGTAGAATCCAGCGAGGCGAGAGGATTTCTCCATTAGCTATCCTAGACTATCTATCCTGTTGCTCAGTACTCTCAACACATCAAAAACCGCCGGACGACGACTGTCCCCGGCGGCTAACGTGCCCTAAGTATACCACTTACACCCTCCCAAAACCTATCAAATCGGCTTCTGTCCCTTCCAAAAACCTGTCAGTGGCCCGTTGGGACGCGTCTTCTTGCTCGCGGGCCGCTCGGGTCAAAAGCCTATTCGTTATCCGCGCACAACCTCCACTCGATGATCTCTGGCGGCGACAGGAAACGGGCCCGGGGCGCCCCCAGCCCCTCCATCCCCAGGCCTCGACTCACGTACAGGGTGGTCCCATTCTCTTCATACCGTCCCATCTCGTACCGCTTCCAGAACTTGGAGCTCGTGACGAGGGCTCCGAAGAATGGCAAGCGGATCTGGCCCCCATGTGTGTGTCCGCACAGGTAAAGGTCCACTCCCAATTCGGCTGCCTCGGGCATCAGGTCCGGGGAGTGGTATAGTAGGAGGGTGAACTGATCTGCGGGGACCCTGTCCAGAAGACGTCGCAGACGGGGTGCGTCGCGCGAGCGCTCCCGCGTGCATCGCAGCCCTGCGATGCATATCCGGTGCCCCTCGATTGCCACTTGCTCGACCTCGTCCAGCAGCCACCTGATCGGAAGCCCGTCGAAGATTCGCGGCACCACGCCCCTCAGATCCACCGGCGGGCTTCCCGTGATACCATATACCGGCCCCCGGGATCGTTCGCAGATCTCCCCCAGTAGGTCGCGTACCTCTACCTGGGACTCCGCGTCTCGAACGCTTGAGAGGTTCAGGTAATCGCCGGTCAGGACGATCAGGTCCGCATCCAGTGTCGTGATCAGGTCCAGCAGTTTCTGTTCCCGCGCTGTGATTTTCTCGACGTGCATGTCGCTGATGTGCAGCAACCGGAGCGGCGCCTGACCGTCGAGCTTGGAGGAACGCAGGCCCTCACAAGAGACTTGGATGCGAAAGGGTTCAACCCAAGTTGCATAGAAGGAGACCACCGAGATGGTCAGCTGCACCACCCCGATAACTACGAGGGTCGGCCCGCGGCCCCACACCAGCCCTCCCGAAAACGTTAGAAAGCCGCGAACCAGGGTCAAAGCGAGTAGCGGTGGGGTTACCGCGCCAAACGACCGACCCATTCGAGGAAGCAGAGCCAACCCGACCCCGTCGAGGAACATCAAGGCGAGCGACATCACCGCCGCCGGGATCCGCAGGTCGCCCCATGGCCAACACGCGATGGCGGCCAGGGCCAGCCACGCCGGCAACAGGAGCGCGGGAGACACGCGTCCCAGCAACTCGGTTAGGACTAACACGAAGTGGAGTACGCGTGGACGGTAGTCCGGCGGATGGAGAATCTCGTCGAGCGTAGTCTCGTTGCTGGGGTTGGAGGAAGGCATAGGGGTTAAGCGCTGGTTGTGGTGCGTCGTACGTGCGGAAAATGCATGACGCGTCGTCGAGCGAGCTGTTCGACCGCTATCACGTCTCGCTCCCTAGGAGCCTGCATAATCGGTCTGGTACGTTGGTGATGATCCCGTCCACCCCCCACCGAATCAGCCGACGCATCTCCCCCGGGTCGTCCACGGTCCAGACGTGGGTTCGGTAGTCTTGTCGCCGTGCCCAGGTCATGTGTCCCCGATCCACGATCGCAACGTGGGGATGCAGCGCCGCATAAGGTCGCCGAGCGATCAGACCCGCAAAGCGAGGCAGAGATGCGGACGCATAGATTAGAGCGGTGGGGATCTCAGGGGCGACCTTCTGAACCCTGCCCAGGATGATGGGGTTGAAGGCCGAAAGCAACACACGCTCGCTCGATCCATACTGCTTGATCACGTCCACAACCCTTCGTGCCAGCCCCCGGCTCACCAGCCCTTCACCTTTCAGCTCGATGTTGAGTAGCAGCTTCCCGCCTACTGTTTCCAATGTCTCCATCAGAGTGGGGATCGGCTCCGCGGAGAAGACGGGACTGAACCAGGAGCCGGCGTCGAGTTCCTTCAGTTGCGTCAGCGTCATATCTGCCACTCGGCCGCTGCCATCTGTGGTCCGCTCGACCGTGGTGTCGTGGATGACCACCGGCACGCCGTCGCTGCAGAGCTGGATGTCCAGTTCGATCCCGTCAGCGCCGAGTGCTTTGGCTCTCTCGAAAGCGGCCAATGTATTCTCCGGAGCGACGGCGCTGGCACCCCGATGGGCGATGTTGAGGGTCTGTCGTGCGTTGAGAAACCCGCTAGGCATGCCCGGTTCGCCCCCGTGCTTGTCGTGGGCGACGTCTGATGATCCATGCCCGGTAGGATTGGGTGACTACGCCCCCCTGCCGGAGAGTCATTGGTTCCCGATCCACGTCTCGTACAGGTCGAGATACGCCTCGCCTGCGACTCCCTCCACTGCCGCTAGCCAGTCTTCCGGAGTCGCGATGCGGTACCGGTTCTGCTCGAAATACTGCTCCAGGATCTCCCAGAAGACCTCCTCTCCCACCTCTTCCCGGAGTTCGTGGAAGTAGAGAGGCCCTTTCTGGTAGACGATAGTCCCATATTCACCGCTATTGTAAGCGGAGACGGGCAGCCCTGCTGGTTTATCGTTCCCCGTCTCCTCGAGTTGTCTGTACGGTTCCCGGAAGACGCTCTCCAGTAGGCGACTTGCCACGTCCTCCCCGTATTTGTCCTCGTAGTAGAGCAGCGTGCAGTACTGGGTCAGCGCCTCGTCGAGCCATGGCTCATCGACTTGGTCGTTCCCCACCATGCTGTACCACCACTGATGCAGAACTTCGTGCACCACGACCCATTCCATTCGCTGGCTTCCGCCCTCGTAATACGAGGTGTTGATCACGACCAGGCCCGGGTACTCGATCCCTCCCGCCAACGTTGGCGTCTCTACCACGTCCAACTCGGAAAAGGGATATGCACCAATGCGGGCGTTGAACAGTCGCACAGCGTCAGTGGCGTAATCCAGCGCTCGTTCCCCACCTTCTTCGTGCTCGGCATAGAAGACGCTCTTCACCGTGACGTCGTCCACGTCCTCGCTTTCCACCCGGTAATCGTCCCGTAGCACGGCGTTGAAGTCTCGCATAGGAGCAGCAACGCACGCCCACGTGTCTGTCTCTCCATCCTCAAGCGAGGAGGTGCAGGTGCCGGAGGCCGCCAGCACCATCTCCGCTGGTCCGGTGATGGTGACGTCAAAGAAGGCCACGTCGGAGAACACAGCGTCACCGTGAGAGGGGGCCAACTCCACGTTCCAACCGTCGTCGTACACGGGCACGATCGGATACGCATTTGCCAGCGCAACCGTCTCGTCATAATAGCCGAGCTGCCGGTATCCTCCTCCGGGCTCTCGGCTGCCGGCAGGGTGCTGATCGGTAGGCAGAGCCAGGGAGAAGTCGAGGCTCAGCTCGACCTGCTCCTCCGGAGCCAGAGCTGGCTCCAGGTCCACCCGCAGAGCCGAGCCCTCGAGCTCTTCCACAGCCACAACTGGCTGTCCATTGAGCGTCAGATTGGTCACCGTCATTGCCCCGCCGTAGCTCGGGGAGTTCGGAAACAGCCGCAAGTAGAGGGCCTCCAAGGGCACGGTCTCGGCGTTCGTGTACAACAGCCGCTCGTGACCGGAGACTGCCGCTTCTTCGATGTCCAGCGTCAGGTCCAGGTCGTATCGCGTTGCATTGGGAAGCTGTTCATCATCGTCGCGAAACGAACGTCTAAGTGCTTCATCATAGTCCGGAGCGGGCCCGCTGGGGGTGAGGGTGCTGGGAGAGCGTGTGACCGTGGCTGTTGCCGTGGGTGCCGTCGTGTCCGATGGCGTCGGCGACGGGCGCGAGGTGGACGGGCCGCTCGCGGGCGCCGTCGGGTCCGGCGTGGGGCTCGGTGCCAAGAGGCGGCAGGCCGATAGGATCAGAAGACCGAACAGCATGACCAGCCCCCTGGATAAGATGCGCCATCGCCCCGTCAAACAGTTGTTCTTCGCCGTCTCGATGCTTCCTCTACGATTCAGCCTGTCCTCCAATCCATTTTTCGTACAGATCCTGATGACGATCCCCTGTCACGCTCTCCACCGTGTCCAGGAAAGCCTCCGGCGTTGCTATCTGATATCGATAGCGACCATAGTAGGTCCGCAGGACCTCGAAGAACAGCTCGTCTCCAACCCGTTCTCGCAATTCGTGGAAATAGAGAGCGCCCTTGTCATACACTACCCTCCAGTAGAGGCTGGGCGGGTAAGCATCGGCAGGTAGGCCCGCCGGCATGTCGCGCCCTGTCGCTTTCAAGCTTTCATACGTCTGGATGAATTCACTATACAGGATCGCCTGCGCCCTTTCTTTGCCGTAGGCTTCCTCGTAGTATAGCATCGTGCTGTACTGGGTTAGCGCTTCGTCTAGCCACGGCTCGTCGACCTGGTCGTTGCCCACGACGATCGTCCACCACTGATGCGCAACCTCGTGGGCCGTCAGCCATTCCACGCCGGAGACGCCGGGGTAGAGCCTGTCCTCGACCACGACGAGACTTGAATACTCCATCCCCCCGAGGTAGTTCGGCGTCTCGACCACGTCCAGCTCCGTATAGGGATAAGGGCCGAAAATCTCGCTGAAAGCCTCCATTGCGCCAACAGCGACGTCAAGTGCTCTGCCACCTCCCACTGCGTGCCATGGGTAGAAGTAGCTGTTCACCACGACGCCGGCGACCCTCCGGGCTGCTCGCTCGTAATCCTTGCCCAGGATCAGCGCGAAGTCTCGCACTGGCGCGGCTTCGCACAGCCACGTCCCCTCCTCCGGTCGGGTACAGGCGCCGCTGGAGATCAACGTGAACGCTGGAGGGGCCGTGATCCTCACTTTGTAAGCCGACACGTCCGCGAAGATGTCGTCTCCGTGCACCGGTGCAACCTCGACGTTCCAACCATCTTCGTTGTGGACGGGGATCTTTGGGTAGACGGTGGGCAGGGCCATCACGCCCTGGATGTAGGAGAACAGCCCGTGCCCGTGAGCGCCTGACGTTGGGATGTCGACGGTGAAGTCCATGGATAGCGTGAGCATCTGATCGGGGCCGAGCGGTGGCTCCAGCGGCACCTGCAGGCCGCTCCCTTCCAGCTCGTTCGAGGGCGTGACATGCTCTCCGTTCTTCAACAGATGAGTCACCGTCATCGCTCCTCCGTAGGCCTCCGTGCTGGGGAAAAGCCTGAGATACAGGGTGTCCAGCGGTGTGCCTTCTCCATTCGTATAGGTGATTTGTTCGTGACCGGTCACTCGGGCGGAGGCAGGGTCCACAGTCAGCTCGATGTCATAGCTCGGGGCCGCGTGGCAGGCCTGAATGTCGTCCGAGAACTGCTGCCGAAGACACACCCCTGGAAGCGGGGGAGGGGTCGGTGTGGACGTTGGCAGTTGGGTGGGCGCGGGGCTCGGATGCGGCGTCGACGTAGGTGGTTCAGACGTCGCCTCCTGTGAGACCGCAGTCCCCTGGGGCTCCAGCGACGGAAGTCCCCCTTCGGTGGTGGGCGAAGGCAGGGGTGACGATGGAGCACCTGAGCACCCGATCAGTAACCCCAGCGTCAGCAAGCAGAGGCCGAGAATGGAGCGCGCCGGGTTGATGATTACACACAGGTGGGCGATCCTTTTCCTCACCCGGCTCGCCGAAGCTTTTCGGACCCAACGTAGACCGCGCGATCTCCCCTCCATCCTATCGCCTGCTCATTCTGCAACCCAGTCCGCGATCGCATCCGTCACCTCAGACATGTGACCCGAGAACGAATGGTCGGCGCCATCGACCACGTGCAGTTTCTTGGGCGATTGCAGCCCCTCAACGTATTGACGGAAAGCCTCAGGGGGCGCCCAGGGATCGTTTTCTCCTGCGATGAACAGCTTGGGCCGTGAGACGGTGTCGAGGAATGGGTCATCGTAATGATGCTCCACCAGGGCAATGCCAACCATGCGGCTCAGTCGATGGTCGCGCGCTGCGTGATGGAGTGCCACGCCGGCGCCAAAGGAATACCCGATCGCCATCAATTCACTGGGATCGATCTCCGTCTGGACGAACAAGAAATCCACGGCTCCCTTCACGTCGTCCAGCTCTCCCCTCCCTTCGTCAAAAGAGCCCTCGCTGCTGCCCGCTCCCCGAAAGTCAAAGCGGAGTGCTGCCCACCCTCTCACCGCAAGGGTGAGGCACACGCTTACGACCACCCCGTTCCCCATGTTCCCGCCCATCATCGTGTGAGGGTGGCATACGACCGCGGCGGGGAAAGGTCCTGCACCCTCTTCTGGTAGATGGAGAACGCCTTTCAGCGTTGGGCCATGGTTCGCGGCCCGGAAAGTCACGCGGCGGGTACCGTTATCCACGGGGACGCTAGCCTCCTCCAACTGGAGGGAAGATCCCCACTGTGTCTCCATCCGTCAGGCCGTAGTCCTCTTTCCGAATGGTGTTATTGACGAAGACGACCTTCACCTGCTCCTCCGGCAACGCCAGCTCCTTCACAAGCTGGGATACCGTCGCATCATCCGGCAGCTCCACCGACATCGCCTCACCGACCTTCAGGTCGGGAAATTGGCGTCTCAGTGTGGCGAATAGCTTAACCTCTACTTCGATCATCCTTTGCTCCGGAAGGTGGGCGCAACGCACGTTCGGGCTTTCTTCTGCCGACTTCGGGATGTTGTGCGCCATTATACCAGGCTCAGATTCCCCAGCCAACTTGAAGCTACCGGGTGCTCCCTGTCTGCTGCGGAAAATCCCAATGGATAGGGGAATGCCTCCGCCCAGGACCGTCAAGCCAGGATGAGTCGATCCCACTCAAGCACCGTCCCCGCCGAGGATAGAATCCAATTGACGGGCAGACTCTAAAGCCGGTCAAGGATTGCCTTAGCGACGGAGTGAGGAAGGCCTGGGACCGCGTCGAGTTCCTCCAGGCTCGCCGCCCGTATTGCCTCGATCGACCCAAACGTTTTGAGAAGCGCTTTCCGACGCGCAGGCCCCACCCCGGGGATGCTCTCAAGTTGAGAGGTCAGCCCGGCTTTGCGCCGCCGCACGCGGTGATGTCTCACCGCGAAGCGGTGTGCTTCATCCCGCACCCGCTGCACCAGGAAGAGGCCTGGTGATTGACGCGGTAGCACGACTGGTTCGGGGCGGCCGGGCAGAAAGAGCTCCTCCCGCCGCTTCGCAAGAGCTGCCACCGGTACCGTATCAAATAGGTCGTACGATTCCAAGACGTCGACGGCCACCGCTAGCTGTCCTTTCCCCCCGTCCAGGAGGAGCAGATCTGGCAACTTCGCCCACCCCTTTAAGTCTCGAGTCCCGAGCATCTCCTCCGATTGGGCAATCTCCCAGCGGCGAAAACGACGATTCAGTACGTCCCGCATACTGGCGTAGTCATCCTGCCCCTCGACGTCGCGAATGTTGAATCGTCGGTAGTGAGATTTCCGCGGCACCCCTTGAACGAAGACGACCATACTCCCCGTGGTTTCAGCCCCTTGCGTCGTGGAGATGTCGTAACACTCGATGCGAGCCGGCGTCTTCGGCAGCTCCAAAACCTCCTCAAGCTGGGCCAGTGCTTCTTCTTGCTTGTGAGCGTCCGCCTGCCACTGCAAGCGCAGCGCCGCCAGTGTCTCGGCGGCGTTCTTGGCCGCCATCTCGACCAATTCCTGCTTCTTTCCTCCCCGGGGTACCCGCAGCGTCACCGCATCGCCCCGCTTCTGCCGTAACCATCGTTCGATAATCAATGCCTCGTCAATCTGCTTCGGCAACAACACCTCCGGCGGAACGTAGGCTGCTTCCTCGTAGAACTGCTTCAGAAAGGCGCCCATCACCTCCCGATCCCCCTCCTCGCGCGCCCCCTCGAGCACGAAGTACTCCCGCCCGAGGAGCTTCCCGCCGCGAATGAAGAACACCTGCACGCAGGCATCGTCCTCCTCCCGGGCAAAGGCGATCACGTCCTGATCTGCGCCGGACACCGAGACGACCTTCTGTTTCCTTACAATACTCTGTACAGCCCGAAGTTGATCCCGCAAGGAGGCCGCTTCCTCATAGTCCCAATCATCGGCGGCGTTCTCCATCCGATCCTTCAAGTCGGCAATGACTTCCTCACCGTGACCCTCAAGGAAGCGGATGAGATCGTCTATCATCTTTCGGTACGTTTTCTTCGACACCGCACCGATGCACGGCCCAAGGCAGCGCTTGATCTCATAGTAAAGACAGGGCCGCTCATCCTCCCCCGTGATGTCCCGGTTGCAGGTCAGATAGGGAAACGATTTGCGCAGCAGGTCAAGCGTCTCGTGGACGGCCGACGAGGAGGTATAGGGGCCGAAATATCGACTCCCATCTTGTTCGATGCGTCGCGTGATGACCACCTTCGGGTATGCCGTGGACGTCGTGATCTTGATGTAGGGATACCGCTTGTCGTCCTTGAAGCGTACGTTGTACCGGGGACGATGCTTCTTGATCAGATTCGCCTCAAGGATTAGCGCCTCAAGCTCCGAATCGGTGACGATAAACTCAAGCTCGTCGATCTCCCCCACCAGAGCCCGCGTCTTCGGATGTTCCTGGGCGGAGGCGTGGAAGTATGAGCGTACGCGATTGCGCAGATCGACCGTCTTGCCGATGTAAATGACCTCGTCATTCACATCGTGCATCAGGTACACGCCCGGCCTGTGGGGCAGGGAGTCGACCTGGTTCTGAATCGTCTCCGAAACCTCAATCATACCACGTATCACTCAATCGCTTCCACATCGATTTCTGCACATTCTAACGCGACGGAAGTCCCGAAGCAAGGAAACGCGCCTGTCCTATCAAAGAAGAAAGGTTTGTTCCGTAGGAAGAATGGTGAGGTCAAGCAAACATTTCGCGGAGGCGACGCGCTAGCTAGCAACACCCTCGCCGACCAGATGCACTCGCATCCGTCGTGGCGTCACCCGTTCCACGAGACATGCCAGTCGGAACAGGGGCTCGTTGAATGCCAGGTAGCTGGGATCGCCGACGAACCGAAGCGAGACCAGCTTCATCCCCGCCCCCTTTGTCAGCTCCTTGATCTGCCTCGCCGAGTTGGCGCGGTAGAGGGCCGGGAAGATGTCGGGCGCGCCCCGATCGTAGAAGCGATTCACCAATCTCCCTCTGGTCCACCTCAGCGCCCAGTTGAGCGTCAACAGGGGATGGCGTACGTTCGGCGTTAGAAACACGAAACGTCCGCCGGTCCTCAGGACTCGTGCCACCTCGCCGAAGGCCCTCTCGGGTGCCGGCAGGTGCTCCAGGACCCACGAACAGCAGACCAGATCGAACGAGTCATCCGCGTAGGGAAGCGTCTCTGCCACGCCCTGGGATAGCAACACCTCACCGGCCCGGTGCCCGGCTAGCGAACGCCAGTCGGGGTCCAATCCAACCACCAGGCCCGCATGGGAATGGAGCCGCTCCATCACGCCGCCGCGCCCGCACCCCAGATCGAGCACCCGCGTCTCAGCGGTCAGCCGCCGCGCTACTAGGTCCTGATAGACGTGGCTGCTCGGCCGCCAATCCGGCTCCATCTGCCCGTACCGCCGCCGGTACCACTCCTGTCGCTCGTCTGAGAGCATCGTCAAGACCCGGCAATCGAGGCATCCGTATTCACACAGGCAATATACCACCTCACCCGCCTGGGACAAGCGCAGTACTATATCATTCTCATACTTGAGGTGACCGGCACTTGCCTGGCGTGCGCAGCTAAGCCGGCGTCGGAGCGGAGCGACGTAAGCCGGCGTCGTTCAAGTGACGGTCACCTTCTTCCTCCCAAGCATAATAAACCCGTGGGACAAGCGAAAACTTGACACCCGGCTGCTTCTGAGTATAATAACGACCGCAGTATGGATACAATCCTCGGTAGCTCAAGGGTAGAGCGGCCGGCTGTTAACCGGTAGGTTGGAGGTTCAAATCCTCCCCGAGGAGCTACGAGTTTTTGCGCGGAGGGAAGCCAGGCTTCCCTCTTCTTCTTTTCCCCACTGGCTGAGCCTCTAACCATGAAGCCTTCGGCGCACATCAGAATCGCCTGGGCCCGTCTCAGAGAGCAAGTCATCCCACGGGTGAGGCGCATCAGGCTGAAACATATTAAACATCTCCTTCGGCTGCTGCTTGTCCTCTTCATCCTGATGGCCATCCGCCCGCCCTACGTCCTCGTCGTGCCCGACCCGCCCCAGCAGGTGACCACCACAAACCCCATCGCCGGCGTGCATACCCGTCTCACCGACGAGGTCGAAGGATGGAAGATCCAGCGCACCCTCCGCATGGTTCGCCAGATGGGTACCCCCTGGGTCGTCGAATATTTCCCCTGGCCCTATATCGAGCCGGAGGAGGATCAGTTTGCCTGGGGTCACAGCGACGTGGTGATAAAGGTTGCCGAGAATCAGGGACTCACAGTCATCGCCCGGCTCGGCTGGGTGCCCGGATGGGCCCGTCCGGAGGAATCGGAGGGCAAGGCTGGGCAGGCGACCACCCTTACCTACCTGACCCCCGAACGCTACGACGAGTTTGCCGACTTCGTCGCTGATTTCGTCGCTCGCTACCGCGGACGCGTGAACCACGTCATCATCTGGAACGAGCCCAACCTGAGCTTCGAATGGGGGTATCGACCGGTGGACCCGCAGGGATACGCCGATCTGCTGCGCCAGGTCTATCCTCGGGCCCACGCCGCCAATCCCGACGTGGTGGTCCTGGCCGGAGCATTGGCCCCGACGCTGGAGCCGGAGGGAAGCGCGGCCGGTATGAGCGACCTGGTCTACCTGAATCGTCTCTATGAGGCCGGGGCGGCTCCCTACTTCGACGCGCTGGCCGTCCATGCCTACGGCCAGACGTCCCCCCCGGAGGAACCTCCGGCGCGGGATGCCATCAACTTCCGTCGTGTCGAGCTGCTGCGTGACAGTATGCTGGCGTACGGCGACGTCGAGAAGCCCGTCTACGTCACCGAGGCTGGCTGGAACGACCATCCTCGATGGACGGGGGCCGTCAGTCCGGCGCAGCGCATCGAATACACCATCGGCGCGTACGAGTGGGCCCGCAATCGTTGGCCCTGGTGCGAGGCCGTGGTCATGTGGGCTTTCCGCTACCCTGCCCCGACCTATAGCTATCAGGACAATTACGCCTTTGTCACAACCGATTTCGAGCCCCGGGTGATCTACCTCGAGGTGCAGGAATACACGGGCAACGCCCCGTAGACTGGGACATGGTGACCGGCACCGGCGCAGGGCTTGCTCGCGCAAGCTAGTCGCACGCTTGACGACACTGGCTTGGCTGCGCACGCCAGGCAAGTGCCGGTCACCTTGGTCCATCCGAGGATGAATGAGCCGCGCTATCCTCTCTTGACGGAATCGTCGTTTGCCGGTAGACTACCCCTCGCTTTGGGGGAGACCGGCCCACGGAACGCCGCGGCAAGAGCCGCCAGTTGACGGACATTGAAGCCAGGATCGGTCGGGCCTTCCCCAACTACGAGTGGATACCTGAGCCTGCCTGGGCCACCCACGTGTCGGAAGGGTGGCTTTTACTATGCTTGAGATGCGATGAGTGTCAGCGAATTCGAAGTCTCGCGAGAATGGGAATCCGACCGGCGCGGGCCGGTCCGCTGGATCCTGTCTCACGTCAGGCGTCACAAGCTCTTCGTAGCCGGCATGCTCGTTGGCGCTACCAGCAACGCTGCGCTGGCAGCAGCGATGCAGGTTTTCATCGGCCGCGCCGTGAACGCCGTGACAGCCGTGCCGGCGAATCTCCAGGGACTGACGACGGCCGCGATCCTGATTGCCGGGTCACAGCTCGTTCGCGGCCTTGTCCTCCAGATCATGCGAAACTGGTCTAGCGAAGTGCTGGGGCAGCGGCTGGAGCGGGACATTCGCGACGAGCTATACGCCAGCCTCATCGGCAAGAGTATGTCGTTCCACGATATGCACCCAACCGGCGACCTCATGGCCCGCGCCACGAACGACGTGCGGCAGGTCAATCTGATGTTCAACCCCGGCATCAATCTGGTCGTTGGCTCGGCTAACTTCCTGTTCATGCCGCTCATTATTGCCCCCTCGATCCAGCCTCAGCTCATCATCACCCCGCTTCTCTACCTGGTAGCTTACGTCTTCGCTGTCCGGAACTACTTGCGGCAGCTGAGACCAGCCACCGAACGCGTCCGTCATCGGTTCGGCGAGATGAACACGACCCTGGCTGAGGCCATCGACGGCATCGAAACCGTCAAGGGTGCGGCTCGAGAGGACTTCGAGAGCGAGCGCTTCACCGATGAAGTGACCAACTGGCGCGATGCCTATGTCCGTCAAGGGGACATTGAGGCCCGGTTTATCCCCTTGTTACTGCTCGGCCTTGTTCAGGGGCTTGGATTCTTCCACAGTCTACTGCTCTTCCGAACCGGCGTCATCGGGTTGGATGGCGTCGTATCCTTCAACGGCTTGTTGCTCCTCTTTGGCTTTCCAACTTTCGCCGCTCAGTTTGCCTACTCCCGCGTCTCGTCCGGCATCGCCAGCGCCCGCCGCATCCTCGAGCTGATAACCCAGCAGACGGAACTCGACCAGAACGCAACGGGATACGAGGCCCCGATGGAGGGAAGCGTGACGTTCGACAACGTTACCTTCTGCTATGACCCACCTGGGGAGGTATGCGCCCTGGGTGAAGAGAATAACACCGTCCTTCAGAACGTCAGCTTCGATGTCGAACCCGGACAGACCGTGGCCATTGTCGGCCAGACCGGATCCGGCAAGAGTACTGTGGCCAAGTTGATCAGCCGCATCTACGATGTTGACGAGGGACGCGTTCTCATCGACGGCGTCGACGTGCGCGACTGGAATCTGGAGGCACTCCGCCGTCAGATATCGACCATCGAGCAGGACATCTTCCTCTTCTCGCGTCCCATCAAGGAGAATATCTCCTTCGGGTGTCCCGATGCCGACCACGAGGGTATCGTGGAAGCGGCGCAGGCTGCCCAGGCCCACGATTTCATCATTGATCTCGAGGAGGGCTATGAAACCGTCATCGGGGAGCGTGGCGCCACCCTGTCCGGCGGCCAGGCTCAGCGGCTTGCCATCGCTCGCGCGTTTCTCACCGAGCCCGCCATTTTGATCCTGGACGACGCAACCAGCGCCATCGATAGCGAGACCGAGGATCGTATCCAACGAGCCATCGAGCGGGCGGCCGAGGGTCGTACCACTTTCTTGATCACCCACCGCCTGTCACAGATTCGCTGGGCCGACCTCATCATTGTGATGCGACAGGGAACAGTGGCTGCAGTGGGATCGCATGAACAGCTGATGGAGGAGTCTCCGGCTTACCGGAACATCTTTGCGCGCTATGAGCACTAGATTCAGCAGTCTCAGTCTTGCTCGGCCTGGGGCAGGTATGCCCCGATCGCCAGATCCAGGCCAAGAGCGGGGATTTGACAGTCTCTTGGCAGCGATCGTGGGGCTACCGCGACTCGGGGCAGGACGCAGTATCGCCCGGCGTGAACCCCTCTCGATCCGGCACGTTGGCACTGAGCCTTCCCTACCGTCTACCTGACGACTATGTCCCTATTTCACGGCCTGGAAAGAGAAGCTTACGACCGCGAATACAGCGATCGCGAGCTGCTGCGGCGCATCGTCAGCTACTTTGCGCCGCATACGAAGCGCGTTCTTATCATCGCGCTCGTGATCGTCGCCATAGCGTTCGTAGGCGCAGAGCAGCTCTTCATCATATCGCGCGGCCTTGACACCCTCCTTCAGGAGACTGATTCGATACCCCTGGGCTCCGTGCTGCTCCTCGGCGCGGCGGTCCTCGCGACCGGTATCTTCAACTGGGCTGCTAATTGGCTTCGCCGCCGTCTGGCCGTTCGCATCATCGGCGACGTAGTCCAGGCTCTGCGCCAGGACGCCTTCGACGCCGTCGTCCAGCACGACATGTCCTTCTTCGACGAGTTTCGCTCAGGGCGCATTATCAGCCGCATCACCTCCGACACCGAGGAGTTTGCCAATGTCGTCCAGCTGATCACCGACTTATTGAGCCAGCTTACCCTGGTGGCTATCGTCCTTGTGCGGCTATTCCAGATTTCCTGGCGACTCACGCTGGCGGTGGTCCTCATGTCCCCCCTCGTGGTGCTACTCGCCCTGGCGTTCCGACGCGTTGCCCGTCGGGTGACCCGGGAGGGCTTCCAGATCTTGGCCGAGGTCAACGCCGCAATTCAGGAGGCGGTGACCGGCATCGCTGTGGCCAAGATCTTCCGCCAGGAGGCGGCAATCTACGATGAGTTCAGCGAGGTCAATGATCGTTCTTACCAGGTCAACCTCCGCCGCGGGTTCACCCTGTCGATGGTCTTTCCTGTCCTTAACGCCCTCTCCGGGGTGGGCACAGCCATCCTCGTCTACTGGGGTGGGCGCACGACCGTCGACGAGGAAGTCTCGGTCGGCAACTGGTATCTGTTCCTCCGCGCAGTGGATCGCTTCTGGTTCCCCTTGATCAACGTGGCTGCCTTCTGGAGCCAGTTCCAGGGCGGGCTTTCGGCATCCGAGCGAGTCTTCGCCCTGATCGACGCCGAGCCATCAGTGCGACAGTTGGAACAACAGCCGGTCGAGCACTTGGACGGCGAGATTCGCTTCGACGACGTAGATTTCCGCTACACCGAGGAAGAGCAGGTCTTGGAGGATTTCTCTCTGCACATCGAACCTGGTGAAAGCGTCGCTCTGGTGGGGCACACCGGTGCGGGCAAGAGTAGTATCGCCAAGTTGATCGGCCGCTTCTATGAGTTCGAGGCCGGCAACATCTACGTTGATGACCAGGATATCCGCACCTTCGACCTGCATGACTACCGGGGCCAGCTCGGCATCGTATCTCAGTCCCCCTTCCTCTTCTCTGGAACCGTTGCCGAAAACATCCGTTACGCAGCCCCGGACCTGAGTGACGCCGAAATCGAGGAAATGGCTGTTCGCATCGGTGGAAGTGGCTGGCTGGACACCTTGCCGAACGGCTTGGAGACCGACGTGGGGGAACGAGGGGGGAGGCTTTCCATGGGACAGCGCCAGTTGGTGGCGTTGATGCGCGTTCTGGCGCAAGAGCCGGCCATCTTTATCCTGGACGAAGCCACGGCCAGCGTAGATCCCTTCACCGAGACGCAGATCCAGGATGCCATCGACCTGATTCTCCAGCGCAGTACCTCGATCCTCATCGCCCACCGTCTCTCGACCGTGCAGGCGGTCGATCGGATCATCGTACTGGAAGAAGGACGCATCATTGAGGAAGGGGACCACGACGAGCTGATGGCTAAGGGAGGCCACTACGCCCAACTGTACGACACGTACTTCCGCCATCAATCGCTGGAGTACGTGCAGGAGGTGGGTGAACGGCGGCGGGCGTAGCTTATGACCAGGGATCTCTTTCTACGGCGCAAGTGGACGTTGCGGGCTCACGACGAGCAGGTCGTCTTTGTGAAACGAGCCAATGAGCGCCGTGAGCACGTGCTGATGAAGGCTTTCCTCTGGGCCCTGTATCTTCCCCGTTACCCGGACCTGGCGGTTGAGATATCGGTCGAAAGCCGCTACAAGCCTGACGTAGTCTCCCTTGACCCGTACGGCAGTCCTCGCTTTTGGGGGGAGGCCGGCCACGTGAGCCCGAGCAAGATTCATGACCTGGTCAGACGCCACCGCGAGACCCATTTCGCGCTCGCCAAGTGGGACACGCCTCTCGCCCCTTTCGTCGATATCGTCCGGGAGGCGCTCGAGAAATACGAACCCAGCGCACCCTTCGACCTGCTCGCCTTTCCCTCGGACAGCGCCCAGCGGTTCATCGACGAGCGCGGTCATATCGACGTGAGTCACGCGGCCCTGGATTGGATTCGGCTTTAGAGAGAACGCTACAGCCGTTTCTGCTTCGCACCGGTGATTGCTCTCTCAATCCTTTGCTCCGAAATCAGGGTTTCCACCCCACCTTAGACGAACTGGGCGAACTCTTCTATTGCTTGCTCCGAGAGAGGATGATCCCCCAACCCTCTAAGCAGATCGAGCGATATCGTCATGTGGTCCGCTCCGGCTCGCGTGGCATCGACGACTTCTGTTAGGTTGTAGAAGCTGGCAGCGAGAATCTCGGTTGACCCTCCGCTCACCGCAATGATCTCCGCGATTTCACCCACCAGCGCGATCCCGTCCCCGAGCTGGCGTGTGGCCCGGTTCACGTACGGCACAACGTAATCAGCCCCCACCTCGCAGGCCAACATAGCCTGGTAGGCGCTGAAGACCGCCGTGACGGCACACATGAGCCCCTCCCGCGCCAGGTCCGGCAGCAGTCCCAGATTCTCTGTGGTGCACGGAATCTTCAAGCCGATGCGGCCTGGACGCAGTCCGGCAATCCGGAGCGCTTCTTGCTTGCGCGCCTCGACTGTGGTCGCCGTCAGCTGGTAGAATACCACGCCGTCGCCCACGATGTCGCATAACCTGGGCAGGAGTTGCTCGACCGGCTGCTCGACTCGCCCCAGGAGCTTGGGATTGGTTGTCACGCCGACCACGAAGCCTAGCTCTGCCGCCTCGCGAACGTCGTCGGGGGAAGCGGAGTCAACGTAAATTGCCATTCCAATGACCTCCTTTCTAGATGGTACGCACCCTATCATTCTACTCGCCTCTGCCTGGGCTGCAAAGACGCCGTCACTCAGGTCCGTCTGCGGGGCGATTCGATTGCATCTCACGACAAGTTGGGCTACAATATTGTTAGCCTAAATCAGCACGCGAATCAGCACGCAAATGAGCATGAAGAAAGCCGAAAGAGAGGAGGTGTGAGTGATGGCCGGTCACAGCCACTGGGCTAACATCAAGCACCAGAAGAAGAAGGAAGACCGACGACGGGCCAAAATCTTCACCAAGCTAGTCCGTGAGATCACCGTGGCGGCGCGCCATGGCGGGGGCGATCCTGAGTTCAACATTCAGCTCCGGGTGGCCATCGATAAGGCCAAGGACGCCAACATGCCTAAGGAGAACATCGAGCGCGCCATCAAGCGCGGCACCGGTGAGCTCGAAGGCGTCGACTTGGAGGAGATTGTCTACGAAGGGTATGCCTCAAATGGGATTGCCCTGCTGGTCCACACTGTCACGGACAATCGGAACCGCACGGCGTCCGATCTTCGCAACGCCTTCTCAGCAAATGGGGGGAGCCTCGCCGAGGCGGGCGCCGTCCAATGGCAGTTCGAGCGAAAAGGGTATCTCGCCATCGAGTCGGATGGCGTCGATGAGGAAGAGGTCTTCGACCTGGCTGTCGAGGCAGGTGCCGATGAGATCGAGTTTGGTGAAAAAATCGTTGAGATCTACACCGCCCCAGGCCGTTTCGCTGCCCTGCAGGATGCTCTGGACGCAGCCGGTTTTGCCACGAAAGCAGCCCGTTTGACCATGGTTCCCAAGGGCACCATGAAGCTTGACGAGAAACAGACCCTTAGCGTGATGCGCGTGATCGACACCCTTGAGGATCTGGACGACGTTCAAGAGGTCCACTCCAACCTCGAGATCACCGACGATGTGATCGCTAAGTACGAAGGAGAGATCTAACATCTCTGCCACTTCGCCCCGGAATGGTACAAGACGGGTGCTGGGCATCGATCCCGGCACCGCCACAACTGGATATGGCGTCGTCGAGGAAATTGGAGGCCAGCTGAAGGCCCTGACGAGTGGGGTGATACGAACCCGATCCGGTCAGCCAATGGCTACTCGTTTGCAGGCAATTCACCGTGAAATCAAGCAACTGGCAGAGACGTGGCAGCCCGCCGAGGCCGCTGTAGAGGAGCTCTTCTTCAGCAAGAATGTGCGTACAGCGATGAGCGTGGGGCAGGCGCGCGGCGTGGCGATGCTCGCCCTGGCCGACGCCGGCCTTCCGGTCGCCGAGTACACCCCGTTGGCCATCAAGCAAGCCGTGACCGGATACGGAAGCGCGGACAAGAAGCAGATGCAGGAGATGATGAAGATGCTCCTAGGTCTGAGTGAAGTGCCCCGACCCGACGACGCCGCGGACGCCCTGGCCGTGGCGATCTGCCACCTCCACTCGTCCCGTCTCAAGACCCTGTCAGAGCAGGCTTAGTGATACCCTGATGATCTCCAAGATCAGCGGCGTGGTTTGGGATACCGGCGATGGCTACGTGGTCATTCGGGCTGGCGGGGTGGGATTTCAGGTGTACGTCCCTTCTGATGTTCTCGAGCAGATCAGGGCTATAGAACAGCCGGTAGAGTTATTCACCCACTTCCATTTGCGTGAAAATCGGATGGCGCTCTACGGCTTCCTCACCAAGGAGAAAAGGGCGTTGTTTGAGCTCCTGCTCGATATCTCCGGGGTGGGGCCCGCGGTCGCTATGTCGCTCCTCAGCACCATTTCGCCCGACGCGCTCCGCCAGGCAGTCCTGCGCGACGAGCCCGGTCTATTGACCCGGGTGCCGGGTATCGGCTCAAAGACGGCCAGGAAGATCATCTTCAATTTGAAGGATCAAGTAATCCCCACCGAGGGAAAAGCGACGCCGTTGCTCACCGATGCCGACACCGAGGTCATTGCTGCACTGACCGAGTTGGGCTTCAGTCTGGTCGAGGCACAGTCGGCGTTGCAGAATCTTCCCCGGGATGGCGATCTAACCGTTGAAGAGCGGATCAGGCTGGCCCTCTCCTCTCTCGCTTGAGCCGCTACGGGACTACCCGCTATCGAAACCGACCCCTGAAATGACGATGGTTCGTAGATTGATCGACCGCTTCACGAGACTATTTGGGCGCATAGCTCGACAGTGGAAGCTGTTGCTGCTATTGGGTGCTCTCCTCCTTATCTTTTCGGTCGAAAGACCAGCCCCGGCGAGCATAGAGACGCGACTCAACTGGGAGTTGGCGCAACAGCGGTTCGATTTCGCCGGATGGGAGATAACCACCGTCTGGCACAAATTGACGCACAACTTGATCGCCCCGCAACGCTATATGAGTGAGCAGGATCGTCACGATTTCTTGCTCGACTACTTAGCCCTGGTCGGCGAGTCCCAGCGCCTCGAAGGCGAGATTCGCCGCATTTATGTCAATCCAGAGATCGAGGACGCTGACGCGGCGACGGTCGAGCTTAGAGCCAGAAAAGAGGAGCTGCGAGCGGCCATCAGGGCTCGTCAAGCGACCGCCGAGGCAATTCTGGAGGAGCAGGTGGCGTCTGTCCTGGAGGACGAAGGATTCGGCATCCTGGGCCAGGAGCTTCCCCCCGTCCAGGTCCGTTTCACCCCTCTTCCAAGTCTTCTCATCGTCTCTCCCCGCACGCACATCGAGCGGATTCACCAGCTGAGTTTGACGCACGGGCTGGGTGTGGCAAAACAGGAGGCGATCGAGGAACAGATCGACACCACGTACGATGTCTCGTCGTTGATCACCGGCATCGGAGGTCTCTCTGCCTATCCGTCAATGCTGCTCGAAAGCAGCTCCCTAAACTGGGTCACCGAGGTCGCTGCCCACGAGTGGTCCCACCATTATCTTGCCCCACGACCGCTGGGACGAAACTATCAAACCTCAGGAGAGACCCGCAGGATCAATGAGACGGTCGCCTCCATCGTCGGGAGAGAGGTGGGGCGGCGGGTCGTAGCCCGCTACTACCCCGAGCTTCTCCCGCCCGAACCGGAGCCCGCTCCCGAACCCGAAGATCCGGAGGAGGAACCGTCACAGCCTGTAGGGTTCGACTTCCGCCTGGAGATGCGAGAGACGCGGATTCAGGTCGATGAGCTCTTGGCCGAGGGGAGGGTCGAGGAAGCGGAAGCTTACATGGAGCGCCGGCGTGAGGTGTTCGTCGAGGAAGGGTACGCGATTCGCAAGCTCAACCAGGCTTATTTCGCCTTTCACGGAGCCTATGCAGCACGACCCGGTGCGGCAGGAGAAGACCCCATTGGGCCGGCCGTACGGGAGCTGTTCGCCCGCAGCCCGGACCTTCGCGTCTTCGTGGACCAGGTAGCTGGTGTGACGACGTTGCACGATCTGGAGAAGGTCCTGGAAGAGCTCAGGCAGGAAAATCGGACAGAAGTTGACGCTGGCAGTCTGCTGAGCGACACCGACACGTCGTAGCCTGCTGGTTACGTCAACAGGGATGTCTTCTAGCCCCCGGCCGGTTCCTCTAGCGGTCCTTCGGGGTTCCACATCAACGGCCCGCACCAGCCCCAGTCGCCCAGATTGAACATCTGCCGTTCAGCGCCGTCGGCATCCAGAATACGTAGCCGCTGGTCTGCTTCTTGAGTTCCCACAGACGCCAGGTACTCTCCACCCGGCGACCATGTTGTCCGCTGATCCTGCTCCACGATGAGGATCTTCCCATCTAGATCGGTCACAACGGAGTTGAGCCGCCCGTCGTCGACAGTGATGCTGGTCAACCGGCGTCCATCGGGTGACCAGGCGAGGTCATACATGCCACCCATCTGCCTGCCTAGGACCTGATACGACCTGGAACTCACCACCATGATGAGCCCCTCCTCAGCCCCATCTTCGCCGACACGTGTCGCTCCGACTGCAATCCATTCGCCGGTGGGAGACCAGGCTAGCTCAAACGGCCGACCCGAGACGGGGGATAGGGACGGCGTGAAGTCAAGGGCTTGTTGCGAAGAACGTTTGTCGAGGAGCGTCTCCGTTTCCCCCGTCATCACGTTGAACACCCGTACAGCCGGTTCGGAGCTAGCGTAGGCGATACGTGTTCCATCTGGTGACCAGGCTACCGCATACCCCTGCGCCAGCCGGCGAGCGCGTCCCTCTTCCTGGTTCCATAGCCAGTAAGTTTGAACGCTGATCTCTGGTGCCCAGTGCCACGGAACCGGTTCTCCATAGATCAGCCCGGCGTTGGCAGGTGACCAGGCCGCAAAGGTGCCGTCCAACGGCGTTTTTTCCCCGGTCTCGAGGTCGACAATGCCATCCACTCCACCCGCACCGGATGTCCTGTACGCCAGGTATCGCCCGTTGGGTGACCACCCGATCTCGTCAATTGAGACCCGATTGGAAGACGCGCCCTCCTCGGGAACCAGCTCCAGAGATCGAGGCGCAGGGTGGCTTGCACTCAGGAGGTAGAGCCCGCCGTCTTCTTCTGCGTGCCGCACCAATAACAATCGTATCCCGTCCGGCGACCAGGCGACCGGTGTGGAGGTGCCGAGTTCCGGCCCCGCGGAAAGCAGCGTCAATCCTTCTTCGCCCAGACGCAGCCCCCAGGTTACCCGTAGATCGACCGAATCCAGAGTCTCCCGGCACGGCAGGAGGAGATCGTACGAATTGAAGTCCGCTAACGCATCGGTCCGCTCAGCCGACATCTCGTACACGTGCGCCAGATAGCGACGCTCGAATGTCCTCCACGGTACATCTATGACCTCAGCGAGAACCGCTTCCCCATGTTCACTATCGCCTGGTGTTTGGATCAGACTGGCGACTGCCGCAGAACCGTACGCCTGCTCGACGAAAGCGAGCAATAGATCGATCTCTTCCTCCGCCAGCGGCTGTCTCGCGTCGCCAGCTGAGAGATGCCATAGCCTCTGAACCGGGATCCATGTCCCTTTATCGAGAGCGTCTCTCAACAGCTCGACATCGGGAGATGGGGGCTCCCCTAGCCCAAGCTTTCCGAGGAACCAGGCTCTTAGACGCTCCCGGAAGATCCCACCATCCTCGGCCTCGGTGGATTGAAGTGCCATCTCACGAGCTATCAGAAGATCAAGCGCGAAGGTCTGCAGGCCCGTGTTCCATGCTGCCAGAGATGTCTCATCCTCTGGTGTACCAACGAGGAACGGAGCGGGCAACGTACCATCATCTGGAGCCGCATCCTCGTCCAACGTGGCCGTAAGGTCCAGCTTCAAGGGCAAGTTCTGCCGACACGTGCTCAGTTCACAGAACCGGTACATCGTCTCCTGAAGCGCAGACACAAGCGGCTCCATCCAATTGGCATCTTGGCTGAAGACGGTGACTTCAACGTGTTCTCTGGTCAGGCTCACCGTTTCGCCTCCATACGTGGGATCGGCCTTCGTGTGGAGCCACCGCCCATCGCTGGCATGCCGATAGAAGCGAACCGCGCGGAAGGAGGCTCGCGCGCCGGACGGCAGTGTCGCCGCGTATCGAATCTCTACGCTTGCTCTGTCACCCACGACGCGAGAGTTCCCAATCGAGATATCCACCGCGGTCATACGTTCGCGGGCGGACAACGGAAGGGGCCCGAGGTCTGGGATATCCTCTTGGGCCTTCTTCCACCTCGGGTAATTCTCATCCTGCAGGCTAAGGTAGAGTTCGCGATCCCCTTCGCGCCTGGCCCGCAGTTCCAGGCGCGCGACGTCCCGCACTTGCGCTTCTGCCAGTCGTAGAGTCCGTTGGCGATGCCGCCACCAGGCATAGGTCCCAATGCCTGAGAGAATAAGCACGACGCCCACGGCGAGCCATCGTTGCCAGCGTCGAGCGTGCCGGGACGCCCCCTCTGGGTCTCTCTCGGGCAAGTCATCTCCGATGCGCCATTCGAAATCTGCCGACACCCTCCGCTCCCTGGACCTACGGCTCCTGGACGGCACCGGTCCACTCCGGCGACCGACCTGCGTCCATCCATTGGACGAGAATCAGCGAGACGCCCACGATGCCAACGCCCACGAGAAACGTGTAATCACTGCCAACCGTCTTCCACACCACCCCTCCCACCACGGGGATGATGACTGCGGCGATATGGTTGATCGTCTGCCCCGGTGAAGCCTCATTAGATACAGACGGCGAGGCGGAATCGGTCATTATTCGCCATCCCTACCCTTTTTCCGACTGTGATCCGCACGCGTCTCTTCTTTTCAACGTTAGCTCCGATTGCTGGCCTCCGAAGTCCAGACTGCGAATAGCAGCCGTCCAGTATAACACGCGGATATCGCCTGTCAAACCTTGACAACTGCTCGAGATCAGGTACAATAACTTGCGCTGGAAGAAAAGGGGCTGTGGCTCAGTTGGGAGAGCGCTACAATCGCACTGTAGAGGTCAGGGGTTCGAGTCCCCTCAGCTCCATCATTTCTCTTAGAGCGTGGGCCCGTGGCACAGTTGGGAGCGCACCACAATGGCATTGTGGGGGTCGAGGGTTCGAGTCCCTCCGGGTCCACTTCTTCTTTTTTTGACACAATTCAAAATAGCAAAGGCTGCGAACAGGAGTAGTAGGCTGTTCCCTCCAGCGAGCTGGGAAAGACCAGGTGGAAGCCCGGCAATTGGCGCCCGAGGGAAGCGCCAGAAGGTCGAACTCGCCTGGGAGTCGCGTCGGTGAGGAGAATCACCTAGCTGACGACGGGTCGCTCTCGTTAACGAGCTATGAGTGGGAGAGCCCTCGACGTACATTCAGAGGGGTCTTCAGTCAGGGTGGTACCGCGGAGCCCTTTCGCCCCTGAGGCGAAGGGGCTTTTCTGTTTCAAGGAGAGGCCGCGTTTACGTTCAGGTCTCAACTCGGGCGTCCACGGCTCATCCCGTGCAGTCGCGGACCTGAAGTGGCGCAGCTCTCTTTGCTGTAAGAATCTTGAAATCGGTAATGGAGGACCAAACGATGAGATGCGTTGAGCTGGCACCGGGCACATTTCACCTGCAGAGCGGATCCAACGTGGGTCTGATCATCCAGGATGGCCAGGCCCTGCTCATCGACACCGGTCTGGATGAGGACGCTGGACGGCGGGCTTTGCGCATCGCCGAGGACAAAGGTGCCACATTGAAAGCTATCTTCATCACCCACGCCCATGCTGATCATTTTGGCGGCGCCCAGTTCCTACAGCACCGCTTGAACATACCCGTATACGCGCCGAAGCTGGAGGCAGCGATGATGGAGAACCCCATTATCGAGCCGCTCTATCTGTTCGGGGGGGCGGCTCCGATCGCCGAGCTTCGCCAGAAGTTCACCCTGGCCGCGCCTTGTGAGGTAACGCATCCGGTAGAGCCTGGACCGTTGGAGATCGATCCTTTCCAGATGGACGTGGTGCCGCTGCCAGGTCACGCCCTTAATCAGGTCGGAGTGGCGGCGGACGACATCCTGTTCTGCGCTGACGCTGTCTTTCCGCAGGAGACGATAGAGAAGCACAAGATATTGTTCTGTGTCGACCTGGATGACACGTTGGAGACGCTTGCTGACCTGCCGAATCGACCCTATCAGGGCTTCGCACCAGGTCACGGGCCAGCGTATGGTGAGGAAGAGAGTATCGAAAGGATTTGCAATGCCAATCGAGATCGACTCGAGGAGGTGCGGGAGGGAGTCTACGACGCGCTGAGACAGCCCCAGGAGACATCATCCCTTGTCCAGCGTATGGCCAGCCGCTTCCAGCTTAGTATCGCGACCCCGACGGCCTACTTCCTCACCCGGACGACAGTCTTGGCCGCGCTTTCGTCGCTGGAAGCCGCAGGCCAGGCAGCGGCCCGCACCGAGGACAACCGACTGCAGTGGCGGAGAAAGTGACGTCTGTTTTTTCAGAGGAGAAGAAAGAAATGGTTGATGAATACATACCCCAGGATATTGAACCCAAATGGCAGAAGAAGTGGGCGGACGATGGCCTCTACCGGGCCGAGATTGATCCTGACGCACCCAAGCACTACGCGTTGACCATGCTGCCCTATCCCAGTGGTGATCTCCATATCGGCCATTGGTACGCGATGGCCCCCAGTGACGCCCGAGCGCGATATATGCGTCTGAGGGGCTACAACGTCATGTTCCCGATGGGCTTCGACGCCTTTGGTCTGCCGGCCGAGAACGCTGCCATCGAGCGCGGCATCCACCCCTACAAGTGGACCATTTCCAATATCGAGAACATGCGAAGACAGCTGCGCTCAATGGGGGCCATGTTCGACTGGGAACGTGAGGCTATCTCGTGCCTGCCCGGCTACTACCGCTGGGATCAGTGGTTCTTCCTGAAGCTGTACGACATGGGGCTTGCCTATCGCAAAGAGGCCGCCGTCGACTTCTGCCCTAATTGCAATACAACCCTCGCCCGGGAGCAGGTCTGGGGCGAGGATCGTCACTGCGAGCGGTGTGGGACGCCGGTGGTCAAGAAAGAGCTGGCCCAGTGGTTCTGGCGCATCACCGATTATGCCGACGAGTTGCTCGACTTTTCCGATATCGATTGGCCCGACCGCGTGGTGACGATGCAGACCAACTGGATTGGCCGCAGCGAGGGGGCAGACGTCGTGTTCCAGACGGAAGACGGCGATTCGATGGAGGTGTTCACGACGCGGCCCGACACACTGTGGGGCGCGACGTTCATGGTCCTGGCTCCGGAACACCCGCTGGTGGACAAAGTCACGACGGAGGCCCAACGCGACGCAGTCGAAGTTTACCAGGTGGAGGCCTCACGGCGGACGGAGATTGAGCGCTTGTCGACGGAGAAGGAGAAGACTGGCGTCTTCACCGGCGCATACGCCATAAATCCGGTCAATGATAGGCGTATCCCGATCTGGATCGCCGACTACGTCATGATGACGTATGGCACCGGTGCCATCATGGCCGTTCCGGCGCACGATGAGCGGGACTTCCAGTTCGCTCTCAAGTACGGCCTGCCCATTATCCCCGTCATCGATCGCCCGGATGGGCAGGGGAAATCGTGCGTAGCCCCGGGTACGATGGCCGAAGGCTTTGCCCGGGCGTTGAGCGAAGCAGACATCTCTTTCGAGGAAGGGGAAGAGGGTACGCTCTACGTCATGCTGGATGATCATAAGGGGGAGGTCGACCGCTACGTAGAGCTGGCCGAGCAACACGTCCGGCCTGGCTCCTGGACCGAGGTCGTCGGCACCCGCTGGCTGTTCATCTTCAACGACGATGTACTCTCCTTCCGGAGTGTCGAAGAGGGGCAGAAGATCCTGAAAAAATGCAAGGAATTGAAGCCGGAGTTGGCGGAGAAGCGCACGGTCATGGAAATGCTGTGGAACGTGCCCTTCTATCGCGACCTCCTGTTCCACACCGAGTACGGCACGATGATCAACTCGGGCCCCTTCACCGGCACCCCGGGCGACGTTGCCGTGGAGAAAGTGATCGACTGGCTTGAGGAAAAGGGCGTCGGCGAGTCCGACGTCAACTATCGCCTGCGCGACTGGCTGGTCAGCCGTCAGCGATATTGGGGCGCGCCCATCCCCATCGTCTACTGCGAAGCGTGTGGGACCGTGCCGATTCCCTATGAAGATCTGCCTGTCGAGTTGCCAAAAGACGCCGAGTTCTTGCCCACCGGTGAGAGCCCGCTGAGACATCACGAGGAATTCCTCCACACCACCTGCCCGGAATGCGGTGGACCGGCCACCCGGGAGACGGATACGATGGACACCTTCGTCGACTCCTCCTGGTACCAGTACGCTTACCTGAGCCCGTACTACGAGGAAGGTGAGCAACTCAGCGCCGACTCGACCCCCTTCGATCCACAGGAAGCCGACTACTGGGCTCCCGTGGACGTCTACACGGGGGGCATTGAGCATGCGACGATGCACCTGATCTACACTCGTTTCTTCACCAAGGCGATGCGCGATATGGGCCTGGTCGACTTCGACGAGCCGATGCTGGTCCTGCGAAACCAGGGCATTATCCTCGGCGAGGATGGTGAGAAGATGTCGAAGAGTCGCGGCAACGTCGTTTCTCCCGATGAGTTGGTGGAGCAGTACGGAGCAGACACGGTGCGCGGCTACTTGATGTTCGGATGGCGCTGGGATCAGGGCGGCCCCTGGGACCCCCAGGGCATTCAGGGCGTTTACCGCTGGCTACACCGTGTCTGGACCCTGGTGCTGGAGCCGAGCCAGGTTGACGGAACGCCTACTGAGGAACAGATTGCCGATCTGCAGCGCGCGACGCATCAGACGATTCGAAGCGTTACCGATGATATGGAGGCCTTCTCCTTCAATACCTCCATCGCGCGCCTGATGGAGTTCACCAACACGCTGCAGAAGGCAAAAAGGACGCCTGTCTGCAGCACGGATGCTTGGGATGAAGCCATCGAAACCCTCCTCCTGCTCATAGCCCCGAGCTGTCCTGCCATTGCCGAGGAGCTATGGATGCGAACCGAGCGGCCCTATAGCATTCATGAGCAGTCTTGGCCCGAGTTCGATCCCGATCTGGCGGCCGAGGAGATGATAACGCTGGTCGTGCAGGTCAACGGCAAGCTGCGAGCCCGGATGGACGTCCCGGCGGATATAACTGAGGAGGAAGCGAAGGAGGCGGCACTGGCCGATGACAACGTCCAGCGTCACCTCGACGATAAAGAGGTAAAGCGGCTGATCTACGTACCCGGACGACTGGTGAACGTGGTCGCCGGCTAAAGCAGTCACAGCAACAGGCGGGCTCGCGCCGTCGCCCCCCTCGAAGCCTCGACGCGGCTCGAGCCCGTCCTTATCTTCGGCATCTCTCGGGGTGCCAGTATCCCCTCTCCACCGACCGCGGCTCTGTCACGGTCACGATAGCGTTCTCGTCGACGCGTTGACCGATCTCCAGCACGCTTTGCACCTCTTTGCGCGGGCACAGAACGGCAATGACTTCGACCGTTCTCTCCCGTCCGCGCCCTTGAAGCTCCGTCACGCCGAAGCCAGCCTCGCGGAGGGCGCTCGCCAGGCCATGACCGTCATCGGTCGAGATGAACCGCACTTCGGCGAAGCCGAGCGCCAGCCGCTGATCGAGCACCATTCCCACGAGCGTGCCGCCCGCGAATCCACCGGCATACGCCAGGATGTTCCACACGTTATTCAGATTCGTCACCACCTTGCCGATGGCGATGACGTACACCAACGAGCTAAAGAAGCCTGCCACCACGGCGTAGAACTTCCGCCCCTGGACGGTCATCAGTGTAGACAACGTGCTGATAGCAATACCCAGCACGCGCAACCCAAAGATCAAGAAAGCCTCTAAGAATACGTTCATTGCCCGACCCCATCCTCTGCTCATAAGCCACGAGTACCCGGAACGTCACGAAGGGTAACAGCATAAGAAGCGGCCTGTTCGAATAGGGCCGCTTCTCGATGCCCCTGGCGCGATTCGAACGCGCGACCTTGAACTTAGGAGGTTCCTGCTCTGTCCAGTCTGAGCTACAGGGGCTCAAGAGAAATTATAGCACGCTGGGCACGACGCGGCAAACATGATCTTTTTTTTCCTGTTCTCGGACTCAACAGATCTCGTCTGGCGTCTAGACCCTGGCTAAGCGCTATCTCACGAAGAGGTCCAGTTTCCTCCTGTACCACTGACGAAGCTCGGTATTGTTGTTCGCTTCCTACTTATCTTCACTTTCGTCTCAGCCTCGTCGGACCTTTTCCATCCAACTTCTGGCGGACCGCTCCAATGACGCAACGCCGATTCCCGCAAAACCGAGGTAGAACGGAATCGACGGCAGCCTGAACCTGGCGCGGCCGCCTGCGCCCGTGATCAACGCAAAATAAAGAGCCACGAGCGCGGAGCAGCCTAGAAAGACCCTGTTGTACCGATTGTTCGCGGCGTTGATTGCTCCCAGCGTGACGGCTCCGTAGCAAGTCATCAGATAGAGCCCGATGCCAACGCCGAGGGCTATCTCGGAAGCTGTCTTTTGACGGAGCCA
>Ga0207797_1000045_pt1 | contig 74612 bp, 71 predicted proteins | sample PRCRCaboRojoPR_6_FD_187275 | JGI IMG/M metagenome (GOLD analysis project Ga0207797, IMG submission 187275) | Marine sediment microbial community from Cabo Rojo, Puerto Rico - PR CR 10% Liquid 1 (SPAdes) | ecosystem: Environmental > Aquatic > Marine > Coastal > Sediment | place: Cabo Rojo, Puerto...
GCCGTCGTGGCCCGTCAGCGGGCCCTGTGTTGCTGGTCGGCCCGGCAGGTCGTAGGTTGACGGTCGCTCGATACGTGCAGGCGGGCGCGAAGCCTCCCGTCGACGTCCGGCGCTCCCGTTGGGCGCCGGTGACATCGCTCCGGAGCTCGCGAGGCCGAGACCCGTGGAGCCGCGCGGCGCGACTCGACGCCGCGACTTCTTTTCTTTCTCCGTCGGTCGCAGCTGGCACGGGTTCCTGGCCCTCACCTCGAATCCACGAGCCCCATCAGGAAGGCGTTGTCCCCCGAGCCGGAGACCGGCACCGAGCATACGGAGGAGCTCGAGCGGAAGCTTCGCGAGCTCCGAAACCTGGAGACGGCCAAGAGCCAGTTCCTGGCCACCGTCTCCCACGAGCTCCGGACCCCGCTGACCGCGATCCGCACCTACGCCGAGGCCCTCGGCGACGAGGTGCTCGGCGATCTCAACGAGCGCCAGTCCGACGCGGTCAGCTCGATCCGCTCCGCCACCGACCAGCTCCTGGACATGGTGGAGGAGATCCTCGCCTACTCCCGGAGCGGCGGACAGGAGGTCGACCTCAGGCCCGAGGAGTTCGAGGCCGACGACCTGGTGGAGCAGGCGCGCGCCACGCACGAGTCCCTGTTCATGAGCAAGGACATCGACCTGAGGGTGGACGTGGCGGACGGCACGCCGACGCTCTTCGCCGACCGGTCCAAGACCGCACACGCCCTGGGCAACCTCGTGAGCAACGCCATCGACTTCACCCCCGAGGGCGGGCGCATCGACATCCGGGTCGGCCCCGCGAACGGAGGGCGAGGCTGGGCACGCATCGAGGTAGAGGACACCGGCCGGGGCATCGAGGACGAGGTGCAGTCGGAGATCTTCCGGGAATTCGTCCACGCCGACGAGGGTCAGGAGCGCGAGCTCGGCGGGACCGGGCTGGGTCTGTACATCGCCCGCCGCTTCGTGGAGCTGCACGGCGGCGAGATCGGCGTGGAGAGCACCGTGGGCCGCGGAAGCCGCTTCCACTTCACCCTGCCCACGGTCCACAACGAGCCGTTCCGGAGCGGCCAGGCGGCCCCCTCGGACGCCGCGTCCGACGGGGACCGGTAGGAGTGGTCCGGACGGCCGCGTCCCCTCCGTCGTGACCGCGCCGCCCGCCGGCGGCACTCCCTCCGGGCCGCGCCGTGTCCTCCTGGTCGAGGACGACGCCTCGCTGATCGACGCCTACCGGATGGTGCTGGAGCCCCGCGGGCTGGAGGTCGTGGGCGCGAACACGGCCAGCGAGGCCCTGGCCCGTCTCGAGGAGGCCCGACCGAAGGCCATCGTGGCCGACCTCCGGCTTCCCGACGCTCACGGACCCGAGCTGCTCCTGGCCCTGCGGAAGGCCGCCCCCGAGATCCCGCTCCTCGTGCTCACCGGCCGGGAGCCGGACCGCGCCCGGGACGCCGGGGACGAGATCGACGTGGCCGGCTACATGACGAAGCCGGTGAGCGGCGCCGAGCTGGCGGAGCGGATCGAGGAGCTGCTCAGATCCTCTCCAGGATGAACTCCGGGGTGAACTTGGCGGCCCACCCGGCGAGCACGGTGAACTGGCCGCTCAGCAGGAGGAGCCCCACCAGGATCAGCAGCGCCCCGCTGGCCCACTCCACGTAGCGGACGTACTTCTTGAGTCGATCGAACGCGTCCAGGAACTGCGTCAGGGCCACCGCGCTGAGCATGAAGGGAATGGCCAGTCCCGCGGAGTAGACGCCCAGCAGGCTCACCCCCTGCGCCAGCCCCTCCTGGGTGGCGGCCATGGTGAGGATGCCGCCCAGCACCGGCCCGATGCAGGGCGTCCACCCGGCGCCGAAGGCCACCCCCACCAGGACCGTCCCGACGTAGCCCACCGGCTTGCGCTGCATCTGGACCCGCTTCTCCCGGTTCAGCCAGTTCAGCGGCGTGATGCCCAGCAGGTGCAGGCCGAAGAAGATGACCAGCAGCCCCCCGATACGGGCGATCCACTGCTGGTAGTCACGGAAGAGCTGGCCCACGTAGCTGGCCGAGGCTCCCAGGGCCATGAAGACCAGGCTGAACCCGGCCACGAAGAGGAAGGAGTGGAGGAGGGCCGTCCGCCGGACCTCCGTCGATCCCGACTCCAGCTCCTCCATGCCCATGCCCGTGACGAACGAGAGATAGGAGGGGACCAGGGGCAGGACGCAGGGGGAGAGGAACGAGAGCATGCCCCCCAGGAACGCCACGGCGATGCCGACGCTGGCGCCCTCCATCACTCTACGGCCTTCGGTTCGATCATTTCGGGGGTACGGGGGCGGGCCCGGTCGGGCGCCGCCGATTCGTCAGGAGGGACGGGTCAGTGGCGGCAGTCCGGGCAGCGACCCAGGAGCTCGAGCCGGTAGTCCAGGACCTCGAATTCCGTCTTGCTCCGCACCGAGTCCAGCCAGTCCGTCACGTGGGACTCGTCCACGTCCCGGACCTTGCCGCACGACGTGCACCGGACGTGGTCGTGGTCGTCGGTCCGGCCGTCGTAGCGGGCGGGCCCCTCGCCGTAGGTGAGCTTCCGGGCCACGTCACAGCTCACGAAGGCCTCGAGCGCCTTGTAGACCGTGGCCAGGCTGATGTCGGGAATCTCCTCCCGCACCGCCGTGAAGATCTCGTCGGCGGTGGGATGAGTCTTCGTGCTCCCGAGCACCCGGTAGACGGCGGCTCGCTGCGCCGTGAAGCGGTGTCCCCCGCTCTCCAGCGCCTGGCGGAGCTCGTCCTCGGAGGCTGTGGGCGCGGTCTCTGGCATGAGCCTGATGGTTGGAGCCGGGCCGGGGTCAGCCGGCCGTTCGTTCGCACCTCGTACGGGCGCCTGGTCGACCTATCGATACGTGGAATTGAAGCTAATGATCCCGGTCGACCCGTTCAATTTGCGGCTTCAGTTCACCGCCGCGCCGGCGTGATCCGGTGTCCCGGCGCCGTTCGTCCGGGCGTCGCCGTTGCCGGCCTCCACATTGGCCGCCCCGTCCCCGTTGGCGGCCACGGGCCCGAGGAGCTCGATCCATCGCTCGCGGGAGCCGTCCAGCTCCACGTGGACCGGCACCCGGTCGTCACCGAGGCGGCGCCGGAAGCGCTGGACCAGGCCGGGGAGCCGGCCGGCCGGGATCTCCCCGTGCTCGGTGATGCGCTGCTCCGGAACGTCCCCGGAGGAGGCGTCGCCGTCGCCGTTCCGGCGGTTGGCCATCTCCCGGTCCCGCTCCCGGGTGTATCCGTCCGGTCCCGGAAGCTCCCTCCGCTCCTCCTGCGACGGGGGGACACGGGCGCTGTACAGTCGCCGCGTGCCGTTGTCACCGAAGCGCGTGAAGAGGACGAACTCCCGGGAACCCTCCGGCTCCTCCAGCGGGGGGAAGACCCACAGCTCCCCGATCTCGGTGGGCGGAATCACGCCCTCCAGCTCCAGGAGCCGTCGGCCGACTTCTTCGGTCAGCCGCTCGTGCCCGTGCTCCGCGGTACCGTCCATGTGGTGCACCTCGCCTGTGTTGACGTGTGTCGCTCTCGTCGTGGGAACACCACTCCGCCGGACGGGCGGCGTACGAGCCGTGCGGAGCATGGGTGGGGACGCCCAAAGATACGCCGAAGCGCCCGGCGGATTCAAGATCTACCGCGGTAGACACATGTGGCACCGGAGGGAGCGGAGACCCCGCTCCCTCACAGCGTGTCCGAGCCCACCACCGCCCGCACCTCGGCGAGCACGGCGTCCAGGGCCTCGTTCATGGGCAGATTCACCAGCGCCCCCGCCGCCTTGTCGTGGCCCCCGCCCTGGAACGCCTTGGCCAGCTTCGAGACGTCCGTCTCGCCGTTCGAGCGGAAGGAGACCTTGGTGCGCCCGTCGGGGAGCTCCCGGAAGAGCATGGCCACCTCGACGCCCTCCAGGCGGCGGGCGTACTCCACCAGCCCCTCCCGGTCCTCGGTGTCGGCACCCGTCTCCTGCATGTCTTCCTGGGTGATGACGATCCACGCCACGGGAAGATCGGGATCGCGCTGCAGGGTGCCCAGCGCCCGCTGCAGGAGCTCGACCCTGGACATCGTCATCCGTCCGAAGAGCCGGCGGTACATCTCCGTGGGGTCCACGCCGCACTCCAGGAGCCGGGCGGCGATCTCGTGGGTGCGCGGCGTGGTGTTCGAGAAGCGGAAGGACCCGGTGTCGCTGACCAGCGCCACGTAGAGCGGACGCGCCTCGGCCAGCTCCAGCTCGCCCCCTTCCAGGGTGATCAGGTCGTAGATCAGCTCGCCCGTGGCGCACGCCGTGGGATCCCGCACCGCCACGTCGCCGATGGCCTCCGGGTCCGGCGGATGATGGTCGATCACCACCATACGCTTGCGGCGCAGGTCGTCCCACAGGTCTCCGAGACGGGTGCGCTCGGAGGTGTCCAGGACCACCGACAGGTCGGCGTTCTCGATGGCCCTGCGGCCCTCGGTCCACGGGTCCGGGACGGGAACGCCCTCGGGGAGGAGGAAGCTGAAGTTGTCCGGGATGCGGCTGGCGTTGACGATCCGGGCGCCGACGCCGTGCCGCCGGAGCCAGTGGGCCAGGGCGGCCTCGCTGCCGGCCCCGTCCCCGTCCGGATTCAGATGTGTGGAGAGTACGACCTCGGAGGAAGAGAGGAGGAGTTCCCGGATCTCGGCGAGCCGGGCGCGCGGGTCAGTCACCAGACCTCGGCTCCTCCCCGTCCGCCGTATCGTAGGCCACATCACCGCCCCGGAGGATCCTCCAGAAGCAGTACACCATGAGGACGGTGACGGAGACCATGCTCACCAGCATGAAGGTCATGGCGAAGGGGGTCAGCGAAGGCTCGTCCATGGTCTCCTCCCGTCGTGTCCCGTCAGTCTCGTTGCGTGTCCAGCTCCGTCGGCCGCGTGCGTTCCGCGCGGTCCGTCCGTCACGTCCGGGGTCATATCGCCCGGGGTCACATCGCTCCGCGCCCCGGAGCTACTGCCGGCGATCCCAGGCCTTCTTGATCAGGTAGCACGCTCCGGCCGCGATGCCCAGGATGGTGATTCGGCTCGCCCAGCGGTAGGGCAGATTCTCCGGATCCGCCACGTCCTGCATGAGAAGCACGTCGATGGCCTGTGTGCCGCCCCACCAGAGCAGGATGACCGCAAGGAAGGCCGGCGTCACGTACTTCATCACCGGCTTGTAGATCTCCGGCACCTGCAGGTCGGCCCCCTTGTGCATCCAGTCCCAGCCCCGGTCCAGGCCGAAGATGTAGACGAACAGGAAGACCTCGATCGTGGCCAGGGCCACCAGGCCGAAGGTGCCGGCCCAGTAGTCCCACTCGTTCATGAAGCCGAACTGGTAGAACACCACGTGGGCCAGGCCCAGGGTGAAGGCCACCGCCATGATCGAGTAGGAGGCCTTCTTTCGCTCCCAGTCGAACTCCTCCTGCAGGAACGCCATGGAGGGCGTGGCCAGGGCCACGCAGGACGTCACGCCGCCCACGAAGAGCAGGAAGAACCAGAAGAAGCCGAAGATCTGCCCCCAGATCTCCGGTCCCGGCAGGCCCTGGAAGACCACCGCCATGGCCACGATGCCCAGGTCGTAGGTGCCGCCCTCGGCGATGCCCACCGCGCCCTGCACGCCGAAGAAGACCACCGCCGCCGTGATGGCGATGGTGCCGCCCAGGACGATCTCGGCGAACTCGTTGGTGGCCGCCGTCGAGAGGCCCGTGAGGGTGATGTCGTCCTTGGCGTCCAGGTAGGACGCATAGGCGTGCACGTGTCCCGCGCCCAGGGAGAGCGTGAAGAACACCTGCCCCGCTGCCGCCAGCCACACCGATGGTTGGGACAGACTCGACCAGTTCGGGTCCCAGATGAAGTTGAGCCCCTGGGACGGCGTGGCCGCGGCCTCCGGCAGGGTCAGCACCCGGACCATGAGCACGATGGCGAAGAGGAACAGCATCGGCACGCCGATGAGGGCCAGCTTCTCGATACCCCCGCTGATTCCCCGGGACAGCACCCAGCCCAGGAAGAGCAGCGTGACCAGGAAGAACAGGAGCGCCAGCGCCGGGACGCCTCCCAGGGCCGGCGAGGCCTCGAAGATGTTCTGGAAGTTGTAGAGGAAGTCCCGCATCTGACCGATGTCGGCGAACCCGAAGTAGTCGCCGGTGATGCTGAAGACGCTGAACCCCAGCATCCAGGACACCACGTAGGTGTAGTAGATGAAGATGATCAGGGGGATGATCAGCCCCAGGACGCCCAGGTACTTCGCCCACGGCTTCTCCCGGTCCACCAGCGCGTCGAACATGCCGGGCAGGCTGCCGTGGCCCTTCGTGCCCCCGAAGCGCCCGATCGTCCACTCCATCCACATGAGGGGGATCCCCAGGAGGAGGAAGGAGACGAAGTACGGGATCATGAAGGTCCCGCCGCCGTTCTGGGCGGCCTGGACCGGGAAGCGGAGGAAGTTGCCCAGGCCGACCGCGTTCCCGGCCATGGCCAGGATCAGACCGATGCGTGTCGCCCAGTGCTCCTGGGAGTGGGTATCGGAGCTCAAGCGTCTCCTCCTCACTGTGTTCGGGACCCCGCGACCCGATGGCCGGGGAGGGAGTACGTGCGTCCAGACCCTGTATCCTCCGGGAGGACGGCGCGCGACGTGCCGTGCGCGGCCGACCCCTCACCAGCGAACGGGGCAGGGTACGTCCGGGTTCCGGGGCCGTCAAGGACGCTTGCACGGGCCGGACGCCTCGGCGAATCCGGCCGGATCGGGGGAACGCCGTACCGCCGGAGGGCGCCCCCGGGAACGGCGTCGCGTCAGCCCCGGATCGTGCCGAAGAGGCGGGCCAGGGTCGACCCCAGGTGGACGAGCCAGCTCGACTCGCGCCCCCTGATCTCCCCCTCTCGGGCCGACTCGAGGAACTCCGTCGGCCCATCGAAGGGGCGGAGACGCAGGCGCCCCCGCCCCACGGCCCGGAGGAGATGGGCGTCGCTCCCGGCCCCCAGGGGCAGGTCCCTGTCGGCGGCCCACCGCTCGGCGCGCCGGTGCGCCTCGTCGTCGTGGGTGCGGGCGTTGAAGCCCTCCACCAGGTCGACGCAGTCCACGCGGCTCTCCAGGAAGGACTCGGTGGTGCCCCGACGGGGATCGAAGGGGTGGGGCAGGTAGGTGACGCCCCCCTGCTCCCGGATGGCGTCCGCCGTCTCGCGGAAGGAGCGCCCCGGCGGGATGTGCTCCTCCAGGAAGAGGCCGATGAGCTCCGGGCCGTCCGAGGTGCGGACCTCCTCGCCGACGATCACCAGCTCGGGATCGATGTCGCGGGCGGCGAAGGCGCCCTCGATCCGGTCGTGGTCGGTGACCGCCAGCCGGTCGAGGCCCACCTCCCGGGCCCGGCCGACCAGCGCGCCCGGAGCCGTCAGGCAGTCCGGCGAGCGATCGGTGTGCGTGTGGAGATCCACGTCCCACCGGCCGTCGCCCGTCACGAGCCGCCGCTCCCCGCCGCCTCCGGAATCCGGCCCCACGCCCTGCGCGCCTTCTCCTCCAGCTCCTCCAGGCTGCCGTCGTTCTCGATGGCCAGGTCGGCTGCCGCGAGCTTGCGGTCGCCGGACCACTGCGCGCTCTCCATGGACGCGAAATGCGCCTCCGGGAGGTCACGCTCCTCCTGCACGCGCTCCAGGCGTCGGGCCCTGGGGGCGTCCACGGTGACCGTGACGTCGAAGCGATCCGCCAGGTCGTTCTCGAACAGGAGCGGCACCTCCACGACGGCCACCTCGACCCCCTCCTCCTCGGCCTCCCGGAGCTCCTGCTCCATGAGGCGGCGGATCTCGGGGTGGAGGAGCTTCTCGAGCTCCCGCCGCGCCGCCGGATCCCGGCTCACGATCTCACGCAGGGCGTCGCGGTCCAGGCCTCCGTCCTCGTCGGCGACGGCGGGGCCCCAGCGGTCCCGGATCTCCCGGAGCGCCGGCTGCCCCGGGGCCACCGCCTCCCGCGCCAGCCGGTCGGTGTCGATGCGCCGTGCCCCCCACTCCTCGAACAGCGCCGCCACGGTACTCTTGCCGGCCCCGAGAGTGCCGGTGAGGCCCACACGGATCACCCTTCCTCCCCCCCTCCCGGGATCACGGGCTCCAGGGCGCCCGGATCCACGCCCAGCGCGTCCAGGAAGTCCCGGAACAGGGAGCGCTGCACCCGGTCGACCTCGTCGTCGGTCAGGCTTCCCACGGGCACCTGGGCCCCGGCCAGGGCCCCGTGTCCACCGGCGGAGCCCCGGTCCCCGATGACCGCGCGGATCACGTCGCCGGCGTGCGTCGTGGGCTCGTAGCTGCGGGCCGAGAGCAGCAGGTCGTCGTGGTATCGCCCGGCGGCCAGCGTCCACTCCACGCCCTCCACGCGCATGAAGAGGTCGGCCAGCTCCGCCACCATGTCCGGATAGTCCATCTGACCCGCGGGCACGCAGACCACGCCGTCGGCCCGGCGGGCCTCCTCGAGGGCGTCGTGGATCGAGCTGTAGTAGCTGGCGGGCACCCGCGCGTGGCGGATGCGGGCGATGGCCGCGGGATCGGAGCGGGTGTACAGGTACATGCTGGCGTCCACGTCCGCCGGGACCGCCTCGCGACCCAGGTCCTGCGTCTCGCTCTGGATCCCGTAGAAGAGAGCGGTGGCCAGCCGGCGCCCGGGCTGGATCCCGGCCGCCCGCAGGTATTCGACGAGGATCGAGCAGCTGGCGCCGTACTCGGGCCGCACGTCGGCATAGCTGCAGGCGGTGGTCTCGGGGCGCACCGGGTGGTGGTCCAGCACGATGCTCACGATGCGCCCCTCCGGCAGGGAGTTGTTGCCGGTGCGGGGCTGGGTGTCGACCAGGGCGATGGGCAGCGTCGTGGGCAGCTCCTCCGGACGGACCCGGTCGAAGCGGACCCCGAGCTCGTCGATGAGCGCCCGGTTCTCGGCCCGGCCCACGATGCCGCCGAAGGCCAGGGTGGTCTCGACTCCCGCCTCCTCCTCCAGGAGCCGCGCCAGGGCCGCGGACGAGGCGATGGCGTCGGGATCCGGGTTGTCGTGCGTGAGGACCAGCACGCGGTCGGCGTCCTCCACGGCGCCCACCATCTGCGCCAGGCGCACGGTGTCCTCCACCGTCTCCCGGTCGGGAGAGTCGGCAGCCGCGTCCCCGGCGGGCCGGCCGGGAGCCTCGCCGGTCTGGTCCGGGTCCTCCTGCTCGCTCATCTCGCGTGCGGGGTCAGTCCGAGCAGTCGCCGTGCGGATACGGGTGCCCGCAGTTGGGACAGTGCCCACCCTTGCACCCCATGAGCCGCACCGGCAGCGGGACGCCGCAGCGGAGGCACGGCTCCGTCTCCTCCCCGCCCCCGCTCCCGGCGTCGGACAGGAGCTCCCGGGCCGCCGCCCTGCCGCCGGCCTTCCCCTCTGCCGTGCTCATCCCGCGTTCCCGAACGCGCCGGTGAGGAACGGATTCGAGCTCGCCTCCTTCTCCACGCTGGTCTTCGGGCCGTGGCCGGGGTACAGCGTCGTGTCGGAGGGCAGGGTGAGGATCTGCTCCTGGATGGAGCGGATCAGGGTCTCGCCGTCCCCGCCGGGCAGGTCCGTGCGGCCGATCGAGCCCGAGAAGACGCAGTCCCCGACGAAGGCCGCGCCGTCGGTGCACAGTGTCACGCCGCCGGGGGAGTGTCCCGGCGTGTGTCGCACCTGGAGCTCGATCCCCGCCAGCTCCAGCTGCTGGCCGTCCTCGAGGGGGTGATCGGGCTCCGGCATCGGCGGGATCCGGAGGCCGAAGCTGGCCCCCTGGTCCGGGGCTCGCCCGTACAGGTCCCGGTCGTCGGGATGGAGGTAGACGGGCGCTCCGGTCCGCTCGTGCAGCGCCGGCAACCCGGCGACGTGGTCCACGTGGGCGTGGGTCAGCAGGATGGCCGCCAGGTCGACGCCCCACTCCTCCAGGGTGCTCCGGATCCGCGGGTCGTCGTGTCCCGGGTCCACCACCAGGGCACGGCCGCTCTCCGGGCCCGGGTCCCCCTGGAGCCGGAGCAGATAGCAGTTCGACTCCATCGGGCCCACCGCGAGCCCACGGATCTCGAGTGTCTCGGCGCCCATTGGTCCCCACCTCTACTGGACCGCTCGTCGTGCTCTGGCCCGGCCGTCCTCGGATCGATTCCGGCCGCCTACAGAAAAAGGGCCCGCTCGGACGCGGACCCTGTCCTCCAGCGGTGTCGCGACGCCCCCGCGGCTCCCGGAGGCGGCGACTCAGACCTTGAACGAGGAGCCGCAGCCGCAGCTCCCCGTGGCGTTCGGGTTCTCGAAGGTGAACCCGGACGCCTGGAAGCTGCTCTTCCAGCCGATGACCGTGCCCTCCAGGTACTGGGCGCTGAACGGGTCCACGAAGAGCGTGATCCCCCGCCGCTTCACGACCAGGTCGTCCTCCTCGGAGGACTCCTCGATGTTGAGGCCGTACTCGAAGCCGGAGCATCCACCCGGCACCACGCTCACGCGAAGGCCCGCCACCTCGTCGGTGAGGTCCTCCTCGGTGAGGAACTCCCGCACCTTCTCGGCGGCCTGCTCGGTGAGCTGGATGTCGCACCCGGGGCTGTCGGTCTCTCGTTCCGCTACCTGGGCGTCACTCATGGCGGATCCCGTCCGTGCTGAATGTGTGTTCATGCCGATCGTAGAGCCCGCTCGCCCGCGCCTCAACCGGAGGCGCGAGTCGTCAGGAGGCCGTCGCCGGCGTCCTGCCCGTCTCCTCGGGGCTCATCTCGCCGCTCCGAACCTCCACCTGGGCCTCGAACTCGGGGCTGTCCTCGGCGGGCGGCCAGTGCGGCTCCTCGCCCTCGGCCTCCGCCTCGCGGAGCTCCTGCAGGTACTCCTCGGCGGCGAAGACCGCCGTCGTGGCGTCGCCCACGGCGGTGGTGATCTGCCGCACCAGCTGTGACCGGACGTCCCCGGCCACGAAGAGACCCGGCGTCGAGCTCCGCATGTGACTGTCGGTGATGATGTACCCGGCGTCGTCGTGCTCGGCGTGCTCGCCGACGATGCCGGTGTTGGGGACGAAGCCGATGAAGATGAACACGCCGGTCACCGGGAGCTCCCGCGTCTCGTCCAGCTCGATGACGTCGCCGGTCTCCGGATCGGTCTTCACCTTCCGGAGCCGGAGGCCGCTGACGCCGGTCTCCGGATCGCCCTCGATCTCCTCGACGACGTGGTTCCAGACGATCTCCGCCTCGTCCTCCTCCACCTTGTCCATCAGCCGGTCCTCCAGGACCGCCTGCGCGGTGAAGTGGTCGCGGCGGTGCACCACGGTGACCTTGCTGGCGTAGCGGGTGAGGAACGTGGCTTCCTCCACGGCCGAGTCGCCGCCCCCGACGACGGCGATGTGCTCGCCCTTGAAGAAGGCGCCGTCGCAGATGGCGCAGTAGCTGACGCCCTTGCCCCGGTACTCGTCCTCGCCGGGAACGCCCAGCGTCCGGTAGCTGCCGCCGGCGGTCATGATCACCACCGGCGAGCGGTAGGTCTCGCCGTCGGCGGTGTGGACCAGGAAGCGACGATCCTCGTCGCGCTCGATGCTCGTGACCTCACCCCGCGCGACGCCGACGCCGAACTTCTCGGCGTGATCGGTCATCGCCCGGGCCAGCTCCATCCCGCCCACGTCCTCCAGGCCGGGATAGTCGTCCACCGTGTCGGTGAGGAGCAGCTGGCCGCCCGGCATGTCCTTGTCGAGCACGAGGGTGTCGAGCTCGGACCGGCCCGCGTACAGGGCGGCGCACAGGCCCGCCGGGCCCGCGCCGACGATGATCATCTCGTGCTCCGACTCGATCTCCATCTCCTGTCACGTCTCCCTGGATTCGTCCTCGAAGTCGGCTCCGCCGGCGTACCCCGACCTAAGCCTACTAACCCGCAGCCGTCGTCGCGTGCGCCCCGTCGGCCCCGCAGCGTCGCTCGATCGCGTCCATCCACTCCGCGGGGACCCCCTCGGTACCGAGGTCCGCCCGGTGTCCCTCGGGGCCGTGCCAGTCCGATCCGCCGCTCCGGAGGAGGTCCAGCTCCTCGGCCAGCGCGTCCATCCTCCGTCGCACGTCCGGGGCGTTGGCGGGGTGCAGCACCTCGACGCCGTCGATCCCGTCGTCCACCCACCGGCGGATGTCGTCCGCGGTGTGGGCCCGGCCCGGATGGGCGACGAGCGTCACGCCGCCGGCCTCGTGCACCCGATCGCAGACCTCCTTCGGGCGGAGCGGCGGCTTCTCGACGAAGGCGGGATTCCCCCGGGAGAGATACCGGCCGAAGGCGGTCTCCTGGTCCGGGACCAGCCCCTCGGCCTCCAGCGCCCGGCCCAGGTGGGCGCGCGTCAGGATGTCGCCGCCGGCCTGCTTCCGGACGTCCTCCATGGTGAGGTCCAGCCCCTGCTCGCGGAGCCGGACCACCATCTCCTCGGCCCGGCGCGCCCGGGCGTCGCGCCACCCCTCCAGGAAGTCGCGCAAACCCTCGTGATCCGGGTCGAAGCCGAAGGCCAGGATGTGGATGGAGGCCCCGGGCTCGTTGGCCGACAGCTCGGCTCCGGGCAGGAAGCGCAGGCCGTGCTCCTCGGCGGCACGGGCCGCCTCCTCCAGGCCGTCCACGGTGTCGTGATCGGTCAGGGACAGGCCCTCCAGACCCTGCCGGGCCGCCCGCTCCACGACCTCCGTCGGCGTCTCGGTGCCGTCGGAGGCCGTGGAGTGCAGGTGGAGGTCCACCTCGCCCCGCTCGGCCGAGCCCGGGCCGGTCGGACCGCCCGCGGAGGACGCCGTCACGCCCGGCCCCCGGTCACGAGGTGCCCTTCACCGACCGTTCCTCGGCGGACCCCATGGAGCCGGAATCGCGGAACAGCTCGGTCAGCTCGCGCTCCGAGAGCGCCTCCAGGTCCCCGGCGTCGGCGATCCGGTCGTCCGGCACCTCGGTCACGCGATACGGTCGCTGGTCGGTGGTCTTGCAGAAGAACACGATCGTCGTCACGCCGGGCGCCTCCCGGTGCTCCCCGACGCGCACGACCCACGTGTCCCCGTCCGCCTCGATCTTCCGGGCCATCTCTACAGCTCCTCCACCACGATTGATTCGGCCAGCTTCTGGTCCAGCACGTGCGACTCCCCCTCCACGCGGACCGTGATCGGCCCGTCCAGGGGAGCCTCCGACTCCACGGTGACTTCCGTCCCGGGGAAGAGCCCCATGGAGGCCAGATACCGGAGGCGCTCGGAGTCGTCGTCCGCCACCTCGCGGACCACGACCCGGGCGCCGGACCCCAGGTCGCTCAGGGCCACCCCGGCCCGGTCCTCCATCTCCCCTTCCGACGTGGGGATCGGCGAGCCGTGCGGGTCGAAGTCGGGATCGCCCAGGGCGGCGGCCATCCGGTCCACCAGCTCGTCGGAGGCGGCGTGCTCCATGCGCTCCGCCTCCTCGTGCACGTTGTCCCACCGGTAGCCGAGCTTCTCGATCAGGTACAGCTCGATGACCCGGTGGCGACGTATGATGCGCAGGGCCGCCTGCTCTCCCCGGCGCGTGAGCCGGACCCCGTGATAGGGGACGTGCTCCGCGTGCCCCTTCTCGGCCAGGCTCTTCACCATGTTGGTCACGGCGGCCGCCGAGCGGCCCAGCTCCTCCGCCAGGGCCGACGTCGACACGGTTCCGCCCGAGGGCGGCTGCAGCTTGTAGATCGCCTTCAGGTAGTCCTCGGCGGCACCGCTGGGCTCCTCGCCGTCCCCGTCGTCCGGGGCACGGGCCGGCTCACCGTCCGCCGGGGCGGGACGATCGGCTGCGGAGGAATCTCCCGGGGGCACTCCGACCTCGCTGTCCGGCGGATTGGGGCTGACGGCCGACGGCGCCGTCAGCGGGGTATGAACTCCGTGTCGGCGTCCAGCCGCACCAGGAACTCCGAGATCAGCTCGGCGGCGGCCTCGACGTCGTCCTCGGAGACCATCTGGTTGGGGCTGTGCATGTACCGGTCCGGGATCGAGACGATGGCCGTGGCCACGCCGGCCCGGCTGGTGTAGATGGAGTCGGCGTCGGTCCCGGAGCTGGCGGGCTCGGCCAGGTACTGCACGTCGATCCCGGCCGCCTCCGCCGCCTCCCGCATCCGCTCCAGCATCACCGGGTTGACCACGGCCCCGCGGGTCAGGACCGGCCCGTCCCCGAGTTCTACGTCACCGTGCTCCGTCTGGTCCACGCTCGGATGGTCGGTGGCGTGGGTGACGTCGACGACCACGGCCGCGTCGGGATCGAGTCCGAAGGTGCTGGTGCTGGCTCCGCCCCCGGACTTGTAGCCGATCTCCTCCTGGGTCGTCGCCACGGAGACGGCGTGGCAGTCCGCCCCCTTCTGCTCCGCCCGCCGCAGGGCCTCGAGCACCGTCACCGCGCCGATGCGGTCGTCGATGGAGCGTGCGGCGAACCGGCCGTTCTCCAGGTGGATCGTGTCGGAGCGGATGACCGCCGTGTCGCCCAGGTCCACCATCTCCCGGGCCTCCTCGGCGCTCTCGGCGCCGATGTCCAGCCACAGCTCCTTCATCTTCACGGCCTTGTCCCGGTCGTCGCGCTCGATGAGATGGATGGCGCGACGGCCGATGACGCCGACCACCGGTCCGTTGCGCGTCAGGAGCTCCACTCTCTGCCCCACCAGGACCTGCGGGTCCCAGCCTCCCACGGACTTCACCCACAGGTAGCCGTCGTCGTCGACGTGGTGCACCATGAGGCCGATCTCGTCGATATGGCCCGCCATCATCACCGTGGGCGAGGCTCCCTCGCCGATGGACGCGAAGGTGTTGCCGTAGACGTCGGTCCACGTCCGCTCGGCGAAGCTCTCCGTCTCCTCGCGCCAGACGGCGGCCGCGTCCGTCTCGAAGCCGGACGGGCCGGGGGCGTCGAGGAGGCGTGTGAGAACGTCGCGCATGGCACTCTTCATGGGCTGCCCTCGAGAATCTGGAAACGGTGGTGTGGAGAGCGGCGGAGGTCGCGGCGGAGGGCCGTGGTCCATGCAGCTACACGTGAACTCATCAGAGGACCCGGCTCCCGCCTGCTCGTGCCGGGGAACCCGCCGATTCCGGCCGAGCGAGCGGCAAACGTACGGGGTCGAAAGGAGGTGGTCAACGAGCCGTGCGTCCCGAGGTGTCCGGGGCCCTGAACAGGCTGTCCGGGAGCTCGGGATTGATCACCACGTCGTCGATCCGGAGCTGCTTGGTGGGCACGCGATCCTCGTTCTCGTAGTGGCGCGTGCCCACGTAGGTGATCGGCTCCTGGTCACGGAAGTCGCGCCACTGCATGCGGTTGCGGGTGTCGGAGCCCTCCGAGATGTAGTGGGCCTCCTCCGGGAAGGGGTCTTCGTCCAGGAAGTAGTAGAAGTAGCGGTCCCCGGGATGCTGTCCGATTTGCTCCCCGAAGGTGATCCGGACCTCCACTCCCCCCTGTCCGCGGGTGAGCAGCGGCGCCTCGCCGGCCTCGAAGCGCCGGGCCTCGGCGTTCACGCCGGGATCGCGGAGCTTGTAGGGCAGGCCGATCCAGTAGTAGACGTCCCGCCCCACGTACTCCGTCTCCTCGGCCGCCGGGTGATCCGGTGGCAGCGGGTGGTCGTTCAGCGTGGCCCAGCCGGTGTCCCCCGTGAAGGCCTGCACGTACAGCCCCTCCCCCTCCGGCCGCTCGATTCGGGACATGAACCCGTCCGGGGTCTTCCGGATCCCCACCATGCGGGGCCGGACCCAGTCCACGGTGCCCGTGGAGTCGTAGAGGGCCGTCGTGACGGTGTACCGGAGCGTGCGGACGGAGTCCCAGGCGGCCAGGCCGCCGGCGCGGTCGATCCAGGCGCCCAGCGTGGAGTCCGCCAGGCTGGCCGGGTTGGAGGCGCCGGCGCTCTCGCTTCCGCCGCCGGCACCGTCGCCGGCGCATCCGGGGACTCCGACGGCCAGTGCGCTTGCCAGGACGACGGCGAGTAGGGATCTCATGCTGTGCCTCGATCCATTGAACGGTGCTCTCGACGGGCATCGGGGTACGACGGCTACAACATATACACTCGTCGGCGCGCGTCGCCCCCGTCGTTCGTCGCCGGCACCGCCGTCCGGCGTGAGACCGCTCATCACCCTGAAGCTCCGAGGAGACCATATGCCGCCCGACGCCACCAGCGAAGGAGGGAACGGCCGCGAGTCCGGCGTCCGCGGCCGCCGGGGAGGTCGCCGACGCGGCGCCCCGGACGTCGGCCGGATCCTGAAGTGGGTCGGCGGGGTCCTGGCCGGCGTCGTGATCCTCTACCTGGGTGCGGCCCTGGCGCTCCGCACGCTGGTTCCGCCGGAGACGGTGGCGGCGTGGGCCGAGCCCCGCGCGGAGGCGGCGCTGAACCGCGACGTGGAGATCGGGGGCGCGGAGCTGGCCATCTTCCCGCACCTGGGCCTGGCGCTGGAGGACGTGACGGTGGGGAACCTGGCCGGGTTCCAGGGGCCGCCGCTGGCCCGGGCGGAGCGGGCCGAGCTCCGGGTCGCCCTGTGGCCGCTGGTCCGCGGCGACGTGGTCGTCGACGAGGCCGTGGCCCGCGGGCTCGACGTCCGGGTCCAGGTCGACGAGGACGGCGACACGAACTACGGGGACCTGCTGCCGGCGTCGGCGGAGCCGGATACGGTGGGCGCCGAACAGGGGCTCCCGGTCTCCCTCGCCGTCCGGTCGGTGGGCCTCGAGGGCTCCCGGCTGGAGTACCGCGACCGGCAGTCCGGACGCCTGTTCCTCCTGGACGACCTCCGACTCCAGGGAAGCCTGGCCCGAGGAGAGGCGGGCTGGGAGCTGGAGACCGACGCGGCCGCCGATCGGGTGACGGCGACGCTGCCCTCCTTCCGGGACTCGCCGATGCGCCCCGGCGGGGCCACGCTCCGCCTCAGCATGCGGGCGGGGCCGGACTTCGGCTGGGTCGAGGTCGGAGAGGGGCGCCTGTCCGTCGGCGGGGTTCCCCTGTCCGTGACCGGGAGGGTGGACTCGATCACGGCCCCGGTGCGGCGGCTCTCCCTGGGCCTCGACGCCGACTCCCTGGACCTGGCCTCCCTGGCCGGCTCGGCGCCCGCGGGGGCGGTGCCCGACGCCGTCGAGTCGCTGGCCGGCACGGCCACCGTACAGATCGGCGTCACCGGGGAGCTGGGCGAGGGGAGCACCCCGGAGGTGAGCGGCCAGATCCGGCTTCGGGGCGTCGGCGCCACCCTGGCGGAGCGGGGCCGGGTGGCCGAGGACGTCGGGGGCACCGTCCGTCTGCGCGGTGACACGCTGGCCCTCGAGGGGATGGAGGGCACGGTGCTGGGCGGCCCCTTCCGGATGTCGGGGGCCGTGGCGCTGGATTCGGCCCGGGCGTTCTCGGGCAGCGTGCAGTCCACGGTGTCGCTCTCGGCCCTCCGGGCGCCCGGCGCGGAGGCGGGTCCCACCGGGACCGTGGAGGCGTCCCTGGACCTGGCGGGCGAGGCGAGTCGGCCGGCGGCCACCTCCGCCGACGGCTCGGTCCTCCTCAGGGAGGTCGTGGTGCCCGCCGACTCGCCCCGGTCGCCGGTCCGGATCCCCCGGGGCGAGCTCAGCTTCGTGGACCGGGCGGTCACGTGGACCGATCTGACGGTGGCCGTCGGCGAGGACCGGATCACGACCACGGGGCGGCTGGACCGCTGGGGCGGCTTCCTGTCCGAGGACGCGGGCCTCCCGACGCTCCGGGGGCGGGCCGAGTCGGGGCGCCTGGACCTGGACCGGCTCCTCCCGAAGCCCGACGACTCGCCCACCTACGGCCAGCTCCTCTTCGTGCGCCTGGGCCGGGACAGCGTCGGAGGGCGGGCGACGGCCGACGTGGCCCGGGAGCTGGGCTACACCCGTCCACCGACGCTGCCGGTGGCCGGCGAGCTGGAGGTGGCCGTGGACACCCTGCTCTTCGCCCCCTACCGGTTCGCGCCGATGACGGCCCGGCTGGAGTTCGGACCGGACCTGATCCGGGTCTCCCGGGCGGAGCTCGGCGTCTTCGGGGGGACGCTGGCGATGACCCTGTCGGCCTCCCTGGGCGAGGCCGCACAGCAGCCCTTCTCGGCCACCCTCGAGGGGCGGGGACTCCGGGCGGCCGACTTCCTGGCCACCTCGTCGCCCATGGGGCGCCTGCTCACGGGGACGGCGAGCCTGGACCTGGAGGCCGCCGGGCGCCTGGACGGTGCGCTCCTCCCGGTGCGGGACTCCCTGGTGGGGAGCGGACGGTTCACCGTGGACGGGGGCGGGATGGCGCAGAACCCCGTGACGTCGGCCGTGGCCGACATGCTCACCTTCCCGGCGCTCCGGTCGCCGTCGGTGGAGCGTGTGGCCGTCCCGTTCCGGCTGGAGGGGACGCGTGTGCGATTCGACACCGCCCGGCTGGCGGCGCCGGTGGCGGGCGTGAGCTGGGCCGGATCCATGGACCTGGGTGGGAGCCTGGAGCTGGGGGCCAGCCTCGAGGTGCCCCGCTCCCGGGTGCCGGAGCTCAGCCTGAAGGGCGCCGGCCTGCCCGGCGAGCTCCTCTCACGGATCAGGCAGGGGGAGGGACCGCTCCAGCTGGGCCTCGGGGTCGGCGGCACGATCTCCTCCCCCCGGGTCGGGCTCGACACCGACGCCCTGCGCGCCCGGGCGGAGGAGGCGGCCCGAGGCGCCGCCCGTGAGGCGGTGGAGAAGAAGATCGACGAGGGGCGGAACGTCCTGGAGAAGCGGGCACGGGGGCTGCTGCAGCGCCTCACCGGCCCGCGGGACACGGCGGCGGCATCCGACACCTCCGCCGCGCCGGACACGGCCGCGGCCGACACGACGGGGCTGCGCTGAGGCGACCCGGAGCCGACGCCCCGCCGGCCGGGGGGGGGACCTCTCCCTACCGCTCCTGGCCGGCCAGCCCCAGGCTCTCCAGGATGTTCTCCATCAGGCACCACTTCGTGAAGGACGACTGCAGCAGGTTGACGCCCACGAAGGCGGTGAACAGGAACCACCACGGGCTCACCCACCACCCCAGCGCCAGGCTGGCCAGGACGAAGGTCCCCGCGATGGCGCGGATCCGGTAGTGCAGGCTCATCGTCTCCTCCTCGTTCTCGGGTTCTCGTCGGCTCTACGTCGGTCGTCGGGCGTCGATCAGCCGTCTCTGGGGCCGGTGGCCGCCGACCGCTCGACGCCCAGCTGGTAGGCGTGGATGGGGTGCCGGGCGTCCTCCAGGCCCGAGCACTCCGCCACCGCCTCCAGCAGCTCGTCCGCCCGCTCGTCCGGGACGACGGCCACCACCATGGAGGAGGCGTAGGGGGCGCTCTTCCCGTACCACCCGGGCCCCGAGCCCGGGCGGTGCCCCTCGGCGTCCATCTCCGTGAACACCGGGACCTCGTGGTCGGCCAGGAGGCGCTGCACGCACCCCCGGTCCTCCTCCAGGTACATCAGCAGCACCATCTTCATGTCGCTTCTCCCGTTGCGGTCGCCCGGCCCCGGGACGGCGTGCCGGCGGGCTCGCCCGACGGCTCCCCGCCGTCCGGTCCTCCGTCGTCCTCCCGGTGGGCCAGGAAGTAGATGCTCGGCACGACGATCAGCGTGAGCGCCGTGGAGGCCACCGCGCCCGTGATCAGCGAGACCGCCAGCCCCTCGAAGATCGGATCGAAGAGGATCACGGCGGCGCCGATGATCACGGTGCCGGCGGTCAGTGCGATGGGGCGCGTCCGGACGGCGCCGGCCTCGATGACCGCCTTCTTCAGCGGCACGCCGGCGTCCAGCCGCACCTCCAGGTAGTCGATGAGCAGGATGCCGTTGCGGACCATGATGCCCGCCAGCGCGATCATTCCGATCATGGAGGTGGCCGTGAAGAAGGCCCCGAAGGCCCAGTGGCCCGGGGCGATCCCGATCAGGGTGAGCGGGATGGCGGCCATCATCACCAGCGGCGTGGTCAGCGAGCCGAACCACCCCACGATGAGGGCGTAGATGAGCAGCAGCGCCCCGGCGAAGGCGATCCCCAGGTCCCGGAACACCTCGTAGGTGATCTGCCACTCCCCGTCCCACTTGACGGCGGGGACGTCCGTGGACTCGGGCTGGTCGGTGTACAGCTGCCGCAGGTCTCCCCCGCCGGGGACCTCGATCTGGGCCAGCTTCTCCCTCAGGTCCAGGATGGCGTAGACCGGGCTCTCCTCCTCGCCGGCCACGGCGGCCGTCACGTAGACGACGCGCCGCATGTTCTTCCGGTCGATCACCTGGGGCACGGTGTCCTCCACGGCGTGGACCAGCTCGCCCACCGGCACCAGGCCGCCGCCGCGGGAGGCCACCCGCAGGCCCGCCAGCCGGTCGGCGCCCGAGCGCTCCGCCTCGGAGAGCTGCACCCGGATCGGAACCGGGCTGCGGGCGTCCGGGGCCGAGAGGTGGGTGGGGGTGGAGCCGTGCAGGCCGATGCGCAGCGACTGCACCACCGCGGGCTTCGAGACCCCGGAGAGCGCGGCCTTCTCCTCGTCCACCCGGAAGCGGACTTCCCGCTGCGGCGCCGTCAGGGACCAGTCGACGTCCACGACGCCCGGCTGCTGCTCGAAGAGCTCCCGCACCCGCCGCGCCACCTGCCGCTGCTCGCCCGGGTCGTCGCCGTAGACCTCGGCCACCAGCGTGGCCCGGACCGGCGGCCCCGGCGGGACCTCGACGATCTTGGAGACCACGCCCGAGTCGGCCCCGGCCAGGGCCTCCTTCACCACCGGACGGACCCGGCGGGCCACGTCGTGGCTCTGGGCCGACCGCTCGCCCTTGGGCACCAGGTTCACCTGCAGGTCGGCCACGTTGGGCCCCTGGCGCAGGTAGTAATGGCGAATCAGGCCGTTGAAGTTGAACGGTGCGGCCGTGCCGCCGTAGAGCTGCACGTCCTCCACCTCGGGCACCCGGCCCAGCGCCGCGTGCACCCGCGTCGCCAGGTTGGTGGTGGTCTCCAGCGACGTCCCCTCCGGCGTGTCCACCAGCACCTGCATCTCGTTCTTGTCGTCGAAGGGGAGCATCTTCACCGTCACGGCGCGGATGGCGAACAGCCCCACCGACCCCAGCAGGAGGAGGACGACGCCGCCGAGCATCCACTTGATGCGCGCCGGCTTCTCCAGGAGGGGATCCATGACCCGCCGGTAGAAGCGGTACATCCGCGTGTCCTCCAGGACGTACCCCTCCTCGCCGCCGGGGCCGCCGGCGCCCTCACCGCCGGAGGGCGCTCCGCCCGCGGCGCCCCCTTCCCCTCCCTCTTCTTCCTCCACTTCGCCGGGGAGGAGTCGGAAGGCGAGCCACGGGGCCCCCACCAGGGCGATGATCAGCGAGAACGTCATGGCCAGCGTGGACCCGATGGGCATGGGGCTCATGTACGGGCCCATGAGGCCGGAGACGAAGAGCATGGGGAGGACCGCGGCGATCACGGTGAGGGTGGCCAGGATGGTGGGATTCCCCACCTCGTCCACCGCCGCCCGCGCCGCCGCCATGAGCGGCCGGTCCTTCATCTTGAAGTGCCGGTACATGTTCTCGACGACGATGATGGAGTCGTCGATCACGATGCCGGTGACGAAGATCAGGGCGAAGAGCGTCACCCGGTTCAGCGTGTAGCCGAAGATCCGGTACACGAAGAGGGTCAGGGCGAAGGTGATGGGCACGGCCATCATCACCACCACCGCGCTCCGCCACCCCATGAACAGCGCCACCACCAGCCCCACGGCCAGGATCGCCATGAGCAGGTGGAGCCGCAGGGTGCTCACCTTCTCCCGGGCGGTCTCGCCGTAGTTGCGGGTGACGTCGGCCCGGACCCCCTCGGGGATGACCTGCGCCTCCAGGTCCTCGACACGGTCCTCGAGCTGACGTCCGAGCTCGGTGGCGTCGGAGCCGCCGCGCTTGGACACCGCGAGGGTGACCATGGGCGACAGGTCGCCTCCGGCGGGCCCGCTGAAGGTGTAGCTGTCCACCTCCTCCGAGCCGTCGGTGACCGTGGCCACGTCCCCCAGGCGGATCGCCTGTCCGTCGCGGACGTCGAGCACCACGCCCCGCACGTCGGCGGCGGAGCTGAGGAAGGGGCCGGCCTCGACCCGGATCACCCGGTTGCCCCGGGCGAAGCGTCCGGACTCCAGGTTCGTGTTCGCGGCCTCCAGGCGCCGGGCCACCAGCGCCGGGTCCACGCCGTAGGCGGCCATCCGGTCCGGGCTGAGCTCCACCTGGATGGCCCGGGAGAACCCACCGATCACCGACACGTCCCGCACGTTCTCGGTGGCCTTGAAGCTGGTGGCCACCTCCTCGCCCACCGCCCGCAGCTCCCGGTGGTCCAGGGAGTCGCTGGAGAGGGTGAGGGTGAAGAAGGGCACGTCGTCGATGGTGACGGTCTTGACCATGGGCGTCCGGAGCCCCTCGGGCATCCGGTCCATGTTCTTCATCAGGGTGCTGTACAGCCGCACCAGGCTCCGCTCCATGTCGGCGCCGACCTCGAAGCGCACCGTCATGAAGGCCATGCCCGGTGAGGCGTGGCTGTAGACGTACTTCACGCCCTCGATGCCGGCCACCACGTTCTCGGCCGGGATCAGGACCCGGTTCTCGATCTCGTGCGGCTCGTAGCCGGGCGTGGGCATGTACATGTCGGCCACGGGCACCACGATCTCGGGCTCCTCGCGGCTCGGCATGGTGAACACCGAGTACAGGCCGATGGCCAGCGCCGCCGCCAGGAGCAGCGGCGTCAGCTTCGAGGTGATCGAGCTCTCGGCCAGTCGGCCGGCGATTCCCGTCTTCATCGACCGCCTCCCGTCTCCGTCGGCGTCCACGAGCGGCTGGCCACGTCCCCGGCGGGCGTGCCGTCCGCCAGCCGCGGCGCCGGGCTCCGCACGACGCGGTCGCCGGGCGAGAGGCCCGCCAGGGCCTCCACGCTGCCCTCGCGGCGCTCACCGGTTCGAATCCAGCGGAGCCGGAGCGTGTCCGCGCTCAGGACGAAGACGCCGGCCAGCTGGCCGCGGTGCACCACGGCGTCCTCCGGGACCCACACCGAGGGAGGCGCGAACCCCGGCAGCCTCAGACGGACGAAGCTCCCGGGGGAGAGAGCGAGTCCTCCGGCCCCTTCCTCCCGGAAGCGGGCCTCCACGCGGAACTGCCGGGTGGAAGCCTCCACGGCCGGCGACACGCGGACGATCTCCGCGGCGGCCGTCCGCCCGCTGGCGGGGTCGACCACCGTGGCCCCGGTGCCGGACTCCACCTCCGGAGCGAGCTCCGCCGGCAGGTCCGCCACGATCTTCACCGACCCGGTCTCGACCAGCGTGAGCACCGGTCGTCCCGGGGCCGCCAGGTCGCCCGGATCCACGCTCCGCCGGGTCACGACGCCGTCGAAGGGCGCCCTCAGGACCACGTAGTCGCGCTGGGCCCGGGCCTCCTCCAGCGCCGCCCGTGCCTGCTCCAGGCCGGCCCGGGCGTCGTCGAGCTCCTGCTCGGTGGCCGCGCCGTCGGCGGCCAGGGACTGGATGCGGCCGTAGTACTTCTCCGCCTTCCGGAGGGCGGCCTCGGCCCGGGAGATGCGGGCCTGCACGTCCTCGCCGTCCAGGGCCACCAGGGTGTCGCCGCGGCTCACCCGGCTCCCGACGTCCACGGTCACGCGCTCGACGGTGCCGCTCATCCGGGTGGCGATGCCGGCGGTGCTGGCCGCCTCCACGGTGGCCGCCACCGACCGCTCGGTCGCCGCCGTCTCGGCTCCGCTCACCTGGACGTCCACCGGCGAGAGGGTCTCCCCGTGGGGAGCCGTCTCCTCGCCGCCGCACGCCGCCAGGCCCGCCGCGACGAACACCGCCGCCGCGGCCGCTGCGGTCCGCAGCCTGTTGCCCCCGACAGGGGGCGAGCTGTCCCTGCGATCGTGTCCAATCATCGTCCCCCTCCGGGGCTTCTCGAGTCTGTGACATCCTGTGATTCGGCGAAGCGGAGGCGAGCGCGTGCCACGTGATAGCCGGCCAGCGCCTCGATGGCCCGACTCCGCATGGCCGTGACCCGGCTCTCGGCCCGCAGCACGTCCGAAGCGATGGCGAGCCCCTCCTCGAAGCGGCGCCGCGTCAGGTCACGGCCCCGTTCCGCGGCCCGTCGCGCCGCCCGCGTGGCCTGGAGCCGCTGGCGGGCGGACTCCACGGCGCGCCGGGCCTGGCGCACCTCCGCGGTGGCCTCCCGCACCGCGCTCGTGTACTGGAGCCTGGCCTCCTGTGCGGCCAGGTCGGCCCGCTCCCGGGCCGCCTCCCGGCCGAGTCCGGCGAACAGCGTCCACCGGAGCTGCACCCCCACCGACCAGTGGTCCCCGTCGGCGCCGAGCGGCGTGTCGGCGTCGTGCAGGGCCCAGCGGCCGAAGGCGTCCAGGGCCGGCAGGTACTGGCGCCAGGCGGCGTCCTCCTCGGAGCGCGCCGCCTCGGCCATGGCCTCCAGGGCCCGGAGGTCGGCACGGCCCTCCGGACGGAACTCCCCATCCGGCGCCGGCGTCTCGGGAGCGGTCATGGTGTCGGCGGGCACGGGCACCGAGTCCGGGCTCCACCCCAGGAAGAGACCCAGGCGCTCCCGGGCCTCCCTCAGGTTCCTGCGTGCCTCGATCCTCCGGGCCCGGGCGGCCTCCACCTCCGCCTCGGCCTGCAGCACGTCGGCGTCGGTCAGGAGGCCCTCGTCGCGGCGCCTCCGGAACAGCTCCAGGTTGGACTCGGCGGCGTCCTCGGCGGCCCGCGCCGCCTCGAGCTGAGCCTCGGCCCGGGCCGCGCCGTAATAGAGGGCCCGCGCGCGGAACTCCGTGCCCTCCCGGCTCCGCTCCGCCCGCCACCGGGCCGCCGCCGCCTGGCTGGACGCCGCGCTCCTCTGCGCCCAGCGGCTCGGGTCGACGACGCTCCACTGGACCTCGGCCGCCGACGTCCAGTCGGAGATCGCGGCCGGATCGTTCAGGGCGTCGATGGCCAGGTCCGCCCCCGCGAAGCGTCCCTGGCGGAGCTTCGTCCCGAAGACGCCCACCGGGTCCGTGGTGCGCTGCCAGCCGCTGGTGACCTGCACCCTCGGAAGCAGCGCGCTGGTGGCGCCCCGGACCCCGGCGTCCGCCATCCGCTCCCGTAGACGGCTCGCCTCCAGGTCCGGATTCCCCTCCACCGCCTCGGCCACGGTCTCCTCCAGCGTGAGCGGGCGACGGAGCACGGTGTCGGACGCGGCGGCGGGCGCCTCCTGCGCCCCGGCCGAGGCCACGGGCAGCAGCAGTGCCGCGGCGGCCGCCACGAGCAGCCCTCCCGCCCTGTCGATGGCTGTGATCCTGGGCATGCGGACGATCCTCCCGATGAACGGTGGCAGCCCCGGTCGTTTCCGCGCCGTGCGGAGCCCCCGGAGCATTATTTAACTGATTAGTTATATAGTTATGTAGTCGCCGTGTTCCGCCGAACCTCGCTCTCGGCTCGGAACCGACAAGCTAGCGGGGGTGACGGGCAGCGTCCGTCGGGGAAGTGCGGACCGCCGATGTGGGGAAGACTCCGGGATCGGAGCCGGGGAAGTTCAGAGGATGGGGCGGGGCTCGGGCCCCGGAGAGCTGAGGCTCCGGACGGTCGGGCTCAGCCGCCGCACCAGAGGTCGCCGACCAGTTCCGCCTTGCTCCAGTGCTCGCCCGGGAGGCCCGTCCCGCCCTTCCGCCACCGGGCGGCGGGGCTCCCGCAGCGACCCTCCGGGCACGAGAACCAGCCCAGGGCGCCCGGCTTCAGGGGCACCCGGGCCGCGTCCACCACCCGCCGCCGGGCGGCGTCCACCGTGACCACGAGGCCCGGATCCGGCACCGTCACCAGCGCGCGTCGGCCGTCGGGGGAGAAGCGCAGCGCCCGCGGCCGGCCCGGCAGCTCCACGCCTCCCACACGCTCGCGCCGGCCGGCGTCGAAGATCTGGAGGTCGCCGCTGCCGGCGTGGAGGGCCCACACCTCCCCGGCCCCGGGGCGGCGCTGCAGCTGCACGGGAACCGAGCCGCCGGAGGGCATCTCGCCCAGGATCTCCTCGGTGCGGCCGTCCACGATCCACAGCCGGTCGCCGTCGCGGTCGGCCACCCAGGCCGCGCCCTCCGGGCCCACGGCCACGCTCCCGACGCCCCGGTCCAGCGGCACCGTGTTGGCCGCCACCGTCACCCGGTCGATGACGGTGAGGGTCCCGGCCTCGCGGTTGGTGACGAAGAGGTACCGGTCGTCGCGGCTCACGGCGCCGGACTGGGGCGAGCTCTCCCCGATCGTCCACTGCATCAGGAGCTCGCCGGTGGCCGCCTCCAGCGTGAGCACCCGGCCGTTCCGCTCCGCCGCCACCCAGATCCGGCTGCCCTCGTGCCCGGACCACACGTCGGTGATGGCCCCGGTGCGTCCGAGGTAGAACCGGCCGGCCGTCCGGCGGCCCGCCAGGTCGAGCACCGTCACGGCTCCCACCTCCGCGGCCCGCTCTCCGTCGCCGGGGGGCGGCGCCGGCCCGCGCCCGGCCTCGGGACCGGACGTCGTCGCCGGCGGCCGCACCGAGTGGGCCACGTACGCTCGCGAGCCTCCCGGCGCCGGCGACAGCTGGTGCACCTGGCCTCCCATGCTCATGCGGGCGGCCACGCCCCAGCAGGTCGTGTCCAGCAGCGAGACGTCCCCGGACGTCACGTCGGCCGCCGCCACCACCCCGGATTCCTGGGCGTGGAGCGCCGCCGGCAGCACTCCGATGACGAGCAGTGCGACGACCGCCAGTGCGAGGACCGGAGCCAGCGGGGGGCGGTCGGCTACCGACTGTGGGCGAGGCGGACGAAAACTCATCGAATCGGCACCAGGTCGTTCGGCCACGGGAGAGAGGGCGTAAGGCGGTCGGGGAGCCGCGCGCTGCAGGGAGCGCGGCCGCCGGTGCGCCGGCGGGGAAAGATACGGAGAGGGAGCGCTCCGTGCAGGCGGCGTAAAGCGGTCCGGACGCGGCAGAGGCAGGCGACCGGAGGCCGCTCCGCGCCGGAGCTACGAGGCCCGCACCCGGCTCTCCTCGCCGACCCGGTGCGGGAGGCGAAGGGTGGCCCGGGTCCCCCCCGCACACTCCGCGGCCGCCAGATCGAGCCCTCCGTCGTCCCCGTACAGGCGACCGAGCCGGGAGCGGACGGCCCGCAATCCCACGCCCGTCTCCTCCGGCGGCCACGGCTCGGGCAGGCCCACGCCGTCGTCCACGACGGCGACCTCCAGGGTCTCGCCGTCGGTGCGGGCGGCGATCCGGATCGTGCCCCGCCCGCCCTCCGGCGCCAGCCCGTGGCGCACCGCGTTCTCCACCAGGGGCTGGAGGATCAGGTTGGGGACCAGCGCCTCCCCCGCCCCGTCCTCCACGTCCACATCGAGCCGCAGCTCGCCCCCGAAGCGGGCACGCTCCACGTCCAGGTACTTGCCCACCAGCTCGATCTCCCGCCCGAGCGGCACCTCCTCCTCCCCGGCCCGGCCGATGGCCCGACGCAGGATGTCGCCGACCTTGGCCAGCGCCTCCACCGCTTCGTCGCTCCGTCGCTCGCGCACGAGGACGCCGATGGCGTGGAGCGAGTTCAGGAGGAAGTGGGGCGGCAGGTGCGTCTCGGAGAGGCGGAGCTCCAGCGACTCGATGCGGCGCAGGAGCTCGTCCGCGGTCTCCCGGTCCGGCGCCTCCTGGGCCACGCCCACGATGGCCTGTCGCTCGCCGTCGCTGCCGGCGAGCCCCCGGAGCGACACGACCAGCCGGCTCCGCCGGCCGTCGCTCGTGCGGTGGGGCATCTCGAGCTCGTCGAACTCCTCGCCCTCCCGCAGCCGCTCGAAGAGCTCCATGTACTCCGCCTCGTACTCCGGCGGCATGAAGGGGAGGAAGCGGCCCATGGCTTCCTGCTCGGTCCACCCGAAGATCCGGGTCGCCCCGCGGTTCCAGAGGATGACCCGGCCCCGGAGGTCCACGGCGACGATGGCCACGGTGGAGCTCAGGAGCACCGTGTCCGTGAATGCGTCGGTGGCCAGAGGCAGGTCCCGATCGGCCATGGTCAGCGTCGTCCTCCGGGGAGCGGCGTCGTCGGCTCACCTTGCACAACGAGGCTGGAGCCGGTCCGGTTTCAGCCCCCGTACGGAGCGTGCGCTGTCTCCGCGACGTCGGACGTGGCACCGGTCGGTGCCGGCTCCACTTACTGTGACGTCGCCCGTCGCCTCAGGGTTGCACGGACGGGTGGCCGGTGGGCAGCGACCGCCACCGCGGGGGCACCGCCGGATGTCCCGACGGCAGCTCGCCCCGGACGGTCGAGACGGCCGGAAGGCCGCCGGCCCGGCCTGTCGCCCGCACGCCGGGGTGTCCCTCCGGCAGACCGGACGCCGCCACCGTCGTGTCGCCGACGCTCATTTCCGGGTGGTCCCCGGGCAGCTGGCGGCCCGGCTCGGCGCCGGCGATGTCCGCGTGGCACGCGCCGCAGTTGCTGCCCTCCACCTCCCATCCGTGGGCGTCGTGGCAGGCCGCGCAGTCCTCCAGCTTCACCCCGGCCAGCCCGCGGTGGAAGGGCGTCAGGGTGTCCGGGCTCGCATGGCAACCGGCGCCCGTGCAGGTGGCGAACGCCGCCGCCGGCTGCTCCTGCGCGTGCGGATCGTGGCACTGGCCGCACCCGGGGCCGTGGGGGTCCTCGCCCACCTGCACCGTCTCCATCTCCTCCTCCATCTCGTGGCACGCCAGGCACTGCCTGCGGGACGGGCTGATGGCCACGCGGGCGGTATCCAGCGCCGCCCGCTCCGGGGCCGGCGCCGTGAACTCGTGGCACCCGAGACAGTGGAACGTGGTCTGGGAGGAGGCCATCTCGCCCAGGACGATCTCCGTGTCGCTCTCGGCGTGGCAGTCCGAGCCCGCACAGGTCTGGCTCGCCGGCACGAACTCGTGGACCTCCTCCCCGTGGCAGGTGACGCACATGACCTCCTCCAGCGCGGAGGAGTCGGACTCAAGGTGGATCCGATGTCCCGCCGTGGACGCTATGCGCTGCCAGGTGCTGTCCGGGTCCGCCTGGATGTGGCACTCCGTGCACCGCTCGTTCGGCACCGGGGCGTGCCCCCCGATCTCCTCGGGCCGCTCCAGGACCCAGAGGTAGACCTGCCGCATGCTGGCGCTGATGGGCTGCTGGTGGCAGTCGTGGCACTCGAGCTGGGCGTGCTCGCTGGCCGTGAACCGCTCGAAGGAGTCGCTCATCACGTGGCAGGAGACGCAGAAGGCGTTCTCGTGCTGCGTGTAGTTCCAGGCCTCCTGGCCGAACCAGGCCGCCCCGGTGACGAAGATCACCACGACCAGCCCCATGGCGGCCTGGACGGTGGCCGGCCGGGTCCGGATCCACTCCCAGATCTCCAGGCGCCGGTTCCAGAGGAAGACGGCCAGCCACACCGCGACGATGACGCCGAGCACGGCCCCGCCGATCTGGATCCACTGGGGGACCTCGGAGAAGAAGAAGCGGAGGACCTCGGCGAGCCCGCCGGGAAGCGGGGCGCCCAGCTCCTCCCCGGGTCGCCCGTGGGGGATCGGCTGCTGCACCTGCTGCAGGGTCAGGGCCGCGTCCTGCAGGGTCGGTACCCGCGAGAGCATCATGGCTGCCTCCTCTTCTCACGCCGGGCCCGACGGCCAGCGGCCTCCACCGCGGGCACTGGCATCCTTCGAGGCGCGGCACAACAATGTTCAGCCGTCCGTATTCCGTCTACCACAAGAAACCCCTGCATGTCGACCGCCTCCCCGTCAACCGAGGTGCCCACCCGGCGCGACGTCTGGGTCCGGATGCTCATCTACCCGCGGCACACCCTGCCCACCGCGCTGGGGCCGGTCGTGGTGGCCGCGGGACTGGCCCTCCACGACGGGATGTTCGCCCCCGGCGCGGCGGTCGCCGCCCTGGCCGCCGGGTGGCTCATCCAGCTCGGCGGAGTCATCGCCGACAACTACCACAACCTCCGGCGGCACCCCGACGATCGCGAACATCCGCTCCTGGTCCGGGCCCTGGAGGCCGGCGTCGTGGATCTCCGGCTCCTGGCCCGGGCCACGGCCGGCTGCTATCTGCTGGCCGCGCTGCCCGGCGCCTACCTGGTATGGGTCGGTGGTCTCCCGATGGTGGCCCTCGGTGTCGCCAGCGCGGCCGCCAGCCTCGCCTATTCCTCCGATCCGCTGCGACTCGGCGACCGTGGCCTCGGTGATCCCCTCTTCTTCCTCTTCTTCGGGCTCGTCTCGGTCTGGGGCGCCTACTACGCCCAGGCCGCGGCGACGCTGGGAGGAGCGTTCCCGGCGGAGGCGCTGACGCCGGAGTCCCTGGTGGCGAGCCTCCCCATGGCGGCCCTGATCACGAACATCCTCCTCATCGACAACATCCGCGACCTCCGCTTCGATCGCGAGAAGGGCGAGCGGACGCTGGCCGTGATCATCGGCCGCGACTGGACCGAGGTGGAGATGGGCGTCCTCACCGCCCTGGCGTACGCCGTGCCGTTCTGGTTCCTGACGCGAGCGGATCACGGCCCGGCGCTCCTCCTCCCCCTGCTCACGGCCCCCTTCGCCGTGGTGATCCTCCGGAGGGTGCGGGGGGCGGATCACTGGAAGGATCTCGTGCCGCTCACGCCCCGGGCCGGTCAGCTCGTCGTGGCCTACGCGGCCCTCTTCGCCCTGGGCCTGGCCCTCTGAGCGTCGGCGCCGGAGAGGGATCCTACGGCCCCACCAGGCCGAGCCAGTAGATCCCGACGAACACCGAGAGCGCGGAGCAGCCCGCCAGCAGACCCGCGTAGGCGTTCCGCCCCGAGAGGGAGAGTCGCCGCCCGGCGTGACCCATCAGGGCGGCGTAGATCGACATCGCCGCCACGGTGCCGGCGGCGAAGAAGAGCAGATAGGCGATCGAGCCGAGACGGGTGGGAAGCGCCAGGGCCGGAAGCACGCCCAGGACGTGGCCGGCCCCGGCCGTGCCGTGCAGCAGGCCGACGGCGAACGCCGCCCGTCCTTCCCGCCCGTGCAGCGCCTCCTGGTGACGCTCCGCGTCGTCGGGGCTCCGGAGGACGCGGATCACCGCGGTCAGCGCCCACAGCCCCACCGCCACGAGGCTGATGCCGACGGCTCGCTCGCTCCACGCCGTCACCTGCTCCATGGGGAGCGCCTCGCGCAGCAGCGCCGCGGCCAGCCCGATCACCATCACGCCGCCGGCGTGGCCGACGCCCCACCGGAATCCGGTGCGCCACGCTCCCGACTGGCGACTGGCGGCCAGGGGCGAGACCACCGCCAGGTGGTCGGCGCCGGCCAGCACGTGGCCGGCCCCCGCCACCAGCCCGATCAGCGCCCCCTCCAGCACGACGGTCATCGGGACACGTCCCCGCCGTCGAACTCGGGGCTCCGCTTCTCGAAGAACGCCGCCAGGCCCTCGGCGAAGTCCTCGCCGTCGGCGACCCGGGACAGGTTCTCCAGCTCGTCGTCCATGTGGTAATCCAGCTGGTCGATACCCGCCGCCTGGTGCACCAGCCGCTTCGCCACGGCGTAGGCCTCCGTGGGCCCGGAGGCCAGCTCCCGGGCCACGCTCCGCAGCTCGTCGTCGAACGCCTGCGCCGGCCACACGCGATTCACCAGCCCCATCTCGGCGGCCTCCGCGGCGTCGAGCCGGGGGTTCAGGAACACCAGCTCCAGCGCCTTCCGGAGGCCCAGGAGCCGGGGGAGGAAGAACGTGGAGCTCTCGGCCCCGGTGAGGCCCGTCTTGTGGTACGCCCACTCGAAGCGGGCGTCCTCCGAGGCGAAGACCAGGTCGCACGCCATGGCGATGCCGAAACCGCCGGCGGCCGCCATGCCGTCCACACCGGCCAGGAAGGGCTTCGGCGCCCGCTTGATCTCCGAGATGGCGCTGTGGATGTACTCCAGGATCTCCTTGAAGGCGCGGCCGTGGCCGCCCTCCTCGGCGCCGACGCCCTCGGGCTGCAGATAGCCGAAGTCCTCGTCGTCGCCGTGGTCGCGGACGTACTTCAGGTCGGCGCCGCTGCAGAACACGCCGCCGCTCCCGCGGAGGATCACGCACCGGACCTCCTCCTCGCGGGAGAACTGGAGCCCGGCCTTCCGGAAGTCCTTCGCCGTGGCCACGTCCAGGGAGTTGAAGCGGTCCGGCCGGTCGATGGTGATGATCCCCACGGCACCGTCCCGCTCCATCCGGATGTTCTCCATGCCCTCCGCCCGCGCCGTCACGGTCGTCCCCCGCCCACCACCGCCCGGAGGACGGCCGCCGACCCGGCGGGGCGCGCACCGGCGCGCCGCTCGTCCAGCTCCACCGGGGCCGGCGCACCGTCCACCGCGGCCCGACCGTCGCCCGTGACCCGGATCCGCCCCGCGGCCTCGAGCTCCAGGGTCCGGTCCAGGAGGGCTCCCCAGCTCGCCCTCATCATCCACTCCCGCTGGGCGTAGGCGTACGCCTTCAGCAGGTCCTCGGCCTCCCACTCACGCGCATCCGTCACCATCGGGTGGACCGGGAACGACCGGGAGAGCAGGAGCGGCGGCCCGACGTCCACCCGCTCCGTGGCCAGGTGCACGGTGCTTCGCGTCTCGGGCTCCCCGGCGAAGACCGCATCCCGTGTGGAGCGGAGCCCCCGGTAGAGCGGCACGCCGTCCCCGTCCCTGAGGGTCAGGTCGGCATCGTGGACGTTGAACACGCGGTCCGGGAACGCCGCCAGGAGCTCCCCGGTGGCGATCCACAGGTAGCCGCACATGAGCACGGCCTCGGCGCCGGAAGCGTGGAGCCGGTCGACCAGGCGCCGGTCGAAGGCCTCCCGTGCTCCCCGGTCGCCGACGTCCGCCCCGCGCCGGCGGCAGAAAGCCTCGGGGCAGCGGACCTCCGTGGCGACGCCCGCCGACTCCGCCGCCGGGAGGGCGGAGCTCTCCGGGTCGCTGGCCACCACGGCCACGATCCGGTAGGGCGCGCCGCGTCCGGCGCTCCGCTCCAGCAACCGCTCGAGCCCCGGCGCACGGGCCGAGGTGAGCACCGCGACGCGCAGCGGGTCCCCCGCCGTGCGCCGTCCGTTCGTCGTACCGCCGGACACGTTCTCCACCCCTAGCAGATCCGGGGGAGCGGTTCGCCCTGGGGCTCCGTCACCAGTCGCCGGCCGATGCCGGTGTCCAGCACCACCCGGCCCGGGTGCTCCGCGGCGACCTCGCCGACGATGGCGGCCCGTCCGCCGGCCGGATGCTCCCGGATGGCTTCCAGCACCGCCTCCGCCGACTCCGGCCGCACCCCCACGACCGCCTTCCCCTCGTTGGCGATGTGGAAGGGATCGAGCCCCAGCATCTCGGCCGCGGACCGCACCACGTCGGAGACGGGCACCGCCCTCTCCTCGATCACCACCGAGACGCCGGCCTTCTCGGCCATCTCGTGCAGGGCGCTGGCCACGCCGCCGCGGGTGGGGTCCTTGAGCGCGGTGATTCCGCCCCCGGCGGCCGCGAGCGCCCGGGCCACCAGGCCGTTGATCGGGGCCACGTCGGAGACCAGGTCGCCCCGGAGGTCCAGCTCGTGCCGGAGGGCCATGAGCGCGATCCCGTGGTCGCCGATGTCCCCGGTGAGGATGATCCGGTCGCCGGGCCGGAGCCCCGCGTCCCGGACCAGGGGCTCGGCGAACCCGACGCCGGTGGTGTTGATCACGACGCCGTCGATCTCGCCGCGGCCCATGACCTTGGTGTCTCCGGTGACGATCCTCGTCCCCGCCTCCCGACACGTCTCCCGCATGGAGGCCTGGATCCGCTCCAGCTCCTCCCGGGCCAGCCCCTCCTCCGCGATGACCGAGGAGGTGAGCCCCAGCGGCTCGGCGGCCCCCATCATGGCCAGGTCGTTCACCGTCCCGGCCACGGCCAGCCGGCCGATGTCGCCGCCCGGGAACCGGACGGGGTGGATCACGTGGGAGTCGGTGGTGAGGACCAGCCAGCGGCCGTCGGGCAGACGGAAGGCGGCCCCGTCGTCCATGGCGGCGAGCCCCACCTCCCCGTCGCGCTCGTCCAGGAAGCCCGCCGCCAGCGTCTCCTCCACCAGCTGCCGCATGGCGCCGCCGCCGGCGCCGTGCTTCAGCGTGATCCGCTCGACGGCCGTGGCCGCCCCTCCGGCTCCTCCGTTTCTTCGGGCGGGTCCGCTCATAGGTCCGGGTGTCCTCCGTACTGGTGCCAGATCTTGCAGGTGCCCTCGCTGCTCACCATGCAGGCGCCCACCGGGTTCTCCGGCGTGCACTCCTCGCCGAACAGCGAGCAGTCGTGCGGCGAGGAGCGGCCGGCCATGATGTCGCCGCAGATGCAGGCCTGCGTGAGCGGCGTCGGCGAGCCCCGCCGGAGCGACCCGACGTCGATGTCGAAGCGCCGGCGGGCGTCGACGCCGGCGTACTCGTCCCTGAGGCGCAGGTTGCCGTTGGGGACGTGGGCGATGCCCCGCCACTTGCCGCCGGTGGGCCGGAACACCTTCCACAGCTGCTCCTGGGCGTTCCGGTTGCCCTGCTCGGTGACGCACCGGGGGTACATGTTCACCACCCGCGGATCGTCGTCCCGGACGAGCTCCACCAGCTGGACCAGTCCCGCCAGCACGTCCAGCGGCTCGAAGCCGGCCACCACCACCGGGATGCCGTGCCGGTCCACGAAGCGCTCGAAGAGCGCGGAGCCGGTGATCGTGGCGGCGTGCCCCGCTGCCAGGTATCCCTCGACCCGGGTGTGGGGCATCTCGGCCACGATCTCCATGACCGGCGGGATGTACTTGTGGGCCGAGAGCACGGAGAAGTTGTCCGGCGGTTCGGCCAGCACCACCGCGGCCGTGGCCACGGCCGTCGTCTCGAAGCCGCTGGCGAAGAAGACCACCTCGTCGTCCGTGTCCCGCGCCAGCTCCACCGCCTGCGAGGCGCTGTAGACCACGTCCACCCGGGCCCCGTCGGCCTGGGCATCGGCCAGCGACTGGACGGTGCCGGGCACATGGAGCATGTCGCCGTAGGTGGCGACCCGGACGCCCTGCCGGGCCAGGGCCACGGCCTCGTCGACCTCGGGCATGTCGGTGACGCAGACCGGGCAGCCCGGCCCCATGATCACGTCGAGCCCCTGCGGGAGGATGGTACGGATCCCGTACTTGGCGATGGACTGCTCGTGGCTCCCGCAGACGTGCATCACCGAGACCCGGTCGCGGTCCACCTCGCCCACGACTCGCTCCAGGGCTTCGGCCAGCGCCCGTGCCTTCTCGGGATCCCTGAACTCGAGCTCGCGCGCCGACCGGCCCGCGGCGCCGCCGTCGGGTCCCTCCGTCGGTGGCGCGGCGGTCGGCTGTCCTCCGGGCGCGTCGCTCATCGGTTCCCCTCCGGACCGCGGGGCACGCCCGGCGTCGGGTCGGACGACGGCATGCTCGCCTGTTCGATCTCGTCGCGGACGTCCTCGGCCATCATGTCTCCTCCGGCCTCCTCCAGGAGCTCGCTGTAGAGGGCCAGCGTCTCTCCGATCTCGGCCTCCGGGATCTTGCGGATCGCGAAGCCCACGTGATTCAGGATGTAGTCCCCCGGCGACACCGGCTCGTCCACGACATCGAGCCGCGTCTCGCGCCGCACGCCCCAGAAGTCCACGACGGCGACGTCGCCCTTCACCTCGACCACCTTGCCCGGCACGCCCAGACACATGTTCTCGCTCCTCTCTAGCTGGTGCCCAGCGACCCGCGGGCGTAGTTCCCGCTCCCGACTTCGGAACGGAGGAAGTCGCACCACTCCTCCATGCCCTCGCCGTTCCGGGCGGACGTGAAGAAGAAGCGGAGGTCGGGATTGACCTCCCGCGCGTAGCTCACCGCCCGCTCGACGTCGAAGTCCAGGTGCGGGAGCAGGTCCATCTTCGTGATCACGGCGTACCGGGCGAGCCGGAACATCTTCGGGTACTTCACCGGCTTGTCCTCGCCCTCGGTCACCGAGAACAGGACCACCTTCTCCTGCTCGCCCAGGTCCCAGCTCGCCGGGCAGACCAGGTTGCCCACGTTCTCGATGAACAGGAGCCGGGTCTCGTCGAGGTCCAGCGCGTCCAGCGCCTCGGAGACCTGACGTGCGTCCAGGTGGCACGCTCCGTCGGTGACCACCGCCTGGACGAGCCTCGGCGTGAGCCGCGCGATGCGGTTGGCGTCGTTCTCCGTCTGGACGTCGCCGGTGACGACGGCGATGGGGAACTCGGCGTCCAGCCGCTCCAGCGTGGCCTCCAGCAGGGCCGTTTTCCCGGATCCGGGCGAGGAGACGAGGTTGTAGGTCGTCACCCCCGCATCGGTGAGCCGGCGCCGGACGTCGGCCGCGAGCTCGTCGTTCTTCTTCATCACTTTCTCGCGCACCTGAATGCGGCGAACCGTCATCGGACACCCTTCCCCTGGTTCGAGTCTGCTCTGCTACCGTCTCCGGCACCGCGCGGCGGTCCGGCCTCGGAGGGCAGGGGCGCGTCGCCCAGCGGGCTCGGCCCGTTCCCGCCCCCGTCCGCCACCGCGGCCGTGCCGTCCCGGTCTCCGTCTCCGTCCTCGATCCCGTCCTCCACGTCGATCCACGCCAGCCGCAGCACGTCCCCCCGGCAGCGCTCCAGCACCGGCCGGGCGTCGTCGAAGGGAGGCTCCGTGAGCACCGCCTGGAGACAGAACTCCAGGGCGTCGATCACCACGCCCGCGCGATCGCCCACCTCCACGCCCACGGCCGAGACGCGCGGCAGGAGCTCCCGGTCCACCTGCTCGGCGGCCAGGCGTCCCACCTCCATGGCGAGGCTCATCTCGTGCACCGGCGCCCCCCCGTCCCGTGTCGCATGGCCGTCCCGATCACGCGCGACCCGGCTCGCCCGCCACGGGCTCCTCCGCGGGCCGGTGTTCGGCCCCGACGCCCCAGCTCCGGAGCCGGTCCACGGCGCGGATGACCAGGTCGTCGAGGCCGGCCACGGCCTCGGGGCTGAGGGCCGTCTCGGTGGCCAGCTCGGCGGGCTGGAGGCCCACGGCCACCGTCTCCTCCGGGAGCGTCCCCCGGAGCGAGGCCAGGGCCAGGACCTCCCGGATGCCCACCTGGTGCGTCGAGATCTTGCCGTCCAGGAAGAGCGGGAGGTCGTCCCGCTCCAGGACCACCGTCTCGCCGGGCTCGTCGCCCACGTCGATGGCGTCCAGCAGGAGCAGCCGGTCGGCGTCCTCCACGGCGGGCAGGAGCATCATGCCCCACGTGCCGCCGTCCAGCAGCTCCACGTCGGGAGAGAGGCTCCACTCCTCCCGCAGCCGGGCCAGCGCCGCCAGCCCGATCCCGTCGTCCGCCAGCAGGGGGTTGCCCAGCCCGATCACCACGACCCGCGAGCCGGCGCCGGGCGGGGCGTCTCCGGGTCGGGGCCGGCGTCCTCCACCGGCCTCACCCGGGTGCTCACTCCTCATCGACGAACTCCTGGTCCCGGGGCAGGAACCGGCCGCCGCTCACCATGGAGGAGACGGTGCCCGTCGATTCCGTCAGCTCCGCCCGGATGGTCAGGTAGACGTGGATCGGAATGAAGATGAGGAAGACCCACGTCAGGACGTGGTGCACCAGGCGCGTGTACTGGACGCCGCCCAGGAGCCCGTTCACCCAGGAGAAGGCCGCGTAGAAGAAGCCGTCGGGATTGGCCTGTCCGTACATGGCGAAGCCGGTGAGCACCATCACCACGGTCACCGCGTACAGGCCGGTGTAGGAAATCTGCTGGATGGGGTTGTGCCCCATGTACTCCGGCTCCTCGTCCCCGACCATCATGTAGTGCTTCACGATCTTCCACATGTTGACCCAGTCCTCCCGTCGGAACGGGAAGAGGGCCCGCCAGCTCTCGAACTTGTTGCCGACGAAGAGCCAGTAGACCCGGACGATGCCGGTGGCCACCAGCAGGCCGGCCGCCGCGAAGTGGATGAAGCGCATCCACCCCATCAGGTAGTGGTTGGCCGGCTCGCCAGTGGTCATGAAGTACGGGGCGCCGATGTAGAAGCCGGTGACGACGAGGGCGACGATGGCCACGGCGGCCACCCAGTGCATGGCGCGAATGGGCCAGTGCCACAGGTAGACCCACTCGTAGTCGCCCTCGGGCGGCCTCGGGATGGCGGCCAGACCGGGCTGCTCCGTCCGCTCGGGCTCGTGCGTGCTCTGGCGTCCCCCGCGTTCCTCCCGCTCGGTGCTCACGACGCACCTCCCGCCTCCACCTCATCGGCGGCGTCCGAGGGTCGACCGACCTCGTCGTCGGCCACGTCCGGAGGGCTCCCGAACCCCAGGCCGGTACCGTGGTCCAGCCGCACCTTCGTCACGACGTTTCCGCGGTCGTCCAGGACGTGGGCCCCGCAGGCCATGCAGGGGTCGAAGGAGTGGACCGTCCGGAGCAGCTCGATCGGCTCCTCGGGATCGACCAGCGGGTGGTTGTCCACCAGGGAAGCCTCGTAGGGCCCCATCTGCCCCTCGGCGTCCCGCGGCGAGCAGTTCCAGGTGCTGGGCACGACGCACTGGTACTTCGAGATCTCGCCGTTCTCGATGCGCACCCAGTGGCCCAGCGAGCCCCGGGCCGCGTCGCAGTAGCCGTATCCGCGTGCCGACTCCGGCCACGTCTCCGGCTCCCACTTCTCGCCGTTGAACGTTTCCGTGTCGCCGCCCCGGATGCGCTCCACGAGCCGGTCGTACCAGTCCTCCATCTTGCGGGCCAGCAGCACCGTCTCGGCGCCGCGCGCGGCCGTCCGTCCCAGGGTGGAGAAGAGGGCCTCGGGGCCCACCTCGAGCCGACCCAGGGCCTCGTCGACGATGGCCTGGATGTCCTCGTGGCCCGAGGCGTAGCCCACCAGCATCCTGGCCAGGGGTCCGACCTCCATGGGGCGCCCGTCGTAGCGGGGCGCCTTCATCCAGGTGTACTTCTCCTCGTCCTGGAGGTACTCCCAGGGCGGCTCGGGGCCCGTGTAGTTCGGCGTCGTCTCGCCGTCGTAGGGGTGGAGCCCCGTTCCCGGTCCGTCCTCGTAGCTGTACCAGGAGCTGTCCACGTACTCCCTCACCAGCGAGGGGTCGTACTCGTGCACCGTGGACAGGTCGTTGTCGAGGATGATCCCCCGCGGGAAGTACAGGGAGTCGAGGTCGCGGACGTCGTTCTCGGGGAATTCGCCGCACGCCATGTAGTTGGGCACGCCGCCGCCGATGGACGCCCACTCCTTGTAGAACGACGCGATGGTCAGCAGGTCCGGCCAGTACACCTGCTCCACGAAGCGCCGGGCCCGGCCGATCATGTCGTGGATGTCCGTGAGGCTCTCGGCGTTGATCGTGGCCGTGTCGTCCAGGTTGATGGCCGAGGCCATGCCGCCCACGACGAAGTTCGGGTGCGGGTTCTTGCCGCCGAAGATCGCGTGGATGCGGATCACGTCCCGCTGCCAGTCCAGGGCCTCCAGGTAGTGGGCCACCGCCATCAGGTTGGCCTCCGGAGGCAGGCTGTAGGCCTCGTGCCCCCAGTAGGCGTTGGCGAAGATCCCCAGCTGGCCGGACTCGGCGAACGTCTCCAGCCGGTCCTTGATCTCCCGGAAGTAGTTCCGGGAGTGCTTCGGCCAGGGGGAGACCTCTCCGGCGAGATCCGCGGTGGCAACCGGATCCGCCTCCAGGGCGCTCATCACGTCCACCCAGTCCAGGGCGTGGAGGTGATAGAAGTGGATCACGTGATCCTGGATGGTCTGGATGCCGTGTACGATGTTCCGGATGATGTTGGCGTTCGGCGGAATCCGGATGTCCAGGGCGTCCTCCACGGCACGGAGCGACGCGATGGCGTGCACCACGGTGCACACCCCGCAGATCCGCTGGGTGAAGGCCCAGGCGTCGCGGGGGTCCCGCCCCTCCATGATGGTCTCGATGCCCCGGAACTGGGTGGACGAGGCCCAGGCGTCCTGAATCCGTCCGTTCTCCTGCCGGGCCTCGATCCGGAGATGTCCCTCGATCCGCGTGATCGGGTCGACGACGACTCTAGGCATGGGTCACTCCCTCTCTTCCGCGTTCGTTTCGCCCCTCTCGGGCGAGCTCTCGCCGCCGCCCTGGTCCGCCACCGGCAGCTCCCGTCCCTTCTTCTTTTCCCGCATGCGCTGCACGCCCGTGGCGATCGCGTGCGCGCCCACACCGGCGGCCGCCCCCACGGCCAGCCCGAGGCCGATCTCGTCGGCCGTACGCTCGACGCCGAACCCGGCCACGCCGGGCAGCCTCTCGTAGAAGGGGGTCATGGAGTCCCAGAAGTAGGGCTCGGTGCACCCGATGCACGGGTGGCCGGCGCCGATGGGCCAGTCCGTGCCGGAGTTCCACTGGAAGATCGGGCATGGGGAGAACGTCGCCGGCCCCTTGCAGCCCACCTCGTACAGGCACCAGCCCCGCCGCGCGCCCTCGTCGTCGAACTCCTGCACGAACTGCCCGGCGTCGTAGTTGGCCCGCTTCGGGCACTGGTCGTGGATGCGGGCGCCGTAGGCGAAGAGCGGCCGCCCCTCGCCGTCCAGGTCCGGCATGCTCCCGAAGGTGAGGTAGTGCACCAGGGTGGCGGTGACGGTGTCCGCGATGGGCGGACAGCCCGCGAGGTTCACCACCGGCCTGTCCGTGACGATCTCGTCCGTCCGGACCGCACCGGTGGGATTCGGATCGGCGGCCTGGACGCTGCCGTAGTGGGCGCAGGCGCCCACCGCGATCACGCCGGCGGCGCCCTCGGCCGCCTCCACCAGAACGTCGTGGGCGGTGCGTCCCCCCATCGTGGTGTAGACGCCGCCCTCGTTCATGGGCACCGAACCGGTGACAACGAGCAGGTACTCGCCCCGCTTCTCCTCCATGGTCTGCTGCAGGACTTCCTCGGCCCGATGTCCGGCCGCCGCCATCAGCGTGTGCTGGTAGTCCAGCGACACCTTGTTCAGGATCAGGTCGCCGATGGTCGGCGACTCCGACCGGAGGACGCTCTCCACGCAGCCCGTGCACTCCTGCAGCTGCAGCCAGATGACGCTGGGCCGCTGCTGCTCGGAGAGGGACTGCATGATCGCGGGACCCATGGCGCTCCCGACCCCGAGGATCACGCCCATCTCTCCGCAGTAGGTCAGGAATTCCCGGCGGTTGATGCCCTGGCGCTCCAGGTTCTCGCCCAGGGTCTCGTCGTTCTTCCACGCGAACTCGTTGGGGACGAACATCGCTGCCTCCCGGAATGATGGACGCTCCGGCGACATGCGCCGGTCGGAGAGGCCGGGGCCGGTCCGCGGGCTGCCACCCTCTCAAGCTCGCTTGGGAAGCTAGAGTCCGCGATAGGAGGCGTCTGTCGGGGCCCGCCCGGAGAGGAATGTGGGAGATTCCGCCGCGACGGTGTGGGGAGGCTCCCCGCGCCGGCCGAAAGGCACCGACGGCCGGTCGGGCGGCAGGCGACCTCCTCCCGCCGAGCGAACCGTGCGTTCGGATCCCTCCGGACGGGAGTGGCGCCGCTGGCGTGGGAAATCTCCCTACAGCAGGAGAGCGACAGCTCCCTCGCGCGCGGGACCTCGAAGCCCCCTATCCGGTTACATGTCATCTGATTGGATGACAGTATCCGGCGGGCAACCATCCCCCGCCCACGGGACAGGCGGGTTGATCGAGGAAAAAGGGCTTGATTAGCTTGTGGGCGGTCAATGTTCTGGGCCGCGTCCGTCACAGGATGCTGACGCCCTGGGAACGGGGAGTCCGGCGTCTCCTGCGGGAGAGCGCTCGGTGGGGACGGACTGCCGTGAGACGGGAAACAGACGAAGGAGTGGGCCATGACGACGGAGAGCGGGAAACGGATCCGTAGAGCCCTTCTTCTCCTGCCGGTCGCCGCAGCACTCGCGCTGACCGGGTGCGTGGACGAGAAGGTCGTCTTCCAGGAGCGTCCCCTCTTCGAGCAGCCCGCCAGCGCGGCCGAGGGCTTCCTGGGCTACAGCCAGCAGGACGCCAAGCTCACGGTCTGCGGCAACTGCCACGTCGGCACCCAGAACGCCTGGGAGGAGTCGGGCCACGCCGCCGCCTGGGAGGGGCTGCAGAGCAGTGGGGGCGCCCAGGACTTCTGCGAGGGCTGCCACACGGTGAACGAGCGGGGCAACTCCTTCGAGGGCGACGCCGGCTTCGCGGCCATGGGCTCCGACCGCTACCACGACGTCCAGTGCGAGTCGTGCCACGGCCCGGGCCAGACCCACGTCGAGAACCCCGACGGAAACCAGCCCCTGGCCAGCATCCAGGCCGGGGTGGACCTGGAGACCGGATGCGGTGAGTGCCACTCCGGCGCCCACCATCCCTTCACCAACCAGTGGGCCCAGTCCGCCCACGGCATCGCCTCGGTGAAGGACCGGCCGTACGTGAGCGGCTCCTGCCTGGACTGCCACGAGGGCGAGGCCGCCATGCAGAACACGTTCGGCGAGACGGCCAACTTCGTCGGCAAGGACGACGACCAGCGCTCGTCCATCACCTGCGCCGTCTGCCACGATCCCCACGGCTCCGAGAACGCCGCTCAGCTCCGCGCCCCGGTGGACGTGGCCAGCGAGGAGCATCTCTGTGTGCGGTGCCACTCGCAGCGGGGCACGCCCGGACTGACGCAGCCCAACCTGCACGGCCCCCACGGCTACCAGGGCAACCTGGTGCTGGGCGAGGACATCGGGTGGATCCCGCCCAACGCGGACCTCAGCGGCACCTTCGCCTCCACCCACGGTACCGAGGGCAACCCGGAGCTGTGCGCCACCTGCCACGTGGCACAGCGGACCATCACCGACGAGGAGGGCGACTTCCAGGTGGAGGCCGTGGGCCACACCTTCGAGGCCACCCCCTGCCTGGACGACCAGGGCCTGCCGCGTGAGAACTGCACCATCCAGGAGCAGAACTTCGAGGCCTGCGCCACCAGCGGGTGTCACGGCAACGCCGAGACGGCCCGGAACCTGTTCGTCACGTCGAAGAACGGAATCAACGACCTGCTGGATCAGCTCTGGACGGACACCGACGACGATCACAACCTGGAGACCACCGACGACGGACTGCTGCCCCAGGTTCTGGCCGCGCAGGGCGAGGGCGAGATCAACCCGGCCGACAGCACGTTCACCACGGCCGAGGGCGCGCTGTGGAACGCCCAGGTGGCGCACACCCAGGACCGGCTGTACTGGGGCGACTTCACCGTCGGCTCGAACCCGACCCACTTCGGGGCCCACAAGGGCAGCGGCGACGGCGTCCACAACCCGTTCCTGCTGGAAGCCCTGCTCAGGGCCTCCATCGACGCGGTGGAGAACGAGTACGGCGTGACCGCCAGCGCCACCGTCCAGCGCTTCTCCACACCTCCGCCCGGGATCGACGTCAACCTCAGCAGCGGCTCCGAGTAACGGCACGGGAGCGGGAATCGGTGACGTGCGCGGTTCCGCCACCGGGAGCGCGCTCCTCCCGATCCTGACGGCCCTGGCCGCGGTGGCCCTCCACCCCGGGATCGCCGCGGCGCAGGAGGCGGAGGCCGGCGCCGGCGACACGACGTTCGTCGCCGACGGGGACACGGTACCCTTCCGGCACGCCGAGCACACGGAGGTGGCGTGCACCGACTGCCACTCCACGGAGGAGGGGCACGGGACGCTCACGGTCACGTCGATCCGCGGCTGCCGCTCCTGCCACCACTCCGGGTCCACCGCGGAGCCCTGCACCGACTGCCACGAGCGTTCGGAGCTCCGCGCGGCGGGGTCGTATCCCGTCACCAGCGACCTGGTGATGTCGGTGGACACGGTCCGCGGACGCGATCTCCCCTTCGATCACGCCTCCCACGAGGATCTCGAGTGCGCGGAGTGCCACTCGGACGGAACCGAGCTGTCGGCCGGCTCCGTCCGGTGCGCCGAGTGCCACGAGGAGCACCACGGCGCCGAAGTGCGATGCGTCTCCTGTCACCGGGAAGCACCGGAGGAGACCCACACCCTGGCCGTCCACGCCACGTGCTCGGGGAGCGGCTGCCACGAGGCCGCGACCCTGCCGGTCACGACCAGGACCATGGCGCGTAGCCCGCGGAACGTCTGTCTCACCTGCCACCAGGACCAGGTAGACCACCGTCCCGGGGAGCGGTGCGCCCGCTGTCACCTCCTCCCGGAGGGAGAGGGAGGCGGTACGCCGTGACCCGCACGCCGCACATCCCACGGCGCCGGTGGCTCCTGTCCCTGGGCGTTGGGTTCCTGGCGCTGGCCCTGCTGCCGGGGGCGGTCCCGGCCCAGGACTTCCGCGGACACGCCTGGGCCACGGCCCGCACGGTGGAGGTCCGCCCCATCGCCCAGGACACGGTGGCCCGGAGCCAGGTCACGGAGCTGCCCGGCGGCGGGTTGGCCTACCAGGGTCGGCCGGTGACGTGCAGGGGCGACGAGTGCACCTTCTACCGCTCGTCCCCCTCCGAGCACGCGCTGCACACGACCCAGGACCTCCGCTTCACCGCCTGGGGCTTCGGCCTGGAGGGCCTGTCCGCCACGGTGCACGTCCGGGGCCGGCAGGACGTGGGCGGCGACTTCACCTGGCCCCGGAGCGACGACCCCTTCGACGCCATCGTCGCTTACGCGCAGTACAACCGGCCCGATCTGCGCGTACGGCTGGGGCGCCAGCGGACCCGGTCGGGCCTGGGCTTCGCCAGCTACGACGGGGCCAGCGTGTTGGCCGAGCCCCTGGACGGCCTGTCGCTGGAGGCCTACGGCGGCCGGAGCCTGGCCCGCGGCCTGCACGATCCGCGGAACGAGGCCCTGGAGGGCGTGGAGGACTTCCTGCCGGACCGTGACGCCTGGCTCCTGGGCGCCGCGGCCACCGTGGAGGGAGGGGCCGGGAGCTCGCTCACGGCCCGGTATCAGAGGGAGATCTTCTCCAACCGTGCCGCGCTGCTCTCCGAGCGGGCCTCGGTCGACGGCCGCACCTCCGTCCTGGCGCCGGTGCGCCTCACGGGCTCGATGGACTACGACTTCGCGCGGGGAGAGATCGGCAAGTCGCACCTGTCGGCGGAGCTCCCGGTGACGGACGACCTGGTCCTGGAAGCCCGCGGTCGCCGCTACATGCCCTACTTCGAGCTGTGGACCATCTGGGGCCTGTTCAGCCCGGTGGCCTATCACGAGGGGCGGCTCGGCGCATCGTGGTCGGCCACCTCCGACCTCGGTCTGCAGGTGAGCGGGGGCGCCCGGAGCTACGAGGACACCCACACCGACCCGATCCTGGGCCCGGTGGAGGACGACGCGTGGTTCGCCTCCGCCTCCGGCCGCTGGTCGCCGGCGTCGGACCTGCGCCTCCACGGCCGCTACCGGGTGGAGCGCGGCGCCGGGGCCTTCCTCAGCTCCGGAGAGCTGGGCGGTCGGTGGCGAGCCTCCGACCTGCTGGCGCTGCGCCTGGACCTGACGGCGAGCCAGCAGATCGAGGAGTTCCGGATCGGCGAAGGCATGCTGGCCGGCGGCACGGCATCCGTTGAGCTCCGTCCGCTGGACGGTGTGCGGCTGGACACGGGCGTCTCCGTGTACCGCCAGTACTTCGACAACCGCCCCAGCGCCGTCGACTGGAATCAGCTCCGCGGGTGGAGCACCCTGCGCCTGGACCTGGGCGGCGACCCCGCGCTGGAGGGGCGCTGACCGGTGGAGACCCGCGCCCGGACCTCCGTCCGCGTCACCGCCCTCGCGCTCGCGCTGGGGGTCGTCGCCCTGGCCGGCGCGGTGGCGTACGCCGGGAGCGACGCGGCCTCCGCGGCGGCACTCGCGGACCCCGCGCCGACGCCGTCGACGGCGCGCGGCGGAGGGGCGGAACCGGCCGCCGCCGACACCTCGGAGGGCTTCCCGCACGAGGAGCACGCGGGACTGTTCGCCCTGTGCACGGGGTGCCACGGGGGAATCGGCCGCGGCGACACGGCCTCCTTCTACCCGGAGCCGGAGTCCTGCGCCAACTGCCACGACGGGGAGCAGGAGGAACGGGTGGAGTGGGCGGGGCCGGAGCGCCGGGTCAGCGGGCTCACCTACGACCACGGTGAGCACGCCGCCGAGCTGGAGCGGGAGGGCGAGGAGCCGGCCGCCTGCGAGTCGTGCCACACGCCGGCCGGCGCGACGCGCATGGCGGTGGCCCGGCGGGCCGTACCGGAGCGGTGCCTGAGCTGTCACGAGCACGAGGCCCGGGACCACTACGTGGACGCCAGCTGCGCCACCTGCCACCGGCCGCTGGCCGAGACAGGCTTCGGCCGTGCTCGCATCGCTTCCCTGCCCGAGCCGGACGACCACGACCGTAGCGCCTTCCTGGCCGAGGCCCACGGCGAGTCGGCGGAGCGCACGGTGACCACCTGCCAGACCTGCCATACGCAGGAGCGCTGCACCAGCTGCCACGTGGAGGGTTCGGAGCGGGAGGCGGTGGCCTCGATGCCCGTCGCGCCGGCCGGGATGGAGCTTCCCGACCTCGCCGCCCGCTACCCGACGCCGGAGACCCACGAGTCGGAGGGCTGGCTGGACGCGCACGGCGAGCGGGCCCGCCCCGGTGAGTGCTCCACCTGCCACACGCGCCAGAGCTGCACGACCTGTCACCGCGACGTTCCCTCTTCCGCCGTGGCCCGGCTGCCGGACGCCGGGGAGACGGACGCGCCGGGCGTCGAGGTGCACCGCCGCGCCCCGGCGTCCCACCGCTCGCTCGACTTCCCGACGGACCACGGCGACCTGGCGGCCGCCGATCCGGGGAGCTGCACGTCCTGCCACACGGAGGCCACCTGCACCGACTGCCACGCGGGGGGCGTGGCCGGCGCCGGTGACGCGGCGGGACGGCGGAGCTCGCCGGCGGTGGGCTCGCCCGCCAGCGCGGGCGGGGTCGGGGGAGGCCCGTCCCCCGGGGGGTGGACGGGCGGTCCGGCCGTCCCTGCCCGGGACACCACTCATGCCGACACCACCGTCGCGGACACGAGCTCCGACGGAGACGCGACGGCCACGCCGTGGCCCGGCGCCACCCCGCGGAGCGAGCCCGGCGGCTTCCACCCCGAGAACTTCATGGCGCGGCACGCCTCCGCCGCGTACGGGAACCGCATGGAGTGCTCGACGTGCCACAGCACGGGAGCCTTCTGCCGGGAGTGCCACCAGCAGACCGGCATGGGCAGCAGCGGCCGCATCGGACCGGGCTTCCATGACGCCCAGCCCCTCTGGCTGCTGCGCCACGGACAGGCGGCGCGCCAGTCGCTCGAGAGCTGCGCCAGCTGCCATCGCCAGAGAGACTGCATCCAGTGCCATTCCATCACGGGAGCATTCAGCGTGAGCCCCCACGGACCGGAGTTCGACGCCCAGCAGTACGCCGACCGGAACCGGCAGGTGTGCCTCGCCTGCCACCTCTCGGATCCCCTGGGAGGTGGCTCGTGACGATGGACCGCGTGCGACAGTCCCCCGGCGGACGGCCGCGGCTCGCCGCCGTGACCGCGGTCCTCCTGGTGGCCCTCCTCCCGGTCGTCGCGGGATGCGGCGGAGAGGGCGGAGGGGCCGGCGACGGGAGCGGCGAGAGCCGCTTCTCCATCGGCGGGCGCGGGCTCAACGAGGCCGTGGACAGCGTACGCTCCTCCCGGCGCCGGCCCCCGACCGGAGGGATGGGCGCCGGGAGCGGCGCCTCCCAACGCTCGAGCCTGCCGCCGGAGATCCAGTCCGCCCTGGACAGCGGCAACGTGGCCTACCGGGCCGGGAACTACCGCGCGGCCCTTGAGCAGTTCGAGTCGCTGGCCGAGGAGCATCCCGACGTCCGGGCCGCCTGGTTCGGGGTCTTCATGGCCCACCGGGCCCTGGGGAACACCGCCGCCGCCGACAGCGCCATGCGGCGAGCCGGCATGGGCTCCTCCGACGCCACGGAGCTGCACGGATCGGCGGCCGACAGCGGGACCAGCACCGCCCCGCATCCTCCCATGACCGACACCACGGACTCGCCGATCTGACGTCCCCGTCGGGTGCGCGTCCCGACGGCCCTTCCCGCCCGGCCCGCCCTCCGCGTGGGAAGTCTCCCCACATCGGACCTCCCCGATTCCCGCCGAGACCGATCCCGCTGCTCCCGACAGATCCCCGGGCCCCTCGGCCCTACGTTCCCGACGGAATTTCGGCCCGGCAGCGTCCTCCTCGGCGGCACGGACGCCGCCGGGCCGCGCTGCGGACCATCCGGAACGGACGCTCTCCATGAACGCACGACCAGACGCGGCACCGGGCGGCGGGGCCGATTTCACGGCCCCGGAGGAGTCCCGTGAGCCCGGAGCCGCGGAGGACAGCTACCTGGCCCGGCTCCTGGCGGCCGAGTCCCGGCTGGAGGCCTCGCTCGCCGAGGAGCGTCGCCGCGCCGATGCCATGATCGAGAGCGCCCGGGAGCAGGCCCGGGCCGTCCGCCGGGACGGGGCCGCCCGGCTCGAAGAGGAGCTCGTGGAGATGCGGTCGCGGGTCCGGGACGAGCACCGGGAGGCCGTCGAGGAGATCCGGCGCCGCGCAGAGCGACGGGCGCGCCGCTACCGCGAGACCACGGACGAGACGGTGGAGAAGCTGGCCCGGGCCGTGGCCGAGAGGCTCGTGGGGGACCCGCCGTGATCCTCACCATGTCCCGAGTTCGGATTCTCGGTCCGCGCCATCGCCTGTCCGAGATGGTGGGGGTCCTCCAGGACGCCGGCACGGTCCACCTGACCCGGCCGTCGGCAGAGGCCCTGCACCCGGTACCGGAGTCCCTCCATCGGGACGAGGAGTCCCGGCTGCGCGAGGCGCTCGAAAACGTCGAGGCGACGCTGGAGGCCCTTCCGGTGCAGGACGTGCAGCCGGAGATTCCCGACGCGATCTCCGCCGAGGACCTCCGTCGCTGGGAGCAGCTGGCGGAGCGTCTCCGCCGCCGGGCCGAGGACCTGACCGGACGCGCCCGGGAGCTGGAGCGGCGCGCGGTCGACCTCGACCGCTTCCTCGACCTCTTCCGGCGATTCGGCGATCTGCTGCCGGAGGAGCCGGGGAACGACGGTGTCCGCAGCTGGTTCCTGGTGCTCCGCACCGGGGGCTCCGACAGCACGGACCGCCTGCGGGGAGCGCTGGAGGAGAAGCTCGGCGAGGGCTTCGAGCTCACGGTGGGCGAGGAGCGGGGCGAGGGTCGGGCCGCCGTGCTCCGCGCCTCCGGGGAGGCCGCCCGGGGCATCGACGACGTCCTGTCCGGCGCCGGCGTCGAGGAGGTGGGGCTCCCGACGCGACTCCCGGGAGGAGCGTCCCTGGCGGGGGCCACCGACGCCATGCGGGAGCGCAGGAGCGAGCTGCGCGACAAGGTGCAGCGCCTGGAGCGGGAGCGGCAGGGGCTGGCGGCCGAGCACGGCCCCGGCCTCCTGGGCGTCCGGCTGGCCATCCGTGACCGACTGGCCCGGATCGAGGCCCTGCGCACGGCCGCCCGGACGGATCGGGCCTTCGTACTGGAGGGCTGGGTCCCGGAGGAGGAGCTGGACGGGCTCCGCCAGCGCATTGAGAACGACTTCGGCGACGCCGCGGCGCTGGAGAAGATCGCCACGGAGAAGTGGCGGGGCGAGCAGGCCCCCGTCGCCCTCTCCAATCCGCGCATCTTCCGCCCCTTCGAGGCCGTGACCCGGATGCTCCCGCTCCCGACCTACGGCAGCATCGACCCGACGCCCTACGTGGCCGTCTTCTTCCCCATGTTCTTCGGCATCATCCTGGGGGACGTGGCCTACGGGCTGACCCTCGGGGCGCTGGCGGCCTGGCTCCACCACCGATCGGACGCCGACTCCATCCTGCGCTCGGTCTCCGAGGTCGCCGGCGCGTGCGCCGCCTTCACGGTGGTCTTCGGCTTCGTGTACGGCGAGTTCCTGGGCGACCTGGGACACCGCGTGTTCGGCCTCGAGCCGCTGATCTTCGACCGCGAGGACGCGCTGATCCCCTTCCTGGGGCTGGCGGTGGCCCTGGGCGTCGTGCACGTGCTCATCGGCTTCATCCTCGGCGCGGTCTCCTCCGTCCGGGACGAGCCCAGGGAAGCCGTGGGCAGGGGGCTCTACGCCCTCATGGTCGTCCTCGTGGCCGTGGCGCTTCTGGCCGCCGTCCGGATCCTCCCGGGCGCCTTCTTCACCCCCGCCGTCGTGGCGCTCCTGGTGGCCTTCCCCGTGCTGATCATCGTCGAGGGGGTGCTGGCACCGGTGGAGCTCATCTCCACGCTGGGGAACGTCCTCTCCTACGCCCGCATCATGGCCCTGGGCACGGCCTCCGTCGTCATGGCCGTGGTGGCGAACGAGCTGGTGGGAACGGTGGGGAGCGCCCTGGTGGGAGCCCTCTTCGGCCTCCTCTTCCACCTGGTGAACTTCGCCCTGGGAGTGTTCGGTCCCACCATTCACGGGCTCCGGCTCCACTACGTGGAATTCTTCGACAAGTTCTACAGCCCCGGCGGCGAGCAGTACCGCCCCTTCCGGCACGTCCGGTCCGAGGACCGGGCCGCCGCTTCCCTGGACACCTGACGAACACCTGAAAGGACGCCTGCCATGAACGACGTCTTCTGGCTGACGCTGAGCGCCGCGCTGGCGGTGGGGATTCCCGCCCTGGCCACGGCGTGGGCACAATCGAAGATCGGCTCCTCCGTGGCCGCCACCCTGGCGGAGAAGCCGGAGCTGAGCACCACCGCGATCCTCATGATCGCGATTCCGGAGACCATGGTCGTCCTGGGGTTCGTGGTGGCGCTCGTCATCATGCTCCAGGGCGGCGGAGGCTGAGACCGGCGTGGGCATCGACGCACTGCTCCGGGAGCTGCGGGAGCGCTCCCGGGAGGAGGAGGCCGAGATCCGGCGGGAGGCCGAGGAGCAGGCCGAGCGGATCGTCGAGGAGGCGCGCCGGGAGGCCGAGAAGCGGCGACGGGAGGCGCTGCAGGAGGCCGAGGACGAGCTCCGGGAGGAGCTGCGCGCCGAGCGGGAGCGGGAGGAGAACGACGTCCGCCGGCAGGTGATGGAGGCCCGGGAGGAGCTGCTCGATCGCGTGCGTGAGACGGCCCGGGAGCTGCTGGACGAGGCCGCCGCCTCCGGGGCGTACCGCCGCGAGCTCCCCGCCCGGATCCGGGAGGCGCTCGCCTGTCTGCCGGAGGACCGCGAGGTCGTGCTCCGCTGCCCGCCGTCGCTGGAAGAGGCGATTCGGGAGGCCCTCTCCGGCACGGACGGCCGGGTCCGCGTCGAGACCGACGACGAGGGGGCGGGCTTCCGGGCCAGCACGCCCGGCGGGACGATCACCGCCGACGCCTCCCTGGCACGCCGGCTGGAGCGTGACTGGACCGACCTGGCCCCCATGGTACTGGAGAAACTGGAGGAGCGATGGGCGGAGACTGGGGACCGCTGAACGCCCGCTCCCGCGGGCTCGGGTCGACCCTCCTGCCGCGCTCCTCGATCGGGGACGCGGCCGGGACCGGCTCACCCGGTGAGCTCGCCGGTCGGCTGTCCCGGGCCGGATATCCTCCGGACCGTGGGGACCTGCCCTCCACGGCACGCGGGCTGGACCGGGCCGTCGGACGGGTCCACGGCTGGCGCCTCACGGTTCTCCATCGATGGGCGGGCGACCTCCGTGAGCTGCTTCCCGTGGTGTTCGAGGCGGAGGACCGGCGGAGCCTGCGCGCTCTCCTCCGCGGGGTCCGGGAGGGAGCGAGCCCGGAGCGTCGGCTGCGGGGCCTCGTCCCCACCCCGACCCTGCCCCGAACGGCCCTGGAGCGTATGGCGGAGACGAGCAGCATCGAGGATCTCTCCCAGCTGCTGCGGGACGAGGCACATCCCCTGGCCGGTGCGCTGAGGGACACGGCGAGTCCGCCCCTCTCCCCGGCGGACCTCTACGACGCGGAGCTGGCGCTGGACCGGGCCTTCGCGCAGAGGGCGACCGGAGCCGCCTCTGGGGACCGGGAGCTCCAGCGGTTCGCGGCCCGGATCGTGGACCGGACCAACGCATGGACGCTCCTCCTGGCCGACGCCGCCGAGGGAGAGCCGGGCCCCGGGGACCTCCGCCTCCCGGGCGGCGAGGCGTTCCCGGAGGAGCAGTTCACCAGCATCTACGGGGTCGAGGACGGGGAGGAGCGGCGGCGGCTCGTGGCGGAGCAGCTGGACGGCCGCGGCGGCGAACTGCTCTCCGATCCGACGGTCCCCCCCTCGCGGCTGGGCGACCACCTCCTGGAGAGCGACATTCGCTGGACCCGCGAACGGGCCCTCCGGTCTCCCCTGGGCCCGTGGCCGTTCCTCCACCTGGTCCTCCGGTCCCGCGCCGAGAGCCGGGACCTCAGGAGCCTGGTGTGGTCGGCGGCCATGGGTGCGCCGGCTTCCGCCTTCCGACCGGTGACCCCGTCGTGAACGGCGCCGTCGACGAGGGATCGGTCCGGGTCGTGGCCCGGCCCGAGACGTCCCGGGGCTTCCGGCTGGCCGGCCTGCCCGTCCGGCCCGCCACCGACGGCCCCGGTGCCGAAGAGGTGACCCGACGTCTCGCCAGTCAGGACGACGTGGCCGTGATCTTCGTCCAGCGCGAGCTGTTCGACGGCCTCGGCGAGGGGCTCCGCCGCTCCCTGGAGGCCACCTCCGTCCCGGTGGTGGTCCCCTTCCCCGATCCCTCGTGGGAGGAGGCCGGACCGTCGGAGGAGTGGGTCGTGGAGCTGCTGAGGCGCGCCGTGGGGTACCGGGTGCAGCTGCGATGAGCGGCGCCGACGGCGGCGGGAGAGACGGGGCCGCGGAGGCCCGGGTGACGCGGGTGGCCGGCGCCCTGGTGGAGGCGGCTCCGCTGCCCGCCGCGGCGCTCTACGAGCAGGTGCTCGTCGGCGAGTCGGGCCTGGCCGGCGAAGTGATCCGAACCCGGGGCGAGATCGCCGTCGTCCAGCTGTTCGAGGACAGCGACGGGCTGGAGCTGGGCGAGCCGGTGGAGCGCACCGGGTCCACGCTCACCGCGGAGCTCGGCCCCGGGCTCCTGGGCTCGGTGCTGGACGGCGTCGGGCGGCCGCTCGAGCTGATCGCCGACGAGACCGGGCCGTTCATCGAACCGGGGAGTAGCGCCCGGACCCTGGACCGGGAGCGGACCTGGGCCTTCACGCCGGAGCGATCCGCCGGCGAGGAGGTGGCGCCGGGCGACGTCCTGGGACACGTCCGGGAGACCCCGGAGATCGCCCACCAGGTGCTGGTGCCACGCGATGGAGGCGGAATCCTGGCCGGGATCGACGGCGGGGAGTACGCGGTGGACGAGCCCATCGGCCGGATGGAGGACGGCCGCGAGCTCACCCTCCTCCGCCGGTGGCCGGTGCGCCGACCGCGTCCCGCCGGGGAGCGCCTCCCGGCCGACCGCCCCTTCGTCACCGGCCAGCGCGTCTTCGACCTCCTCTTTCCCGTGGCCGAAGGGGGGAGCGTCTCGGTGCCGGGCGGCTTCGGCACCGGGAAGACCGTGGTGGAGCAGACCCTGGCCCGGTACGGCGACGCCGACGTCATCGTCTACGTGGGCTGCGGCGAGCGGGGCAACGAGATGGCGGAGCTGCTGTCGGAGTTTCCCGAGCTGGAGGACCCGAGGACGGGCCGCCCCCTCATGGAGCGGACGGTCCTGGTGGTGAACACCTCGAACATGCCCGTCGTGGCCCGTGAGGCGTCGGTCTACCTGGGGATCACCATCGCCGAGTACTACCGGGACATGGGCCTCCGGGTGGCGCTGCTGGCCGACTCGATCTCGCGGTGGGCCGAGGCGCTGCGGGAGATCAGCTCGCGACTCCAGGAGATGCCGGGGGAGGAGGGCTACCCCACCTACCTGGCCGACCGGCTCGGCAAGATTTACGAGCGGTCGGGCCGCGTCCGGGTGCCGGGCTCGCCCGAGCGGGCCGGTGCCCTCACCCTGATCACCGCCGTCTCGCCTCCCGGGGGCGACTTCTCGGAGCCGGTGACCCAGGCCTCCCTGCGGGTGGCCGGCGGCGTGTGGGCGCTGGACAGCGAGCTGGCCAACCAGCGGCACTATCCCGCCGTGGACTGGGAGACCAGCTACAGCCTGTACGAGGAGCAGACCGGGGAGTGGTTCGCCGGGGAGGTGGCCCCGGACTGGCCCGAGGTGCGCCGCGACGCGCTGGAGCTCCTGGACCGGGAGCGGGACCTGCGGGAGATCGTGAACCTGGTGGGACCCGAGTCCCTGGAGGACGACGACCGCCTCCTCCTGGAGGCCGCGCGCATGCTGAGGGAGCTGGTCCTGGCCCAGAACGCCTTCGACCCCGTGGACGCCTACTCCCCGCCGGAGAAGACCCATCTCCTGACCTCCCTGATCCTGGACTACCGCCGGGCGGCCGCCGACGTCCTGGAGGAGGGCGTGGAGTTCGTCCGCCTGAAGACGGGGCCGGTGAGGGAAGCCGTGCGGCGCGTGCGCCAGGCGCCGGAGGACGAGCTCGATGAGCGCGCCCGTCGCGCGCAGGAGCTGGTGGCAGAGGTTCCCCGCGGGGAGCCCGCCGGCGGTACCGGGAAGCCAACGGACGAGGCGCCGGAACGCGGGGACGACGGGGAGCCGGAGCCGCCGGAGGAGGAGGGCGGACCGTGACGATTCCCCGAGTTCACCACGGTGTCGCCGCGGCACGGGGCCCCCTGCTCTTCCTGGACGGCACCCGCCGGGCCGTCATGGGCGAGTGGGCGGAGATCGAGACCGAGGAAGGGCGGTCCCTCCGCGGGCAGGTCATCGAGGCCGGCCGTGAGGTGACGGTGGTCCAGGTGCTGGAGGAGACCCTGGGCCTCGCCCCCGGAGACGTCGAGGTGACGCTCACCGGCAGGCTGGCCACGGCGGCCGTCGGCCGCGAGATGCTGGGGCGGGTCTTCTCGGGCAACGGTGTCCCCCTGGACGACCTGCCGGAGCCGGCGGGCGCCGAGTCCCGACCTCTGTCCGGCCGCCCCATGAACCCGGTGCGCCGCGACCGCCCCTCCGACTTCATCGAGACCGGGATCTCGGTCATCGACGGCATGAATACCCTGGTGCGGGGCCAGAAGCTGCCGGTGTTCTCCGGCCCCGGCCTGCCGGGTCTCGAGCTGGCCGCGCGGGTCGTGGAGGGGGCACGGATCCCCGGCGACCGTCCCTTCGCCGTGATCTTCGTGGCGCTGGGCATCACGGAGCGGGAGACGCGTCGGTTCCTGGATCGGTTCCGGGGGAGCGACGTCATGACCCGGACGACCCTCTTCCTGAACCGGGCGGCCGACCCCACCATCGAGCGGCTCCTGGCGCCGCGGCACGCCCTGTCGCTGGCCGAGCACCTGGCTTTCGACGAGGGCATGGAAGTGCTCGTCGTGAGCGCCGACATCACCCACTACTGCGAGGCCCTGCGAGAGATCAGCGCCGCGCGGGAGGAGATGCCCGGCCGGCGGGGCTTCCCCGGACACATGTACACCGACCTGGCCAGCCTCTTCGAGCGGGCCGGCGTGGTCGAGGGACGGGACGGCTCCCTCACCCAGATGCCGGTGCTCACCATGCCCAACGACGACATCACCCACCCGGTTCCGGACCTCACCGGCTACATCACCGAGGGACAGATCGTCCTGGGGCGGGAGCTCCACCGCCGGGGACTCTTCCCGCCGGTGGACGTCCTTCCGTCCCTGTCGCGACTGATGAACGCCGGCGTGGGCGAGGAGAAGACCGTGGCGGACCACCGGGCGTGGGCCGACCAGCTCTACGCCGTCTACTCCCGGGGACGCGACGCCCGAGAGACCGCCGCCATCGTCGGCGAGGGGGGACTCCCCGACGAGGACCGGCGGGCCCTGGAGTTCGCCGACCGGTTCGAGGAGGCGTTCGTCCACCAGGGCGAGGAGCGGCGCACGGTGGAAGAGAGCGTGGAGATCGGCTGGGGGCTGCTGCGGGACCTGCCCCGGGACGACCTGGGACGGATCGACGACGAGGTGTGGAGCCGGCACGGTGAGGGGCGGGATCGGAGCGGGGCCGGGCGGACGGAGCGGGAGGACGAGCCGTGAACGGCGGGAGCCGCCGTCCCCCGACCCGGTTCAACCTGGTGCGCGCCCGCCGGCGGCTGGAACGGATCCGCCGGGGCCGCGACCTCCTGAAGCGGAAGCGGCGCGCCCTGGTGAGCGAGCTCTTCCGCATCGCCCGCCCTGCGGTCGACGCCCGGGCCCGGGTCTCGGAGCAGGCCGCCCGGGCCTATCCGGCGCTCCTGGATGCGCACTCCGCGCGTCCCGACGCGGATCTGGAGGCGCTGGGCTGGCCCACGCGCGACCTCCGGGTCCGCCTGCGGCCCGTGGAAGTGTGGGGCATCTCCGCGGCCGAGATCGCCGACCGCGACGAGCCCGGGCGCACCCTGGAGGCGCGGGGCACCCCCGCCTCGTCCGCGGGACCCGCCGCGGTGCGGGCCGCCGCCGAGTTCGAGGCTCTGACGGGCCTGCTCCTGGACGCCGCGTCCCGCGAGATGCTGCTGCGCAGCCTGGCCCGGGCCCTGCGGCGGACCACGCGTCAGCTCAACACGCTGGAGCAGCGACTCATCCCGGAGCTTGAGACCGAGATCGACGAGATCGAGAGGATCCTGGACGAGCGGGAGCGCGAGGAGCACGTCCGCGTGCGCCGGCTCCTCCGGCGCCGGGGCCGCGGCCCGCTCTCGGGATCGGCCCCCGACGCGGGCAGGACCTCGTCCCTGGGCGCCGGCGTCTGATCGGCGGTGGGCCGGGCGAACGCCCTGCCCTCTGACGCTCCTCTCCCGCCGCGTCAGAACCCCAGCTTCAGCCCCAGCGTGACCGGGACCGTCGTGCCCTGGTCGAACCCGCCGATACCGTCCCGGATCTCGCCGAAGATGTCGGTGTCGTCCTCGTCGGTGAACATCATCGTCCAGGAGCCCCGGAGGAAGAGGTCTCCGGAGAGATCCATGGAGCTGAAGACCGGATAGGCGACTTCCAGGCCTCCGGCGACCGTGGGATAGGTCTCGGCGAAGTCACCGACGGGATCCCCCGTACCCGGATCGAAGACCACCTGCGGGAAGACCTCTGTGTTGTAGGAGGTCAGCCCGCCCAGGGCGTGGGCCGAGATGTCCACCGGGCTTCCGGCACCCAGGATCCGGACGTTGGCCCCGACCAGCGCTCTCCACAGCTCCGTGTCCGGCGTGGGCTGGTCGCCCTCGAGCCCGTACAGGAGCCCCAGCTCGCCGTCGATCCGGAGGTCGACCCGCGGGTGCACCCGATAGCGGGCGGACACGCCGGCCGTCGGTCCCAGGTCCGCCACGTCCGCCATGTCGGAGACCGGAATCTCCACGCCGCCCCGCGCGTCCACGCTGAACGTGCTCGCGTCCTGCGCGGTGAGCGCGGCGGGTGCCGCGACCAGCAGGACGGCAGTGAGTCCCGCGGCGATGCTCGTCCTCTTCCCCATGGCACGACCCTCCGTTGAGTTCCCGACGTTCTTCGTCTCGACCGCTGCGGCACGTCCACCCGGCCGCAGATGCTCCCTCGTACCGCAGTCTGTCTCTTCTTCAACGCGTTGAAAAGGCGTTTTCCCGGGTTCCGGGGCCGACGCGGGTCATTCCCGACGCTCCGTCGGGGGAATGTCCCCACATCACCGGCCCGTCAGGAGCAGTCGGGACACGGCAGACGTGCTATATTGGGATACATACGTTTCCATAGAGGAGGCCCCCATGAACAACCGTGCTGCAGACAGCGGCACACGGACCCTGCTCGTCGCCGCGACGCTTCTGGCCCTGGCGGTGGCCACGGCGTCGTGCGCCACGCGCAGCCGCGACACCTCGGACGGCCCGGCCGACCGCGGCCCCACCGTCGTCCAGGTCGACAACGGCAACTTCTCCGACGTCGTGGTCTATGCCCTGAGCACGGGACAGTACTATCGGCTCGGCGAGGTCACCGGCCACGACCGGGCGACCCTGAGTCTGCCTCGCCAGCTGGACACGGTGAGCGATCTCCGTCTGGTGGCCGATCCCATCGGATCGAGGAGCTCGTACTTCTCGGACCCGATCCTGTTCGAGCCCGGGGACGTCCTGGTTCTCAACGTCGGGCCGACGATGAACCTCTCCAACGTCGCGGTGCGAGCCGGGAGGGCCGGCACCGAACGCTGACCGGGTCAGGTCCGGGTGGCGTCCAGGCTGACCACCTCTTCGTCACCGAGCACGCGCGCCGTGTGCGTGGTGCCGGCGGGGATCGAGGCCCAGTCGCCGGGCTCGAGGACGACCTCCTCGCCCCCGGCCGTCATCCGGAAGCGGCCCGAGACCACGGCGTCGATCTTGTCGCGGCGGTGGGTGTGCTCGTCGAAGTAGGTGCCCGGGCGGTACACGTGCCGGGAGACCATGTACCCCTTCGCCTCGAGCTCCGCGCGTAGCGTCTCCGCGTCGGGGGACTCGTCCTCGTCGTGCCGGTCGCTCCAGCGGCTGACGTCCATGCTCCTCCCGTGTCCGTTTCCGACTCCGTCCGCAGCTCGGTCGTGGAGACGGTAAGGTGCGCCGTGCCTCCCGTAGATCGAAGCGCTTTCTCCCGTCCGGCGCACCCCCGATATTCGGCCCGGGCCGAGTCCCGCGGCCCGCCCGTCGTCCGCCCTCCCGCACGCACGCCCCCGCCAGCAGAGGTCCCCATGCGTCCCGTTTCAGGCTCCCGCCTCTCCGTCTCCTCCGTCTCCGTCCTGGCTCTCGTCGCCGGTGCCGTGCTGGGGCTCCCCGCGGCCGCGACGGCCCAGGACGGGCTCTCCGTGTCCGAGGTCATGAGCGCCCCGTTCCCGTCCGAGCTCACGGCGGCACCGGGCGGCGGGACCGTGGCGTGGGCCCTGTACGAGGAGGGCGTCCGGAACGTCTACGTCGCCGGAGCGCCGGACTACCGGGGGCGGCGCCTCACCCCGTATACCCGGGACGACGGACAGGCCATCGGGGACGTGTCCTTCACCGCGACCGGCGACCGGGTGGTCTACGTGCGTGGCGGATCTCCGAACGACGCCGGGCTCAGCCCCAACCCGACGAACGCCCCGGGCGGCCAGGAGCGGGCCATCTGGAGCGTCTCCGTCTCGGGAGACGGAGATCCCGTGCGGCTGGCCGAGGGGCACAGCCCGGTTCCCTCTCCTGCCGGCAGCCGCGTGGCCTTCGTCCGGGACGGCGACCTGTGGCTCGTGCCGGCGGCGGGAGACGGGGAGCCGCGGCGCGCCGTGCGCGAGAAGGGGAGCGTGGAGGAGATCCGCTGGTCGCCTGCGGGCGACCGGATCGCCTTCGTCACCGACCGGGGCGAGCACGCCTTCGTGGCGATCCACGAGCCGGGTGGCGAGGCCGTGACCTACCTGGACCCGGGCCTGTCGGAGGACCGCAGTCCGGTCTGGTCGCCGGACGGCCGCCGGGTGGCGTTCATCCGCGTTCACCCGTCGTCGGATCCACCCTACTCCACCGACCGCACCGGCCCGGGCTGGGAGCTCCGCGTGGCGGACGCCGGCTCCGGAGAGGGCCGGGTGGTGTGGAGCGCTCCCGAGGGCCGGGGAAGCGCCTTCTACCCCCTGGCCGGCGACCGGCAGCTCTTCTGGAGTGTCGGGGGGAACCTGATCTTTCCCTGGGAGCGGGACGGCTGGCGCCACCTGTACGCCGTGCCGGTCGACGGCGGCGACCCCGACCGGCTCACCCCGGGGGAGGGGATCGTCGAGAGCGCCACCCTCGACCCGGACCGGGAGACACTGCTCTACACCTCGAACATCGGCGACATCGATCGGCGCCACGTGTGGCGCGTCCCGGCCGACGGCGGGGGTGAGCCGCGGCAGCTGACGTCGGACGACGGCATCCAGTGGTCCCCGGTCGTCGCCTCCGGGGACGGCGCCGTGGCCTACCTGGCCTCCGGCGCGCGGCGCCCCGGGCACGCCCGCATCGACCCGGAGGACGGGGAGGACCGCGCCCTGGCGCCGCAGAACCTGCCCGAGGAGTTCCCGGGGCAGCGGCTGGTGGAGCCCGAGCCGGTGACCCTCTCCGGGGCCGACGGAAAGCGCGTTCGCGGACAGCTCTTCACCCCGCCGGGGGCGGAGGCCGGCGACGGGCGGCCTGCCGTGCTCTTCCTCCACGGGGGCTCGCGGCGCCAGATGCTCCTGGGCTGGCACTACATGCGGTACTACCACAACTCGTACGCCATGAACCAGTACCTGGCGAGCCGGGGCTACGTGGTGCTGTCGCTCAACTACCGGAGCGGCATCGGCTACGGACTCGAGTTCCGGGAGGCCCGTCGCTGGGGCGCCCGCGGGGCCAGCGAGTTCCTGGACGTGCTGGGGGCCGGCCTCTGGCTCCGGGACCGCCCCGAGGTCGACGGCGACCGAATCGGCCTGTACGGCGGCTCCTACGGCGGATATCTGACGGCGCTGGGCCTGGCCCGCGCCTCCGACCTGTTCGCCGCCGGCGCCGACTTCCACGGCGTCCACGACTGGAACATCGAATTCGAGTTCGACGGCGTGGACCTGCCGTACGCGGTGGACTCGCTGGAGAGCGTGCAGCAGCTGGCCTGGCGCTCCTCGCCCATGGCATGGACCGATGGATGGAGCTCGCCCGTACTCTTCGTACACGGCGACGACGACCGCACCGTTCCCTTCCGCGAGTCCGTCCGCCTGGCCGAGCGCCTCCGAGCCCGGGGCGTCCCCTTCGAGGAGTTCGTGATCCCCGGCGACGTGCACGACTTCCTCATGCACCGCCACTGGGTCGAGGCGTACCGCCGGACGGCGGACTTCTTCCGACGAGAGCTGAAAGGACGACGATGACCGGCAGCGACGAGACACCGACCGTGGCCGTGACGGCCCCCGTTCGCCTGAGCGAGAGGGCGATCCCGGAGGTGGTCCTGGAGGCCGGCTACCAGCAGGGCCTCGACATCGCCGAGACGGACCTCCTGCCGGTCTCTCCCGTCGATTCCGTGCCCAACGCCCGCCGCAAGGTGCGGCGCGCCGACGGTCTCCTGCTCACCGGAGGCGAGGACGTGGATCCGCGCCGCTACGGAGAAGATCCCGACGGGGCGCGGCAGGTGTCCTTCGAGCGGGACGAGGTGGAGTTCGCCGCCGTGGAGCAGGCCGTGGAGGACGGGGTGCCCACCTTCGGCGTCTGCCGGGGCATGCAGCTCCTGAACGTGGCCCTCGGGGGCTCTCTCTGGCAGGACCTCGGGCACCGGGACGTCGAGCCCGACATCGACCACCACGACCGCTTCTCCGTGGACCGGCCGGTGCACGACATCCGGGTCCGGGACCCGGAGCTGATGGACGGGGTCTTCGCCTCGCCGCTCTTCAGCCCGAACTCCTCCCACCACCAGGGCGTACGCGAGGTCGCCGACCCCCTGGAGCCCGTGTGCCGCGCCGAGGACGGGCTGGTGGAGGGGCTCGAGTTCCGGCCCGGGGACGAGGGGGTCCCGTGGATCGCCGGCGTGCAGTGGCATCCCGAGCGGATGATCGGCGAGGGGTCCGGCACCCACCGCCGGCTCTTCCGGCGCTTCGGCAGCGTGGTCCGCGGCCGCCCCGCGTGAGACGCTCCGTCACACCCCCCAGAGCAGAGCCACGACGGTCGGCGTGACCACCGCCAGCAGGAGCTGCAGGGGCGCCCCGACGCGCCAGAAGTCGGCGAAGCGATAGCCGCCCGGCGTGAAGACCATGAGGTTGGTCTGGTAGCCCACCGGGCTGAGAAACGCCGTGTTGGCGGCGAACATCACCACCAGGAGAAACGCGAAGGGATCGGCGCCGATGCGGGCCGCCGCCTCCACCGCCACCGGCGCCATGAGCACCAGGCTGGCGGTCCCCGTGATGACGTTGGTCAGGAGGGAGGTCAGGAGGTAGAACAGGGCCAGCGTCCCCACCGCCGGGAGCACCTCGGCCCGTGCCATGACGGCCCGGGCCAGGAAGTCGGCGGCCCCCGTCCGGTCCATGGCCACGCCCAGGGGGATGATGCCCGCCAGCAGCAGGACCACGTTCCAGTTCACCGCCTCGTACGCCTCGGTCGTCCGCAGGCAACCGGTGGCGACCATGAGCACCACCCCGCCCAGCGCCGCCACGTAGATGGGGAGCAGCCCGGCCGCCGCCGTGCCCACCACCGCCAGCAGGATCCCGGCGGCCACCGGCGTCTTCTCCCGCCGTAGCACCTCCCCCGCCTCGCCGCCCTCGCGCTCCGCGTCGCCCCGTTCCGTCTCGGCCGGAGTGGTGCCCGTCAGCACCAGGTCCGGCTCCTTCACCGCCGCCCGGAGCCGCTCCCGACTGGCCAGAAGGAGGAGGGAATCCCCCTCCCGGAGCACCTGGTGCTCCACCCGGTCCCGGACCAGCTCGTCGCCGCGCCGGACGGCCAGGACGGTGCCGCCGAAGCGGTTCCGGAAGTCCGCGGTCACCAGCGTCTCTCCGTCCAGGGCGGAGCCCGGGGCCAGCGTCACCTCGGCCAGGGTGTGCTCCTCGTCGACGAAGGCGTCGTCGCCCGGCGGGATCGCGTCCACGGCCTCGAGCGCGTAGCGGCGGGAGAAGCGCTCCAGGGTGGCCTTCGCCGCACGGACGGTGAGAACGTCGCCGGCCTCGACGGTCTGGTCCGTCGTGGGGCCCAGGTAGACGCGGTCCCCCCGTACGATCTGCAGGACGTCCAGGTCGAAGCTCTCCGCGCGCTGACTCTCCCGGAGCTCCCGCCCCACCAGGGTCGACCCCTCGGGCACGCGTACCCGCCCCAGGTAGGCCCCCATCCGATACTTGTCCGAGAAGTCCGCCTCCGGGTGCACCCGCTCCGGAATGAGCCGCCGCCCCGCCGTGAACAGGTAGCCGACCCCCGTGGCGAAGATGACGGCACCGGCCGCGGTGAACTCGAACATGGAGACGGGATGGCCGATCAGGCGGAGCGAGAGATCGGCGGCCAGGATGTTGGCGGAGGTCCCGATGAGCGTCAGCGTGCCGCCCAGCATGGAGGCGAAGGAGAGGGGGATCAGCAGCTTCGAGGGCGAGCTGCGCGTGCGCTTCGCCAGCCGCACGACCATGGGGATCAGCACCGCCACGAGGGGGGTGTTGTTCACGAGCCCCGCCGCCGGGCCTCCGAGGCCGATCGTCGCCGCCAGCCTCCGTCCCTCGCTCTCCCTGGTGAACGGCAGGAGGCGGTCGCCGAGCCGATGCACGATTCCCGTTCGCCGCACCCCCTCGCTCAGGATGAACATGGCCAGCACGGTGACCGTGGCCGGGCTCGAGAACCCCGCGATGGCGTCCGTGGGCGTCACGGCGGTCCACGGCGAGAGGACCGCCAGGAGCACCGCCACGGCCAGGGCCGTGATCTCCACCGGGACCCATCCAGTGGCGAAGCTCACCGCCGCCGCCCCCATCAGGACGAAGACGACGGCCATCCCGGCTGTGAACTCGACGCCCATGAGCGTTCCGTCTCCCTTCCTGGCCCGGTGGACCCGCCGGAGGTCCCCACTCGCCGTACGTGACCGACGTCACGGCCAACAAGGTGTGGGGGAGGTGCGCCGGCGGGCGAGGTCCGGCGCCGCGACGAGCGGGCGGCCGAGAACATGGACCACAGCGGCCGCGGTTCACCTATCACTGGATGGACCGAGGAACGGGACGCCGGGCGTCGGAAGTCCGCCGGTCCGCGGCGGCCGGCCGGAAAGGCGCCACGGGAGCCACGAACAGGGGGTGAGGACGCTGGATCACGAGGACGACGAGCCGGAGCGGGGACGCGACGGGCAGGAGGCACGGGCCACGATCTACCCGGACACCCTGGCAGCCCTGGCGACGGGCCTCGAGGCCTGTCGCCTGGTGGCCGACGGCGACACGGTGGAGGCCGGCGACCGCGACCGCTTCGTCAAGGCCAGAACGGACTTACGGGTGCTCAGGAAAGAGCTGGAGCGGCAACTCGACGGCAAGTGAATTGCGTCGCCCCATCCACCTCGTGAAGGGACCTTTTTACGGGTTTCGTACGTAGTAGAACCTCTCGCGGAGTGCACCCGGAACGCAGAGTCGGACCTCGACAGGCGATTCGCCAGGAGGATTCTGTTGGACATTCAGTTCACCGACCGTCAGCTGGACATCATGAACATCCTCTGGGACCGGGGCTCCTCCACGGTCCGGGAGGCGAAGGAGGAGATCGAGGAGGACCTTGCCTACACCAGCGTGCTCACGGTCTTCCAGACGCTGGAGGAGAAGGGACACGTTCGCCACGAGCGCGAGGGGAAGGCCTATCGCTACTATCCCACCGTCGCCCGTGACGAGGCGGGCAGGAGCGCCGTCGGCTACATCCTCGACCGGATCTTCCGAAACTCCCCCAGCGCCCTGCTCACCTCCCTGGTCGAGCACAAGGACATCTCGGAGGAGGAGGCCCGCGAGCTCAGCGCGCTGCTGGAGGGAGAGCGGGGCACCGAGACGGCCGTGAGTTGATCCCGCACGCCACCGACCCCACTGCACCGGTGCCCTCGCTCCCGGGCACCGCTTCGGCCGTCGCCCTGGCCGGCCTCCTCCTGGCCGGGTGCGGCGGGGGAGACATCACCAGTCCCTCGGACTGCGACGTCGGGGACCTCCTGCAGCCCGCGGTCGGGGAGCTCCAGGCGATCGGCCCGGACAGCGACGGCTGCCTCGCCTTCCGGCTCGCCGGAGCGGGCGGCCCCGCCGAGTACGTCGTCATGGCACAGGAGACCAGTCGGAGCACGGGCTTCACGCCGCTCCGCCTACAGGTCGAGGGCGGCTCCGGTGCCTCCGGAGCCCTGGCGCCCGCTCTCGCCCAGCGGGTCTCGGCCAGCGGGGCCCTGGCCTCGGCACGGAGCCGGATCCGGGGCGGGGAGCTGGCGCGCCGAATTCGGGAGAACGCCCTCCGCGAGCTGGAGCGGCGCCACGCCCGTCCCGCCGTCCGGGCCTCGCGGTCCGGCCGACCCGGTGTGAGCCGCAACTCCCTGCTCCCCGACGGCGAGGCGCCGCAGGTGGGGGACGAGCTGAAGGTCCGACTCACCGTCCAGTCCGACCTCTCGGTGAGCTGCGACACGATGGAGGCGGACACGGTCACGGCCGAGGTCCAGTCGGTGGGCGACGAAGTGGCCATCGTGGCCGACACGGCCATCGCCGACGACGCCGCCTCGCAGATCGACTGGAGCGGGCTGGCCGACGAGTACGACCGGTCGGTCCTCGGCGTGCCGGAGGCCTACTTCGGGCAGGCCACGGACATCGACGACAACGGCAAGGTCCTGGTCCTGTTCACCCCCGAGGTGAACAAGCTCACCGACCGGGGATCGGACGTCCGCATCGGCGGCTTCTTCGTCCCGGCGGACCTGGCGGACTCCGGCGACCCGGGCAAGGACGGGAGCACCACGGACGGCATCTGCCCGGCCGGCAACGAGGCCGAGATCGTGTATCTGCTGGCCCCCGACCCCACCGCCGAGTTCAGCGACAGCGTGTCGGTCGAGGGGGCCCTGCGCACCGGCATCGGCGCCAGCCCCGGGGAGTTCGAGCACCTGATCAACACCGGGAACCGCGTCATCAAGCAGGGCGGGAGCTTCGGCCAGCTCGAGACGACCTGGCTGGACGAGGGGCTCTCCCACATCGCCGAGGAGGTCGTGGGCCTGAAGCGCGCCGGGCTCCCCGTGCGGGGCAATCTGGACCTTAAGAACGATTTTTTGACAGATTCTGTCCGTGTTGAAGCCTTCAACAACTTCCATCTGCAGAACTTCCTCCGGCTCCGCCGGTTCCTGATCAACCCGGACAGCACCCGCGCCCTGGCCTCCGAGGACCCCGGCGGCGCGGAATCGCTGGAGATGCGCGGCTTCTCGTATCTCTTCCTGCGCTGGCTCGGCGACCACTACGGTCCCTCGGGCAGCGGGGACGTGGACGGGAGCAACGAGCAGCAGCTCTTCCGCACGCTGGCCCGGGGCAGCGGGAGCCTGGCCACCGGCATCGCCAACATCGAGACGGCGGTGCAGCAGGTCGCCGGGAGCGACGTCTCCTGGAACGGCCTGCTCCGCGAGTTCGCCGCCATGCCGGCGGCGGACGACACCGTCCCCAACACCGCCGACCGGCTGCAGCTGCGGACCTGGAACCTGCCGGTGACCTTCCGGCAGCTCCACGAGAACGAGGGCGCGGGCGACGCCTTCCCGGAGGTCTATCCCCTGGAGGTCAGCGACCTGGGCTCCCCGGAGCGGACCACGGTCAGCCTGGAGGTCCGGGGAGCGGCGGCCCGGTACTTCCGTGTCTCCGCCCCGTCCGGCAACGACCTCACGGTGCGCCTGACGGGCCCCGGCAACACGCTCCTCGATTCCCCGTCCTCCAGCCGTCTGCTCGTCCTCCGGACGCAGTGACGTGACGGATCGGCCCGGGTGAGCGAAGGGGACTTCTGGAGCCAGCCGGAGCAGGTCGAACGGTTCGCCGAGCGCGACCCCGACCACCGGCTCCGGCGGCTCGTCGACGAGGGAGCCGTGGACGCCGACTCCGGGGACCGCGTCCTGGATCTGGGATGCGCCGGTGGACGGAACGCCGTCTTCCTGGCGCGACGGGGATTCGACGTCCTCGCCCTCGACACCTCCCCGGCGATGGTGGAGGAGACCCGGCGCCGGATGTCGGAGGTCGTCGGGACGGAGGAGGCGCGCCGACGGGTGCAGCAGGGCCGGATGCAGGACCTGGCCCGCTTCGACGCCGACTCCTTCGCCCTGGTCGTCGCCCTGGGGGTCTACCACCACGCCGGCGACATGGCCGATCTCCGCCGTGCCCTGTCCGAGTCCTCCCGCGTCCTCGAACCCGGCGGGCTGCTGCTCTCCGCCACCTTCAGCCCCCGCTCCTCGCCCGGCCGAGAGGGGCTGAGCCCCGTGGAGGGGCACGACCACCTGTGGCGCGGCTTCTCCTCCGGTCCCCTCCTGCTCCTGGATGCAGACGGCCTGGACCGCGAGGCGGCCCGACACGGCCTGGTGCCGGACCGGGCGACGGAGACCGTGGAGGCCGAACACGACGGCGGAACGCGGGTTACCGTCAACGCCCTGTACAGGAAGGTCGCCGGCCGGTCCTGAGCGTAATCGGGCAGGTGGGGAGATTCCCCACGAGCCGGTCGGGGTACGCCCGACCGCGCCCGTCGGATCGTTCCCGACTGACGGCCCGTCTCCCCCGGGTCAGCTTACCACTGCTCGGATCGATTCGACGCGCGCCGGCCACCCGGCCGACGTCACCACGCCGCACAAGCGCGCAGCACGACCAGAGGAGAGATCGCCCCATGGGCAACACGCGTAGCGCCTCGCTCGACACCTTCGGCACCCGCCGCTCCATCGACACCCGCAGTGGGGCCGTGGACCTCTTCGATCTGCGGAAGCTCGAGCGGGAGGGCGTAGGCGACGTCTCCCGCCTGCCGTACTCGATCCGCATCCTCCTGGAGAATCTTCTTCGGTACGAGGACGGGGAGGCCGTCACCGCCGACGACATCCGGGCCCTGGCGGACTGGGACCCGGAGGTGGGTGAGGACCGGGAGATCGCCTTCCAGCCGTCCCGGGTCCTCCTGCAGGACTTCACCGGCGTGCCGTCGGTGGTGGACCTGGCGGCCATGCGGGACGCCATGGCGCGCCTCGGCGGAGACCCGGCGAAGGTGGACCCGGTGTGCCCCGCCGAGATGGTCATCGACCACTCGGTCCAGGTGGACTCCTTCGGGACGCGCCGGTCCTTCGAGATCAACGTCGAGCGTGAGTTCGAGCGGAACCGCGAGCGCTACGCCTTCCTCCGCTGGGGGCAGAAGGCCTTCGACAGCCTGAAGGTCGTGCCCCCCGGCACGGGCATCGTCCACCAGGTGAACCTGGAGTACCTGGCCCGGGTGGTCTTCCGCGGCGAGGACTCCGAGGGCGCCGTCGCGTACCCGGACACGCTGGTGGGCACCGACAGCCACACGCCGATGATCAACGGCCTCGGCGTCCTGGGGTGGGGCGTGGGCGGCATCGAGGCCGAGGCCGCCATGCTCGGCGAGCCCATCAGCCTCCTCATACCGCGGGTGGTGGGCTTCCGCATGCACGGTGAGCTGCCGGAGGGGGCCACGGCGACGGACCTGGTGCTGCGGGTGACGGAGATGCTCCGCGAGCACGGCGTCGTGCAGAAGTTCGTGGAGTTCTACGGCCCGGGGATCCAGCACCTGTCGCTGGCCGACCGGGCGACGCTGGGCAACATGTCGCCGGAGTACGGCGGCACCTGCGCCATCTTCCCCGTGGACGACGAGACGCTCGACTACCTGCGGTTCACCGGCCGCGACGAGGAGCGGGTGGACCTGGTCGAGCGCTACATGAAGGAGCAGGGCCTCTTCCACACGGAGAGCTCCCCGGAGCCCGATTACAGCGAGCACCTGGAGCTGGACCTCTCCACCGTGGAGCCGAGCCTGGCGGGGCCCAAGCTCCCCCAGGAGCGGATCCCGCTCACCGAGAGCCGCGACAGCTTCGAGCGCGTCCTGGCGGAGCACGGCCGGGAGCCCGCCGGAGCCGACGGCGACGACGAGCTGAGCCGCTGGGAGGGGGACGGCGGCAACGGGGGGACCGCGGTGGCGGCCCGGGCCAAGTCCGGCGTCGACGTCCGGCTGGACGAGCACCCCGTCACCGGGAAGCCCGTGGAGTTCGAGCTCCGGGACGGGGCCGTGGTCATCGCCGCCATCACCAGCTGCACCAACACGTCCAACCCCGCCGTGATGGTGGGCGCCGGCCTCCTGGCCCGGAACGCCGCCGAGCGGGGGCTGAAGTCGAAGCCGTGGGTGAAGACCAGCCTGGCGCCCGGCTCGCAGGTGGTCATGGACTACCTGGAGGAGGCGGAGCTGATCCCCTCCCTGGAGGAACTGGGCTTCAACCTGGTGGCCTTCGGGTGCACCACGTGCATCGGGAACAGCGGCCCGCTCCCGGGGCCCATCTCCGAGGCGATTCGCGAGAACGACCTGGTGGCGTGCTCGGTCCTCTCCGGGAACCGGAACTTCGAGGGGCGGATCAACCCCTACACCCGCGCCAACTACCTGGCGTCGCCTCCCCTGGTCGTGGCCTACGCCCTGGCGGGGCGCATGGACATCGACCTCTACCGGGACCCCCTGGGCACCGACGGGGACGGGAACGAGGTGTACCTCGAGGACATCTGGCCGAGCCAGGAGGAGATCCGGGAGACGATCCGCTCCTCGGTGCGGCCCGAGATGTTCGAGAAGGAGTACGCGGAGGTCTTCACCGGCGACGAGCGCTGGAACTCGCTCGAGGTGCCCGAGAGCGAGCTGTACGAGTGGGACGACTCCTCCACCTACATCCGGAAGCCCCCGTTCTTCGAGGACGTGGAGCTGGAGACGGAGGAGCCCGGCGACATCGAGGGCGCCAGGTGCCTGGTCAAGGTCGGAGACTCGCTCACCACCGACCACATCTCGCCGGCGGGGGCGATCCCCAAGGACTCGCCCGCGGGGGAGTATCTGCAGGACCTGGACGTCGGGCTGTCGGAGTTCAACTCCTACGGCTCTCGCCGCGGGAACCACGAGGTGCTGATGCGCGGCACCTTCGCCAACATCCGGCTCCGCAACCAGCTGGTTCCCGGCACCGAGGGGTGGTGGACGAAGCACCTCCCGAGCGGCGAGAAGACCTCCGTCTACGACGCCGCCATGCGGTACCGGGAGGAGGATACGCCCCTGGTCGTGATCGGGGGCGACGAGTTCGGTACCGGCTCGTCCCGGGACTGGGCCGCCAAGGGACCGGTGCTGCTGGGCGTGGAGGCGGTGCTGGCCACCGGCTACGAGCGAATCTTCCGGAGCAACCTGATCGGAATGGGCGGCCTGCCGCTCCAGTTCCAGGAGGGGGACGACGCCGAGTCTCTGGGCCTCACGGGCGAGGAGGTCTACGACATCCGGGGGATCCCCCAGGCGCTGAAGAGCGGCACCGACGTCTCGGTAACGGCACGGCGGGACGACGGCACCGAGGTGACCTTCCCGGCCCACGTCCGGCTGGACACGCCCATGGAGGTCAAGTACTACCGCCACGGCGGCATCCTGCACTCCGTGCTGCGGCGAATGGCGGCCGAGAACGGGGGCGAGGGCTGACCGAGCCGGTGGACGGTCGGGGAGCTCCGCGTCACGTGCGGCCTCCCCGTCCGTCCGCTCCCCCTTCCGGCACTCCCGATCCGCGTCTACCCTCGGGACACGGTTGCATCCCCACCGCCCTCCGACGCACCGACGAGCCATGAGCCGTCTCCACGACGCCCGCCCGCTGAATCCGCTCGCCCTGGCGCTGTTGGTCGCGCTGGCCTCGGGGGCCGCCGCCTGCTCCACGACCTCCGCCGGGACCTCTGCGGGAGGCGGGGCGCCGGGAGCGGCAGCGGCGACCGGGGCGGCGCCGGACTCGCTGCCGGTGGCGGGCGGCGACGAGCAGGCCGTGAATCCCGCGCTGGGCGACGTGGACGCCACGCTCTGGACCCAGGTCTCCGCGGAGTTCCGCGGGGCCTCGATCCAGGCGTACCGGCTCGCCCGGCTTCGGCTGGAGGAGGCCCTGGAGGACTCCTCCTGGACGGCGGCCCGGGAGCAGGAGGAGCCGTACCGTGAGAAGCCGCCGGCCGTGATCCTGGACGTGGACGAGACGGTGCTCGACAACTCGCCCTACCAGGCGCGCCTGATTCGCCGCGCGGGAACCTACGGTCCGGACACCTGGGGTCCCTGGGTGCGGGAGGCACGGGCGCCGGCGGTTCCGGGGGCCCTGGCGTTCACCCGATTCGCCCACCGCCGGGGTGTGCGCGTCTTCTACGTCACCAACCGCGACGCCGACCTGGAGGAGCCCACCGCCCGGAACCTGGAGCGGCTCGGCTTCCCCATGGCCGACACCCTGGACGTGCTGCTCACCGAGGGGGATCGCCCCGGGTGGGACGGCACCAAGGTGGCCCGGCGCGAGCACGTGGCCGAGGACCACCGGATCCTGCTGCTCGTGGGCGACAACCTCGGCGACTTCACCGACGAGCCGCAGCCCGGCCGGTGGGTCCGGAGCGAGGCCGTCGCCCGCCCCGAAGACCGTCCCGCCCGGGAGCCCCGGGTCGGCGACCGCCGCTGGGGCCGGCAGTGGATCGTCATCCCGAACCCGGTCTACGGCTCCTGGGAGGACGCGGCCCTGGAGGGCGCCGGGGAGCTCACTCCGCGCGAGCTTCTCCGCCGTAAGATGCGGATGACCGTGCCTCTGGAGTCGTCTCGCCCCGGAGCTCCGGGTGGCTGACCTTCCCGCCGGAGTTGGCGGTCCACGCCATGACGCCCACCAGCGCGAGGTTCAGGGCGAAGATGCCCGTCATCAGGCCGCGTGGCAGCGAGCGGGACCGGAACCAGCCGATGGCACCGAGGGCCGCCGCGCCCACGGCGCCACCCGTGTACATGGCCCAGGCCGCGATCTCCTCGTGCCGCTCCACGGCGTCGTGGGAGAAGCCGGCGGCCCCCTCCACCAGCTCCTCGGCCGGCTCGCCGGTGAGATAGACCACCACGCTGGCCACGCCCGTGACCAGAAGCGTCCACAGCGCGATGCGCTGCCACGACTCGTCGCGCCGGAGCAGCCCCACGCCGAGCAGCACGGCGCCGAACACCGCTCCCAGCACGGGCACGTGATTCAGCATCAGGTGGATGTGTGCCGCGTCCATCGCCGACCTCCCTCTCGAGTTCGCTCTCTCGCTCCCGTCTCCGCGGAGACGTCCCGTCCCCGCGCTGACCACGAAAGCACGGGACGGAGCCCGGCGCCATCCGACATCCGTACGGCGTCCGGGACCGGCGTCCGCACGGGGGTCGAGCGGGGTCCGTACGACGGATGTCGGAGGGAGGCGCTTCCGTGAGGGAGGGCGGCTACCCGCGAATCACGCCGCTCGTGGTCCTGGCCTTCCTGGCCGTCGTCGTGGCCGGGGTCACCGACCTCGTCCTGGACGACCCGGCTTCCTGGCTCACCCCGCACGTGATCGTCGAGGCCTCCCTGATCGCCCTGAGCCTGGGCCTGGCGGTCTACCTGTGGCGGGGCTGGCGCCTGACCTCCCGAACGCTGGACCGCACCCGGGAGGAGCTGGAGAGGCGTGAGGAGGAGCGGGACGCCTGGCGCGAGCGGGCCGGCCGGCTGCTTCGCGACCTGGGCGAGGCCATGGAAGAGCAGTTCCGGGCCTGGAAGCTGACGCCGGCGGAGCGGGAGGTGGCCCTGCTGCTGATCAAGGGCTACAGCCACCGGCAGATCGCCCGCCGCACGGACCGGAGCGAGCGCACCTGCCGGGAGCACGCCTCCAGCGTCTACCGCAAGGCGGGCCTCGCCGGGCGGGCCGAACTGGCCGCCTTCTTCCTGGAGGACGTGCGCCTGCCGGGGGAGGCGAGCCGTGAGGCGGCTTCCGACGGGTACACCGGTTCAGGCGGTTAGCGCCAGGCAGCCTTTCCATCGACTCCGGCGTGGTGACTTCCACCACGGGGGCTCCCCCATTTCACCACACCGCCCTGTTAGAGCCTCCCGACTGCCCGCCTGCGGCTGAAATCCTCACTTGTGGATGAGCTTTTCGGGGCGCCCCCCGGAGAGCGTGTTCGCAAACCCGTGAGGATCCCAGATACAGGAGCCGAAGATGGACCACTCGCAGGAAGGACAGGAGCTCGAGAACCGTCGGGAAGCGCAGAAGTCGGGCATGAGCCGGCGCGAGATGGTGACGAAGCTCGGGGCCGGAGCCCTCGGCGTGGCCGGGGCCGGATACGGCCTCACCCGCGTGAACGGAGCCAGCGCCGGAGAGACGGCCGGCGCCGCGGGTGCCACGGCGAAGGCGGGCGTCGCGGAAGCGGCCGCCGACAGCTCGGTCGCCGACCCCTCTGCGTTCGGGCTCCCCGTCGTCTCCCGCGTGGCCGGCGAGCCGGAGGGCATGCCGGGTCCCATCACCCGCCGCCGGGCCGCCAGCGTCACCGAGACGCTCACGGTGAAGGAAGCGACCTCCCAGATCGAGGCGGGCGTCCACTTCCCGTTCATGACCTTCGACGGCCAGGTGCCGGGGCGGATGCTCCGCGTGCGTCAGGGCGACGAGGTCCGCCTGCGGCTGGAGAACCCGACCGGGAACCGGCGTCTCCACAACATCGATCTGCACGCCGTCTACGGGCCGGGCGGGGGTGCCGAGGCCACCAACGCGGCGCCGAGCCAGAAGAACGAGTTCGTCTTCCAGGCCCGCTATCCCGGCGCCTTCGTCTACCACTGCGCCATCCCGAACCTCGACATGCACATCAGCAGCGGGATGTTCGGAATGATCGTGGTGGAGCCGCCGGAGGGCCTGCCGGAGGTGGACCGGGAGTTCTACGTGGGTCAGCACGAGGTCTACACCGAGCGCGAGACCGGCGAGAAGGGGAACCACCAGTTCAGCGCGGAGCGGATGAGGCGCGAGGACCCGACCTACGTCCTGCTGAACGGCGGGAAGTACGCCCTGACGCCCGACAGCCACGGTGCCATGGAGGCCCGGGTGGGCGAGACCGTCCGGATCTTCTTCGCCAACGGCGGGCCGAACCTCACCTCCTCCTTCCACCCCATCGGCAACGTGTTCTCGAAGCTGTGGCGCGAGGGCGCCGTGATGAGCCGGCCCGAGCGCTGGGTACAGACCGCCTCCGTGCCGCCGGGAAGCACCCTGGTGGCCGAGATGGAGATGGAGGTGCCGGGGCCCGTGAAGCTCGTGGACCACGCCCTGAGCCGCGTCTCCCGCAAGGGGATGATGGGCGTCATCGACGTGAAGGGACGCGAGAACCCGGAGGTCTTCAGGAACAGCTCGGAGGCCACTTCCCTGGCCGAGTAGGCGTTCCGTCCGCGGCCTCCCCGCCGCGGTACCTGACCGGCTGCATCGCAGCATCGGCGGGCGACGCCCCGCTGCCGGACTCCGCGGTCCGGTGGCGGGGCGTTCGGCTGTCAGGGGGTGAGGGCCACCCCGGCCTTCAGCCGCTCGCGTCCCTGCGGAAGCGGACGGTGGCGATCCACAGCAGCCCGGCGCCCAGCAGGAGGAGCGCGGCGAACTTCGGCCACATGGTCCACACGCCGGTGCCCTTGAGGAAGACGTCCCGGACGATCTCGATGTAGTGGCGGACCGGATTCAGGACGGTCAGCCACTGGAAGCTCCGCGGCATGCTGCTCACCGGGAACATGAAGCCCGAGAGCAGGATGGCGGGCATGAAGACCAGGAAGCTCCCCATGAAGGCCTCCTGCTGGGTCTTCGAGATGGTGGAGATCAGCAGGCCGAGGCCCAGGCCCGACATCAGGTACAGGACGCTGGCCAGGAGCAGCGGGCCCACCGTTCCCCGGAACGGCACGTCGAACCACCAGAGCGCCGCGCCGGTCACCACGGCCAGGTCCACGAGGCCGATGACCGCGAAGGGCAGGGTCTTCCCCACGATCAGCTCCCCGGGGCTCAGCGGGCTCACCTTCAGCTGCTCCAGCGTCCCGATCTCCCGCTCCCGCACCACCGCCAGCGAGGTCAGGAGCAGACAGACCAGCAGGATCAGGGCTCCCACGACCGCCGGCACGTTGTAGTTCCGGCTCTCCAGGCTCGGGTTGTACCACGCCCGCTCCCGGAGCTCCACCGCCTCCGGCGCGTCCGCCGCTGCCCGCTCGAGCCCGTGGCGCAGGATGATGCGCTCGGCGTACGACATGGCCACGGAGGCGGTGTTGGAGTTGGTGCCGTCCAGGAGCAGCTGCACGCGGGCGTCGCCGTCCCGGAGCCGCGTCGAGAAGTCCGGCGGGATCTGGATCCCCACGACGGCGTCGCCGTGGTCCAGGGCGTCGACGATGTCCCGCCCCCGGTCCGATCGCTCCGCGACCCGGAAGTAGCCGGAGGAGGTGAGCGACTCCACCAGCTCGCGCGAGGCCCGGGTCCGGTCGTGGTCGACCACGATGGTGGAGGTCTCCCAGAGGTCCGTGGAAACCGCGTAGCCGAACACCACGAGCTGGACCAGCGGGCTGATGAAGATCACGCGCGCCA
>Ga0207797_1000046_pt1 | contig 74571 bp, 62 predicted proteins | sample PRCRCaboRojoPR_6_FD_187275 | JGI IMG/M metagenome (GOLD analysis project Ga0207797, IMG submission 187275) | Marine sediment microbial community from Cabo Rojo, Puerto Rico - PR CR 10% Liquid 1 (SPAdes) | ecosystem: Environmental > Aquatic > Marine > Coastal > Sediment | place: Cabo Rojo, Puerto...
CGCTGACACAGAGATACACTGAGGGAATCTCGGAGCTTCTTTGAGCAGTCCTGGTCAACAGATTAGTTTTCTCTGCAGGCGCTTATCTCCGCTTCCACATCACCACGTTGTTCCTCGCAAACGCCGCCGCTCTTCCAGCCTTCTCCAGCGATGAAAGCGCTGCCAGGATCGTTGTACGGGTTAGGAAGTAGGCGGTTGGCCGCGTGATCTTGAGCGCGAAGTACTCGGCGACGTGTCGCACCAACGCTGATGTTTCCCCTGGCTCATCCAGCTTGTCATAGACCACGTCCCGCACTTCTTCCAGGCGGTTCCGGTTGGCGCGACAAATCGACTCAATTGCCGGGCCTGCTCCGTAAGCCGGGCCGTGCCCCGGCGCGAAATAGTCGTACGGCTGGCCTGGCAGTTTTTCGATCGTCTCCAGGGTCTTATCCAGATCCACGCAGAAGAGTACTTTGTGCTTCTCAATTGTCTGCTCGGGGAATATAGCATCAGCACAGAACAGAACACGACTCTCCTGATTTTCGATCACCACACCGATCTGGTTAAGGGCATGACCCGGCAGCGACACGACATCCAACTCGAACGGCCCGATCTCCAGTCGGCCCGGAGCTATTCTATGGTCCACCTCACAAGGCTCTGCCAGCGTGAACTTGTGACGCAGTTCCTTGATCGGGGCAGCACCTCCGAACAGATAGAGGGGCTCGATGATCGGGTTTTCCATCATGGCCGCCTCTAGACGGGGCGCGTAGAGCGGCACGTCCAAGCGCTCCTGCAGGAATCGAGCCCCGCCGAAGTGATCAGCATGGGCGTGGGTGACGACGATCGCCGCCAGACGTGCCTGCTGCTTCTCCAGGATGCGCAGTGCTCGGCGCCCGGCGTCGCCATCCAGACCCGTATCGATCAGCAGCGCGTGTCCATCGTGGATCACCAGACCCATGTTGGTTCCGCTCTGTAGATGAAAGACATTTGGCGCCAATGCCACCTTTTCCATAGCCTCTGTTCCCTAGCGGTGAAACGCTGCTCTTCTTCTTTTGGTGGGGCTGCTTCCAGTCCGTGAAGAGCCGACTCTCCTCCCTCCACATAAATGTGCACTCTCCCCCAAAAGCAGAAAAGCCCTCTCGCCTCAGGGGCGAAAGGGCTCCGCGGTACCACCCTGAATGGAGAAGCCTCAATCCGTCTCGTTGAGGCTCTCCCACTCTAAGCTCGTTAACGAGAGCGACCCGTCGCCAGTTAGCCCGGCACCTTGCCAGATTTCGCCGACGCAGCTCCCAGGCGAGTTCGGCCTTAAGGCGCTCCCCTGGGCGCCGTTCGCCGGGCTTCCACCTGGTCTTTCCCGGCTCGCTGAGGGAAGGGGCCTACTACTCCTGTTCGCAGCCTTTCCTATGATTTGGCTGTGTGCAAAGAAAAAGTGGACCCGGAGGGACTCGAACCCTCGACCCCCACAATGCCATTGTGGTGCGCTCCCAACTGTGCCACGGGCCCACGAAATGAGACGATGATGGAGCTGAGGGGACTCGAACCCCTGACCTCTACAGTGCGATTGTAGCGCTCTCCCAACTGAGCCACAGCCCCTTGGCATCCTGCGCTTGGGGCGAACCCTAGCGCACCGTATAGTATAACGGCTTTGCGCAGATTGTCAAGCACAACTTCCGAGCTCACTCGTTTGACACGGCTCATCACCGTGCTATACTGCCGGTCCCAGACGGCATCCATCGATCTGCAATAGGACGACGCCCGGACCCAGTTGAAGCAGCTGCAGGTTGACTATGTCCCCGGCTCCGAGGCTCACGAGGTGGTTCTACTGGCCGAGGCATGGGGATACATGTCCATGCCAGGGGCCGAACGGTTCTGGATGGACGAGCGGGTCAATTCAACGGAGCCGCGAGGGCCTGTCAGCGCAACGAATAGAGGCTTGGGACTGATGTCCTCTCAGATGGTGGGGGGCGCTCAATCACAACGGACTGATGGCAAGTACGGCAGGAGAAAAGAGAACTGTCTATGACCGACTCTTCCATTCCGAAAGCTTCTCAAGAAACGAAGGCCAGCCACGTTAGCGACCGGCGTGCAGCCAGGCGGCGTGCGGCTATGCTCGTGATTATGGCCGGCAACTTCTTGCTCAACTTCAGCTACCAGGTCTGGCGGTCGCTTTTCAACAACTTCGCTGTTGATGAGCTTGGCGTTAGGGCAGATCAGATCGGGCTGATTCAGTCTGTGCGCGAGATACCGGGCTTGTTGGGATTCACTGTGGGCTTACTGGCGGTGATGCTGACCGAGATGCGCATAGCCGGTCTCTCCGTTGTGCTGCTGGGCCTGGGCATCTCACTGACCGGGAGCGCGACCGGATTCTGGGGACTAACGGCGAGCACCGTGCTGATGAGCGTTGGGTTCCACTACTTCATGCCCGCCAACTCGTCGGCGGTTCTGCAACTGACGGGTGAGGACGAGGCCCCCGAAGTTCTGGGGCGTCTGACCAGCCTCAACGCACTGGCTGCTCTGGCTGGGGCGGGGCTCGTCTTCTTCGCCCTGGGCCCGCTGGGGTTCCGCAGGCTGTTTGGCATCACTGGCGCGGTCGTCGCAGTGGGAGGTGTGGGGGCGTTCATCTGGTCCAGTCGTAGATCCTTTCTGCGGGAGTCGGGCGATGAGGAGCACGAACTGGAGGCGGCTCCTCCCCTGCAGCGCACGCCTCTGCGGCGCCGCTACTGGCTCTACTATGCCCTCCAGTTCCTGATGGGAAGCCGCCGCCATATCTTCACCACCTTTGCCGTCTTTCTGCTGGTGCGCAAGTACGGCGTAAGTGCTGAAACGGTAACGACGCTGTACCTTGCCAACAATCTGGTCGGCACCTTCCTCTACCAGCACTTTGGAAAGATCATCGCCCGCGTCGGCGAGAAGCGTGCTTTGACGGTCACCTTCCTGCTCCTCATCTTCGTCTTCCTTGGATATGCCTATATCCCTGTTCTCCCTGTTCTGTACGGCCTCTTCGTCGCCGATAATATGTTGTTCGGATTCCGTATCGCACTCCAGTCCTACTTCCAGAAGATCGCGGTTCATCGCCGAGAGATTACGCCGAATCTCTCGCTGGGGCAGACGATCAACCACATCGCGTCCGTAGCTATACCGCTGGTGGGAGGGATCATCTGGGAGACCGTGGGGAGCCGGTACACGTTCCTGGTGGGGGTCGGCATCGTCGTCACCGCCTTGATCCTCGTCCAATGGATGCGCACTGAGCATGGAACCGTCTCAAGAGCAACGGTTGTTGGATCATGAGTAGAAGGGTGGGGGCATGTCGAGGGACTTCGAGTGGCATTTCGGTGACGAGCTGCCCGGGCAAGAGCCGGAGGGGAACCGGCGGCGAGGACCCTGGCGCCGCTGGTTGATCTGGCTTGTGGCGCTCCTCCTGGCGGGGGGCGGCGTCTATGTATGGTGGCGCCAGCGCCAGCGCAGGTTGGACCAGGCCGAGTCTCGGGTTCAGCAGGTCGCCCGCCTGGAGTTGCGCGCTCTGGCCGAGGGCGATACGGAGCTCTACCTCAGCCTCCAAGATAGCGTCGACCGGGCCTGGCTTGAGGCGCAAGCCGCCTCTATCGCTACAACAGCCCTCCCGCTGCCGATTCAAGGCGTGACCAGAACGGAGACCTCTGTCAGGAGAGCTCGCGTCGTTGGCGATAGGGCACGCGTCCAGATCGAACACGTTGGTATGATGCCCGCCGGTACGACAGCGGTCTTTCGGGCTACCAGATTTTACCGCTTCACGGACCGAGGGCAGTGGGTGCACACGAAAGCTGATCCTGGCTATGGAGGGGCACCGGTAAGGTTCGTTGGGGATCACCTTGTAGTCAGCGCTTTCCAAGAGGACGCCGATTGGCTGGAGCCGCTGGTCCCTGGCCTACAGGCTCTGGCCTCCGATTACTGTGATCTTAGCTCTTGTCGGTTCGGCCTGCCCGTGCAGCTAGATCTCGGCGCCCCTCTGGGTGAGGCTGCGGAGGCCGGCGAAGCCGCTCTCCCGGCGCCTTACCTCACTGGAGCCCCAAAGAACGAAGCTGCTCGACAGGCATGGGCAGCTAGTTTGGAGGAGTTCCTCCTCAGTCGGCTCATCACTCTCCAAATCGGTTCCAGATCTCCCAACGTCCACGCCGCTCCGATATTCCGCGATCGCCTGCATGCCTGGTTCGGGGCGAAGCTTGAGGTGACCGAGATCTCCTCTCCAGATCTAGAGCTGGTCCGAGGGGCCCTGGATGCGGGGACCTGGATTCCCCTGTGGGAGCTCTGGAGCCTGCCCTCTGATGATTCTAGGCGGTCTTTGGTCGAGGCAGAAGTCGATCTGCTGCTCTTCTACATCGAAGATGAGTACGGGGTTCCAGTAGTGGCACGTCTGCCGCGTGCGCTCCAGAACGCTGATCATCCAGGGGAGGCCATCAGCAGAGTCGTGCGTGATCCCTGGTGGCTCTTCAAACGACGTTACCTGGCCTACGTTCGTGAGGAGACCGCCGAACGAACCGATAAGCTGACCGCCTTCCAGTCCTACGACCTGATTGTCAGGTGTCGGGAGACCGCGGCATCGACGAGCTTCCAGGATGTCTGGGGGCTTCGCTTAGGAGAATCCGGGGGGACACTTCTCGTCGCTGAATCGGGCGCGAGGGACCTTCTGCCAGTCTCTTGGTCGCCAGACGGGAGGCGGCTGCTGGCGGTGCGGCAGGAGGACGATGATCTCACGTTCTACATACTAGAAGCGGGCCATCCCGAGCCTCAGTTACTGTCGATGATGCCCGACGGTGCCGAGCCCGTCGGGTCCGCCCTGGTAGGGGATACAGGTTGGTCGCCCGACGGGACATACCTCGCCTACCGGGTGCCGGGTCAACCGGTCGCGGGCGGCATCGTCAACCTGCGGACTGGAGATCAGGCTCACTTCGATGGCGAGTTCGTTGACTGGTCGCCTGATGGCTCCCATCTGATCTATGGTCAACCGATTCCTTGGCACTGGTCGCCCGAGGTAAAGGTCCGCACCTTCTGGGTATGGGATCGAGAGACTGGTCATGCGCGGCGGCTCGGCCAGGGTTATGCAGCGGCTTGGGCGGCGGATGGCGGACGCATTGCTTACGTCACGCCGGAGCCAGCGTTGAGGGCCTACCACGCCCTGTCCGATGAGACAACGATACTCCTCGATCAGGCTTCTCTTCGACAGACGCTCAACTTCACGCCGACACTGTCACCTATCTCGGGCCAGCCCTTTGAGGTGGACTGGTCTCCGACCGGGGTGTTCATTGCCCTGGGGGCGACACGAACGAAGGCCCGCGGTTCTGAGGAGGGATTGACGATGCTTTTTGGATGGGGTGACCATAGTATCATCGGTAGGCAAGCGGGCGGGGTCATAGACCTTGCTTGGTCGCCCGATGGGAGGTGGCTTTCCACCTTCACCTTCGACCCCGAGCAGTTCAGGACGATCGTAAGGGGCATCGAGGGGGAGATCCTTTTCGAGGGGAAGGAGGCCTCTCTTGCCTGGTCACCAAGAGGGCGCTACCTGGCTGTCGGAGAGGAGATGCCGGTATTGCGCGTTCTTGAGATCGAGACGGGGCAGTGGCGGGAAGTACGGCTTAGGGGAGAGTGCGGGGTTGTGCTCTGGAACCCGCTCGTTGCGTCTCGAAATCCCCCGGAGGCAACCTCACAGCCGCTGGCCCCGGGGCTGGATGACTCGTGATTTAGGCCTGTTAGTTGCCAGAGTGGCCCACCTGGTTGGGAAGACACCCCAACGGGATTTCCGTGCTCAAACCATCATCCGCCGGTGTCAAGCTTCCCTGGGCCGAAGGCTGTTGACGCAGCTCGCCCACGACGGTCTCCAATTCCTCCAGGGTGGTCACGCCGGCCAGGCTGTCGACGAAGGTGCGAAGATCGGGGCTGCGGTCGAAGACCTCCCGTACGGCCGGCCCGATAGGATCCTCTCCTGCTGCCCCGGGGTGATCGGCGTAGGCTCCATAGAAGGCGAAATAGGCTTGGTTGAGCTTTCGAACAGCATAACCATGCTCTACGAATACCCTCCGTCGTCTTTCCATGTAAGCCTCGGCTTCTTCGATCCTGCCCTCAGCCAGCAGCTCATCCACCCGAATGCGAGTTTCTCGCATCTCCTGACGGAAGTCGAAGACGGGGGGCTCCGACGGCTCGGGCGGCTCCTCCTCCGACGGCTCAGGTCGAGGCTCGGGCTCTGGCGGGAGATGCTTCGGGTAATAACGGGCCACGACCTGTCGTCCTATCTCCTTTCCGACGATAGAGGCCACGGTTTCGTTGATCGTGCGTGTCTCGCCAGAGGAAAGGTAGTATCGGCCCAGCGGCCGTGGGCTGAGGTAGTGATGCGTCCATTCGTGAGCGGTTACCTCGGCTGCCCAGTTGACAGAACTGCTCTCCAGCAGCATCGCTGGATAGGCGGAGAGCCCACCGATTCCGGTGACCAAGGAAGAGACATCGAATGTGCTGTCGATTTGCTCCTCGATGGCTTCGCGCTCCGCCGTGCTTAAGCCGTGTTCGAGGTTCAACTGGAAGATCCGGTCAATGCGATCGCGGGGTGAGATCACGAGTAGCTGCGGAAGGGGGGTGAAGTGCATCTTGACCGGCGGGAGATCCTGGCCCAGCAACCCGAACCCTTCGTCCGCCAGAACGGTGGCTACTTGTTCCTCAAGGATTGCCTCAGCCAACGGTTGACGAGCCCGGATCGCAGCTCGCAGCTCCGTCCGCCGAGCACGGACACCGGCCGTGACTGCTTCGGGATTCTCGATCTCTGGATTGACGTAGAAGCGGCGGATCTGATCCTCGAGGCTTTGCGCCTCTCCGACCAAGGCGAGGTACTCGAGGACGAAGTCGCGCTGCGCCTGATCGGTCATGGCACGTTGGGGCGAGAGAAGGCCGTGCGTGAACTTCTGCCAGAGCGCCTCGATCTCCCACGTGAGGAAGTCGAACTGCCTCCCGGTCAGCTCTCGGTCGACGCGTGCCTCCATGCTCATCGATGGTGGGTTCTCGACCGACAGGACCAAGAGGAGCCCAATCAGCACCGCCGCTGACCTCCAGTGCTTGGTGATCCGCTTCAGAGGGCCCCGGACTCGGTTGACGGCTGCACGCACGCGCTTCATGTTAGTCCTGCACTATCAGATCCTAGCTGAGATGGACGATGGGTGTCCTCGGTTCCGAGATTTGTCGCCCCGCTCTCGTGAGCAGATTCTCGGGGCCGGCGAAGCGGTTTCGGCGAAGGGAATGGGCCGCGCATCTTCATTGTGCCGGCAAGACGAGTGCCAGGCTCATGCAAGAGAAGAGAGCGCCAGGCGAATCCGTTCCTCTACAGGGATATCCTCGTCCTGCGGTAGGTTCTGCAGGGCAGACTGGGCCTCCACCAAACTGAAGCCGAGCTCGGTAAGGGCGGCGATGACCTCTGTATCGGCATCGGTGAGCAGCGGCGTCGGCCTTCCCTCGGCCGGAATCACCTCATCCTTCAGGTTGAAGATGATCTTCTTCGCCGTCTTTGTTCCAATCCCCGGCACGCGAGTCAACAGGCCCGGCTCGTCTTGAAGGACAGCTTGACGGAGGGCATCAGGAGAGATGGTGCCCAGCAGCGAGAGGGCCACTGTCGGTCCAACGCCGGAGATGTCAAGGAGAAGTTCGAACAAGGACCGCTTTTCTCTGGTCAGAAACCCGAAGAGGGCCAGCCGGTTTTCGCGCACGTGGAAGTGAGTGAAGAGTTCCAGCGGTTGTTCCAAGCCTCCGACCTGGTCGACGACGTTGGAGGGAACCTCGATCTGGAACCCGACTCCTCCGGCGCGGATGACGACGTACCCTTCTCCTTTTTCCCACAACACCCCGCTGATTCGAGAGATCATAGTGAAATTACCGGGTCAGTCTTGATGACTCCTCCGAGAGTGACTTCAACCGCGAAGAATGAAGGTGACAGACTGCCACCGCGAGAGCATCGGCTGCATCGTCTGGGCGCGGTATCTCGTCAAGATCGAGCAACATCTTGACCATCTCCTGCATCTGAGCCTTGTCTGCGCTCCCGTATCCTGTGACCGCTTGTTTAATGGCCAATGGTGTGTATTCGGCCACTTTCAGCCCGGCTTCCGCCAACGCCAGTATTGCTACCCCTCGGGCCTGACCGACGCTCATCGCCGTGCGTACGTTCTTGCTGAAGAACAGCTCCTCAACCGCTGCCTCCATCGGCTGCCACTCGCTCGCCAGCTCTTGAAGCTCCCGGTAGATAACCTGCAGACGGGCCGGCGTCGGTTGATCCGAGCTTGTCCGTATCACACCGCTCACCAGAGCGCGAAGCTGATTGCCGTCCTCCTCAACGACGCCGTATCCGGTGGTGGCAGTCCCCGGATCAATGCCCAATACCCTTCTCTTGCGGCGTGCGCGGGTGTTCCCTGCGATGCTAGAGCTCTCCTTCGTACTTCGCGATGACGTCATCGGTCAGCTCCAGATTGGAGTGCACCTCCTGGACGTCGTCCATATCCTCCAGGGCCTCGATGAGGCGCATCACGCTCAACGTTCCATCGTCATCCAGCTTCATTCTCCGCTTCGGAACCATCGTCAGGCGAGCGTCCCTGGTCTTGATCCCTGCCTCTTCGAGCGCGTTCTGGATACCTCCAAATTGGTCGGGCTCGGCGTAGATCTCAATCAGATCTTCGCCAAATTCGATGTCCTCGGCCCCGGCTTCCACGGCTATGTCGAAGATCGATTCTTCGTCGATCCCGTCGGACTCCAGGGCTACGTACCCTTTACGGTCAAACTGCCACATAACGGCGCCAGCTTCGGCCATGGACCCACCGCGATCGGAGAACGCGTTGCGCAAGTCGGACGCGGTCCGATTTCTATTGTCTGTAACGGTGTGCACCAGGAGAGCGATGCCGCTGGGGGCGTATCCCTCGTAGACGATCTCCTCCAAGTCCACGCCCTCGAGCTCGCCCGTCCCCCGCTTGATGGCGCGCTCGATATTCTCCTTCGGCATATTGGCGTCTTTGGCTCTGTCGATGGCCAGACGGAGCTGGACGTTGAACTCGGGATCGCCGCCTCCCTGTCGTGCCGCCACCGTGATCTCTCGGACCAGCTTGGTGAAGATCTTAGCTCGCCGACGGTCTTCTTTCTTTTTCTGGTGCTTGATATTAGCCCAATGGCTGTGTCCGGCCATAACTCGCACCTCCTTAACAGTAAGCAATAATAAAGGTGACAATCAATACGCTAAGCTACAATATTGTAGCCCATGTCGGGCAGCTTTGCAATCAAATCGGCTGGACTTCGTCGAGCGAGGAGACAATAGCACAAGCTTTGCGGGTGTCTGCTCCCGAACGAACGCCACCGCCGCAGCTTTCCATCCACCGCTCTGATGTGTAGAATAGACCTCGATCCGTTCGTTGCTCTATTCAGGAGGTAACTGGCATGGCATTCTATCTCGATTCGGCATCACCCGACGATGCGCGCGAGGCGGCGGAACTGGGCTTCATCGTGGGTGCCACGACGAATCCCAAGCTCCTCTCCCGCGTCGATCGACCGGCTGCCCAGGTTCTACCTGAGCTATGTGACGTGCTACAGGAGGGAACCGTCTTCTATCAACTTACGGCTCCCACTGTCGCAGAACGAGAGGCGGAGGCTTACCGCGTGGCTGACCTCTGTCCCGGCCGCATCGGCATCAAGGTACCCTGCACCACGACGAACCTGGTTATGCTGCCGCGCCTCGCCGAAGCAGGCTTGATCTGTGCGGTGACCGCCATCTTCAGCGCGCACCAGGCGTTGCTCGCTGCCGAAGTCGGCGCTGACTACGTTATCCCCTATGTGAACCGGACCACACGGCAGATGGGAGACGGGATCGCGCTGGTGAGGGAAATGGCGACGGTCTTCGAGCGAACGGGGGCGTCAACCGAGATTCTGGCGGCTAGTTTCTACAATCTGACCGAGGTTGCGCAGGCTGTCCAGGCCGGCGCTGACCACGTCTCCATCTCCCTGGACCTGCTGAAGGCTCTGGGAGACCATCCACTCTCGGATCGAGCCATTCAGGGCTTCGCTGAGTTCACCTGAAGGGCTCAGTCTGCTTGGCAGCGGCTGATTGGTCTTCAGGCGAGCTGAGCCGAACCCACTCGAGGTCCGCGTGGGTTAGGTTGATCTCACCACGCCCCTTGATGAAGCGTTGGGCGCTGCCAGGCGGGAAGTGGAGTAGGTCGAAAGGCGCTTCGTGCTCGTACTCGTTGAGGGCGTCACGCACCGTGTCTACGAAAGGGGCGAGATCCGTGTCCCACTTAGCGAGAGCGAAGTGAGTCTCACGGTAACGTCTGATCAGGGAGCGGATCTTACTCGGACTTACCTGACCGGCTTCGCCCCAGAAACGCGGCTGTCCTCGGATATCCAGCGCAACCACATCGGGTTTGTACCGGTCACCGACGGAAATCTCCACGACGAGGTCTGGATAGGTGGGGAGATAGAGCGCCCAGAGGAAAGCCTTCATCAAAACGTGTTCGCGACGTTCATTCGCCCGCTTGACGAAGACGACCTGCTCTCCATGAGCGCGGAGTGTCCACTTCCGTCGCAACAACAGGTCACGGGTCATGTCACCCTGGACCTACTGACGTCGCTCTCCCACTTCTTCTACATAGGCCAGCGATTGGTGGCGGAAGTAGGTGTCGTACAACTCAGCGTAGTGGCCGCCTCGCTCCATCAGTTCCTCGTGGTTGCCCTCCTCAATGATACGTCCTTCTCGAAGGACGATGATGCGGTCGACGGCCCGGACCGTCGAGAGGCGGTGAGCAATGAGGATGGAGGTGCTCCGCTGGAGGATCATCTCGATGGTCTCCTGAATCTGGGTCTCGGTGAAGGGATCCACGCTGGCGGTGGCCTCATCGAGGATGAAGATGGCCGGTGACTGCGCCAGGACGCGCATCAACGCGACCAACTGGCGCTGCCCCATGGAGAGACGCCCTCCCCGCTCCCCAACATCGGTCTGGAGACCGTTGGGCAAGGTATCTACCCAGTCGCCCCCGCCGATCCGGCGGGCTAGATCCTCAATCTCTTCATCCGGCAGCCCGGGCGCGGCGTAGCGGATGTTCTCGGCGACAGTTCCTGAGAACAGGAAGGGACTCTGAGAAACGATGCCGAGTTGCTTCCTGTAATCGTGCAGATCGAACGTACGGATAGCCTGGCCGTCTATCTCGATGCGTCCATCCTGGAACTCGTAGAAACGGGCGATCAGTTTCACAATGCTGGACTTTCCCGCGCCGGTATGACCGACCAACGCCAGGCTCTCTCCCGGGGCGATGTGAAGGTTGAAATCTCGCAGAACTTGCTCCTCTTCCTTGTAGTGGAAGTCGACGCTGTCGAAGAGGATTTCACCCTGCAGCTGATCGGGAGATCGTGGCTTCCTTTGCTGGACAGAGGGCTCAGCGTCGATCAGAGCGAAGATGCGCTCGGATGCGGAGAGTCCGCCCTGGAACTGGCTCCAGAAAGCAGCTACGTTGATCAGCGGGAACCAGAACCGGTCTACACTGCGCAGGAACAGGTACCAGTTCCCGATGGAGACCTCCTGGTTCACAGCGGCCAGCCCGCCCCAGTAGACGAGGATCGCGGTTCCGACGCCGGCAAGTGCGTTGAGAACCGGGAAAACCATGGATAAGGTAAATCCTCGGCGCAAGTTCACGTGGTAAGAGCGCTCGTTGACCTCGCTGAATTCTCGGTAGATTGCGTCTTCCTGCCGGAAGATCTTGGCCACTCCGATGCCGGTCACCGCCTCTCGAATGGCGGCGTTGACCTCGGCCAATACCTGAAAGCCTTCCCGCGTCACGCGCCGCGCAACTCGGCGGAATCCCATGGCTAGAAGCAAGACGATCGGGGACATACCGAGTACCAGTAAGGTCAACCGCCATGAGATCTGGAAGAGCCTGACCAGGAGTATGGCAACCAAGGTCAGCTGACTGAGTAGATCGGTAACGAGCTGGACGACGTTGGCGAACTCCTCGGTGTCCGAGGTGATGCGGCTGATGATGCGCCCGGAACGGAACTCGTCGAAGAAGGACATGTCGTGCTGGACCACGGCGCCAAAGGCGTCGCGGCGTAGAGCTCGAACCACGTCGCCGATAATGCGAACAGTGATTCGCCGGCGCACCCAGTTGCCGGCCCAGTTAAGGACTCCGGTGACCAGTACTGCAGCTCCGAGGGCCACGACGGGACCCAGCGGTATCGATTCCGTATCCTGAAGAAGGGCGTCCAGCCCCCGCGAGATGATGAACAGCTGCTCCGCACCGACAAAGGCGATGGCTGCGATCACCACCGCGACGATTGCCACGCGTTTGGTGTGTGGTTTGAAGTAGCCCGCGATGCGCCGCAACAGCTCGCGGTCGCTGTATTCGCGGTCATACGCCTCTCTATCTAGGCCGTGAAATAGGGACATAGCGCTTACTTCTCGTACCGAGCAAAGATCGTGCGATAGGCTGGAGATTCTTCCATGAGCTGCTGGTGTGTGCCGACTGCGGCCACCGTTCCCTTTCGCATGACGATGATCAGATCTGCCCAGCGGATCTGCGACAGCCTGTGGGTAATCAAGAAGGTAGTGCGCCCCTCGGCGGCCCGCTCGATGGCTCGCTGGATGCGATCCTCGGTCTCGCTGTCGATGGCGCTCGTAGCATCGTCGAGGATTAGGATGGCGGGTTCCGTCAGGAATGCTCGGGCGATGGCTAACCGCTGCCGTTGACCGCCGGACAGCGTCGCCCCTCGCTCACCAATCACCGTCTCGTAACCGTCCTCCAGACTGGTGATAAAGGCGTGCGCCTGGGCTGCCCGCGCTGCCTCCTCGATGTCCTCTTGGTCGGCGTCGGGAGAGCCGAAGGCGATGTTCTCAGCGATGGAGCGAGAGAAAAGGAAGATGTCCTGCTCGATCGTGGAGATCTGCCGGCGCAGTGCCTCCAGATTCCATTCCCGCACGTCGATCCCATCAATCAGCACCCGCCCTCCATCGACGTCGTAAATGCGGCTGATCAGTTTGGCGACTGTGCTCTTACCGGATCCGGTCTGGCCCACGACAGCCACGGTCTGGCCAGGCTCGACGTGGAAGGTGACATCCTCCAGGGCCGTGTTATGGTCCTCGGGAGAGCACGCTTCGTCCGAGGGGGAGTAGCAGAACGTGACGTCCTCAAACCTGACGCTTCCTTCCATCGCTTTCTCACACCCTTCCACATTCTGGTCGAGTTCCGTCTGAAAGGTGATCAACTCGAGGATGCGGCGGGCGCTGGCAAGCCCCGACGAGACGCGCGAGTAGGCAAATTGGGCCGCAAACGTGGGGAATCCGAAGAGAAGCAAGAGTCCGTTGAACGACACCACACTGTCCAGCCCGATCGCACCGGCACGGAAGAGCAGCAGGCTGTGAAAGAAACCGATACCCTGCACGAGCCCGAGGAGCAGCAGTGGTATGAATCGCGCCTCTATGTCCCCCTGGTCAACATAAGCATTGCGCCACTCTGTCACGTCGCTCGTGAAGCGCTTGCTCTCGAACGTCTCCTGGGCTGCCCCTTTGACCGTTTCGATACCGTCGATGGCCTCTGCCAGGGTAGTGTTCATCTCGCTGAACTCCTCGCGGACCCGTTCCGTTGCCGGGCGGAGTTGGCGCAGGTAATTGCGCACGGCGAAGGCGTAAGCCAGCAAGTAGATGGTCGGCGTGATAACCAACTGTGGATGGATCGTAGGAGCCACGATGAGGGGCATCAGCAGGAAGTTAGCCGAGCCAACAACTAAATTGACGCCAGGATTGAACATCAAGTTGACCTGGCGCACATCGTTCGTCGCGCGGGCCATGAGGTCGCCCGTCGGTTGCGAGTCGTGAAAGGACATGCTCTTGCCGATGAGGCTGGCGTACAGCTCATCTCGGATGTCCCGCTCTATACGCTGCCCCAGCATCTCACTAGACCAGTTGCGCATGAGCTGGAGGATGAGGCCGCGCACAAGCTGAGAGCCGGCAACCAAGCCCGCCGCCGTCGCAAGGCCGCGCAGATTCGCTGGCGTCGATGTGACGGCGTTTACGGCGCGACCGATGAGCAGCTGCATGGCAGCCGCCAGCGCGGCGTTGCCGGCAGCCCCGACCAGCATGCCCGCTACAAAGAGCCCGTGGCGTCCTACGTGTGAGAGGATCCACCGGGCTGCACTGCTTCGGTTAGTTTGCCACGACCGTGAGACTTCGAACTCGCTGGCACTCATTGATCTCTCGGCAAAGCAAAAGCCACCCTTCTCGCGGCAGAGGTGGCCAGACAATGGAAACACCTGCGTTTGGATTGCACCACAGTGTACCGGAAAACGGAGCGCTCGTCAAGAGACGGGCAGCCGAATCCTATTGCTCGTTACCGGTGTAGGCCTGAACCTCTAGATAGATCACCTGGGGCTCGAAGTCGGGGGTGACGAACGTGAAGTGGTCCTGGTAACTGTACGTCGGCGCGGGATAGCGGAAGGCCCACATCGCCACGGTCTTGCACCAGGGCCAGTGCTCGCGCGCCCACTCGTAGGCCCCGATGGTGTACTCGATGCGCTCGGCGGGACTCACGGCCCCTGTCCAGCGAGGGTGATCGTTCCATCCCGCCTCGGTGACGTAGACCGGCTTAGCGGCGTCGCCGTACGCAACCATTATGTCTCGCAGAAGTTCCACGCGCCGGAAGTTGATCGACCCTGGAGCTGCAGGGGCGTCTGGCGGGGACGTGCGACCGTAGGCGTGAGCTGACAGTGCGTCGAAGTGGGCAGCGGCCCCGGCCTGGTACATCCGTTCCAGGTAGATGAGGTCGTTCATGCCCGCCGCACTGCCCTCTGGTTCCAACGTCGGAGCCAGGGCGCCCGCCATCACCACGACGTCGGGGTTGGCGGCGTGAGCGCGGGCATAGACCTCCTCCAGCATTTCGGTGTATCCCTCAGGATCGACCGGGCGGTACCCCCACTCAAAGCTGAGATTCGGCTCGTTCCAGATGATCACATGGTTGACCCTTCCTTCGTACCGGTCGACGAAGGCGGCTACGAACTCGGCAAACGCTTCGTAATGGGCGGCGTCTAGGTAGGTCAGAGTGGTCTCGCCGTTGTCTGCCTGGGTGTTCGCCGTCGACGCCCCTTCCGGACGCGCCCACTCGGGCACCCAACCCAGGCGGGCGATCACGGTCAGTCCCTGATTCTCCGCATGTCTGATCACTGTGTCGCTGTGGGCCCAGTTGAAGTCACCTTCTTGCGGCTCGATGTACGGCCATGGGAAGTACTCGACGATCCAAGGGGTCCCCATCTGGCGAACCATGCGCAACGTGCGCTGGATCTTCCACGTCTCTACCTCATCCGTGAGGCGCGTGTGAACGCCGGCGATGGGATTGGTGGTGGTCACTTGCTGCGGCGGATCCGGAACGACCAGTACGCGCGGGGCGCGGATGGCCCACAGAATGAAGACCGTTAGGAACAAGCGGATGAGATCGCTGGCTCTGATCTGGCGCAGCGCGGCGAGGGCCCGAGCGCGGAGGCGAATCCAATGCGCCCCGAGGTGCTTCGGCGGCTCTGTCCAAAGTCGTGGCTGCTCAGATGGCATGAATAGAAAAGAGGGAAGCAACGCTTCCCTCGAGGTGAACGAATAGCTCCTCGGGCAGGATTTGAACCTGCAGCCTACCGGTTAACAGCCGGCCGCTCTACCGTTGAGCTACCGAGGATTGTACGGGTGGTATTATACTCGGAAGGCGAATGGTGTCAAGTCTGTTTTCGGGTCATGCGAGAGACGATCTGGGTCCATGGCTCTGCAGTTTCCGATCCTCACTGTTGTCCCGTAGGGGAGGGGGTAGGGTTACGAAGCTGAGCGGAATAACGCCCCTGTCCCCAACGATCCGCCCCCAAGAGGGCTCCTGGCGGCTGCAGAGTAAGGTGGTATAGTGAAGGGTGAAGCCGGATGCGGCGCCTGGCGAGATGGAGCGCTCACCTCCCAGCCCAGTGAAATGCGAGGAATCGTCGTGTTGTCACTCGATCGACAAGAGGAGTACCGCCGTCGTTACGCGGAAAGGCGTCCCGATTGGCGTCCCAGCAGTCACGTCTACCGGGACGCCGTGGCTGCCTCTCTCTTCCCCGATGCCAAGGTGCTTGACTTAGGTTGTGGGCGAGGCGGCGTGATGGAGCGCCTCCATACGCGGGCCGCCTTCACGGCCGGGCTGGATCCAGATCTTTCGTCGCTCCGTGAGCATCGAGCCCTGGCTCTTGGCTTAGCGTCTGGTTTGGCCGGTGCTCTCCCCTACCGTGACGACGCCTTCGATCTCGTCTGCTGTTCTTGGGTGCTGGAGCACCTAAGAGAACCGGCGCGAGTCTTCTCCGAGGTGGCTCGGGTGCTTCGCCCGGGGGGACAATTCGTCTTTCTCACGCCCAACGCACGCCATCCTCTGCTGATCCTCAACCGGGCCTTACGTTGGACAGAAGGGCGATTGGTTGATCGTCTGTATGACCGCGCCGAGCCTGACATATTCCCCGCATTCTATCGGGCGAACAGCCCGGGACGGATTCGGCAGCTAGCGATTGGTGCGGGCTTTGAGCACGTTTCTCTCCGTGTTATCGCTGATCCCACATACTTGGCCTTCAATGATCGGCTTTTTGATCTGTCCTGTCTTCTGGAGCGCTTCATTCCGCGTGCGATGCGCGTCCATTTGGTCGGAGCCTGTATCCAGACCTGAGAACGGTGGGCTGCCCCAGCCAGTTCCATTCCTCATATCCCGACTTGTCCCTCACCCCCTCCAGCCAATGCCAAATGCAAACCTCCCCGGGCGCCTGTTAGATTGGCTTGCTTTGACTATGGCATCGCGTTACAATGTGATGGAAGTCAGGGGCTATCCCCTGGTCATCCGTAAACGTCATGATAGAGATAGCCGAACATATCGAGTCCCAAGTCGCGTCCTTACCTCACAGGTCAGGTGTCTACCTGATGCACGACGTGGATGGCGATGTCATCTACATCGGCAAGACGGTGGACCTAAGGAATCGGGTGCGCTCCTACTTCCACGCCTCGGCTCAGGCGCATCCCAAGACCCGAGCGCTGGTCAGCGAGATCGATGATCTGGAGTTCATCGTCACGGATTCGGAGCTGGAGGCTCTCATCCTCGAGGCGAATCTGATCAAGAAGCACCGTCCCCGCTACAACGTTCGCTTCAAGGATGACAAGCGGTATCCCTACATAAAAGTCGGTCTGTCCGATCCGTATCCAAAGGTGACGATCACGAGGCGCATCGAGCAGGACGGCAGCCGCTATTTCGGTCCCTATACCTCCTCTGGCGCCGTCCACGAGACGCTCGACCTTCTAAGGAAGTCCTTTCCCTATCTTACGTGCAACCGGGACATCACGGGCGAAGACGATCGTCCCTGCCTCTATTATGAGATCAAGCGTTGCCTGGGGCCTTGCATTGGAGCGGTCTCCCAGAGCGGGTATCGGGCGATGATCCGAGGGCTGATCCAGTTCCTGGAGGGGCATGGAGAGGAGGTGATCGCTGGCCTTCAAGACCGGATGGAGTCCGCGGCTGAGGATTGGGAGTTCGAACAGGCTGCTTCGCTGCGGGATCAGCTGCGTGCTGTCAAGAGCGTTGTTAGGAAGCAGAAGGTGGTCTCGGTCGCTGGCGCTGATCAGGACGTGATCGCCTTCGCGCGCCAGGAGGACGACGCCTGTGTGCAAGTCTTCTTTATCAGAGGAGGGAAGCTCCTGGGCCGCGAGTACTTCGTGCTGGAGGGGACTCGTGAGGAGGACGATCGCCAGGTTATGACGGCCTTTCTCAAACAGTTCTACGAGGAGGCGGCATACGTTCCTCCGGAGGTCCTCCTGCCAGAGCAGATTGATGAGGCTCTGATTATCGAGCGATGGCTCAAGAGGAAGCGCGGCGAAAAAGTGACTCTGCGGGTGCCTCGCCGGGGAAAGAAGAAAGAGTTGGTGAAGATGGCGGCTGAGAACGCGGCCGAGACATTGGCCGCCCTGAGGGTTCAGTGGCAGGCCGACGCCCACAAGCAGGAGCAGGCCTTGGCTGAGCTTGAGGAGGCGCTGGACCTTCCCAGATCCCCCTCCCGCATCGAGTGCTACGACATTTCGACGACTCAAGGCGCCGAGACGACCGGAAGCATGGTCGTGTTCGTGCAAGGTGTGCCCCGCAAGTCCTACTATCGGCGCTTCACAATTCGCGACGTGGAGGGTCAGGATGACTACGCCAGCATGCGGGAGATGTTGGAGCGCCGCTTTCGACGCTGGGAGATCGCCCAGTCGGAGGAGATGCTCGGCACGCGAAACACAAAGGGCTGGGCGAAGCTTCCTGACCTTCTTTTGGTGGACGGCGGAAAAGGACAACTGACCGTGGCTGCGGAGGTATTGACATCCTTCGACCTCCTGAACGAGGTTCCAGTGGCGGCGTTAGCCAAAAAGCACGAGGAGATCTACCTGCCCGATCAACCGAAACCCGTCCTGCTGCCGCGTCGTTCTCAGGGGCTCTTCCTCGTCCAACGCGTACGCGATGAGGCTCATCGGTTTGCCGTCAGACACCATCGCCAGCGCCGCCGCAAGGTGGGGCTGACTTCCAGGCTGGAGAGCATCCCCGGGGTGGGGCCTGCACGGCGGAAGGCGCTTCTTAAGACCTTTGGATCGATAGAAGCCATCCGAGCCGCGAGCCTGGAGGAGCTAGAAGCTGTTCCCCGTCTTCCACGTTCTGTGGCTGAAGCAATCAAGAATAAGCTCTAGGCCCGCGGGTCCGGGTCGCGCTTGCTAACGAACTGGGAGACCTACCTCGCGGGTTCGGAAAGCTGATGATGCGCCGAATCTCGATTGTCAGATCCTCGGTTTATGCTATAATACTGTATCGCGTAATAGATTGCGGTTCGCCGAATAAGTTTGCTCTTATCGGAGTATCTCCAGGTGCGATGTCGAGTGTCTTTGCCGGTGGCTCGACACGAGAATTCAGCGTGAGCTTGACCGAGCACGAAGCGGAAGGCTGACGTCATTCTATTGAATTCTGGCAGGACATTCTTGGACCTCTGACGGTGTGAGGTCCGTTCTGAGAACGGTTCTCAGTCCCCATACGACGTTCCTGAATCGGACTTGGTTTGGCCGAGACCAGAGCATGGTTGGCGGCTAGCCAAGTCTGCGCGTGTTTGTAGGAGAATGGTAGCTGAAGAGAAGTCGAACGAGGCGAAGGAGCTCCAGCAGGAGTTGGAGGAACTGCGAAGACAGATAGCCATGCTGGAGGAAGGTCTTCAGGAGAAACCTGAATATGGCATGGGTGAAGGTGACCCATCCATCACACGATGGGAGCTGGACCAAGCCATGTTGAGTGACCTTAAGAAGCGGGCCGACAGTCTTGAGGAGCAGCTGTCGCGGATCAGCCGGGGAACTTACGGCGTCTGTGAGCGCTGCGGAGAGCTGATTGATCCCGATCGGTTGTCGGTCTTGCCCGATACTAAGCTATGCATTCGGTGCGCTCGGTCTGGTGGAGGCTAGGTGTCTCGAGCCGGGTCCGGAGCGCTTTTGATTTGTGTGGTCACAGTTGTTGAAAGGAGGTGAAAGAGGTTGACAAAGGTTGAGCTACGGCCAGGAGAGTCGCAGCGGAGCCTGCTCAAGCGATTCCGGAAGAAGGTTGCTCGTTCTCGAATCCTGAGCACGGTGAAGAAGAAGCGATACTACGTTTCCGAAAGCGAGAAGAAGCGCATCGCGCGCCGCAAAGCGATCCGTCGCGAGCGTAAGCGCCGACAGAAAGAGGAACAGAAGTACGGGTACTAGCCCAATGGTCCAGCCGCGCCCTGACATCCAGGAGCAGCTCTCGGCGTTGATTGAGAGCGACTACGATTACAGACGTCCCAGGCGTGGTGATGTCCGTGAAGCTGTCGTCCTCTTTATTGCCAGCGATGAGTTAATCGTCGACCTAGGCGTCAAGCGGGATGGCATTGTACCTCGTGACGACCTGCAACTTCTGGATGATGGCTTCAGAGCTAGTCTGGAAGTGGGAGACAGCGTGCCCGTCAGAATACGGGATACCCGTCCCAGTGCGGACGGTATCACCGTCTCATTGAGCCAGGGACTAGCTCAGCAGGATTGGCTGCGGGCTGAGGAGGCCCTAGACAAGGGAGAGATCCTCAAAGCCGAAGTGACGGATGTGAACAGCGGTGGCGTGCTGGCCTCTTTCGGTCGGGTGCGCGGCTTTGTGCCCAACTCGCATTTGTCATCAGTTCCACCAGGCCTGCGAGGTGAACGTCTTCGCGAGGCGAAAACCGACTTGATCGGGCAGACGTTGACGCTTGCTGTGCTGGAGGTGGAGCAGCGCCGGCGACGGCTAATCCTATCGGAACGCGCCGCGAATCGCCGCCGTCGTCGGGAGCTGCTCAATGAGCTGAGCGAGGATGAGAGGCGTACGGGCATCGTGCGGAATCTGGTTGACTATGGTGCTTTTGTGGATCTGGGCGGTATCGATGGCTTGGTTCACATCTCGGAACTGGATTGGGGGCATCTGAATCACCCTAGCGACGTGCTCGAGGTGGGTGACGAGATCGAAGTCAAGATCTTGGGTGTGGATAGAGAGCGCGAGCGTATTGAACTGAGTCGGAAATGTCTCTTGCCCGATCCTTGGCCGACCGTCGTTGCAGGATTAGAAGTGGATCAGGTTGTCGAGGGCCGTGTGACGAACGTGGTTGATTTCGGGGCGTTTGTCGATGTTGGTCAGGGTGTGGAGGGCTTAGTCCACACATCCGAGATGCCCCGGGGCGCAGCCACTTGTGCGGAGCTGAGCCGGGAAATGCCGATCGAGGTGCGTGTCCTGAGTATTGACTCTGGGAGGCGCCGCCTTGCCCTGAGCCTCCGTGGTGTTCCGAACGCTGCTTTCGGTTGTCAGGACTAGTATTCGATGAGCGAACGATATAGCGTCTGACCGGTGGGAAGGGTGTCGTATGAAGGGCGAGCTCGACGTCATCGTATGTCAACGTTGCGGACGAGGGTTTGTGCTGACCGCCACTTATCGAGATTTCCTACTAAGATGGGGCAGAGAGGTGATCGTTCCGGTGCTCTGCCGAACCTGTTTCCTAGAGGTAGGACCTCTTCCCAAAGAAGAGGGAAAGGTGAAGTGGTTTAGCTCGCGCAAGCACTATGGCTTCATAACGATTGAAGAGGACAGAGATGTCTTCTTCCACCAGGAGCAGATCATGGCGAAGAATGACAGCGCGCCGCAGGAGGGTCAGTCGGTTCGGTTTCATATGCGGCCTTCACCGAAGGGACCCGAGGCGCTTAACGTAGAGATTGAAGGATAGGTGATGTCGTCTTATCGAATTGAGTTACGTGAGATAAGGTTGGCGACGGATGGCACCGACGATGTGGCCTTGTTCGATGTCATGCGGGAGGGGGACGGTGAGACGTGGGTTGTGCCGGTTCTTCTGGCCCCACTCTTTCGGCTGATCAATATGCAGGCATCGGTTTCTGCGGATAGCCGTCGTGAGATGGTGGCTGGATTGGGAGCGCGAGCTGTTGTGGAGCGCCTGGGTAAGGATGGGGTACCCCCGTGGGAAGAGCCTATACTGCTCAGCCTGGACTATCCGGGAGCGCCCGGGGATCCGGAACCGCTCGAGTCCTATGAGCGCATTGCCGTTGAAGTGACGGAAGACTAGAGTACGTATTGTAGTACGTGACGTTAAGTAAATCGATTAAGTAAGGAGAAGGAGACAAGTGTCTGATCGAGTGACAGGGAATATCAAGTGGTTCGATCATCAGAAGCGATATGGCTTCATTCGACGCGATGACGGGAAGCCTGACGTATTCGTGCATATGAACGACTTCCGCGACAGAATGGATGCCTATTGGCTGAGGCGGGGCGATACTGTGGAATTTGGAGTTGAGAAGGCCGACAAGGGGCCTCGAGCTCAAGAAGTCGTCGTCGTCCACTCTTCCTAACGAAGTACAACGCTTCAGCCGGTGATGGAATCGAACCGGCACAGAAAAACCGAATATCCAAGTCTTTGGCTCATCCATTGAGGGCTCAACAAGACGGCGAAGCCGTATCAAGTCTCAAGTTTCTCTGGAGGCGGTGACCGTACCAGTCGAGCCACCAGAGGCATGTCGTGATAGGGTATTCAGAGGCTTTTGTTGCTGCCACCTCGATCGTTCAGAACGATCTGTCTGTAAGGATGACGGTCTGTTTCCGGGCATCACCCTGTATACCTAGCTGAGGTGAGATGATTGAGGACCGCTCAAGTAAGACGGGAATGCCGCCCCACTATAGGCCATCCTAGCACGGCTCCGCGCGCTCTCGTTCCATGGTTATCGACGTTGGCGCACCGCTTTGGCGAAGGTCGGCGTGCAGGGGATGGTTGTACGACTGCGGATTATCTGGTTTGCCTTATCTTCATCGGCGATTATCGCTCTGATTAGGCCTTTCTGCAGTACCGCGGCGTCAGCAATCCTCGAGAGACTCGGATCTTGAAGGGCCATCTCGTCTGGGGGCGGGGCTTGTGGGTAGAGGCGAAGCATTCCTGGCAACTGACAGGTACGAGGAGGTGAAATGTTCAATACGGGAGATGCCATTGTCCATCCTACGCGCGGTGTTGGTGTAGTTGTCAATATCCAGGAGCGTGAGTGGCAGGGCAGTAGTAGCCGGTACTACCAGATAGAGCTGTTAGGACGCGAACCAAGCCTCAAGCTGATGATTCCCGTTGAGGAAGCGGATGAATTGGGATTGCGACTGGCCATTCAGCGATCGGAGGTGGAACAGGTCTGGCGTGTGCTCCATTCTGAACCAGAGGAGCTGCCCTCGAACCATAAGACGCGCCACAAACTCTTGAGGGAAAAGCTTCATGCCGGAGATGTCTTTCAGGTTGCCGAGGTGCTGAGGGACTTGACGTGGCGGCAGAAGGAGGAGGACCACCTGACGACCCGAGGCAAGCGCATTTACAAAGAGGCTCTGATGTTCCTCGCTGGAGAGATCGCCGCTGCCTTGGAGGTCGAAGTGGCTGAAGCGGAGGCTCGGATTCGGGAGAAGCTGCGGGAGATCCTGGCGCCATAGCTTCGTGAAGATCAACAGCATCAGAATCATCAAGACCCGCTGTATGAAGTCGGCGGGTCTTCTGCTGTGAGAGCGCTAGGATAAGAGATATATATGAATGAGGCTAAGCCCCCTCTACTGTTCTTTGCAGGTCTTGACATCTCTTCGGCACATGGTATGATAGCGGATGGGTTAGCACTCTCCAACTGGGAGTGCTAAAAAGATACTGATCGAGTCCGCTTCTAACATGCTAATCGCAGGAGGTGACAAGATGACAGTTAACATCAAACCGTTGGGCTCTCGAGTGGTGGTTGCGCCGATCGAGAAAGACGTTGAGACCTTCGCAGGTGGCGAGCTGGTGCTGCCGGATACCGCTAAGGAGAAGCCACAGCAGGGCGAGGTCTTGGCCGTGGGCCCTGGCAACCGGGATGAGGACGGCAACCGGATCCCGCTGGATGTCGAGGTGGGGGACACGGTCGTGTTCTCCAAGTACGCTGGCACAGGCTTCAAGACCGAAGAGGGTAAGGAAATCCTCATTCTTAAAGAGAATGATATCCTTGCCAAGATTGAGTAGCCTGCTGAGATTTTTGATATAGAGGTTTTTGAGGAGGAACTAAGATGGCAAAACAGTTAGTATTTAGTGAAGAAGCTCGACGCTCTTTGAAGAACGGAATTGACACGGTCGCGAACGCAGTAGTGACCACCCTGGGGCCCAAGGGCCGCAATGTGGCTCTGGACAAGCAGTGGGGCGCTCCCACCATCACTCACGACGGCGTGACGGTGGCAAAGGAGATCGAACTGAAGCAGCCCTTTGAGAATATGGGCGCGCAGCTGCTGAAGGAGGCCGCTACCAAGACGAACGACATCGCTGGTGACGGCACGACCACGGCGACCCTTCTCTCCCACACGATCATCACCGAGGGTATGAAGAACGTTGCCGCCGGTGCCAACCCGATGCTATTGAAGCGCGGCATCCTGGCGGGAGCTGAAGCCATTGCCGAGGCGATTGATGACCAGTCGATCGCTCTGACGACGAAGGAGGCGATTGCCAACGTCGCTGCCATCTCCGCGCAGGATCGTGAGATTGGCGAGGTGATCGCCGAGGTGATGGACCGCGTTGGTAAGGACGGCGTCATCACCGTCGAGGAATCGCGAGGTCTCGAGTTCGAGATTGAGTACGTTGAGGGTATGCAGTTCGATCGCGGCTACCTCTCGCCGTACTTCGTGTCTGATCAGGAGACGATGGAGGCCGTCATCGAGGAGCCTTACATCCTGATCCACGACGACAAGATCTCCGCGGCACAGGATCTCGTGCCCATTTTGGAGAAGCTGGTCCAGAAGGGTGACCGCGATCTGATCGTTATCGCTGAGGACGTCGACGGCGAGGCGCTTGCCACGCTGGTGTTGAACAAGCTGCGCGGTATGCTCAATGTCCTCGCTGTGAAGGCGCCTGGCTTCGGTGATCGTCGTAAGGCGATGCTGAAGGATATTGCAGTCCTCACCGGTGGGCACGTCATCACCGAGGAAGAGGGACGCACGCTAGAGAGCACGACCGTCCAGGATCTGGGGCGAGCCGAAAAGGTGGTCTCCACGAAGGACGAGACAACCATCATCGGCGGCCGGGGCAGCGACGGCGACATCAAGTCCCGTATGGAGCAGATCAAGGTCGAGATTGAGAAATCGACCTCCGACTACGACCGCGAGAAGCTCCAGGAGCGCTTGGCCAAGCTGGCCGGTGGCGTTGCTGTGATTCGGGTCGGTGCGGCAACTGAGACGGAGCTGAAGGAGAAGAAGCATCGAGTCGAGGACGCCCTTTCGGCGACGCGTGCTGCTGTGGAAGAGGGCATCGTCCCGGGCGGCGGCGTAGCGTTGATCAACGCGATCTCCGCTCTCAGTGACGTCGAGATGACCTTCTCCGACGAGCAGACGGGTGTGACCATTCTGCACAAGGCGCTGGAGATGCCTCTCCGGAAGCTCGCTGAGAACGCGGGCGAGGACGGCGCAGTAGTTCTGGACGCTGTCCGCCGCATGCAGAAGGATAAAGACAACAAGCGCATCGGCTACGACGTGCTTGAAGGTGACTACGCGGACATGGTTGAGCGCGGCATCATCGATCCGGCCAAGGTCACGAAGGGCGCTCTGCAGAACGCCGCTTCCATCGCGGCGATGGTCCTCTCCACCGAGGCTCTGATCACCGATCTGCCCGAGAAGGAGGACGAAGGCGGACCGGCTGGACCGGGCGGCGGCATGGGCGGCATGGGCGGTATGGGCGGTATGCCCGGAATGTAGGCCCTGATCGATAGATCAAAAAGCCAGGCGCTACGGCGCCTGGCTTTTTTTCATGAGTAGAGGGAGGGTTTTCGTAAGGCGGTGACCGCTTTACTCCTGGTACTTGACATAGAAACAGAGCATCACGCCGCCGTAGGACCGCTGGTCAAAGAGAGCAAAATGCTCTAGGGCCTGCTCTTCATACTCCAGCGGATCGATCTGCACGATAAGCCAGCCGTCCTCAGCGAGCCAGCCTGGTCTTTTGTCAAGCCGTTGGAGCGTCTTAATCCAGAGCTCCTTATACTGCGGCGGGGCAACGTAGATGAAGTCAAAAGCATCTGGTTCGCGAAGAAGGAAGTCAAACACGTCGCCGCGCACGACGTGGGCCCCGTCCTCTAACCGCGTATGCTCCAGGTTATCGCGAATCGTCCGTAGAGCTGGTCTGGCTCTTTCAACGAACACGGCCTCCTCTGCACCTCGACTAAGGGCTTCAATGCCCACCTGGCCGGTGCCGGCAAACAGGTCGAGGAACCGCGAATGGATCACTCGGTTTCCGATGATACTGAAGAGCGCGCACTTCGCCCGATCCGTGATGGGACGGGTGATGTCGCCCGGCACGGACTTGAGACTGTGCCCTTTTGCCTTGCCTGTGATAACACGCATCATTCGCCTCCTTCCTGTGTAACGTCCTCTTATGACTATACAGCTAAGTCAGGGCCGTGACAAGTTGGGAATTGGGAGGATGCTCGAAGCGAACCTTGAAGGCGTTTCTACACGGCACAGAGTCGAATTAGCTGAGAAAGGCCGGCGCTGATTTCGTTGACAAATCTGGGGAACGCACTATACTGTGAAGGCCTGGTCCAAGAGGACTCGGTCTGCCGAGCAGTAATGCCCCAGCATCCTCCATACAACAAATCGTAGCAGAAACGTCTGCATGCTCGGCCAACTTGGACGGCTGGGCGGCATTAGGCTATCTGACTCTGAAGGTTATGATGCGAACGGACACGAACAAGGAAAGCGTTAGGCTATCCGATATCCTGCAGCGCGTTTCCCTTGCGGAGCGGGACGGTGGTGCGAGGGCGCTTATTGAGCGAGCTTATGGACTCGCGGAGGGTGCCCACGCGGGCCAAAGTCGCGACTCCGGTGTCGCCTACATCCAGCATCCGCTCTCGGTGGCTCTTCTACTGGCAGACATCGGGATGGGGCCGGATACGGTCGCCGCCGGTCTCTTGCACGACGTGGTTGAGGATACAGGAATTGGCTTGGATGAGCTGGCCGCGACGTTCAATGAGGACATCGCAGCCCTGGTTGACGGTGTCACGAAGCTAGAGCAGATGGAGAAGGAACAGGTTGACGATCGGTTCACCGGCAACAGCGAGCGGGTCTCGGTAAATCAAGAGGCCGAAAGCCTGCGGAAGATGTTCATCGCTATGGCCGAGGATATCCGCGTTGTGATCATCAAGCTGGCCGATCGGCTCCACAATATGCGCACCCTCGATCCCCTGGACGAGGCCCGACAGATGGCCTTTGCTCATGAGACCCAGGAGATCTTCGCTCCGTTGGCCAGCAGCCTGGGTGTCTGGCAGTGGAAGTGGGAGCTGGAGGACCTGAGCTTCCGATACTTGGATCCGGAGACCTATCTCTGGATGAAGGATCTTATCGCCGAGCGCCGTCCGGATCGCGAGGCTAGCGTCGAGCACTACATCGATATCCTAGAGGGTAGGCTCGCGGAGGAAGGATTTGCGGCAGAGATTAAGGGACGCCCCAAGCATATCTACAGTATCTACCGCAAGATGCTGCGCAAGGATGTTCCATTTGAGCAAGTCTATGACGTGCGGGGAATTCGAGTCATCGCGCAAGACGAGCCTGATTGCTATCGCATCCTGGGCATTGTGCACGGCCTCTGGAAACCGATCCCGGGCGAGTTTGATGACTACATCGCGACACCGAAGGATAATGGGTATCAGAGCTTGCATACAGCGGTTATCGTTGACGATGGCAAGACCCTAGAGGTGCAGATCCGTACGGAAGAGATGGACCGATTCGCTGAATACGGCGTTGCCGCTCATTGGCGGTACAAGGGCAGTGGGAAACCAGATCCCTCTTTCGATACGAAGATAGCCTGGATGCGCTCGCTGGTGGAATGGCAGCGTGAACTACCTGATGCTAGCGAATTCGTGGACGCGATGAAGACGGATATCTTCCAAGACCGTGTCTACGTTTTCACGCCTCAGGGCGACATCATCGATCTTCCCAGCGGGGCGACGCCCATCGATTTCGCTTACTACATCCATACGGAGGTCGGGCATCGCTGCCGTGGAGCCAAGGTCAACGAGAAGTGGGTGGGCCTGGACTACCCGTTGAAGACGGGAGACCGTGTCGAGATCATCACCGACAAGCAATCATCGCCGAGTCGGGACTGGCTCAATCCAGCCCTGGGTTACGTGAAGACCTCGCGCGCTCGCTCCAAGATACGCCGGTGGTTCCGGGAACAGGATCGAGAGAAGAACATCATCCAGGGGCGAGAGGTAGTCGACCGAGAGCTGAAGCATCTGGGAATGGAGCACATCAGCCATGAGAAGGTGGCCCGGCTCTTTGACTCCCAGGGCGTGGAGGATTTCCATGCCGCCGTCGGATTTGGAGACATCAACACTCAGCAGATCGCCAGCAAACTTGCCGAGTTGAGCGCGGAGGAAGAGCAGCAGCTGCTACCGGCGGAACCGCCCGCTCTTCCCCAGTCCATCGAGGGGATCCAAGTTCAGGGGACCGGCGGCTTGATGACTCGGCTGGCCAAGTGCTGCAGTCCCTTGCCGGGGGAGGAAATCGTGGGTTTCGTAACCCGGGGCAAAGGTGTCACTGTCCACCGGCGGGACTGTTTGAACGTCCTGCGTCAGAAGAACACGGGCCGCTTGATCGACGTCAGTTGGGGCGCCGAACCGCAGACCGTGCCGGTGGCTGCCCACATCAAGGCTTATGATCGCACGGGATTGCTCCACGAGATCGCGGGCGTGATCAGCAACGAGAAGATCAACATGTCGGCTCTTAACGTCAGTCGAGAGAAGAACATCGCTACGCTTTACATCACGCTTGAGATCAGCGATATTGCGCAGTTCAGCCGCATCCTGACCAAGATCGAAAGCCTCCCCAACGTCATAGAAGCGAAGCGGCACATCGGCTGAATAGCAAAAGCCCTCAGGAGATCAACGCTCCTGAGGGCTCTTGAGAACCTGTCAAATCGGGCGGTAAGCGTCAGCCTACGGCTCTGTCGGTACCTCACCCTCGATAGACTTGCGTTCCACCAGTGACTGTTGCGCTTCCAGCCAAGACTGGAATTCCTCCTGCGCCATCTGCTCGAGAATACTGTCCGAAATCTGCCGCTCTTCGTGTCCCGTCACCTCGAAGATGTAGTACGTCTCGCTCTCCTCGCTCAGGGACAGCGGATCTGTACGCTCACCCACCTCTAGGGCGAAGACCGTCTCTGCTATTCCCTCACCGAGCCGACTCGCCAGGGTCTCTTTGGGCAGCCAGTCGAGCTCACTGCTGGACCCGGGCGAATCCTCGGATTCCCGCAGCTCCTGTGCTATTGTCTCGAAATCCTCGCCGTTCTCCAGGCGTTCTGCCAGCTCACGAGCCTCTTCCTCCCCACTCACGCTCAGGAAGCGCACCTTGACCTGCTCAGCCTGCTGTGGAAGCTCTTCCTTCATATCTGCCTGAAGCTTCTCGGACAGCAGACTAGCCTCGAGCCAGGAGCGGTATTGCTTCTCTGATACGTTTATTGGGTTCAGCCCTTCCTGAACGTATCGGTTGTATGCCTCACGGAAGTCTGATTCTGACATCTGCGTCGGGGCAGGGGGTGGGGTGGGCTGAGATGTGGTCATCGCTTCCGTTGACGTCAGAGGGGCCGACGCGGTGGGTACCGGCGTGGCATCGGGATTGTATCCAAAGCCTTCGTGAACTGCGCTCTGGACTTCCTCAGTCGTGACTTCGATGCCGCGACGCTGGGCTTCCTGCCGCACCAGCTCTTCCTGGATCATCTGGTCCAGTACCTGTTGCCCCAACGTTTCGGCGTTCTCCGGGGCCAGCTGCGACTGGATACCATTGATCTGCTGCTGGAAGTAGTCCTGTAGAGATTGCCCGGTCGACTCTGAGTCACCAGCTCCCATAGACTGCTGCTGCTGATAGAGATACCCCATCTGATTCCGCAACTGCATTCGTCGGAACTTGACCCGAGCTTCGAACTCGGCTGTCGTGATGGGGGTTTCATCCACGACGGCAACAGGCTGGCGAGGCTCAATAATCCTCTCGGCGACGACGCCGTAGCCCAGAACGCCGACAATCAGAACACCCACAATGCTGACTCCCCAGATGAGCATCATCTGCATTCGCTTCTCTTCCTCGAAGCGGGAGCGCTGCTTGCGGTTCAGTTGCTGCTTAGGGGTCCGCCTAACCTTCTTAGTCATCTTCTTCACCTCTCCGTCCGAACAAGATGCAAAATAAAAGAAGGCCCAGGATAAGTCGAGGGCCTTCCTACTGACCTCCTGAAACGAGACTGTTTATGCCATCAACCCACGAAGGGAAGCATCGCAAGGTGGCGAGCACGCTTCACGGCTCGCGCAAGCTGCCGCTGGTGTTGGGCGCAAGTTGAGGTCTGTCTTCGCGAACGGATCTTACCACGATCCGTCAGGAACTGCTTAAGGGTGTTCACGTCTTTGTAATCGACATGATCAATGTTTTCTTCACAGAAGTAACACGACCTGCGTCGGTTTCTATACCACGGGCTCATACATCCTCCTACTAGACTCTGGATCAAGCGCAGTACAAACCTGCGCCAAGCACTAATTCTTATTCGTCAGTGGCTGAGGCCAAGACGGTATCAGCCTCTTTCGAACGGTTCAAAAAGATCATCTCATTGGCCACTAGTTCGGCGCGAAAACGACTGCTCCCGTCACTGGTCTCCCAACGTCGCGTCTGCAGTCGCCCCTCCACGTAGACTCGGTCGTTCTTCTGAAGATCGCCCTTACATCTCTCTGCCAAATCGCCCCACGTGACTACGTTGAACCACTCGGTCTCCTCGTGCTGAACGCCTTCATCATCGCTCCACGAGCGTGTCGCGCCTACACTGAACGAGGTGACAGCCCGGCCGTTGGGCATATAACGCATTTCAGGAGCACGACCGATGTTGCCGATCACCATGACCTTGTTCAAGCTCCTGACCATAGCAGCCAAATCTCTCAGACCTAAGACTCAAGTCGAATGACCAGATGGCGTATGACGGTCTCTCTGAGCTTGAGGGCGCGCTCCAGGTTAGCCACGTTGCTTGGTTCCAGTTCGAACGTCGATAGAACGTATCGTCCCTCTTGGTGGTCCTGGATGGGGTAAGCGAGCTTATGGAGTCCCCACGGCTCGAACTTCTCCACCTTACCGTCGTTTCTCTCGATCAGATCCTGGACGTCAGCGATGACGTCGTCCATTTCGTCCCCTTCCAAGTCAGGACGAACGATGAAAACCATCTCATAACTGCGCACGTAGAAACCTCCTTCTTTCCACGGTAGCTGCCCTCAGCTCTGCGTCCGAGAGCGGAAAGCGACTTTTGTAAGTACAACGGGCCGTATCTTAACACAAAGGGGGGCTTTTGGCAACTTCTTTCCGGTTGGCGAACAGACCGCCGGCCTTCTTCCCAGCTTCACACCACTCTAGTTTGCCGTCTCTCGCCCGGACGACCCTCCCCACGGCTCGTGAAGGTCTCCGCAGAGCGAGGGTTGGGGCAGAGTTTGGACTCTGTCGGCCGCTGCCGGCAAATCTAGCTGGCCGCCGCCTCCACTTTGGGACCCTTAACCGCGGACTCTCTTGTGGGCTCGCTGTCCTTCGCGCGGTGGTAGTCTACCGCCGCTGCGATGAAGGCCTTGAAAAGCGGATGGGGACGCGTCGGGCGAGACTTGAACTCGGGATGGAACTGGCTGCCTAACATAAACGGATGATTCTCCAGCTCGCCTATCTCTACCAGACGGCCGTCTGGCGACAGGCCACTGAAGATGAGCCCAGCCTCCGAAAGCAGATCTCGGTAGGCGTTGTTCACCTCAAACCGGTGGCGATGCCGCTCCTCCACCACCCGTTCGCCATAGGCTTCGGCCGCCTTTGTCCCTGGCACCATCTCGCACGGGTAGAGGCCGAGCCGCATCGTGCCGCCCTTATCGACAATTGATCGCTGCCCGGGCATGAGGTCAATTACCGGATAATCCGTGCGAGCGTCGAACTCTGTGCTGTTAGGTTCCTCGTTGCCTAAGGCGTGACGAGCAATTTCGATGATCATAACCTGCAGTCCGAGGCAGAGCCCGAGGTAGGGGACGTCGTTCTTCCGAGCCCAACGAGCGGTTTCTATCTTCCCCTCGATGCCTCGCTCGCCGAAGCCTCCCGGTACCACAATCCCCGCCACCCCTCTGAGTTGGTCCCAGCCGCGTCCCCGTTCCAGGTCCTCGGAGCTGACGAAGCGCAGGTCAACGTCCCAGCCATGGGCAAGAGCGGCGTGGTCTAGCGCTTCACTGACGCTCATATACGCGTCGTGAAGTTCCACGTACTTTCCTACAATGGCTATGGGTAGGGACGGCTTGGGGGCGCGGATGTGGTTAACCAGGTTGTGCCATTCTCGAAGATCCGCTTCACCGACATCGAGCTGAAGCTGCCTGGCGACGAAATCGCCAAAACCATCCTCCTCCAGAACCAGGGGCACCTCATATAGCACCGGAGTCGTGACCAGCGGAATGACAGCCTGACGGTCCACATCACAGAAGAGCGAGATCTTGTCGCGCAGAGACTCATCGACTTCGTGGTCAGCCCGCGCGATGATCGCATCGGGCTGGATGCCGAGCGAGCGCAGCTCACGTACGCTGTGCTGAGTCGGTTTTGTCTTCAACTCATCCGTAGCCCCGATGTGGGGAAGGAACGTGACGTGGATGTAAAAAGTGTTTCGTCGCCCTACGTCCTGCCGCATCTGGCGCAGAGCTTCCAGAAAAGGAAGGCTCTCGATGTCGCCCACAGTGCCCCCAACCTCGACAATCACCACTTCTGCGCCTGTCTGCTCACCGACCAGGGCGATGCGTCGCTTGATTTCGTCGGTGATGTGAGGGATGACCTGGATCGTACCGCCGAGGAAGTCGCCGCGCCGCTCTCGAGCGATGATCTCCGCATAGACTTGGCCTGTTGTGACGTTGCTGGCTTGTGTCAAGTTCTCGTCGATAAACCGCTCGTAATGACCGAGATCGAGGTCCGTCTCTGCGCCGTCATTGGTGACGAAGACCTCTCCGTGCTGGTATGGAGACATCGTCCCCGGGTCTACGTTGATGTAAGGATCGAGCTTCTGAATGGAGACGCTGACACCGCGTGCTTTCAAGATTCGGCCTACCGACCCGGCTGTCACTCCCTTGCCCACGCCACTCAGTACACCGCCTGTACAAAAGATGTATTTACGTGTTCCGTTCATTTGTCTGTAGTCGTCACCTGTCAGTCAATGCCTGATAAACGAAACAGGGAGAGCCACTTAGGCGACCCTCCCTGGTATAGGTACAGATTATGGCCCTAGTCCGGGCCTCCCGGGGTGTCCGGGTAGGTCCAGTACCGCTTCACCGTCAAAGCAAGGTGGCCAGATCCTCGGCTGTGCGTCGCATGTCCAAGAAGACCAGGCCCAGCTTCGCCTCTTGATGGGCCAGTACAGTGAGCACTGCTTCCTCGCCTACGGACATCAGGATGACGTAACCCTGGTCGCCCTTGACGTAGACCTGACTTAGTGTGCCGCGGCCCAACTCGCTGGAAATGCGGTCGCCTAGCGAGAGCATGGCAGCGGACATGGCCGAAACCCGGTCCTCTTCCACACCAGCCGGAAGAGCGGAGGCGATGATCAATCCATCCACACTGACGAGGGCCGAAGCCTCGACGTCCGGCGTGCTCATCTGTAGGCTGCGCAGCCGATCTACTAATCGTTCTGTCCTTGACTTTGCCATGTGAACTCCTTGGTATGCTAGCGAGAGCAGTCGACTATCCTGACCCCCACTCCTTGAGGCGACCATCGAGTGGCCGACGTTGTCCGGAATAGCCGCCTTGAACTACGGTTTAGTGTCTCCCGCTATCAGCTCGGACGGTCCCTGGTACTATAGCATGGGTGCTGTGGGGTGTCAAACGAGTCTGTTTGCGAAGAGGACCTGAACGGAATGGCAACGCCCCAGCAGCAAGTCCTCGCTGTTTCTTGCCCTGCTCAGTCTGTGGGGTATAATGTCATCCCGTTGTTGAGACACGTCCTTCGCCGAACCGGTCGACGGATGTGTCATGACGTGCCATGAGACCCTTTCAACCTAGAAACGAGGAAGCATGCCCCGAACCTACGTGGCCCTGGATTTGGAAACCACGGGCGTCGACGCTCAACGCGATGCCATCATAGAGATCGGAGCGGTGAAGTTCCGCCGCGATGAAGAACTTGACACCTTTTCGACCTTCGTCGATCCCGGTCGGCACATCCCGCGAGACATCACCACCTTGACGGGTATTACAGATCAGGACGTCAGGGGAGCCCCACATCTGTATGACGTCATGCCCAATCTGGTGCGGTTCGTCGGCGAGCAACCGATCATCGGCCACAGCGTTGACTTCGATCTCCGTTTTCTGCAGCAGCACTCTCAGCATTTTAACAACGAGTACCTGGACACCTTCGAGCTAGCTGGTGTGCTCCTGCCGGATGCCGATCGGTACAGCTTGAGACGCTTGGCGCAGATGCTGGACGTCAATCTGGAGCATGCGCATCGAGCGACACACGATGCCCGCGCCAGTTACCGGGTCTTCCGAGCTATGCTTCTCCGGGCCTCAGAGCTTCCTCCTCGTATGTTGAAGGAGATCATTGGTCATGGACAGCGGGTCTCCTGGAATGCCTGTCCTTTCTTCCAGGAGGCGCTGGAAGAAGCTGCGCACCATCCCCCAGGGCAGCGCAGCACGCCCGAACGACTCGGGCCCGAGGGACCGCTCTTTGCCGCGTCCGAGCAGGTGCAGCGCCTTGAACCGACCATGGATCAGAAGCCGGTGAATGTGGACTACCTTGCATCGCTGTTGGAGAAGGAGGGAGCGTTCGCCGAACACTTCCCCAACTACGAGTACCGACCGCAGCAGGTGGAGATGCTGCGAGCCGTTGGCGAGGCATTCAATGAAGGGCGCCATCTCCTGGTGGAGGCGCCTACCGGGGTGGGCAAGTCTCTAGCCTATCTGATCCCCGCCGTTCACTGGGCGATTCAGAATGGCGAACGGGTTGTCATATCGACGAACACGATCAACCTGCAGGAACAGCTTTATGAGAAGGACATTCCGGACTTAGATCAAATCCTCTCGCTTGAGTTCGACGCGGCGATCCTGAAGGGACGATCCCACTACCTTTGTCCTGCCCGTCTCCAGGCACTCCGTCACCGCGGTGCGCGCTCGCCCGAACAGGCTCGTGTGCTGGCAAAGGTCCTCATCTGGCTTCTCAGGACGGAGGATGGTGACGGCGACGATCTCTTCCTGCCGACGGCCTTGGATCGGAGTATGTGGCATCGGCTCTCGGCCGAGTATGATGGCTGCAACCCGGAGCGATGTCGTTTCTTCCAGCGCGGGGTCTGCTACTTCTACCGAGCGCGGCGCGCGGCGGAGGCGGCGCACGTGATCATCGTCAATCACGCTCTTCTCCTGGCGGACGTTGCGGTGCAGAATCGTGCACTTCCCCAGTACGACTACCTCATCGTGGACGAGGCGCACCACCTGGAGTCCGCCATTACCCAAGGCTTGAGTTTCGAGACCGATCGGGCCAGCGTCCGCCGGCTGTTGGGTGAAATCGGGCGGGTGAGCAGTGGCGGACGCGTGAGCGGCTTGCTGAATCAGGTGCTGGGGCGCTGCCAGGAGGCCGGGTTGCCTCAAGAGACTATGGAGACGGTCGAGCTCGCCATTGGCAAAATCGGACAGGCGGTGGACGAAGCCTTAAGAGAGCTGGGCACCTTCTTTGACCGCGTAGAGACCTTCGCTGAGGAACAGAAAGGCGATCGCCGTACTCGTTATTCGTTCCGAATGCGGCTCGATTCAGGCGTCCGGGTGCAGCCGGCGTGGGATTCGATAGAGATGGCCTGTGATGACATGGACCGTCCCATGAAACTCGTGGTGCGCGAACTGGAGAGGCTCGCAGGAGGCGTGGATGAGCTCGTCGCCAGCTACGACCTGCCCAACGCTGATGAGCTCCAACTGCAGATGTTGGGGATGGCCCAACACCTGGAGGAAGTCCGTCAGCAGATCAGCCATATGGTGATGGATCCTTCTTCATCTCTGATCTACTGGCTGGAGATGCAGCCGAACAGTGACCATCTCAGCCTACACGCTGCTCCTCTCCACGCCGGCCCTCTGGTACAAGAGGAGCTGTTCCACAAAAAGCAGTCGATGATCCTGACCTCGGCCACCCTGCGTACAAGCGGCACCTTCGACTTCCTCCGCGAGCGGCTACACGCCTGGGACGCCAACGAGTTGGCGGTCGGTTCTCCGTTCGACTATGAGAGCTCCACGCTCTTCTATATCGTCGATGACGTGCCGGAACCCAATGAGCGAGGCTACCAGAGGATTGTGGCGCAAGGCATGGCCCAGCTCTTCCGTGCCACCGAAGGACGGGCGCTGGCCCTCTTCACCTCCTATCGGCAGCTGCGCGCGACGTTGCGGGCGATCAAGGCTCCTCTGGCTCAGGCGGGTATCACAGTCCAGGCGCAAGGGGAGGGCATCTCCCGGGCCCAGCTTCTGGAGAACTTCCGAACCGGCGACCGCCGTGTCCTACTGGGGACTCGGAGTTTCTGGGAGGGCGTCGACGTGCCCGGCGATCCCCTGAGCTGTCTTGCAATCGCCAAGCTTCCCTTCAGCGTCCCCAGCGATCCGATCTTCGCTGCCCGAGCGGAGACGTTTGAGCAGCCCTTCCGCGACTTCATGGTGCCAGAGACGATCCTTCGCTTCTTGCAGGGTTTTGGCCGCCTCATCCGCACCCGAGACGATCGCGGTATCATCGTCTGCTTCGACAAGCGCCTGCTGACCAAGTCCTACGGCCCGTTCTTCTTGGAGTCGCTGCCCAACCCGTCTATACGCCGGGGGGCGATCACTCAACTGCCGCAGGTGGCAGCCGACTGGCTGGACAGGTGATGAGACGCTAGCGAATGGTTACATCCAGCGCGTAGCGTACTGATTCGTCGGATGATGGATTCGCCAGGGTAAGGAAGTAGTCCTGGGTCGCGGGCAGGCTGACGATTCTCAGCCTCTTCTGCCCTGTAGGGATTTGCCAGGTTGAGCCCTCCTCCGCTCCCCAGACGTTGACCTCCACCTGGGGGGGCGATATTTCAATCTCCATCGTCTGATCCCCTGATGCCTTGAGAACGTAGCGGTATTGGCTCCCTTCTGACTGGAGAGTCCCCGTCACCGTTGCGGCCTCGGCTCCGGGTTCGAACTCAATGCGTGGTGTCTTGACCGTAAAGGGCTCATCGCTCTCATCGTACACCTGGGGATAGTCGCTGCCGGAGACCCTGACCCTCATAGCATCAGATCTTGCGATACCGAAGTTGCTGATCAGACCGACCGGAATCTCCCAAACTAGCTGCCCCGAGGAGGCATTCACGTCCACGGCGAGTACCCATGGCTTTCCGCCGGATGCAGCCTCCACATCGACGGTCTCTACCCCCGATGAACGCCAGAGGATTTCGTGGGTAGAGCCCTCCAGCCATACCTCCCTGCCATTCGGTGTGATAACCTCGATGGAGGCTTCGTCAGACGGCATAACGGCGGTTGGGGTCGGGCGATCTGCTTCGGTCGGTGGAGCAGTGGGCGACCGAGTAGGCTCTCTGGTCGGTGGAACAGGGGTATTCGTCGGTGCCAACTGCGCTCCTGCCGGCGGACTGGCCGTGGGCGATGCGGCAGGCGATGAATCGAGCTGCTGCGGTGCAGAGCAAGCCACGACCAAGCCAGCGGTCGCAGAGAGCAGCAGCACCAGAGAAGCTCTGATTTTCATGGCGGTTCCTCCTGACTGTCGGACTACACCAGTTGTGGAGTCCATCGTCGTCTCATCCTGGGTCCAAGGGGGGCTATCCTGCTGCAAACTGCCCGCTCGCTCCGGCGTTGCGGCCCGGCCCGGTGGATGACAGGGTGTTCAAGGGCTCCGCCAGAGGCACGCCCTCTTTCACGACGACGGCGGGGATGCCCGCAGCTAGCAGACGGCCCTTCAGTACCTGGATGCCAACTGCCCCGCCAAAGCTTGCCGCGTCAAGCAGGACGGCGAGTATTCGAATCCCGCGGTCGCTGAGCCTGAGGGCTGCCTCTACCCAGGCATGCTCTGTTGACGGCGTGATGAGGATCAGCGTGGTGCCTCGCGCCAGGCGGGTGCCCTCAGCGCTCAACACCTGGCTGAACGGCATGGTCCCTCTAGCCCGTAGCATAGCGAGCGTCTCCAGAAGGCGGGTTTGCTGCCGTTCTTCCCGATCAGCTTGAATGACCTCGCGGCTCTGACCATAGGCTACCAGCCCTACGGCATACCGCTCGCGGATTGAGGCGTTGGCCAGGGATGCAGCAGCGGTCACGCCATATTCCTCGGTACTGGGAATCAACCGGAAGTCTTGGATTCGGCGCCACAGCGGCTTCTCTGTCTCGTCTGATCCTGCTCCATGCTTTCCGTTTCTTCCCGTGCCACGCGTGGCCGCTTGGACGCTCTCTTCCATGTCGAGGAAGATCCAGACGTTCGACATCGGATCCAGCTCGAACTCCTTCACGATGAGTTGGTCCTTGCGGGCCGTCGAGGGCCAGTGGATGCGGGCGAAGCTGTCACCCGGCACGTAGTCGCGCACACCAGCAGCGTTGGGTGTGATCTGATGGGTGCGGCGGCGCAGGGTATCTCCACCGGGAAGCGGGCCTCTGGGCGGCGGCAGTCCGTGCAAGGGCACCACGGCAGGGTAGACGACGATGGCGCTCGTCTGGCGGAAGGAACGGCGGCGCTCGAAGAGCCCCAGCGGGTCACCGCCGGACGTCGTGATTGGTCCGAGTCGGAAGTGACCGCGTTGCTCGCAAAGTGTGCGGACTCGCCAATCAAAGGCCTGGTGTCCGCCCAGACTGTGGATGACGTGTCCCGCGTGATGACCCGGCAACGTCGATTCATCCTGAACCATCACCAACAGCTTAGGCAGCCGGGACTCATTCTCAATGGCTAGGTATTCCTCCATGATCCGTCCCACCTGAGCGCGTTGAGAGCGTGTATACCGCCTGAGCCGAATTCCGCGGAGAGATGACCAGGCCCAGGCAGCGGACACCACGATAACGGCAAAGAGGAGGTACGTCAGCCGGTAGTACATCTCGCGCCCAGTGACCAGGGCCATTGCTAGACTGACCAGGCCAAGGGTGAGGACGATCCAGACTCGTCGCAACCGGATCATCTAAGCCTACCTAAGGGGACTATGTCTGAGATGGTGGACCGGGACAGGAGCTTCCCAATTCTCCTGTCCATCGTCTCACCGGGGCCTCACGTCCGCCCCGGGCACCCGGAGAGACGTTAGAATCTCCTGCATCACCGTCTGGCCCGTGACGTCCTTGAGACGGGCGGCAGGACTGACAATCAGTCGGTGTGCGAGAGTCGGCACAGCCAGCCTCTTGACATCGTCGGGGAGGACGTAGTCGCGCCCTTTGACCGCTGCCCAAGCCTGCCCGGTCCGGTAGAGTGCCAGCGATCCACGTGGGCTAGCTCCCAGGTAGATATCTGGATGGTGGCGCGTCTGCTCTATCATATCGACGATATACTCTTTGATCAATGTATCGACGTAGACGTCCTTGAGAGCTTCCTGGGCCGAGAGGAGTTCTGCCACAGGGACGATCTGTTCAACCTGCGTCACCGGGTGAATATACCGCTGTGATTCCAGGATAGCGACCTCTGCCTCAGGACTCGGGTATCCGAGTTGGATGCGCATCAGGAAGCGGTCCAGCTGGGCTTCTGGCAGAGGGAAGGTGCCCTCGTACTCGATGGGATTCTGAGTCGCCATAACCAGAAACGGCTCGGGCAGGGGGTGGGTCACGCCGTCGACGGTGACCTGGAGTTCCTGCATGGCCTCCAGCAGCGCGGCCTGTGTTTTTGGTGTGGCGCGGTTGATCTCGTCCGTGAGTACAATCTGCGCCATCACCGGGCCGGGCCGAAACTCAAATTCGCGGTTCTTCTGGTTGAAGATCGAAACCCCCGTAACGTCGGAAGGCAGCATATCGGGGGTGAACTGGATCCGGCTGAAGCTGCAGCCGAGGGACCTAGCCAGGGAGCGGGCCAACATAGTCTTCCCTACGCCCGGCACGTCCTCGATCAGGATGTGCCCTCGTGCCAGCAAGCCAACGATGATCAGCTCGATAGCGTCCCGTTTCCCAATGATCACCTGTTCGACGTTCTGAATAAGCTGTTCGGCAACAGTCTGTACGCTTTCGACGTCCATGGTGCCTCCTTCGTCCCGGAATGCCAATGAATCGATTCGTCCTCTTCTTGAGTTAGTTGGTCCCAGTCGATGAATGTACACGCGCCAGTGCCGGAAGGTTCACTCCTATCGCGCGTGGTAGCCCGGCATCATCACTTCAGCTTCCCCGCCATGTCAGCGACGACGCTACAGGCCGCCCGCAGGTCGCCAAGCGATACGTCGTCTGGCAACGTGGAGCCTAGGCCTTGTGGGGGCGTGCAGGCGAACGCAGTACCCAGTCTGTCGAGCGCGTAGGCCATGATCTTGGCGTGGTCGAAGGCCAGCGTCGGCAGGTCGCTCAAGGGCCACCAGCGTGCTTGCTCGGCATCACTATCCGCTTTCAAGGGCGGCATCGCCTCCCTCATCGCGAGTCCCACATAGACCACCGACACCACGTGGCCTCGAGGGTCCCGGTCCGGGTCACCGAATGCGCGCAGCTGCTCCAGCTCAACGCCCTGGATGCCGGTCTCCTCCTCAAGCTCCCGCGCCGCTGCGTCCGGTGGGGCCTCTCCGACGTCCACGAAGCCCCCAGGGAACGCCCAGGCGCCTTCAAAGGGCGGCCTGCCGCGTTGGACCAGCAAGACGCTGAGGCTGCCTTCGCTTAACGCGAAAAGCACGACGTCCGCTGTGAGTGCTGGGTGGTCATAGGACTGAATCGCCATGGGCCCTCCTCGTGGAGCGAAACGGTCTCGGTAAGACGAGAGTCTGCGGCGTGAGAGGTGGTGTGGTCATCAGATAGGCAGCCCTCCGGCACGTTCATAACGTAGCCCCACGAGTACGGGCTGCGCCGAGCGACGGTAGGCTAACTCCCTGGTGCTGCACGTTAACCCTCCTCCTGTATGCCAGGCTGTCATCTTCTCACCAGGGAGATTATACTCGGGGTGCGACCCATTGGCTAGTGGACGCTTTCGCGTCCTTGCGGAGCAGCTCTGGGCACAGAGAACGTAAGCTCCGGGCCTTGCAGAGGTCGTCGGACGCTGTTCCCTCTTGAATGAGGTACGATTGCTGCTCTCACCCACTGATCGACCTTCGCAAGGTCCTCTCTCCGCTCTGCGCCACGGCTCTCAGGGCGTGATCACCGTACGAACGCCGCCGCCGAAAGCCTCCAGGTCATCCAAGGCCTCGTTGATCGCGTCGGCATCGAGCGGTATGGTCTCCGTGACCACGTCCGAAAGATCTAGCTCACCACGACGGGCGTATTCGATCAACAGAGGAAGCTCCTGCAGCAGGTGGTCGGCAGCGCCTATCACCTCGGCTTCGCGGCCCAGAAGCTCGCCATATGTGTCTATTTCCAACGGGTCCGATGCGATGCCAACCAGCACCGCACGGCCGAAGACGGCTAACATCTGTACAGCCTGGTGCATGGTCGACGGGAGCCCGATAAGCTCCAGCGCCACATCGGCACCTCTGCCGCCAGTGAGGCGTCGGATCTCCTCAACCGGGTCGACCTCAGAACCATCGATAGGGATGGCGCCGAAAGCCTCAGCCATCTTGAGCCGTTCCTCGTTGATGTCTACGGCGTAGACGTCCAGAGCCCCCATAGCGTCGGCCAATTGGATCGCAGACATCCCCAATCCTCCAACCCCGATGACGGCCACCGTCTCGCCGGCGCGGAGACGACCTTTACGAAGGGCATGGAAGGACGTCGCCGATGAGCACATCATGATGGCTCCCTGCTCGAAGGGGATTTCCTCGGGCAGATGGACGACGCTGCGCGCTGGCACGGCGATTGCCTCAGCGTAGCCGCCGTCGCGGTACTTACCGATCATAGAGGCTTCGACGCAGAACTGCTCGCTGCCCAGGGCGCAGTAGTGACAGTCGCCGCAGGTGGTCAGATAGTGGAGACAGACGCGTTCGCCGACCTCCACGTTTGTCACTTGATCACCGATCGCGTCCACGATGCCGGCTACCTCATGCCCGGGGGTGATGGGGAGCGGGTCGACCGGCGAGTTGCCCGCCCGGTAGTGGGCATCTGAGTGACAGATACCGGCGGCTTTGACCCGAACCAGCACGTCCTGCTGGCCGACGTCCGGCATAGGTACCTCGCGTTCCTCCAGTGGCGATCCGATCTCAACGATTTGTACAGCCTTCATGCTACAGTCTCCTTTGTTAGTTCGTCGCTAGATTGACAGCTTTCGGGTATTGCTTCTCTTTTCTGCCAGGTCCCTAGCCTAGCCTGTCATCAGGTCTGTCAACGTTCGCACGTCCGACAGGTCCTCGAATGCCCGAAGGATGTCGATCAGGGCGTCAATGCGCTTCTGGCCCAGTACATGTCCCGTCAGCCAGCGGAATTTGTTTTCCAAGTCTCCCTCAGTCCAGGGTTCTTGCGGATAGTTGATGTCGCCCTCCACGGGACCGGTCTCAAAAACTCGACCGTCATGGAGTTCGATGGTTACCTTGCTGGCGTACTTGCCCCGGGGGTCGCCCTCACAAGCCATCCGGTAGAGTTGATTCAGCTCCTCGGTCTCGACGAGCTCAATCCGGTTCGCCAGGCGGCGGATGTCCTCTCGACCCAAGGCGGCTTCGAGAATTTGACCAGGCCCTACCTCGCGGTCGACGATGTACGCGGCCAGCGGCCATGCCAGAGTAAACTGGGCCTCCTCCGTCGTGGACGGAAGGTCCGTGCCCAGCCTCACTGTCTCGTGAAACGTCTCCACGCGAACTCGCTCGATCTCCTCGGCGCTGAAGTCGAACGCCTCCATCAGCTGGTCGGCTCCCCGGATGGCGGCGTGGTCCCAGGCACAACACGCATACCGCTTCCAGGCTAGGCCGTTGACGATCAGATAGTGTTCGCCGATGTCCGCTGTCCAATCCCGGTACGCCTCGAAGCCGAACAGGCTCGGCACACCTGTGAACCCCCGCTGGGCCAGTTCTGCGGAGGTAATGCCGTTCATCGCACCCCAGCCGATACCGTGTTTGACCATAGCGGGGTCGTCGATGTCCCGCATCATGGGCAGGTTAGGGGCGTGGTAATCGGCGATACCCAGGGCATGGTGCGTCTGCTCCTTGTTCAGTCCCATCAAGTGGGCAGCGACGGCCGCACACGCCACGGAGCCCCAGGAACCGCAGGCCTGGTAGACGTCGTGCGTCGCGTGCCAGATGCGCGCAGCGCGATGGGCCACTTCATGGCCCACCACGATGCCGGTGAGCATCTCGGCACCCGTCAAGTTCCGCGCCTCGGCCAGAGCTAGGGCTGTCGGCACAATCTGAGCGGCGGGGTGGCCTCGGGTATAGAGCGCGCAGTTGTCGATATCGATCCCGTTGGCAGCGTAGCCGTTGGCGAAGGCCGCTCCAACCGCTGAGGCCCGGCGATCGTGAAGGAGGATAGTGGCCTCGTCGCCGGGCCAACACGTCTCCGCGTACTCAGCCGTGATCCGGCTGACCGGCGTCAATCTGCCAACCAGGGTCGCACCCAACGTGTCCAGTAGCGCCAGCCGGGCGGTGTGCTGAACCGATGGCGGGAGCTGGCTCCAACTCATCTCGGTCACGAAGTCAACGACAAGATCGTTGCCTTGCACATCTCCTCCTCATAGGTTGGGAGCATACAAGAGGCCCCGTCAGCCCTCTCCTGGCCCGTGGAGATCTTGGAGGTCTGATGGTGGGATCGCATAGCGAGTTCTCTGTCTGATTATACTCAAGATCGTCGGAGCTGGGAAGAGGTGCCTGCTGGACCAAAGACGTCGCTAGTGATGTTTCAGAAAACAGACCTTGGCTTTTTCCCTGCTCCCAGCTCCCGCCTGTCCCGAGCGAAGTCGCGGGATCCCGGGTCCACGCGGTCACTGGGTGGACCCCGGGGGCGGGCTGGCTCCAGCCAAGCTCGGCGACAAGCGTCAGTCGCCCCGAGACGGGGCTCAGAGCAGCCGGGTAGTCCAGGTTACTTGTGTGAAATGGGGCTAGGCCGTGGTCGGCGTAGGACGCCAGGGCAGTCCTCCGAGGGTGACGATAACCGGACGCATCTGGGGTGCAGGGTCTCATCATTCTCGAGCCGAACCGTGTGATGGTTGCGGTCCAAGTTTCTAGGGAGACCATCCCGTAAGGCTCAGCCGCCGCAGGATGGCGTGCAAGAGCGTAGCCTTGACATGGTTATCCAGAATGACAAAGCCGCGCCTGGGGTGAGTGAGTCGTTGTCAAATCGATCTAAATATGCTACACTGGCAACGTAGGACGTGACCCTGAGCTTCTCGACTAGAGCTGGTTCTTCTACCCGACAATTAGCTGTTAGGAGGTTCGCCTTGTCCACTCTGCTTCTGAGACATGCGGACTTGCTGGTGACGATGGACGGCCTAGGGGAGGCGAACCGCCGCATCCCCGACGGTGCTCTCTTTGTCCGCGACAACGTTATCGAGCAAGTCGGGTCGACATCCGAGCTTCCAGAGGATGCCGATCGTATCGTCGACGCCAGCGGCATGATCGTCTTGCCTGGCTTGATCAACACCCACCATCACCTCTATCAGACGCTGACCCGCGCCTTGCCCGCTGTGCGGGACGCGCCGCTCTTCAGGTGGCTCCAGGTCCTGTACGACGTCTGGGCCGGCCTGACGCCGGAGGCGATACACACCAGCGCCCTGGTGGGACTGGCTGAGTTGATGCTGTCCGGCTGTACCACGGCCTCCGACCATCTCTACATCTATCCCGGTGACTGCCGGATCGACGACGAGATTCGCGCCGCCCAGGAGATCGGGATTCGGTTTCAACCCTGTCGCGGGTCTATGAGCCTGGGAGAGAGCGAAGGGGGACTCCCGCCGGACGATGTGATCGAGGACGAGGATTTCATCCTTCGCGACACGCGTCGTGTGATCGAGACCTACCATGACCCCGAACCCTGCGCCATGGTCCGCATCGTAGTCGCTCCCTGTTCGCCCTTCTCTGTCACGCCGGAGCTGATGCGGGAGTCGGCAAAGTTAGCCCGCTCCTACGGAGTGATGCTTCATACCCATCTGGCAGAGACGAAGGACGAGGAGGCGTTCTGCCTGGAGCACTTCGGCCGCCGGCCGGTGGCCTACGCTGAAGATCTGGGCTGGATGGGGAACGACGTGTGGCACGTCCATTGCGTTCATCTCAACCAGGAGGAGATCGAGCTCTTCGCCGATACGAGCACGGGTGTCTGTCACTGCCCAAGCTCGAACATGCGCTTGGGATCCGGCATCGCGCCCGTCCGCGCTTTGTTGAACGCGGGCGCAGACGTGGCCTTGGGCGTTGACGGATCGGCGAGCAATGATTCCTCCCATCTCCTGGCCGAGGCACGAATGGCGCTCCTTCTCCAGCGCGTCGAAGGAGGTCCGACGGCACTCTCCGCCGAGGAGGTGCTCTGGATGGCGACGCGAGGCGGAGCCGCTGTGCTGGGACGGGACGACGTGGGTCAGCTTGCGCCGAGTAAGGCAGCTGACGTAATCGGCCTCCGGCTCGACCGGCTCGATTACGCCGGTGCCCTTCGCGATCCCCTGGCGCCGCTGGTGTTCTGCCATCCGCAGCGGGTTGATCTGTCGATCATCAATGGCGACATCGTGGTGGAGGAGGGCCAGCTCACGACTGTTGACCTGGGTCCGGTTGTTGAGCGGCACAATCGCATGTCTAGAGAGTTGACACACGGAGCGTGACGGCGTGACGCAGAAACTAGATCCCCAGGACCTCGAGCAGATTCTCCAGGCTGAGGATGTCAGCACGCTTTCGGTGCACGATCTGATGGCCCTGACCCGTCAGGAGATCGAGGGCTATCTGCCCGACGGCGTCTATGGCATTGATCCACGGAACGGTGACCGCATCCTTTACCACTCTTCGCGCGGCAGTCGTCCTCACGACAACATCCCGGAGTCCGAGACAACGATACCGGAACGAGAGTGCGCCATCTGTCACGGCGATACGACGGGCATCGTCGATGTGGCTCCCTTGAGTGAGGGTTTCACCTTCATCAACAAGAACCTTTTTCCCATCCTCTATCCCTTTGAGGACGACGGCATAGCTTCCGGGCTCCACTTGCTGCAGTGGACCTCTTCGTACCACGACCGGGACTGGCACAATATGCCCCAGGAGGATCGGGTCGTGGTAATGGAACGTCTGGCGGGGCTGGAGGAGATGCTGCTTGACGGAGCGGGTGAGCTTCCTACCGCTGTCCACGGCGATGCCCCCGTTGATCAAGACGGGTTCGTGGTCATCATCAAGAACTATGGGCATCTCGTGGGCGGTTCGCTCATTCACGGCCATCAGCAGATTGCCTTCAGTAATGTGATGCCGCGCCACCTCCGAGATAATGCACGTTTTGAGCGCGAGCACGGTGAGACATTCTCTTCCTACATGCTTCGTGAGACGCCCGACGACCTGGTCATCAAAGACTACGGGCCGGCCATACTGGTGGTGCCGAGCTTCATGCGGCGTCCGTATGATATGATGCTGCTTCTGAGGGACGTGAGCAAGGCATACCTGCACGAGCTGAATCACGCTGAGCTGGAAGCTATGGCCGAGGGCTGGCATGACGGCATCCGGGCCATCCGCACCGTCATGCCGGGGATAGGTCGGGAGATCGCCTACAACGTGATCACCAACAACGGACCAGGGGCCGGTCTCTACGTCGAGTTCCTGCCGTACACTCAGGAGATTGGCGGCGTGGAGCACCTGGGGCTCTTTGTCTGTCAGGAGTTGCCGGAGCGGGCGGCAGCCCGCTTACGCGATGTGATACTGTAAGGAGGGGGGACCATGCACGTTGGGTTTCTGAATCCCCAGGGCAATTTCGATCCCGGCGACAGCTACTGGACTGAGCATCCCGACTTCGGCGGGCAGTTGGTCTATGTCAAGTCTGTTGCGCTGGCTATGGGTGAGATGGGCCATCAGGTGGACATTCTTACCCGTCAGGTCATCGACTCCGAGTGGCCGGAGTTCTCCGAACGGTTCGACCGTTATCCCGACGCGCCCAATGTGCGCATCGTACGGCTGCCAGCTGGGCCGGACACGTTTCTGCGGAAAGAGCTGCTGTGGCCGCACCTGGTGCGCGACTGGGTGCCGAACGTCATGGGGTTCTACAACGATGAAGGGAGCCTGCCCGATGCTTTCACGACTCACTACGGTGACGGCGGACTCTGTGGCGTGCTCATCGAGAATGAGACGGCCGTTCCCTTCACGTTCACGGGCCACTCGCTCGGCGCACAGAAGATGGACAAGCTTCACGTCACCCCGGATAACCTGGAGGAGATGGACGACCACTTCCACTTCGCCCGCAGAATCCTGGCGGAGAGATTGAGCATGAACCGCTCCGCCGTCAACATCACCAGCACGGAGCAGGAGCGCTTCGAGCAGTACAGCCATCGGGCCTACCGGGAGGCCGTCGATGTGCAGGACGACCGCCGCTTCGAGGTGATTCCGCCTGGAGTCAATCTCGAGATCTTCGGCGCAGACGCCCGCTCTGAGGACGAGAAAGCCACGCGCGAGCGCGTACAGGACCGGTTGACGCGCGATATCGACGAGGGACGGCGTTCGCTGCCAGCCATCCTAGCCTCCAGCCGACTCGATCCCAAGAAGAATCATGTCGGTCTGGTGCGCGCGTTCGCCGAGAGCGAAGAGCTTCAACGGGAGGCAAACCTGATCTTCATCACCGGCGCCTTGGACGATCCGCTGCGGGATGACGACGAAGCCGGGGCGACCGAGCGAGAGGTTCTGGCCGATATCCGAGACGTGGTAGGCGAGAACGAGCTTTGGGGAATGGTGAGTGGATTCGGCTTACAAGGTCAGCCTGCCCTGGCCGCAGCCTATCGTCTCTTCGCAGAGCGGGGCTCGGTATTCGCGTTAACAGCGCACTATGAACCCTTCGGTCTGGCTCCATTGGAGGCGGCCGCCGCGGGCCTGCCGGTGGTGGTGACAGAGAACGGAGGGCCGAGCGAGAGCTTGCTCGAAGAGGATACCGAGTACGGGGTCCTGGTTGACCCGGCTGATCCGGAGGACATCGCCCGCGGTCTGGAGCGCGTATTGCGGGACGAGGATGTGTGGGAGACATTTGCGCAACGGGGGCGACAGCGGGTGTTGGACCGCTACACCTGGGATCGAACAGCGGAGAACTACTTGAGGGTTATTGCAGATGTCCTGCGTGCGCCTGATGCGCGCCGTCCTGAGGATCTGCTGCCGGTCCATCCTTACTTCCGGGACGCGAAGCCGGAGCATGACGTGACTTTACAGGAGTTGAGCGCGCTCTACTTTCCGTCTCAGTGACGGACGAATCCATCGGCTGGCTCAACCTGGCAGGAGGCGCTATGGACATTCCGCAGGGGGACCTGGATCTCCTGGCGGTCGGCGAGACGCTGGTCGACTTCATCTCTGAGGAAGAGGCGGAGTCGCTGCGGCAGGCGTACACCTTCCGCAAGTACCAGGGCGGCTCTCCCGCCAACATCGCCGTGAACGTCGCCAAGCTGGGCGGCACGTCTGCCGTGATCTCAAAGACCGGCATTGGGAACTTCGGGCAGTTCCTCAAGGCGGAGCTTCAGCGAGCTGGTGTGACTACGGACTATATGGTAATGGATCATCTCGTCCATACGACGGTGATCTTCATCTCTCGCACGGAAGGGACGCCGGACTTCGAGGCGTTTCGCGCGGGTGACTACCACTTGATGCCCGCAGAGGTGAAAGAGGAAGCGGTTCAGCGGGCAAGAGTGGTTCACGCCTCGACCTTTGCTCTTTCTCGGGAACCATGCCGTTCGGCGGTGGAGAAGGCGTTCCAGCTCGCAGAGAAGCACGGGAAGATCATCTCTCTCGATCCCAACTACAGCCGTCAGATCTGGCCCAACTACCGCGAAGCTAAGGACGTCCTGAAGAGGATGCTGGGGTACGCCACCATCACCAAGCCTTCGCTGGATGACGCTGGTCGTCTGTTCGGTGATGGCGAGGAGCCAGAAACGTACCTGGCGCGGTTCCACGAGATGGGACCGCCAATCGTGGTGCTGACAATGGGAAGCGATGGTATCCTGCTCTCGGAGAATGGTCAGGTGACGTACGTTCCGGCACGCGAGGTGGAGGTGGTCGACGCGACGGGAGCTGGCGACTCCTTCTGGGCAGGTTTCTTGACGGCCCTGCTGGACGGTCATTCTCCGGAGCGGTGCGTCCTCTTCGCCCGCGAGATCGTCGAGAGAAAGCTGACTACCGTCGGCCCACTGCCCGACACCATCGACCGAGAGGAAGTCTACGCTAAGGTTGATCTGGCGCTCGACGGAGGTGGATAGGGGGACCTCCGTATGTCGTCCCCAGCCAGTTTGCGGCTTTCAGATATGCGAGTATAATTGTTAGCCACACGTTTGATGTGACGTTCTTCGCACGAGCCCTGCGGGCCTCGCCGTTCTGCACAGAAGCCAGTCCGCCACCGTTCTCTAGATTGCCATACTTTCCAACTCCATCGTTCTGAAGCCCGCCGATAGCTCTCAACTCGGCCACCAGGAGCCGACTCGGCCCTTCGTCATCTATCCAGTTATCTCTTTAACCCGTCTGAGACTCGCCGACATCTTGCGTCATACCCGATGAGACGGCGGTGTTCAATATAGAAGCAGGGCAGTGGGGGGTGTTTCGCGTACCGCGGAAGGCGAGGACTCGACTGGAAAGGGATGCTAGAAACCGGGAGAGAGTGCAGGAGCCTTTTCGATCGGGAATGGACCACCTACTCACGTCTCGTACTATGAAAACTCTGATTCTGGTGCGTCATGCGAAGTCGAGTTGGAAAGACCGGAGCCTACCGGACCCTATGCGCCCGCTGAATAAGCGCGGCAGGCGCGATGCCCCCTTGATGGGGCAGCGGCTGGCCGAGCAAGCCACCGACGTCGAGTTGATGATCGCAAGCCCGGCTGTGCGTGCGATGGAGACGGCGGAGGCCATGGCGGAGGAGCTCGACTACCCGTGGGACGAGATCGTGGCGGACGAGCGACTATACCACGCGGATCCGGAGGATATCTTGGTGGTCATCGAGGAACAGGATCCTTGGGTCGATCATCTGATGCTCATCGGCCACAATCCTGGAATGACGTCGCTGGTGAACGGCTTAACGCGGACCAATCTCGACAACGTGCCAACCGCCGGTGTGGTGAAGCTGACGTATGACGTCGAGCGATGGATAGACATAGCGTCGGCACGGCCGCTGCACGTCCTGTTCGATTACCCAAAGAAGCGCCGGCAGGAAGCTGAAGGCGCTCATTGAGCCGCTTGCTGACTAGCGACTGAGCAGAGCTCAAGGCGCCTGATCGAGTCGGTGAGCTCTCCCTATGGCGGGGATGGGGCGCTAAGCTCCAGCAACGGAGCTACTGGAGACTAGTCCTGGGCGAGGGGACATGGAGATTGAAGCGAAGTTCGCTGTCCCAGACGTCGCAGCTTTCCAGCGGCTGCAGGCAGTCGAGCACGTAGCTGGATTCTCTCTTTCCGCACACCAGGTTCAGCAAGTCCGTGACACCTACCTGGATTCGGACGAACGGTTGATCCTGGTCAGCGGTTATGCCTGCCGCTGCCGCGAGACGGAATCGGAGGTGTTGGTTACCCTCAAAGGGCTGGGAAGAGCGCAGGGAGCTATTCATCGCCGGAAGGAGCTGGAGATCTCCCTCTCCAGCTACGTACCCCCCGAGGATTGGCCCGAGAGCCCCGTACGCGATCTCGTGCTCCAGATGATCAGCGGAGCTCCGCTGGCTCCACTGTTTGACTTGAGACAAACCAGAGTCTTTCGGCGCATGAGCCAGGGCGAACTGCTGGTAGCGCAGCTCAGCCTGGACAGTGTCCGTATCATCGTCGACGAGAGGAGGAAGAGCCACTTCGAGTTGGAAGTCGAGCTGGCGCCGCAGGGGACGACCAACGATATGCGGACGATTGTGGCCTACCTGCAGGATGAATGGAACCTGGCGCCGGAGTCCTCATCCAAGTTCGAGCGGGGACTCGCCTTCCGGGACGAAGAGGAGCCGGGAGGCGACCTGCTGACGGGGCAGGAGCGGGCGATCTGTGTGCAGCTCTCCAGACGCAATGACCTCTACGGACTGAGAGCACGGGGCCTGGTGCTGCTCGACGAAGGGGTTCCGTCGGAGCATATCGCTCAGCAAGCCGATAGAACACCGCGGACCATAAACCGCTGGCTGACGGCATTCACTGAAAAGGGCTTGGCCGTTTTCCCCGAACGTGTTCTCCACGAGGTGCAATCCACTCCGGCGGCGATCCTGCCGGGGCTATCGATCTCAGAACCTTATGAGAGTGAGCCAGAAGAGGCTCCTTCCTCCAATCCGGAACCACAACCACTTCAGGCGCTATTCAAACGGTACCTCGTGGATCAGGCTCATACACGGCGGGTAGCCGATCACGCGCTGGCCCTGTTCGATCGCCTCCAGGATTTTCACAGTCTGTCCCGACGGCGGCGCTCCCTCCTTGAGACGGCCGCGATTCTGCACAACATCGGTCGAGCAGCCGAGACCGAGCATCCTCCCCAGGCTGGTCACGACATTCTTCTCAGATATCCGCCTCAGGAACTGGATGACGAGGAACGGCTCATGGTGGCCCTGACCACCTATCTGCAGGATGATGGAGGGGGGACGCCCAAGAAGCTGGACAAGAAGCTCCGCCAAGAACCCTTCAGGGATTTACCGAAGCGGGCTCGAGAGGAGGCATCGGTCCTCTCAGCCCTGATTCAGATGGCGGATGGGCTGGACTACTCTCAGACCCAGAGTAGCAAGCTGGGAGAGATTGCCACCAGAGAGGGATTGATCGATATCCAGGTGGTTGGGCCGTATGCAGCCATCGATGCCAGTCGAGCTCAGGAGAAGAGCGCTCTGTGGAATCTACTGTTCAGCACCAGGCCGCGGTTCCTGCCTAAGGGTGTGGCTCTAGACCTGATACCCTACGCCTCCGAGGACGAGACCTCTGCAATGGGGATCGACTTAATGCCCGAGGAGCTGCCCCAGCATCCAAACCTTTCCGCGGATGACACGATGGGCGAGGCAGCGCGCAAGATCCTCACCTTCCACTTCCAGCATATGCTGTACCACGAGCCGGGCACCCGAGCGGGTGAGGACATTGAGGAACTGCACGACATGCGGGTCGCCACGCGGCGCATGCGCGCTGCCTTCCGGGTGTTCTACGACTACGTGGACTGGAAACGGTTGAAGTCCATGCGCAAGGGGGCCAGCCGCACGTGCAGCAGGCTCGGGACCGTACGGGATCTAGACGTCTTCTGGGAGAAGACGCGGACCTATCTCGACGGGCTTCCTACAGAGAGGCAAAACGACTTGATACCGCTTCGGGAGGCTTGGGAGGCAGAACGGGAGCAGGCGCGTGAGAAGATGCTGTCCTACCTCGATAGCGATCGCTATCTGAGCTTCAAGGAACAGTCTGCCGAGCTGTTGCAGTCGAGCGACGCCTGGGAGCTGCCGGCCCTGACGAAGAAGGGCGAGGCGCTGCCCTATCGGGTCCGGCACGTCGTTCCGATGGCCGTGTATGAGCGTGCCGCAGCAGTGCTGGCCTACGATGAATGGGTTGCTCCGTCGAATGTCTCTCTGAAGCGGCTGCATAGACTCCGGATTGCGGGGAAGCGCCTGCGGTACACACTGGAGTTCTTTGAGGAGGTGCTGGCCCCGCAGACCGGGGACCTGATCAGAGAGATGAAGACGCTGCAGGATCACCTGGGGGATTTGCAGGACGCGGTGGTAGCCAGCGAGCTGCTGCGGGATTTCCTGACGTGGGGTACGTGGGGCCACACCCAGCGTCAGAGGAAGAAGTCGAAAGCCCCCAAGGAGCCAATCGTCGCACCCGGCGTCGCGGGCTATATGGCCGATAAACAGAATGAGCTTCAGAGACTGTTGAGTACCTTCCCGGACGTGTGGGCCTTCTTCCGCAGCCCGGAGTTCAAGCAGACGGTGGCGGTTGTCGTCGCACCATTGTAGGGGGCCGCGAGCCGACCGAGCGAGGTGGCGTGCTATTCCGGCTTACTGTCCAGCATCATCCACAAGGCAGACGGACTGGATGTCGCTACAAGCGGTCGCAACCCTGAAGCGCAGATAGATGGAGGTCACGATGGGGAACAAGTACAAAAAGAGCGGCAGGATAAAGAACAAGTACTACGAAGACGAGCTGGCGAAACTCCAGGGTGAGCTGGTCAAGCTACAGTATTGGATCAGGGAACAGGGCTTGCGGGTGATCGTCATCTTCGAGGGCCGTGACGCGGCCGGCAAAGGCGGCACGATAAGGCGGGTGATGCGCCGCCTGAATCCCCGTATGGTCCGAGTGGTGGCGCTGCCCAAGCCAAGTGACCGAGAGCAGCGCCAGTGGTACTTCCAGCGTTACATCGAACACCTCCCCGCTGAAGGAGAGATGGTGCTATTCGACCGCAGCTGGTACAACCGGGCCGGTGTGGAATGGGTGATGGGGTTCTGCACCGAGGACGAGTACCGCCACTTCCTGCACGAGTGCCCCGTGTTTGAGCGCATGCTGGTGCGCGACGGGATTATCCTGATCAAATACTGGTTCGAGATAAGTGCCGAGGAACAGGAGATCCGCTTCCGGAGCCGTAATGAGGATCCTCGAAAGCTCTGGAAGCTGAGCCCGATGGATATGGAATCTCGCGCCCGGTGGAACGAGTACTCCAAAGCCCGGGACGCCATGTTCGCCTACACCGATATTGAAGAAGCCCCCTGGCACGTGGTGCAGGCTAACGTTAAGAAGCACGCCCGCTTGAACTGTATCGCGCACCTACTGACCATGATTCCTTACCAGGATCTGACACCCGACCCCGTCGACTTCACACCGCGAGAGCACGCGGGCTATCAGCGTCCCCGCACAGGAGAAGGGCTCAACTACGTGCCTCTCGTCTACGGATCGAAGTACGACGACAACTGAGCGAGACAGTCGATGAGCAACGAGGTCGATAAGGAGAGCGCCATGGAGAAGTACGATGAGAACGGCGTGATCACGCCGGAGTATTATGAGCAAGAATTGCGCCGGCTCCAGACGGAGTTGATCAAGCTCCAGTACTGGGTCAGAGACCAACGCTTGCGGGTCATTGTCCTCTTTGAGGGCCGCGATGCGGCCGGTAAAACGGAGATGATTGGGCAGATCACCCAGCGTCTCAATCCCCGCATGGCACGATCGGTGGCGCTGGGCAAGCCCAGCGATCGAGAGAAGCGCCAATGGTACTTTCAGCGCTACGTCAAGCATCTGCCTGCCAAGGGCGAGATGGTCTTCTTCAACCGCAGCTGGTACAACCGCGCTGGCGTCGAGTGGGTGATGGACTTCTGTACCGAAGAGGAATACCGCCACTTCCTAAACGAGTGTCCCGAGTTTGAGCGCATGCTAGTTCGCGAGGGATTCACGCTGATCAAGTACTGGCTCTCGGTGAGCGCCGAGGAACAGGAGCGCCGTTTCCAGAGCTGGATGGAGGACCCGAGGACGCGGTGGAGATTCACACCCATCGATCGAGAGGCCCGAAAGCGCTGGGTGCAGTACTCCAAGGCGAAAGACGCGATGATGGCCCATACGAACATCGACGTGGCGCCGTGGTACGTCATCGATGCCGACGTGCAGGAGCAAGCGCAGTTGAACTGCATGGCACACATGCTAAACCTCATTCCGTACAAGGACCTGACGCCCGAGCGGGAGGAGCTGCCCCCGCGAGAGAAGGAGGACACTGGTTACGTGCGTCCTCCGATGAGCGAACAGAACTTCGTGCCGCGCATCTACGCCAAGGACACGTAGTAAGCACGCGAGGACGAAGAGGGGCAGACCTGGTAGGTGCGCGAACCTCTTTCTGCACAATCGGGTTCTGTCTGGTTGTTTCATTGTGAAGGAGCAGCCATGGGGAAGAAGAAAAAGAAAGAGCAAGCGATTGAATTGGAGGACCCCGGCCTCTACGTCAACCGCGAGCTGAGTTTCCTTCAGTTCAACTGCCGGGTACTGGAAGAGGCGCTGGACACGGGCCATCCCTTGCTGGAGCGGGTCAAATTCCTCTCTATCTTCGCCAGCAACATCGATGAGTTCTTCATGATTCGTGTATCCGGCCTGCGACGACAGCTGGAGGCGGGGGCTCTAAAGGCGCCGCCCGACGGGATGACGCCGGCCGAGCAATTGGCTGCCATTCGTCGAGAGCTGCTGCCCGAGCTAGCGCGGCAATATGAATGTTGGTGCCAGGATGTTCTTCCCAAGCTCCGGAAGGCGGGGATTGAGGTCCTTGGCTATGACCAGCTAAGACGCAAGCAGCGAAAGCTGATGCGGACCTACTTCAAGGAAGAGATCTTCCCTGCTTTGACGCCACTGGCTTTCGATCCCGGGCATCCGTTCCCCCTCATCTCCAACCTCAGCATCAATCTCGCCGTGGTCGTTAATGACCGGCGTCACGGGCGGCGCTTTGCTCGACTAAAGGTGCCGAATGCTTTCCCCCGTCTCTTGCGCATCCCCAGCGAGGAGACGGCGGACGAGTACGAAAGCCTGGGACTGGCTCGGGCGATGTCGAATACCTTCGTCTGGCTGGAGGACGTCGTGGTTGCCAACCTCGATATGCTCTTCCCGGGTATCGAGATTGAGGCGGCCTATCCGTTTCGCGTCACCCGGGATGCTGACCCCGAAATCGAGGAGGACGAGGCCTCTGATCTGCTGGTCGCTATTGAAGAGAGCGTACGGAGGAGACACTTCGGTTCGGCCGTCAGGCTGGAGATTGACAGCTCTATGCCAGACCAGGTGCGCGACATTCTGATCACGAATCTCGGCCTGGCTCCCTATCAGGTCTATACTGCTAAGGGACCGATAGGGCTCGCCGACGTGATAGAGCTGATGGACGTAAACCGTCCCGAGCTGAAGGATAAGCCCTTCCATCCGTCCGTGCCCCCGCCGCTCTCGACTGAAGAGAATGTCTTCTCCGTCATCCGCCGCCACAACGTCCTCGTCTATCATCCGTACGACAGCTTCGACCCCGTTGTGCGGTTTGTCCGTGAAGCGGCGCAAGACCCAGAGGTACTGGCGATTAAGCAGACGCTCTACCGTGTCGGCCCCGATTCGCCCATTGTGGCGGCTCTAATGGATGCCCGCGAGAATGGGAAGCAAGTAGCGGTGCTGGTAGAGCTGAAGGCGCGCTTCGACGAAAGGAACAACATCGGGTGGGCGCGGTCTCTAGAGGAGGCCGGCGTCCACGTGGTCTACGGCCTGGTGGGATTGAAGACGCACGCCAAGATCTGTCTGGTGGTCCGCCATGAACGCGATGGGATCCGACGGTACGTCCATATGGCCACGGGCAACTACAACGACGTGACGGCCCGCGTCTATGCCGATCTGGGCTACTTTACCTGTGATCCCGATCTCGGCGCCGATCTATCGGACCTCTTCAACGCTCTGACTGGCTACTCTCGAAAAGATGAGTACCGGAAACTGCTGGTCGCACCCGGGAAGATGCAGGAACAGATCATCGCGCGTATCGACCGAGAGATCGAGCAACATGAGAAGCACGGAGACGGTTACCTGGCGTTCAAGATGAACGCCCTGGTGGATCAGCATTGCATCAAGGCTCTCTACCGAGCGTCACAGGCCGGTGTGAAGATCGACCTGCAGCCGCGGGGCATCTGCTGTCTGCGCCCGGGTGTGCCGGGCGTCAGCGACAACATCGATGTGACGTCCATCGTTGGGCGTTTCCTCGAGCACGCTCGCATTTACTACTTCCGCAATGGTGGCGACGAGGAGATCCTAACGGGCAGCGCTGACCTGATGCCGCGCAACCTCTACCGCCGCGTCGAGACGCTGTTCCCCGTGGAAGACCCCAGCTTGAAGGTTGCCCTGCGCGACCAGATTCTCAACACTCACTTGGAGGACAACGTGAAGGCTCGCCGTATGCTGCGCGACGGCAGCTACGAGTGGGTCAAGGCCGACGGCGAGCCCCGCATCGATTCGCAGGCGTGGCTCATCGAGAACCGGGGGATCTGGCACAGCGAGGAGTAGCCTGTGAAGGTTGTGCTTCTCGGCGACGTCCACGCCAATTCGCCCGCGCTTGAGGCCACCCTGGCTCACGCACGCCACCACCAGGTTGACTCGGAACGAGAGATTGCAAGCCCGGGTTTTCTGGGTATCATGATTGCACTGATCTTGGGCTGCACATAGAGCGAAGGAGTTTTCCTTGCGACAGGTTTCCACTGCTACGTTGCTCGTTCGAGGCGGTACCCTGGTGACGCCTCAAGGGGTTCTGGAAGGGGATCTCCTTGCCCAGGGAGAGCGCATCAAGGCCATCGGCCGGGGCCTGCCGGCAGAGCCTGATACCCGGGTGATCGATGCCGAAGGCTGCTATGTCCTGCCCGGTGTGATCGATGCTCATACCCACATTCAGCTCGACACCGGTGTCTATCAGACCCCGGATGATTGGTTCATCGGCACCCGCGCAGCGGCCTGCGGGGGCGTGACCACGGTGGTGGATTTCGCGACCCAGTTTCCGCCGCAGACCTTGTCCGAGGCGGTGGAGGCCCGTCTGGTGGAGGCTGAGGAAGCCGTCATCGACTACGGCTTCCACGTCATGGTCACCGATCTGCCACCGGGCCGAGAGCATGAGCTTGCGGACCTGATAACGCTGGGCACGCCGAGCGTCAAGCTTTACACCACGTACCGGCCCAACTACTACGCCGACGACGCCACGATTCTGCGTTTGATGAAGGCCTGTGCCGACCGCGGTATTCTTCCGCTGGTCCATTGCGAAAACGACGATATGGTCACCGCTGAGACCGAGGCGTTGGTGGCAGCGGGAGAGACGAGCTGGCGGCACCACGGCCGATCACGGCCAGCTCTCGCCGAGCAGGAGGCCATTCAACGGGTCTTATTCCTGGCCCAAGCAGTCGGTGCGCCGGTCCATATCTGTCATTGCTCCACGGCGGCCTCCGTCTCCTTGGTGGCCGAGGCCGCGGACGCAGGCCAGCCAGTGACGTGCGAGACGTGCCCCCAGTATCTTCTGCTTGATCGTTCAGCCTACGAGGGTCCGGAACCCTGGCGCTACATTCTTCAGCCTCCTCTGCGCAATGCAGAAGAGCCGGATCGCCTCTGGAGGCTGGTGGAAGCTGGTCTGGTGGACCTGATGGCCACCGATCACTGTGACTACACCCGAGCGCAGAAGCTGGCTGTTAACGACTTCACCCAGACGCCCGGAGGGCTTCCGGGAATGGAGACGCTGCTTCCCCTGACCTTCTCTGGCGGGGTGGCTGACGGGCGCTTGACGCTGCCGCACTTGACCGAGCTTCTGTCGACTGGTCCGGCCCGGTTGTGGGGATTGTGGCCTCAGAAAGGCGTGTTGCAGCCGGGTTCAGACGCCGACATCGTCGTTTATGATCCAGCTCGCCCAGGAGAGATTCGCGCCGAAGACCTCCACCACCTGGCCGGCTATACACCGTACGAGGGGATCAAGGTGCAGGGGAGGGTCAAGGCGACGATCTCCCGCGGCGAGATCGTCTACCGTGAAGGTCAATTCGTCGGGCGCAGGGGACGCGGCGAGTTTGTGAAGCGAAAGCCCCTCTAGGGGCTATGTCCCGTCGCGTGACGGACGTTCCCCACCCCCTTGTCCCTCTGCCCGCCACCGGCCCCGTGGCGATTTCGGTGAGAGAAGGACCCCCTGACCTTACGCTCTCGGCCTTCGTGTTGCTGCCTACCTCCGACGGCGAGCGCCCGCGGTATGTACCTTCCCCTCGTTGGTCAGCAGGTCCGGCGATGTTGTGTCATCTGTCGGACATGCTATACTTCAGGGTTGATGCCCGGCGGAGAGCCGCTGTTGCAGTCGTGCGGCTCATATCGGCAGTGAGGAGGGTTGACGATGGAGCTGGCTCGGTTTCTTCCCATCGCTCGCGGCGACGAGGTCGCGGAGCTGGTGCTTCGCAATGGACGGGTGATAAACGTATTCACCGGTGAGACCCTCGACAGTGACGTTGCCCTGGCGGGCGACACCATTGTCGGGGTGGGGTCGGGCTATGACGCGGAGCACGAGATCGATCTCGAGGGACGCTACGTCTGCCCGGGCTTTATCGACGCCCACGTCCACGTCGAATCCTCTATGGTTACGCCTCCGCAGTTCGCTCGGGCCGTCGTTCCCCGCGGTACAACCACCGTCGTCACCGACCCCCACGAAATCGCCAATGTCGCTGGTGCTGACGGCATCCGCTACATGCTCGACGTTTCGGAAGGACTGCCTCTGACCGTCTTCGTCAACCTTCCGTCCAGCGTCCCGGCGACGCATATGGCGACCGCTGGAGCGGAGTTGATGGCTGACGATCTGGCGGAGCTGGCTGGCCTGCCCCGCACCATAGGGCTGGGGGAGTTCATGAACGTGCCCGGATTGGTGCTGGGAGACCCGGAGGCGTTGGCGAAGATTGAGGCCTTTGAGGATGAGGTCATCGACGGCCATTCGCCTGACCTGACGGGCAAGTGGCTTCAAGCCTACATCGGCGCCGGCCCTGGTTCCGATCACGAGTGTACCACCGCCGAGGAGATGGTGGAGAAGTTGCGGCTGGGGATGAGGGTCTTCCTGCGCGAGGCTACCGGTGCCAAGAACCTCCGCGCGCTTCTGCCAGCCGTCACAGAAGAGAACAGCCGTCGCTGCGGGCTGTGCACAGATGACCGCCACCCAGGGGACCTATTGGACGAGGGTCACATCGACCATCTGGTGCGGACAGCCATCGCCGAGGGACTGGATCCCGTCACAGCAATCCAGATGGCGACGCTCAACACCGCCGAGTGGTTCCGTCTGCGCGACCGTGGCGCTATCGCGCCTGGCAAGCGGGCGGATCTCGTGGTCTTTTCTGATTTCCATGACCTCCGTCCTGAGATGGTCTTCGCCGGTGGAGAGCTGGTGGCGCGGGAGGGCGCCTTGGTTGGGGAATGGCCGGAACCGACGGTCGACGCCTCTGTTGTGCGCAGCACGATCAATGTCGATTGGGAGAAGCTAAGCTTTGCCATCTCGGCGCCCGATCCCAATGCCGAGGCTGTAGATGTGCGGGTTGTCGGCGTCGTGCCCGACCAGATCGTCACGCGGCATCTGGTGAAAGCGGTGCCGGTACGGGAGGGGCAGGCGGTGGCCGAGGTCGAGCGCGACATCTTGAAGCTTGCGGTGGTGGAGCGTCATCGGTCCACCGGCAACGTCGGACTGGGCTTCGTACACGGGCTGGGGCTCAAACAGGGGGCGCTGGCCGGCAGCGTCGGCCATGATGCTCACAACCTGACTATCGCCGGATGTGATGATGTCTCGATGATGACCGCTGCTCGCGCCGTAGAGAAGCTCGGTGGTGGGCTGGTCACCGCGGTCGGTGACCACGTGCTGGCCCGGGTACCGCTGCCTATCGCTGGCTTGATGTCCGATGAGCCCCTGGAGACGGTGCGCCGGCAGATGGACGATCTGGTCGCGTCTGCTCAGGATTTGGGCTCGACACTGCATGACCCCTTTATGACGCTAGGCTTCCTGGCTCTTGAAGTGATACCTTCCTTGAAGCTGACGGATCAGGGCCTGGTCGACGTGGAGGCATTCAGCTTTGTGGATCTATTCCCCAACGAGAACTAGCGAGAATAAGGGTCTGGTTCCGTCTGTATGGATTTTGGGCGGAAGCTCACTTAGTGGTCAAGACGGTGCTGTAGGCGCGCTTGGCAGCAATGAGCGATCAGCATAAAGCCTCAGATCCTCGAGGCCGGCGCCGACGTGAGCAGCGCCGGCTCTTCTGGGTCGTTGCCATCTTCCTTATCCTGGGAGGTGGGGTCGCTATTGCAGTGGTCTACGGTTCCCGAGCCGTGGTGCTGGGCTCAGTCTGCCTGCTCACCGGCGTAGGGATTCTCGCACTGTTGTGGGGGATTCTTCTGCTTATCGAGCGTTGGGTAGAGTAGAGGGAGGAGCTCATTATGGAACGCGGTGTGTTAGTTGACTACCTCGATGACTACTTCCGGGTGGAGGAAATTGAGGATAAATCTCAGAATGGCCTGCAGGTCGAAGGGCCCGATGACGTGACGATGGTGGCTGTCGCCGTGGATGGCTGCCAGGCTTCCTTTGAGCGCGCCGTCGAGGAAGGGGCTCAGCTGCTCATCGTCCATCATGGGCTTCTCTGGAGCGAGCCGCTGCGCCTCGTCGGCCGCCACTTCCAGCGAGTGAAGACCCTGTTGGAGGGAGGTTGTGGGCTCTACGCGATGCACCTGCCGCTGGATGCTCATCCTGAGGTGGGCAACAACGCCGAGATGGTACGTCTCCTAGGACTAGAGGATAAGGAGCCCTTCGCGGATTACCACGGTACAGAGATTGGCTTCGCCGGGCGGCTGGATCATCCTCTGGACATGTCTGCGCTTATAGGACGCTTGGTTGAGGCTTTGGAGAGACCTCCGATCCGCGTACTCGACTACGGCCCTGCGGAGATCGAACGTGTTGGCTGTGTCTCCGGTGGAGCTGCGTCGATGATGGATCAGGCGGCAGAGGCAGGTCTCGACGCGTACATCACCGGCGAGACGAATCATGCTTCCTTCCACCAAGCGGTGGAGCAGAAGCTAAATGTGCTTTTCGCCGGGCATTACGCCACGGAGACGCTGGGGGTCAAGGCCCTGGCGCGTCACCTGGAGGAGCAGTTCGACCTGGATACGGTCTTCCTTGACATCCCCACGGGGATGTGATTGCTAAAGTGAAGGGATCGTGATATTATTAGCGCGCTTCTGCGACAGAGCAAGGAGGTGGTGCGAACCGATTTTCCCCGACGTTCCTTCCGATGAGATGTAACCTTTTTCGCTTGATATTCCAACAGGAGGTGAAGAATGCGTAAACGTCTATGGTTCATCATGGGTCTTCTGGTTGTCGCGGCTATGGTCCTGACCGCCTGCGGCCAGGCCGCCACACCAGAGCCAACCGAGGTCCCCCCTACGGAGGAGCCAGAAGCTCCGACAGAGGAGCCGAGCGATGAGAGCGATCTGCCGGTGAAGGCAGCCTTCGTGTACATCGGTCCCCCTGGTGACCTGGGTTGGACCTATGAGCACGACCGAGGCCGCAAGATGCTGGAAGATGAGCTGGGTGACAACGTCGAGACCACCTACATTGAGGACGTACCTGAGGGACCGGATGCAAAGCGCGTCGTCCGTCAGTACGCCCAGGAGGGGTGGGACGTCATCTTCACGACGTCTTTCGGTTATATGGACCCCACACTTGAGGTGGCTGAAGAGTTCCCCAATGTGCTCTTCGAGCACTGTTCTGGGTACAAGACGCGAGAGAACATGGCGACGTACTTCGGGCGCATGTACCAGCCACGCTACCTATCGGGCATCGTGGCGGGCGAGATGACCGACAGCAACGTGATTGGCTATGCCGCTGCGTTCCCCATCCCCGAGGTCATCCGCGGCATCAACGCGTTCACTCTCGGTGTCCGTTCGGTCAATTCCGATGCCGAGGTGCGCGTGGTGTGGACGAACACGTGGTACGATCCGGTCAAAGAGCGTGAGGCCGCTGAGGCCCTTCTAGACGAGGGTGCGGACATCATCACACAGCATCAGGACACCACAGAGCCGCAGAAGGCTGCCGCGGAGCGTGATGCTCTCAGTATCGGTTACGACTCCGATATGCGCGAGTTCGTCGGTGATACGGTCCTCACCAGCCCGCAGTGGAACTGGGGCACCTACTACGTAGACACCGTGCAGAACATCATCGACGGTACGTGGGAGACTCACCAGTTCTGGGGAGGCCTAGAGACAGGTATCGTTAGATTGGCGGAGATGAGCCCGCTGGTCCCGGACGATGTCGTTGAGCAGGTCGATGCGGAGCGAGAGCGGATCACCGGCACCGATTGGGACGTCTTCTGTGGTCCCATTAACAACCAGGACGGCGAAGAAGCCGTTGCTGACGGCGAGTGCATGTCCGACGGCGATATGCTGAGCATGGACTGGTTCGTCGAAGGCGTCGTCGGCGAGATCCCCGAGTAGGATCAAGCAGAGCAGATCAGGAGACCCTCGGGGTCTGCGAGACCCACTCGACGTAGCGGGCGCCCCTGCTCCGTATGTGACGTAGCAACGAGTGCATCGCGGCAAGACCCTGAGGGTCTACATTGGAAGCGAGAACTGATGAGCGAACTGAAGATACGGGAGCCCATCCTCCGCATGGAGGGAATCACAAAGCGGTTCCCTGGTGTGCTGGCGAATGATCATGTCGACTTGAAGCTCTATGAGGGCGAGGTGTTGGCTCTGCTGGGGGAGAATGGCGCCGGCAAGTCGACACTCATGAACGTCCTCTGCGGCCTCTACCGCGCGGATGATGGAGCGATTGCCGTCCGTGGTGATCTAGTGGACATTCAATCTCCTCGCGATGCCTATGAGCTGGGGATCGGCATGGTTCACCAGAACTTCATGTTGGTGGAGACGATGACGGTGGCGGAGAACGTCGTGCTCGGCCTGCAAGGGCTCGCGTTCCAACCCGAGATGCGCCAGGTCAAGCGTCGTCTCCAGGAACTGGGTGAGCGATATGGCTTGAAGGTCGATCCCGATGCCTATATCTGGCAGCTCTCGGTCGGCGAGCAGCAGCGGGTGGAGATTCTGAAGCTGCTCTACCGCGACGTCGACATCCTCGTCCTCGACGAGCCGACGGCGGTGCTCACGCCCCAGGAGGTGGATGACCTGGTTGAGGTGCTGCGTCGGGTGGTGAGGGAAGGGAAGGCTGCGATTTTCATCACCCACAAGCTTCGAGAGGTGATGATGTTCTCGGATCGCGTGACCGTGCTTCGAGGAGGGGAGAACGTGGCCACACGCTCCACGTCCAAGACCTCACCGGAGGAGCTGGCGCAGTTGATGGTGGGACGGGAAGTGCTCTTCCAGCTGGAGCGGACGACGTGCGACCTGGGGGCACCAGTTCTCGAGGTCGAGAATCTGGAGGCCCTGAACGATAAAGGACTTCCCGCCTTGCGAGGAGTTTCGCTGACCGTGCGTGCTGGCGAAATCGTCGGGATTGCCGGTGTCGCTGGGAACGGCCAGCGGGAGTTGGCAGAGGTCATCACGGGTCTTCGTGATGCCGTGGACGGCGAGGTGCACGTCAATGAGACGTGTATCACGAATTGCTCCCCGCTGCGTGCGATTCGCGCCGGTGTGAGCCACGTCCCCGAGGATCGAGTCGAGATGGGCCTCGTGGGAGATATGTCGGTCGCCGAGAACCTGGCCCTCAAGGCCTATCGCTCCTCCGAGCTCTCCCGGGGGCCGGTCCTCTTCCCTGAAGGGATGAAACGGTTCGCGAGGAGTCTGATTGACGGTTTCGATATTGCCACACCGGGACCCGAGACACGGGTCAAGTTCCTCTCGGGTGGCAATCTCCAGAAGGCGATCCTCGCCCGCGAGTTGACCGCCTGTGAGGGCTTGCTCGTTGCCGTTCACCCCACGCGCGGCCTGGACGTCGGCGCGACGGAGTCGGTGCGCGAGCTGCTATTGGAACAGCGTGAGAAAGGGACAGCAGTGCTGCTCATCTCTGAGGATCTTGACGAGTTGTTGGAAATCTCCGATCGCATCGCGGTGATGTTCGAAGGGGAGATCGTGGGAGTCGTGTCGGTAGAAGAGGCTGATCTCGATACGTTAGGACTGATGATGGCCGGTGAGCGACCGCAACAGGAAGGAGCCGCTCAGTGAGAATCGTCTTTGAGAAGCGTCAGAACGTCTCCAGAATCATCCGGGTGCTGGTTCCGGCCCTATCGCTGATCTTTGCGTTGATCTTCGGAGCTATTCTTCTCCTTCTTTCGGGCGTCGATCCCTTCACAGCCTATGCTGCGATGTTCAAGGGCGCCTTCGGCGATAGCCACGCTGTCGCCGAGACGCTGGTCAAGGCGATTCCTCTGATGCTTACCGGGCTGGGGGTTGCCATCGCTTTCCGCATGCTGTTCTGGAACATCGGTGCAGAGGGGCAGTTGGCGATGGGGGGGCTGGCGGCGACGGGAGTTGCGCTTTATGCCTCTGATCTGCTCCCTGGCTGGTCCATAGTGCCAGCCGCGGTGCTGCTGGGTATGCTGGCCGGAGCGTTGTGGGCAGCTATTCCCGCGCTCCTGCGCGCCTATCTTCAGGTCAATGAGACGATCACGACCTTGATGATGAACTACATTGCGATCCTTCTGGTCTCCCACATGTATCATGGACCGTGGCGCGACCCCGAGGGGTACGGCTTTCCGGGGACGGCGAGATTCCCGGAGGTGGCTTGGTTGCCCCGTCTCTACGATCGGGCTCACGCCGGTCTCTTCTTTGCCCTGATCGCCGCGGGCGTGCTCTGGTTTGTGCTTCAGCGCACCAAGTGGGGCTTCGAGCTTCGTATCACCGGGGAGAACCCCAAGGCAGCGCGCTACATCGGAATCAACATCCCCAAGCAGATTCTCACGGCTATGCTGCTGTCAGGCGCTTTATGCGGCCTGGCCGGTGTCTGTGAGGTCACCGGTGTGATGCGGCGGCTGCAGCAGGGCCTCACCGTGGGCTACGGGTATACGGCCATCATCGTGGCTTGGATGAGTCAGCTGAATCCGTGGGGTGTCCTGTTGGTGGCTTTCCTGCTGGCGGGGCTGCTCGTCGGCGGGGATCAGATTCAGATGGCGATGGGACTGCCGGCGGCGATGGGCCTCGTCCTGCAGGGAGCTTTGCTCTTCCCTATGTTGGGAGGTTCGCTGTTTGCCGAGTACCGGCTGCGGGTTGTACGTGCTGAGACTCAGGAAGCGATATTGCCGCAGCAATCCCTAGCGAAGGAGTCAGAGTAGCGTGGAAGCCTTGAATTTCTCCTTGTTGACCTCCATCCTGACCATCACCCTACGTGCCGGTACATCGCTCCTCTACGCTACCATCGGCGAGATCTACGCGGAGCGATCAGGCATTCTCAACCTCGGTGTCGAGGGCATGATGATGGTCGGGGCAGTGGCGGCGTTTGCTGTAGGTTACCACACGGGCAGTCTGGTGCTGGCTTTAATCACGGCCCTAATAGCGGGAGCCTTGATGGCATCGATCCATGCTTTTCTCTCCATCTCCTTGCGCGCCAATCAGGTCGTCAGCGGGTTGACTCTGACGCTCTTCGGCACTGGCTTGGCGAGTTTCCTCGGGCAGCGTCTCGGCCCAGGTGGCTCGCGCCTGGTGGGGCTGGTGGGTCCGAGCCTAGAGCGACTCCCTGTACCAGTCCTATCGCAGCTGCCCATCGTCGGCTCCTCCTTCTTCAACCAGGATGTCTTAACCTACGGTCTCTATGCGCTGGTACCCTTGGCGTGGTGGTATCTCTACAGGACGCGCCCTGGCCTCTATATGCGATCAGTTGGCGAGAATCCCCAGACCTCCGATGCGATGGGGATTCGCGTCGGTGCGAACCGCTACTTCTACACGGTGGTGGGCGGCGCTCTGGCCGGCCTGGGGGGCGCCCATCTTTCGCTGGCCTATACCAAGGGTTGGACGGAGAACATCACCGGCGGGCGCGGGTGGATCGCCGTGGCGCTGGTTATCTTCGCTATGTGGGATCCCCTGCGGGCCGTCATCGGAGCTGCTCTCTTTGGCGGCATCAACGCCGTGCAGTTCCGTATGCAGGCGGCGGGGACCACGATTCCGGCAGCCTTGCTGAATATGCTGCCCTACATCGCTACCATCGTGGTACTCGTGATTATTACCTGGTGGGAGACGCTGCGGAAGCGGATCGGTGCACCGGCGGCGCTGGGGGTGCCTTATGCGCGAGAGGAGAAGGGCTAGGAGCGCTGGGGAAGGCTCTCTGCTAGAGACCTGATGGAGGCGCGGCACCGGCGCCGCGCCGTGTCCTTGACAAGAGATTACGCTTTCACCCGACGGAAGTAACCACCTCGATCAGTCCCACGAAGTGTTGGGTGAACTCGCGTTTAGGGAGGAGGCTTGCCATGTCTGATGTGATGCGACCTCGACCGTTCCGCATTCTTCTCGACCGAATCCAGGCCGAACTGGAGACGACTGACTCTCTCTTCGGCATTCACCGCTCACTCTTCTACACCCCGAGAGAGGACGCTCCCTATGCGTCGGAGATGTTTGGTTACCGTCTGGCGACGCCGATCGGTCCGGGGGCCGGGCCTCACACCCAGTTGACTCAGAATATCCTCTCGGCCTGGCTCTCCGGTGGGCGGTTCATGGAGCTCAAGACCGTCCAGATCATGGATGAATTGGATATCCCTCGGCCCTGTATCGACATGGCCGACGAAGGGTATAACGTCGAGTGGTCGCAGGAGTTGAAACTAAATCAGTCGGCCGAGGAGTACGTCAAGGCCTGGGTGCTGATCCACGTGCTGCGGCGCCTTCTTGGTTTCGATGAGACCGAACCGTTTGGCACGGTCTTCAACATGAGCGTCGGCTACGATCTTGAGGGGATCAAGAGCGAGCCGATGACGCGCTTTATGGACCGCATGGAGGACGCCTCCGACGACATAGCTCAGCTGCAGGCGGTTCTGGACGCGGACTATCCCCAGTTCTCGGGCATCGACATTCCTTCGCAGATGGTCAACAGCGTAACCCTCTCCACCATGCACGGCTGCCCACCCGGCGAGATCGAGGAGATCAGCCGCCATCTGATGGAGGAACGCCATCTCCACACGTTCGTGAAGCTGAACCCGACCCTGCTGGGCAAGGAACGGGTGATGGAGATCCTCCACGATCGTCTGGGATTCACGGAGATCCATATCCCGGATGAGATCTTCGAGCACGATCTTCAGTACGGCCGGGCTGTTGACCTGATCCGGTCGTTGACGGAGGTGGCGAAGGAGCAGGGGCTGACGTTCGGCGTGAAGCTGAGCAACACGTTGGCTATGGTGAATCACCGCGACGTTCTCCCGGGCGATGAGATGTACATGTCGGGCCGGGCCCTCTACCCGATCACGATGAACCTGTTCCGCACGCTGGCGGAGGAGTTCGAAGGAGAGTCCACGGCTGGCGCAGGAGAAGGCCTTCCTGTCTCTTACTCGGCCGGGGCCGACGCTCTTAACGTCACCTCGATCCTATCCTGCGGCGCCTTGCCGGTCACTTCGGTGTCTGACCTCCTGAAGCCCGGCGGCTACTCCCGCTTCCTCCAGTACCTGGAGAACCTGGAGCAGGAGATGGAGGAGACCGGGGCCGAGAGCCTGGAGGAACTGACGGAGAATCGTCTGGAGAATCTCAATCGAGAGGCGTCATTGGCTCTCGAGTATGAGCGATATAAGAACCGCTACCACCCGTATGGTCTTCCCAAAGTTGAGTCGGGTCTCGAGCTGTTCGACTGTGTGGATGCACCGTGTCGCTACCAGTGCGCTGTCCTTCAGGATGTCCCTGAGTATGCGTGGCTCATTGCTCAAGGGGAATACGACCGGGCCCTGGAGGTCGTGCTTTACAGGAACCCCCTGCCCAATGTGACCGGTTACGTGTGCGATCACCCCTGTCAGACCCGCTGCACGCGCAGCAACTATGACGATCCGGTAGCCATTCGGGCGCTGAAGCGCGTGGCAGCTGAGAGGGGCTCGGTGGCGCTGGAGGCAGCAGAACCATCGGACCGGAAGGTTGCGATCGTGGGCGGCGGCCCATCTGGCCTGGCGGCGGCCTACTACCTGGGGTTAAGCGGCGTCAAACCGGTGATCTACGAGGCCCGAGAAAGGCCGGGCGGCATGCTGGCTATCGCGGCCGACTTCCGCCTGCCCGATGCGGTGGTACAGGAGGATATCGAACGCATCACGGGCCTGGGAGCGGAGATCCATACCTCGCACCGGGTGACGAAGCCGGTGGAGGCGTTCTTTGAGGAAGGATTCGACGCTGTGTACGTAGCTTGCGGTCATCAGGAGGACGCTAAGCTGGGTATTCGCGGGGAGGAAGGCGACGGAGTCCATCACGCGCTGGACTTCCTGGAGCGGGTAAGCGAGGGCGAGGATGTGCCAATGGGCGATCGCGTCCTGGTGATCGGCGGCGGGAACACGGCGATGGATGCAGCGCGCACCGCCCGCCGGCTTACTGGTGGATCCGTCACGGTGGTCTACCGGCGAACCGAGGAGCAGATGCCGGCGGACAGAGAGGAGATCGATGGTATCTTCGAGGAGAACATAGCTCTCAAGGAACTGGCCTCGCCGACCGCTGTTGTACTGGACAACGGAAGCGTCACGGCGCTGACGTGCACGCGAAACGAGCTGGGAGAGCCGGGTCCGGACGGACGCCGTAGGCCGGTGCCGGTTGAGGGCTCGGCGTTTGACATGCCGGCAGATACTGTGATCGTGGCTATCGGACAGCGACCGGAGATCTCCTTCCTGGAAGGCAGCGCTCTCTCCCTGGACCGACGGGGAACGATCGACGTTGACCCGGAGACAGGTCGTGCTGCGGAGGATGCCATCTACGCCGGTGGTGACGTCGTTCGAGGGCCCGCCACAATCATCAAGGCGTGCGCCGATGGGCAGCGCGCAGCCGAAGCGATCTGCAAGGGACTGGGTGTGCAGTTCAGGCGCCCGGAGGTACGGATGCCGACGCTGTCACTGGACGAGATCGTGCAGGTGAAAGGCGTTCGAGCACGAAGGATCCCACAGCATCATCCCCCGATGCTTCCTCCGGAGGCTCGCGACGGGTTCGACTTGGTGGAGCAGACCCTGCCTGAGCCCGTCGGAGTGGCCGAGGCGGGACGGTGTCTGCAGTGCTCACAGTTCTGTGACAAGTGCGTCGAGGTCTGCCCTAACCGCGCTAACTACACCTACCTGATGGATCCTGTTGATACCCGGGTCCCGCGGCTCGCCTGTCGGGACGGCGCGCTGGACGTTGTGGGCGAGGAGCTCTTCCGGGTTGAGCAGACCCGCCAGATCCTGCACGTGGAGGATTTCTGCAACGATTGCGGCAACTGCACTACCTTCTGTGTGCACCACGGTCAGCCGTACGTGGACAAGCCGCGCCTATTCCTCACCAAAGGGGACTACGAAGAGGCCGACGATAACGCCTTCTACATTGAGAGCGACGAGGAAGGGTGGACCATCCGCCGGCGGGAGGGCAGCGAGGAATCGCGGCTTACCCTGGCGGAGGGCGAGACGGGGATGACGTTCGAGAACCAGCAGCTTCGCGTGGAGCTCGGCACGGACGCCACCGTGACGTCTATGGCCCTGAAAGAGGAGTTCGACGGGGTCTTCTCTCTGAAACCTGCGGCTGAGATGGTGGTGATCTTGACGGGCGTGTTGAATACGCTGCCCTTCTTGCTCGTCTAGCGGGTGGGTTCCGGTCCGTCAGTCGGCCGCGTTCCGTGCCTCCCAGAACGCCTCTCGATAGGCCTGAAAGCGTCCATCTAGGATAGCATCACGAATCTCGCGTGCGATGGTCAACATCACGTGGAGGTTGTGGATGGTGATCAACTGGTGACCTAGGATCTCGTCGGCCCAGTTGAGATGCCGCAGGTAGGCCCGGCTGAAGTGACTGCAGGCGTAGCACGTGCACCCCGGTTCCAGCGGGCGCGGGTCATCGGTGAACTGAGCATTACTGATATTGAGCCGGCCCGTCCGCAACAGCACTCCCCCGTTGCGCGCCATGCGGGTGGGGAGTACGCAATCGAACATGTCGACCCCGCGCGCCGTGCACTCCACGAGGTCCTGCGGCGTGCCCACGCCCATTAGGTAGCGCACCTTGCTGCGCGGCAGGATCTCGTTCAGCAGCTCCAGGATGGCGTGCATCTGTTCCTTCGTCTCGCCCACGCTGAGCCCGCCAATGGCATAGTGATCGAAGCCGAGGTCGGTCAAGAACTCCGCTGAACGCTCTCGAAGGTCAGGGAAGATGCCACCCTGGACGATACCGAAGAGCTCCTGATCCGACCGACTCTTGGCTGCCTTGCACCGCTCTGCCCAGGCGTGGGTGCGCGCCATCGCCTCCAGGTTGTACTCCCTCTCAAACGGCTCGGCGCATTCATCGAGGCAGGTGATGAAGTCCGCCCCGAGGTTCTCCTGGATGGCAATGACAGATTCCGGCGTGAAACGCTGCTCGGAGCCGTCGATATGCGAGCGGAACGTGACACCATCGGCGTCGACCTCACGACGGTCGGCCAGGCTGAAGATCTGGTACCCCCCGGAGTCGGTAAGGATTGGCCGATCCCAGCCCATGAACGTGTGGAGCCCTCCCAACCTGGCGATAAGGTCATCACCGGGGCGCAGGTGGAGATGATACGCGTTGGCCAGGATCTGTGTCGTGCCCAGATCGTGTAGATCACGGGGAGACACGGCTTTCACGGTGGCGTGCGTGCCCACGGGACAGAAGACGGGTGTGGGGACGTCGCCGTGGGGCGTGCTGACCACCCCGGCGCGAGCCTGATCATCCGTGGCCAAGAGGACAAAGGTTTCAGACATCAATCTCTCCTATGGACGTCAGTAGCATACGCTGTCACGGCTGAAAACAAATCAACGGGCCCTCCCTTAAGAGAGATCAGCGTTTCCCCTTCCGTCGCGGCGCGCCGCCGCGATAGGGGGGAGCCAGAATGGGGGCCGGGGTGCAGCGGCTGACGTCCAGCATACGGGTCGCCAGGCGTGGGTCTATCTCTTCCACCAAGCTTGCCGTGGTGATCACGGTGGGTAGACGGGCGTTGTAGCGGTAGTCGAAGATCTGATACAGCTTCTCGCGTGCCCACGGCGTGGCGGACTCCGTCCCGAGATCGTCCAGGATCAGGAGGTTTGTACGGCGCACTTCCTCGAACCGTTTATCGAAGGAGATGGTGCTCTTCGGGTTGAACGTGGCCCGCAGGTGGTCCAGGAGGTCCGGCACGACAACAAAGAGGGCTGGATACCCCTCCTCGACACGGTAGTTCGCGATGGCGGCCGCCAGGTGGGTCTTGCCGCATCCATAGGTTCCGGTGAAGAGCAGCCAATCTCGAGGGTCCTCGGCAAAGGCGCGTGCCTTGTCGTAAGCTTCCTGGAGGCTGGTTTCCTCTTCAGGTGCCAGCTCTCCCTTCCGCATATCGAAAGCCTCGAACGTCTGATCCCGATGGAGATTCAGGCTACTCAGATCGGACTGATCCTGGGCCACGCCGGCGCGTCGATAGTCCGGCACCGTGATGGAGACGATCTTCGTGAGATCGGGGTCTACGATGCGCGAGCGAAGTCGGACGGGGATGTCCTCGAGCTCATGGTTTGTGGTGATCACCGTAGGGAGTTGAGCGTTGTAGCGGTAGTTGAGGATCTGATAGAGCTTCTCCTGAGCCCACGACGTTGATGATTCGGTGCCGAGATCATCGAGGATCAACACGGGGGCCGTCCGTATCTCGTGAAACCGGGCCTCAAAAGGCGGGGTATGGTGACCGGGGCTGGAGGGGGCGAAGGCGGCACGCAGATGATCTAGGAGGTCGGGCACCGTGATGAAGAGAACCGGCTGGCCTCGCTGAACGCACTCGTTGGCGATGGACGCCGCCAGGTGCGTCTTGCCGCAGCCGTAGCCTCCCTTGAACACCAACCAACCTTCAGGGTTTTCGGCGAACGCCCGCGCCTCATTGTAAGCCCAGCGGAGGTTGGCTTGCTTGTCCGGGGGCAGTCCGTGGCCTTGCGGGGCGAATGAATCGAAGGTCATACGCTCCAAGACCTTCAGCTCGCTCAACGTACGGAGTGCAGAGACACGCTGTTCGGCCAGTTCTTCCAGTCGGCATGTGCAGGGAACGAGCTTGCCGAAGTCGGGGTGTCCCAGCGGCACGTCCGCTCGGACGTAGCCCAGGCCCTGGCAAATGGAGCACGCCTCCTGTGCTTGCTCTTCCGCTGCCTCTGATCTATCTCTATCCATGCTTCCACTCGAGGTATCGGCGTCGGTCGTTTTCGGGGGAGCGCTTATCCCGATCTTCGTCCTTGCCTTCGGTGCTCCAGCGTTCCAGGATGGCCTGGATGTACTTCCAACTCCGTTTGTTCAAGCGGACGGCTTCGCGAAAGGCTTCCTCAATCCAGGAAACAGGATAAGCCTGCTCAGCTTCGCGCAGCTCGTCGGCGATGAGAGGGGTTAGGACGCCTATGTTCTGCTCGTAGAGCGTGAAGATGTTGGGACGTCCGCCTGCTTCGACCTCGTCGGGCCACGTTCCTCCTGCAACAGCCTCCACCGCAGCGCGTCCCTTCGGCGTATTGGCGAAGTAGAGAACCTCACTACCCGCTTTCCTTGGGGATTCGACGCGCAGGAGGGTCCCGCGCTCTACGGCTCGAGCCAAGGCGGATCGGAGCGCTCCCATCGACCCTTTCTCATGCGCCGTCTCCCGCAGGCTGGAAAGCAGCACCTCGTCGGATGCCAGGTCGTCGAAGCGAAGGTAGCGCATCTTCCCCCGCTGCTGTCTCAACCGCCACAGGACGTGCAGGGTCAATTTCAGCTCGCCCAAGTCGTCGATAAGGGGCACTAGATCGGTGAACACGGACCTAGGAATGCCGACGATAGGCACTTTTCCCGATGGGAAACCGCTGAATGTCTTCATCTTGGGGGTCGTCCGCTGATGCCGTCCGGCTTAGCTACTACAGCTTGATTATACTCCGGGCCTTGAACAGGTCAAGGACGAGAGGGCTCCGGTTTGGGAAGGAGTCGTAGGACGACGATGCCTCCCAGCCCGAAGACGATTGCTGCGGCCAGGAAAGGAGCACGGAGACCCATCCAGGCGGCCAGTGAGCTGCCCGTCATGGGCCCAATGGCGTTGGCAATCGACACCACGCTAGCGTCCACCCCGTAGACGATGCCTTCGCGTCCTCGCGGGGACAGTGCCGCCAATGAGGCGCTGACGGAGGCCAGGATGCCGCCCATGGCCAGTCCGGCACCAGCCTGAAGGGGGATGAGCCAGATGGAGCGACCGACCATAGACTGAGGCAGATAAAAGAGCGTGGAGACGAGGGCGCAGATCGCCAGAATCGAGCGATAGCCCACGCGATCTCCCAGCTGACCAAGCTGACGCCCCCCGATGGCGCCGCCGAGGGCGTTCGCTCCGGTGATCAAGCCCGTCAGCGTGGCCACTCGCGTGTTGGGAGGGGCAATGGTCTCGACAAAGAGGGGCAACGTGGGGGTTACCAAACGAGATGCCAACCGCATCACCAGGCGCACCCCGAGGATAGCCAGCAGCGGGGCCGAGGCCAACACCGGAGCTACGTGACTCAAGATGCGCCTTCGCAAGCTTGCTCCAGCACCGCTGTCCGAAGCCGATTCGCCTGGATCATCTTTCGTCCGAGGCGGCTCCTCAACAAAAACGAGCACGCCCAGTGCAGCGGCCAGAAGCAGTATTCCCGTAACAAAGAACGCAGCTCGGTAACCCAGTGTGTCAGCCACGACGCCTCCGAGTAGAGGGCCTGCGGAGGCTCCGATGTAGATCGCCATCTGAAGCGTACCGAGAGCATATCCGGCTCGTTCCTCCGGGGCTGAGGTGGCGACAAGGGCGGTCGCAGCCGTGACAGTACCGGTGAGGCATCCCTGCAGCGTTCGCAAGAGCGCTAGCTGTTGGGGGCTTTGAGCGAAGCCCATAAGCGTCATAATGACCGCGCCGGCGAACATAGCACGCTCCACCATGAGCTTGCGACCAAAGCGATCACTAAGCGCGCCCCAGATGGGACCAAAGATAGCCATCGTGACCGCCTGAGCTGAGATGATCACCCCGGACCAGAGCCTAATCTGCCTTTCACCCTGCACGCCCAGTTCTCTAACATACAGGGGAAGGATGGGAATGGCAACGGCGAAGCCGACGATAGCGACCAGTTCCGCAAACCAGATGGCGCGTAGATTCTGCTGCCAGGATACTGAGTTAGTGCCTGTCGTAGACATCGGCGTAATCATAACACAGCGCCATGTCCTGGCAAGACCAACGCCTGAGTGAACTGCTTGTGGGCGTATCACGCGATGATTTGCCAAGGGCGTGTTTATTGGTATAATACCTCGCTGCGAGCCACCCTAGCTCAATCGGTAGAGCAACCGCTTCGTAAGTGGTAGGTTTTGGGTTCGATTCCCAAGGGTGGCTC